>Ga0068852_100004143_pt1 | contig 10214 bp, 9 predicted proteins | sample KBSCornC22_FD_66594 | JGI IMG/M metagenome (GOLD analysis project Ga0068852, IMG submission 66594) | Corn rhizosphere microbial communities from Kellogg Biological Station, Michigan, USA - KBS Corn C2-2 | ecosystem: Host-associated > Plants > Roots > Rhizosphere > Soil ... | reverse complement strand
ATGTCCTCGCCTTCGAGCTGGCGCCGCAGGCGGCGGGCCCGGTTTATGCGGTCGTTCGCGGCACGTTGTCGAGGCGGCGGCAAGAAGCGCATAGGCGCGGCGGCGCGTGGGGAGGCGAGTGGCAGCGTCTCAACGACAGTGCACCAGTCGCGCCGCAGCAGGCCTCGGCGGTGGTCCCACTCGGGCAGGAGGTAGCGACCCAACTCGACCTCTTCCGGTTGCGCCTGCGGCTCGTCCTGGGGGCCGGGCTGCACCTCCCGCAGGCTGAGCGTCGCCAGTTCCGGCGTCGCTTCGAGGTCCTGCGGGGGCGGCGGCTCTTGCTCGGGCCGCTCGGAGTGCGTCCAGAGGTAGGAGTTGTCGTCTCGATAGGCCGGGGACACGCGATACTGTTGCGGCTCGAAGCGCACGCGCATCTGACCGAGGTCGTTCGCCAGCACCGAGCCGATGCGCCGGAAGGCCTCGTGATCGAGGAGGTCGGTGCAGGCCTGCCGTTCGAACAACTCGCGGCCCTTGCCGATCCAGTAATTGCCGCTCGACCGCCCGGGATGGAAAAGCACGCTTCCGAGCCGTGCCACGAATCCGCCGAAGCTGAGGTCGGCTTCGTCCGGGGGATCGGAGTGGAAGGGTGCCCACCAACGACGCAAGCCGGGCATGTCCGCCATTGCCAGTCGTTCAACGCGGGCGTCCTCCAGGGCAGAGACCACGGCGACCGTCATCGGCTTGAGCTTGTCCGTCGGTTGATGCGCTAACGAGTGGCGCAGGTGCGCAGCGGCGTGGGCCACTGCGGCGCGGGCCAAATCGCTGGTGTCGTTCCCCAGCATCTCAGCAGGCAGGAGGAGATGGCCTTCGCTCAGAACCGGTCGTGGCGCCGTCGCGCCGGCGGCCATGGCCTGGACGCGAAACGGGCGACCCGCGAAGCCGGTCATGAGCAAGGCGAGCCAGGCGGGTGCGCTGGCGTGCGTGGTCATGCGAACGCCACGTCGATGAATCCGCGCAGGGCGGTCGCCATGTCGGGATCGTCGGTTAGTGCGCGCGTCATGGTCATGTCGCAGCTGTCGCGCGGTGCCACGCCGTCGCGGATCAGCACGCCGGCATAGATCAGCATCCGCGTCGAGATCCCCTCGTCCAGGCCATGGTGCTTCAGCGCCCGCGAGCGCTGGCCGATTCCGACCAGCGTGCGAGCGAGCTCGCTCGGGATTCGCGCTTCGTGCGCCACGATCTCCGTTTCTAGAGCGGCGTCGGGATAGTCAAACTCGAGCGCGGCGAACCGCTGCCGCGTCGAAGGCTTCATGTCCTTGGCGCTGCTCTGGTAGCCCGGGTTGTATGAGACGACGAGCTGAAAGTCAGGGTGGGCATGCAACACCTCGCCCTTCTTGTCCAGCGGCAGGATGCGGCGCGCATCCGTGAGCGGATGGATCACGACGGTGGTGTCCTGCCGAGCTTCGACCACCTCGTCAAGGTAGCAGATGGCGCCGTACCGAACGGCGAGCGTCAGCGGCCCGTCGTGCCAAGCCGTGCCGTTGGCGTCGAGCAGGTAGCGGCCCACCAGATCGGAAGCGGTCATGTCCTCGTTGCACGCCAGGGTCACCAACGGGCGGCCCAGTGACCAGGCCATGTGCTCTACGAAGCGGGTCTTGCCGCAGCCCGTCGGCCCCTTCAGGATGAGGGGCATGCGATGGGCATAGGCCGCCTGGTACAGCGCGATCTCGTTACCGGCCGGCCGATAGAAAGGCTCGCTGTGGACGCGGTAATCGTCCAGCAGCGGCCCAGCCGCAGCGCCCTCGGATTTGCGTGCCGCCACGGATCAACGATGCTTCGCGGCTTCGTGCGGGATGCCTTCGATCGGGCACTCCGGCGTGCCGACGGTCGTCCGCGTGAACGACTCAACCATCTCCCGCGTGCCCTCTGGGTCGCTGATCCAGTTCTTGTAGAAGGTATAGGGACACACGGCATGGCCGCGCACGTCTTCGCCGGAGTTGATGGTGCCGGTATAGCCGCGGTGGACCAGCTTAAAGAGGTGGTTCTGCGACTGCATGTTCTTGCGGGCGTCGCGGATCAGACTCTTCGAGAACTCGGCGTACTGGATCCCCATGTCCTCTTCGCCGCACTCGCCGAGCGTACGGCCGTCGAAGCCGATCAGCGCCGAGTGGCCGAAATAGGAATACACGCCATCGAACCCCGACGCGTTGGCGACGGCGACGTAGCAGTTGTTCATGAACGCCATCGCCTTGGCCACCAGCACCTGCTGGTCCTTGGCGGGGTACATGTAGCCCTGACAGCGAATAATCAGCTCCGCACCGCGCATCGCGCAATCGCGCCAGATTTCCGGATAGTTACCGTCGTCACAGATGATCAGGCTGATCTTCAGGCCCTTCGGTCCATCCGAGACATAGGTACAGTCGCCGGGGTACCAGCCCTCGATCGGCACCCAGGGCATGATCTTGCGGTACTTCTGGACGATCTCCCCTTGGTCGTTCATCAGGATCAGGGTGTTGTAGGGCGCCTTGTTCGGGTGCTCCTCGTGCCGTTCTCCCGTCAGCGAGAACACGCCCCAGACCTTGGCCTGGCGGCAGGCCGCGGCAAAGATTTCCGTCTCCTCGCCCGGCACGGTGGCAGCGGTGTCGTACATCTCCTTGGAGTCGTACATGATTCCGTGCGTGCTGTATTCGGGAAAGACGACGAGGTCCATGCCTGGCAGCCCTCGCTTCATTCCGATCAGCATCTCGGCGATCTTGCGTGCATTGGCGAGCACTTCGCTCTTGGTGTGCAACCGCGGCATCTTGTAGTTGACGACCGCGACGCCGACACAATCGTTGCTGCTGGAAATGTCTCCATGTCTCATGTCACTGCTCCTTGGGGGTGATGGTTCGGGTGCTGGGTGTCACACGGTCAGGAACGACCTGACCTTCTCCTGGTCGAGCGTGGCGCGCACCTCGTCGTGGACGAAACGGCCGCGGTCGATGACCAGAAACCGGTCTGCCAGGTCGAGCGCGAAGCTCAGGACCTGTTCGGAAACAAGAATGGCGAAGCCGCGCTCGGCACGCAGCACGTTCAGGGTGCGCGCCAGCTCCTTGATGATCGAAGGCTGCAAGCCCTCTGTCGGCTCGTCCAGGATCAGGACCTTCGGGTCTGAGATCAGAGCGCGCGCGATCGCCAGCATCTGCTGCTGTCCGCCCGACAGGTTGCCGGCGCGGCGCAGTCGCATCTCCTGCAGCACCGGAAAGAAGCGATGGATGTATTCGGGTACCTGGCGATGTCCCGAGTGCTCGGCGCCGGCGAGGATGTTCTCTTCCACCGTCAGGAACGGAAACAGCATTCGGCCCTGAGGGACGAAGGCAAGCCCTTGCTGGACACGCTGGTAGCTGTGCAGCCCGTCCAGCGCCGTCCCCTGCAGTCGGATCTGCCCTGAGCGCGCCGGCAGCAGCCCGATCAGTGTCTTGAGCAGGGTCGTCTTGCCCATGCCGTTGCGGCCCATGATGGCAACCGACTCTCGCGCGCCGACCGTCAGCGAGACATCGTGGATGACCTGCGATTCTCGATAGGCCACGTTGAGGCCGGAGACTTGGAGCATGGGCCGAGCCTCAGTCACGTCAATGACCCAGATAGACGTCAATGACGCGGGGGTCGTTCTGCACCTGCGCTGCGGTGCCTTCGCTGAGTACCTTGCCCTGGTGCAGGACGGTCACCTTGTGCGCGATCCGCTTGACGAAGTCCATGTCGTGTTCGATCACCACTACCGACTTGCCAACCGAGATCCGCTGCAGCAATTCGCCGGTCAGCTCGCGTTCGCGCGGGCTCATTCCAGCCACGGGTTCGTCCAATAGGACAAGCTCGGGTTCCTGCATCAGCAACATGCCTATCTCGAGCCACTGCTTCTGGCCGTGACTCAGCTGGCCGGCGCGGCGGTCGAGCTGGTCACGCAGCATCACCTGCTCGGCCATTGCGTCGATCCGGCTCGCGATGTCCGGGCGGCGCCGGAAGGTCAGCGACTGGTACAGGCCGTGCATGGCCGGCAGCGAGATCTCGAAGTTCTCGAGCACAGTCAGGTCTTCGTAGACCGAGGGCGTCTGGAACTTGCGTCCGACGCCAAGACGAACGATCTGGTGCTCCGCCAAGCGTGTCAGGTCGATGCCGTTGAAGAGAACCCGGCCCCCCGTTGGCCGAGTTTTGCCGCAGATCATGTCAAGCAAAGTGGTCTTGCCCGCACCGTTCGGTCCGATGATGACCCGCAATTCGTTGCGGTCGACCGCTAGGCTGAGGCCGTCGACCGCCTTGAAGCCGTCGAAGCAGACCGTCAGGTCTTCGACACGAAGGATCTGCTCCGCGCGGGGCAGCGTCGCCTCGCCCGCACGCGACCGCCCGGAAGGGCCTTGTTCGGGCAGCACTGCGCTCATTGCGCCGCCTGCCGCTGGGGGCGTCGGGCATGGCCGAGCCAGGACATCTGGCCGAACAAGCCGGCGAGGCCGTTGGGCATGGCCCACACCACCACGATGAACAAGGTGCCGAGGCAATAGAGCCAGCTTTGCGGGAAAGTCTCGGATAGATAGGATTTGAGGAAGCCGATCAGCAGCGCACCGACCACCGCGCCGGGCACCGACAGCCGGCCACCGACGGCTGCATAGATGACCATCTCGACCGAGGCGACGACCCCGATCACGCCCGGCCCGATCAAGCCGACTTGCAAGCTGTAGAACGCGCCGCCGATCGCCGACAGCAAGGCCGCCACGGCGAAGACAAAAGCCTTCATGTGCGCCGTGTCGTAGCCGCTGAAGCGCACCCGGTCCTCACGATCGCGGATGGCGATCAGGATCTTGCCAAAGCGGCTGCGTACGATCCACAGCGAGGCGAGCATCGTCACCACCAGGGCGCCGGCCTCGATGAAGTACAGCCACCGCTTGGACGCGTCGCTGGTGATGTCCCAGCCGAGCAAGGTGCGAAAGTCGGTGATGCCGTTGGCGCCGCCGGTATCGCCTTGCTGTCCGATCACGACCACCGTCAGCGTCAGCGCCAAGGCCAGCGTCACGATCGAGAAATAGACGCCACTGACCCGCTTGCGGAAGATCGCGTACGAAAACAAGTAGGCGCCCGCCGCCGGAAGGACCACGATGCCCAGGATCGTCCAGCCAAGGTGCCGGAACGGTAGCCACCAGACTGGCAGCGCTTCGACACTGCTCCAGACCATGAAGTCGGGCAGCTCGGCTCCCGACGCCTCGAGCTTCAGGAACATTGCCATCATGTAGCCGCCGAGGCCGAAGAAGATGCCCTGTCCGAGGCTTAGAACGCCCCCGTAACCCCAGGTCAGCACGATGCCGATCGCGACGAAGGCGAACGCCATGTACTTGCTCATCAGGTTGAGACGGAACGGGTCCAGCACCGCCGGCAGTACTACCAGGACCAAGAGCGCTACCGCGGCCAGGGCGAGCGCATCGGAGCGTCGTTGAGGGTCGCGCATGGTCAGCTGCGCGAGCGCAAGGCGAACAGCCCGTTCGGGCGGAAGTACAGAGCCACGATCACCAGCAGCAGGATGGTGGCCTTCGCCATCGATCCACTGATCAGGTACTCAAGCCAGGTTTGCGACTGTGAGATGGCGAAGCCAGACAGCGCTGTGCCGAGCAGGCTTTGCACGCCGCCGAACACCACCACGATGAACGAATCGACGATGTAGAGCTGGCCCGTGCCGGGGTTGGTCGAGCCGATCATCGTGAACACGCATCCAGCGATGCCAGCCAAGCCGGAGCCAAGCGCGAAGGTAAGGGCGTCGACGCGGTTGGTGTCGATCCCGACCGCCCCGGCGATGGCGCGGTTCTGCATCACTGCGCGCACCTTCAGACCCCAGCGAGTGTGGTACAGCAGCACGTAGACGCCACTGGCGACGAGTGCCGTGAGCCCGATGATGAAGATGCGGTTTAGGGGCAGCTGGATGCCAGCGGTCGGCTCCCAGGCGCCCGCCAGCCACGTCGCGAGGGGGACGCTGACCTCCTGGGCGCCGAAAATCGAACGGTAGGCCTGCTGCAGGATCAGGCTCAAGCCCCAGGTGGCCAGCAGCGTGTCAAGGGGCCGGTTGTAGAAGTGGCGGATGAAGCCGCGCTCCAAGACGTAGCCGAAGGCGAAGGTCACCGCGAAGGCGAACGGAATCGCCACGAAAAGATAAATCCCCATCCACTCGGGCAAATGAGTCTCGAAGAACTTCGCTGCCAGGTAGGTCATGTAGGCGCCAAGCGCCATCAGCTCGCCGTGGGCCATGTTGATCACGCCCATCAGCCCGAACACGATCGCCAGGCCGATCGCCATCAGCAGCAGAATCGTGAACAGGCTGATTCCGTTGAACACCTGCATCACCGCAATATCGAGACTCATCTGGCACTCCAGGAATGACAGTGCAGCGGCGCGGTGAGTCGCCGCTGCGTGGCTGAATCGTCCTAGAGCTTCGGGAACGGGTTCGGTTCGATCAGCCCCGATTCCCAGACGATGTCGAATTGGCCGTCGGCACGGGCACGACCGATGCGCACCTTCTTCGCCACGTGGTGGTTGGCCTTGATGATGACTTGGCCTTCCGGCGCGTTCAATTCGACGCCGGGCGATGCCGCGATGACCTTGTCGACGTCAAAGGACTTGGCCTTCTCGACCGCCTTCTTCCAAAGGTAGACGCAGTTGTAGGCAACTTCCATTGGATCGCCGATGACGCGGTCCGCACCGAACTTCGCCTTGAAGGCCTTCACGAATTTCTCGTTCTCCGGCGATTTAATGCTCTGGAAATAGCCCATGCAGGCGTAGTAGCCCGCGGCGTTGTCCTTTCCGATGCCGTCGATCTCGTTTTCGGAGACGACGGTCGAAAGCAGGACTTGCTTCGTTCCGTCGAGGCCGGCGGCGCGGAGCTGCTTGTAAAAGGCGACGTTCGAGCCGCCAACCACGGTGCTGTAGATGCAGTCAGGTTTGGCGGCCTTGATCTTGTTGATGATTGATGAGAACTCGGTGTGGCCGAGCGGCGCGTATTCCTCGCCGAGGACCTTGCCGCCCGCCTTGACGATCGTCGGCTTGGCGATCTTGTTGCAGGTGCGCGGATAGATGTAGTCGGAGCCAACCAGGAAGAAGGTCTTGCCTTTTTCCTTGGCCATCCAATTGATGGCCGGGATGACCGACTGGGTCGCTTCCTGGGAGGCGTAGATGACGTACTTGTCTTCCTCCTGGCCCTCGTAGTAGGTGGGGTAGTACAGCAGCCCCTTGACCTGGCTGAGGACTGGCAGCACCGCCTTGCGCGAAGCGGAGGTATAGCAGCCGATAATGGCCGCGACCTTGTCGCGCTCGATCAGCTTGCGGGCCTTCTCGGCGAAGGTCGGCCAGTCGCTGGCACCATCTTCGCTCACTGCTTCGATCTTCCTGCCCATCACGCCGCCGCTGGCGTTGATCTCGTCGATGGCCATCTTTTCGGCGTCGACCAGGGAGGCCTCGGCAATCGCGATGGTGCCGGACAGCGAGTGCAGGAGTCCGAGCTTGACCACCTCTTGAGCGTTCGCGCTGCGTGGTGCCAGTGCTCCCGCGCCTGCGACGCCCAATACGAAAGCGGATCCTCCCGTCTTTATGAATCGGCGGCGATTGAACTCGGTCATGGTCATACTCCTCGGCATGTTGTGGCTTATGCCGAAGGCTTTGCTGCCGACGGCGTTCGATGGAACCAGCAAATCCCCTTCCGCCGCCGCACCGTTTCGCAGGCAAGGCTTCGCCCGGGCCGAAGTCTTGGCCTGCTGAAACGTCGGAAGCCCGACCCACGAAACAAAAAAGGGCCCGACCGGGTTTGATCCGGTTCGGGCCCTTGTTGGCCTGCACCTGACTGGCAGCTTTGGCAGTCGGCGCGAATGGGGAGACGTTGCTCGTCCTCCAACAGTTTCGGCGACGGAGGCTTGGATGCGGAATCAGTGATTACCCGTCTCGTCCACGGCGAAGGAGAGGCGGTTCGGAAAGAGTCCTTCACCGGCGCGGAGCGCTGGTTCGCGGACAGGCATCGGTGAAGATCAAGACCCGCGCCTTGAAGAAGCTAAAGGACGCAGTGCTGGAAGAGACGAGAGGCACGTCCGGGCGGGGGTCCCATTGGCCAATGCCACTCGAAGCTGACTTCGAAATCGTTCGATTTGGGCGTCGTGGCCCGCCTGCACGAGAAGCGTCCCATTTCCGACCCGCGGATGAATGCAAAGAGCATCTCCTCTCCCGAACAAGGTCTGATTGAGCAAGCGGCTCTTGGGCAAGCCTTTTGCAGCGGGTCTAGTTGGCCGAGTGTTCGCCGGGACGGGAGGAGTCAAGTAGATGCGCCTGCCAATGACTGCTCTGGAGCGAGCAAGTTCGTCCGCCCGACGGCAGCTCAGGGTCGATCAGCGACCCAAAGCCGAGCGAACGCCATCGCCTAAAGCCGTCGTTCGACTCCAAGCGCGTGGCCGGTGCACGTTGGCATGGCTCGACGCAACGGATTACCGGAACCGATCCGTCACTGCGAGCGCGACGGCCAGAGCGCTGCGCAGCACGTGGGACTCGGTCACACCGTCGCGAGCGGCGCTCGCGGTCAGCGCAGCCCGTAGGCCGCGCAGGTCGACGGTGAAGTACTCGCGGGCGACGGGTGCCATTGGCGAGTCGTCAGGATCGACGAGCTACACCACAGAAAGCGGCCGCGGGCCTATCCTGTACTCATCCCATTTTCTACTTCCACTGGCTCTTCGCGACCCGAATTGATTGAGAAGCGAACAAGATCCGACCAAAATTGGTGAACCAAAAGCGACCCAAAAGCGAGCCGGAAGCGGTCCGGAACCGAACCCGAAATAGATGTTAGTGCCGCGCGGCCTCCACAGTCTTGTCTGATTTCAGTGGTAGTCGTCTTCAAGTTGATGCCGAACGGCCAAGACGAAAACGGTACCGACCGAAATCTCGTACAGGGCCACGTACCCGGTGGCGCCAAAGGTGATGACCAATTCTCGGCGCGTGAGACTCATACCAGCCTTCCTAAAGAGGTGGGGAGTCCTGGCCAGCTGCACCTTGCAAGCCAACTCAATCTCATCTACTGCTCTGTCGGCGAGGTCCAGATCCTCGATCGTTTCGGCACGACTCAAGAGGTACTCATGGAGTCTCTCGAGATCGGCACGGGCCGCCTCCGCGAAGACGACCTCAAAAGGCATCAACGTGTCTGAAGCTTGTCTCGTCGAGCTGCAGTCATCTCGCGCAGCCTGGCCAACACGTCGTCGGCAGAATGCGTGATGCCGCCACGTTGAATCTCCTCCCATGCGGCCTGGCCACGAGCGTGGAATTCGGCCTGGACACGTCGGTATTCGACTGCGCGCCGCACGGTTGTCTCGATGAAGCCGGTCAGGCTTTCACCCTCGCGAAGCACGCTTTCTGCGGCGGCGCGGAATTCGGGCTCGACGCGAACTGGAGGAAGGGTCGTCGACTTCATTTCCGAAGCATAGCACTTGCGATGCATTTCCCCATTTCTCGGAGAACTTCGGTCGACTCGAACGTGAAGCCGTCGTCAAGAAAGCATTCCCCACCCTACCCCTCGTCAAACTGACTGGCACGAGGGACTCTGACGGTCAGACCCAGCACCGGCGGCCCGCCCGCATGACGCGCTGTGAGATTCACCTCTCGATTTCGGGCCCGTTGCGTGTCCGGTCGGACGTGGGCTGCACACGCTCGCGCGTGGGCTCTCGCCCCCGACCCAAAGGCTCGCGCTGAGGCTCGCGTCGAAACGTGGTCGTCCTTGCCATCATCGGCATGTCTTTGACGAAGTCGGCGATCCGTTTGGCCAGCGCCTGATCGTCCTTGCTCGTGGAGTCCGCTAACGCCTTGAAGATGTGTTTCCAAGCGTCGAGTGCCTCCTGTCGGGTCAGCCGAGGCGCCTCGCCGCCTTTCTTCTGCGGCCGTTCCTTCTTCAGCCGCCCCTGCTCCCGGGCCTTGATCCGCCAGAGCTCGTCCCGGTTGCGGTACTCGCCCCGGCTCGCCTGCCGGGTCGCCTCGGCGTCGATGCCCCATTCGCGCAGCCGCTCGGCGAAGATTTCGCGCCAGCGGTGCAGGTCGGCCTTTCTGGGATTGAGCCGCTGACCGTGCTTGGACTCTGCCTTCACGCTCAGGTGCACGTGCGGATGGGCTTGGCGGTCGTGCAACACCATCACATACCGGTGGTCGGCGAACTCGACCTTCGCGAACTCGCGGGCGGCCTTCTGGACGATAAGCGGATT
>Ga0068852_100004139_pt1 | contig 10217 bp, 14 predicted proteins | sample KBSCornC22_FD_66594 | JGI IMG/M metagenome (GOLD analysis project Ga0068852, IMG submission 66594) | Corn rhizosphere microbial communities from Kellogg Biological Station, Michigan, USA - KBS Corn C2-2 | ecosystem: Host-associated > Plants > Roots > Rhizosphere > Soil ... | reverse complement strand
GCGGCCAAGCCGGTTCGGGATTTCCTGCACATAGGCGTTACCCAGGACAAGATAGTCCTGCACCAGCGCGCGGAAGTCGCGGCGGGATAGGAACGGCGTCGGCACGAAGCTGGCCGCCAGCATGTTTTTCTTGAGCATGATGGCGCTGCTATGATGCGGCGATGCCCGAAGCGTCCGCGACAGCCCTTGCAGCGAAATCGGCGGCTCATACCAGCGGCCATTGTGCCAGCACTCCAGCATGTCGAGCAGGGTCGCGCGGTTGACCGGCTCCGGTTCCCCGAAGGTGAAGGCTTCGATCGTCGGGCTGTTGCCGTTGGTCGCGACGATCGCGCCCTTCGACGCCTCGGCGGCTTCCCGGCGGTGCATCCTCTGGAGGGCTTGGCGGCGCGCGCGCTTCGTCATTCGAATATCTCCAATGTGGCCGTCGGCGTTTCCTTGCCGTCCAGCGGTTCGTTCATGAGGATGTGCATGGTCGCCCAGGCCAGATCGGCATGACCGTCCTGGCCGCCGCGCCCTGCCTTGAAGGTGATGTTGCGCCCGCTGGTCGTCAGGGTCTTCTTGATCGAGACGAAAGCGGAGACGAGGTCGAGCATGCCGGCATCGAACGCGATGCGGCCCCGGCGCACGACATTCTGCGCCTTCATGATCATGTGCTGTTTCAGTTCCAGCGAATATTCGATCTTGGCGACGACGCCGCCAGGCAGCGCGCCAGGCTTCGCCATGATCTGATAGACGCCGGCGCCGACGCCCCGCGCGTCGATGCCCAGATAGGTGCAGTTGTAGCGCTTCAGCATCGCCTTGATGAATTCGGCCTGCTGCTCGAAATCGAGGCCGCGCAGCTGGTGCCGCTCCAGGATGCGGAACGTCCCGCCCTCGGCCGCCGGCGGCGCCGCGATGACCAGGGCGGCATTGTCGCCGTCCTCACTCTCCTGCGGATCATAGCCGGCCCAGACAGGGCGGTTGCCGAACGGGCGCGCGCTTTCCGGGTTGTAATCGGTCCAGTCGACCAGGCTATCGCAGCCGCAGCGGATCAGGTCGTTGAATTTGAACGCGGACTGGCTGTCGTCCACGAAGTCGCACATGAACAGGTTGGCGAATTCGTCGGGTGCATATTCGTCTTCCAGCTCCTCGATATCGAAGAGGTCGCACCCGCCCGCCTGCGCGTCGCGGACGTTGACGATGTTCCGCCAGATGCGATCCGGCCCGACGCTGCCCAGCGCGAGCGCAGCATGGCTGACGTCGATCTTGATCTGCTCGGATTTCTTGCGCCGCCGGTTCCGCCGCTCCCCTGTCCAATAGGGATGCGCCGGATGCGCGACGCTGGACGGCGTCGAAAAATAGGTTTTCCGCCACTTCTTATGGGTCGCCATGCCCGAAGCGACCTTGTTCAATTCCTCGAACGAATGGACCCAGAAGAATTCGTCAAAATAGAAATTGCCGTGGCGGCCCTGGGCTGTGCGGAAATTGGTCCCCAGGAAATGCAGTTCGGCCGCCGCTTCCTCCGCTGGGCGCAGGTCCGACGTGATCAGCATCGGATCGCCGGTCAGCGCGACGCCGACCAGCTTCGCGAAGCTGACGATATAGGACCGGAACTGGTGCGCCTGCGCCTTCGACGCGGATAGGAATATCTGGTTCCGGCCCGTCTCGATCGCGTCGATCAGCGCTTCGAAGGCGAAATAATAGGTCGCGCCGATCTGGCGCGACTTCAGGATCATGCGGGTGCGCTGATCCTTCGCCTGCCACCAGCGATGCTGATAATCATACAGGCCGTCGAGGAAGATGCGCTTCAGTTCGGCCGCCTGGTCGGCGGTGAAATGGTTCTTCTTCGGCTTCCTGCGGGGCCCCGCGTTCCGGTTGCCGACCTTGGCGTTCAGATCGCCTTCATGGCCGCCGGGGGCTTCATAGCGGCGCACCCGCGCGAGCGCTTCCAGCTGCCGGGTCAGGGCATCCATTTCGACCAGGTCGCCGGGGGTCTTCTTCTCCTTCGAAATCAGCGTCATCAGCCGGATTTCGAGGCAGTCCTCTATCTTGCGGATCGACGGCGCATCATCCCAACGCTGGCGCTGTTTCCAGCTTTCCACCGTGGCGCGCGGGATCGGCTTGCCCTTGTGGACGATGCCGTGCAGCGCGAATTCCTCCGCGATCTGCGTCACGCCCCACCCGCGCCAATAGAGGCTGCGCGCATGGCGCTCTGGGTCGAACTGCCAGAAGGCAGACGGCGCGCCGGGCTGGGGGGATTGCGTGGTCATCGCGGCGGACCATGCCGCGCCGCTAACCCACTGATCATGCCCGTCCATTTGTAGAGGCGGCCTCTACAAATGCTCAGTCTTGAGGATCGGCCCGCTCAGCGCCCTTTCTGCACCGGTCAAACGCACGATCGCGCCGCCACGCAACCAAGGAACCGGAACCGACCATGGCAAAGAGCAAATTCTTCCGCGTCTTCGTAGAGGGCTTCACCGCCAGCGATGGCCGCAAGATCGAGGCCGCATGGATTGACGATATCGTCGCCACCTACAACGCCGCCACCTACACGCCGCGCATCAACTGTGAGCATATCAAGGGCTTCAGCCCCGAACCGCCCTTCAACGCCTATGGCAGCGTGACGGCGGTCAAGGCCCAGACCGACGAACTGGAAATCGACGGGCAGAAGGTCCGCTGCCGCGCCCTCTATGCGCAGGTCGAGCCGAACGAACAGCTGCTGAAAATCAACAAGGCCGGCCAGAAAATCTTCACGTCGGTTGAGATCAGCCCCGATTTCGCCGGCACCGGCAAGGTCGGCCTGGTCGGCCTGGCCGTGACGGACAATCCCGCGTCGCTCGGCACCGAAGCCCTGTCGTTCTCCGGCCTCAAGCCGATGTTCGACGCCCGCAAGGTGCATCCCGACAATCTGTTTTCGGCGTCGATCGAAACGACGATCGTCATGGAGCCGGAAGGTGCCGACAATGGCAGCGTGGCCGACGCCATCAAGGCCGGCTTCGCCAACCTCGCCACCATGTTCAGCCGCACGGAAACGGAAAAGCCGAAGGACGAGGCCAAGCCCAAGCCCGCGAACGACAACGGTTTCGACGTCGCCGCCTTCAGCGCCGCCTTGGGCGAGCAGGTCGCCGCCGCCGTCAAGCCCGCGCTGGACGCCGCGAACGCTGCCAATACCGCCGTCGCGGAACTCACCGCCAAGCTGGAAAGCACCGAACAGCAGGGCTTTTCGCGCCAGCCCGCGTCGGGCGGCGGCGGCAACAGCGCCTTCCTGACCGACTGCTGATCCTCCCTCCCGCGCCCTCCCTCCATCGGAGTTTCCCGATATGCTGACCTCTACCCGTCTGCTCCTTCATGCTTTCGTCGCCCAGGTGGCGAAGCTGAACGGGCTTCCCGCCGGCCTCACCGCGACCCCCGGCCAGCTGGCCGAATTCAACGTCTCACCCGTCATCGAACAGAAGCTGCAAGCCAAGCTGCGCGAGGTCAGCGACTTCATGTCGCGCGTCAACGTCGTGCCTGTCGTCAATCAGCAGGGCGGTCGCGTCGGCGTGGGCGTCAACCGCTCGCTGGCGAGCCGCACCAATCGCTCCCTTGGCCACAAGCGCAGCCCGCAGGACGTCACCGGGTCGGACCAGATCGACCAGTATCTCTGCAAGAAAACCGACTATGACTATGCCTGGTCCTATGAGCTGCTCGATGCCTGGTCGCATCAGCCGGAATTCCAGCAGCTGATGCGCGACGCGGTGCTGGCGCAGAAGGCCGAAGACGTGATGTGCATCGGCTTCAACGGCGTGGACGCGGCGGTGGAAACCGACCGCGAGGAATTCCCGCTGTTGCAGGACGTCAACTATGGCTGGCTGCACAAAATCCGCACCAATGCGCCGGCGCGCGTCATGGCGCACGGCACCAAGGATGCCCTGAAAATCTACGTCTCCGAAACCGGCACAGCGGATTATGTCAATCTCGACGCCCTGGTCTTCGACGCGATCCAGAACCTGATCCACGAACGCTATCGCACCGCGACCGACCTGGTCGTCATGGTCGGCAGCGACCTGGTTCATGAGAAATATTTCAAGATCGTCTCGGAGGCCGGCGACAAGGCGACCGAACAGGTCGCGCGCGATGTCCTCCTGTCGAGCCGCCAGCTGGGCGGCAAGCCCACCGTCCAGGTGCCCTTCTTCCCGGCGGGCAGCATCCTCATCACCAGCTTCAAGAACCTGTCCTATTACTGGCAGATCGGCACCGCCCGTCGCGCCATCCAGGACAATCCGTCGCTGGATCAGATCGATAACTTCGAAAGCATCAACGACGCTTTCATGGTCGAAGAGTATGGCAAGGCCGCCCTGCTCGAAAACATCCAGCTTGGGCCGAAGGTTTAATCCTTCGGCTCCCGCCCGCCACCATCGAGCAGGAACGACATCATGACACCAGCACGTGCCCATCGGGAACGAATGGCCGCTCTCGCCGCCCAGAGCGTTGACCCGAAACAGGTTGTCTCCTCCGATGGGGGCGGGCAACCCGCTCCCGCGATCATCGATCGCACCCCGGCCATGATCCACCGCGAGCAGGTCGCGGCAACGGCGATCGTCACCGCGCCCGAAACCGCGACGTCGGCCGAAGACCGGATCGCCGCCCAGATCGTGTTGCGCCTGACCCATGACCTGCGCGACCTGAAGGAAATCAAGGGCGTCGATGCCAAGGTGGCGGCCAAGCGCCGGATGCTGCCCGAATATCAGGCATGGATCGATGCCATCGTGGCGGCCGACGCCGGCGCGGGCACCGGCCTCATTGGCGAAGTCGTGCCGACCTGCATGGTCTGGCTGATCGACACTGGCGATTTCGCTGCCGCGCTCGACCTCGTGCCCTTCCTGCTGAAGCATAATGTCGCCATGCCTGCCCGCTACAAGCGCGACGTGGCGACCGTCGTGGTCGATGAAATCACCGCCGCCGCCCAGAGCGTCCAGGCGCTGGGCGAAGCCTTCCCGGCGGACATCCTCGCCCGCGTCGCGGATCAGGTCGACGGCGTCGACATGCACAATGAGGTTCGTGCCAAGCTGCTGAAGGCGATTGGCGTCGAGCAGCTGCGCGTGGTGGAGGACATGGACGCCAAGGAAAGCCGCGCGCCGCTCGAAACGGCGCTGGCGACCCTGAAGGAAGCCCATCGCCTGTGGAACCGCGTCGGCGTCCTCGACCGCGTCAAGCGGGCGGAAAAGCTGCTGAAGGCGCTCCCGCCCATCACCGATCAGAACAACGAACAGGGCGACCAGCAGGCCGCCTGACAGGCTCGCCCCCGGCGCTCGGGGGCGGATCGCGCGAGGCGGGAGGTTTTCGAACCATAGGGCCGCCCTCTGTCCCGATCCCCACCCCCGTATGCCAGCGGGCCGGAAATCGGAGACAACCATGCTTGCACTCGCCTGGCTCATCATCAAAGCCATCATGCTCCTCATCATCATGGCGTTCGGCGGCGTCCTGGTCATTTACGGCGCCCTGATCCGCTTCGTCATGGAGCGCCCGTCCACCATTGCCCGCTTCGGGTGGCTCTGTTGGGGAATGGCCGGGCTGGGCCTCGCCCTATTCATCTATGCCGGTTCCGGCTTCGTGCAGGTCGCGATGGCATGACGTTCGTCGCGCGCCCGCCCGTATCGGAAATCGAGCAGCCGCCGGCGCCGGAAACGGTCGTCGTGAATGACGGCTTCTTTCCCGACGTCGATCCGGCGTCGGTTCGGGACGTGGCGCGCATTCCGACCAGCATCACGCCCGCCCGCCTCCGCGCCGCGATCCTGGGCGGCGTCATGTCGGCCGAAATCGACCTGCGGCAATTCGCCGCGGATTGTCGCGCCGGCGGCTATGCGAAGTTGGCGGACGTCCCGGCGGACCAGCTGGACGGCCAGAGTGTGCAGCTGATCCGCTACCAGCGCGCCGTCGCCCTGTTCGCCAAGGCCGAACTGATCGAGCGCCACCGCGATTTCGATACGACCTCCGCCGGCGGCAACCAGGCCGACGAACTCTCCCCGTCGATCGATGAACTGCGCCGTGATGCCATCCACGCAATCCGCGACATGCTGGGCAAGTCGCGAACCGGCGTCTGGCTGATCTGATGGCCGCCGCGCTGCGCCTGGTTGCCCGCCAGGGCGACAAGCTGGACCAGCTGCTGTTCCGCGACGCGGGCCTTGGCCCGAACGAACTGACCCGCGTGCTGGACGCAAATCCGGGCCTTGCCGACCTCGGCTCCATCCTTCCGCTCGGCACGGTCGTCATCGTGCCGGCGACCGCCACCACCGAAGCCAGCGCGACCCGCGTGCGGCCCCTCATTCAACTCTGGGACTGATCCATGGACCTGCGCACCCTTCTTCAATCGGCCCCCGATTTCATCGGCTCGCTGGCGCCCTCGCTGATCGGATCGGGCGTCGCCCAGGTCTGGAAACCGGGCCTGTCCTGGCGCCAGCGCTTCGTCCAGTGGATCGTCGGTTCCACGGTCAGCTTCTACGCGACCCAGGCCATCATCGAATTCACCGGCTGGAATGAATTCATCGCGCAGTCGATCGGCTTCGGCATCGCCCTGATCGCCTTCGACGCCACCCCCCGCCTGATCGGCGCGACGTCCGACGCGCTCGCCCGCATCCCCGCCGATCTGGCTGACCGCTTCACCAAAAAGAGGCCCTAAGACCCATGCGCATCATCAACCGCATCAATATCCATTGCACCGCGTCCCGCGTCGGCCGCGCCTATACGGTCGAGGATATCGACCGCGACCATAAGGCGCGGGGCTTCGGCGCCGGCGCGTCGCGCTCCTGCGGCTATCACTATGTCATCTATGCCGATGGCACCGTGCATAAGGGCCGCCGCGAAGATGAAATCGGCGCCAACGCCGCCGGCTATAACAGCAACTCGATCGGCATCGTCTATGTCGGCGGCCTCGACGCCGCCGGCAAGCCGCAGGACACCCGCACCCAGGCGCAGAAAGCTGCCCTGGCCGCGCTGGTCCGCGATGTCGCTGGCCGGCATAAGGTGCCGCCCTCGCGCATCCTCGGCCACCGCGACCTGTCGCCCGACAAGAACGGCAATGGCAGGGTCGATCCGTTCGAATGGACCAAGCAATGCCCCTGTTTTGACGTCCAGCCCGAAGTCGCGGCTGGCTTGCTGGAGGCTGATCCATGACGAAGCTGATCACGATCCTGAAATCTGCGTGGGGGCTGCTGACCGGCTCCCGCGAAACTGTCCTGCTGATCGCCATCGCGGGCGCGGCGGCGGCGCTCTATGCCTGGGGCGCCACCGCGCGCAAGGATCGCGATCAGCTTCAGGCCTGGGCGGAAAAGGCCTGCCTCTCCGCCGGCGCCCAATTTCCCGGCGCCGGGAAAAAGGTCGATGCCTGCGCCCAGCGCATTGTCGACCTGGCCGCCTATGAACGCCAATCGCAGGCCGCGACCAACACCATCCTTGCGGGTGCGGCCCAGCGCCAGGCCACGAAATCGACTTCCGACACCGCCCTTGCCCGAACCCAAGTCGCTCGCCGCACCGATGCCGCCGCGCAGATGGAGAAAGCCGATGCCCAGATTGCCCCGGATAATCGCGTTGGACCTGATTGGTTCGATAGCGTCAATCGCGTTGCAGGGCTGCGCCCATCAGGTAGGTGAACGCCCCGCGTCGCCTGTCGTCGCGATCGAGGTTAAGGACACGCCGCCGGCGGACCTGCTGACCTGCCCCGCCGCGCCCGCTGGCTTCCCCGCTGATGCGCAGGCGGAAATCCCGCCCGCTGTCCGCTCCGCCATCGTCCGCATCGCCACGGCGCTCGCCGCCACGCGCGACCAGCTGGTGCGCTTGGTGCGCTGGCATAGCCCCAGCGCCTGCGAGGGTGCCGGCTGATGCGTAAGGCTGATAGTCTGCGGCGCTGGCTGACCGCGTTCCTGCCCGAACTGGCAACTCATGCTGACCGTCTTCAGATCTACGTGGAGGGCGGCAACATCATGACGCGCAAGTCTGCAACGCTGTCTTTCGTCTATGGCTACACGCTCAAGGCCCTCTTCACTGATTTCGCCGGCGACAGCGATCGGCTGATGGTCCCGGTCCTGGCATGGATCGAGAAGGAACAACCCCAGCTGCTCGCCCGCACCGACAGCCAGCCTTTTTCCTTCGAAGCCGACCTGCTCGACGGCGATCTGTCCGACGTCGAATTGTCGATCGACCTGACCGAAACCGTCCTGGTCATCCCGCGCGCCGATGGCAGCGGCTATGACGTCACCCACCCCGAAGAACCGATTTACGACCAGTTCGCCGGCGTGACGGCTTCCTTCCTCCAGGGCTTCGGGAACACCGAACTGATGGTGGAAACATCCGATCCCGACGCCGTGCTGACCCCGGCGGTGCCGCCGGCGGCATGAGCGACGACCTGGCCGAAATCGAACGGATCGCGGGAAGCCTGCTGCGCGGCCTGTCGTCGGGCCAGCGCCGCGCCCTGATGCGCCGCATGGCCCGCGAACTGGCGATCAGCCAGCGCGAGCGCATCACCGCCCAGCGACAACCTGACGGATCGGCCTTCGAAGCGCGCAAGAAGAAGGAACCACCGGTGTCGGGCCGGGGGGCCGCCTGTTTCCTCTATCCCGCCGGCGGTGGCGGGCCGCCGCGCCGCGTCATCATGAAGAGTTTCACCTGGGGCAACGGTCAGATGATGACTGGCTTCGATATCGAGGCCGGCGCGATCCGATCCTTCGAATTCGGCAAGGTCGTCCAATGGCTCCCGGTGCCGGAAGAATATCGCAACGCCGGCGGCGGCAAGCTGCGCCGGCGCGGCGGCCTGCGGCGAAAGGCCATGTTCCGCCGCCTCGCCAGTTCGCGGTTCATGAAGACCAGCGCCGACGATCAGGGCTTCTGGGTCGGATTTTCGGGCAAGGTGTCGCAGATCGCCGGCGTCCACCAATACGGCCTGCGCGACAAGCCGTCGCTGCGGGCGAAGGCTGTTCCCTATCCCCAGCGCGAACTGCTGGGCGCCACGCCGGCGGATCGGGAACGGCTGCTGGATTTGCTCTATTCCCATATTGCGGATGGTAGTGATCATTGAGCGTTCGCCCGCAGCTGCTAAAGAGCAAGAATGAATTCCGAAATCATCAAGCCACTGCCGCCTGAAATTCAGCGCATTGTTCAAGAAATCGAGGAGCGGACGGGTGACGAAATACGGCTGGAGCCGCTGCCAGCCCAAGTCCGTAGCGCATTGGGCAATGTTCCTGCGATCAAATTTGAAGGTGACGATCGCACAGTATCGGTCAGTCTCATGCTCCCGACCGACATCAAGCCACCGTCACACATGATAGCTCATGAAATTCTGCATGCGAAGCATCTCGTATTGGACGGAGCACCCTTCCTTCAGGCGAAAGCAGGGCCGCCTAAACTGGTGCTGACGGCCATCAACAACGATGCGGCGCACCTAGACATCATCCCTGTCGAGATCGCATTTTTCCCCGAAGCCAAGGCATTCTGGAATTCTGAATTTGAAAGGGGGCTGGCCAGCTTCGCCAGTCGCGTAGAAGGCGACACGGACAAGAAGGCCGTGAGAAACGATCTACTGCGCTTCAAACTGGTGACTTCTAAAGTGCTACCGGACTGGCAACGCCATGACGATCTGCAAGGGCATATCCGCGCCCTCAACCTGTCGTCGGATGCTGCAAATCTGCTCGCGGGGATTGATGCAGTCGCCAGCGTGAGGGAACATGTGCTTTCGACAATGATCCGCTTCCATCGTCTTCAGACTGACGACTATCTCCTCTTTTACGCCTTTTCCTCTCCGGCGCCGCTGCCTGCCCATCGCCGCTAAGCAGCACGCTTTACCTGCATCCCTGCCAATTCATTTGTAGAGGCCGCCTCTACAAATGCAGGCCGTAGCGCGGCCCATGACCCCCGCCCGACATGGGCGCCATGGCCGATGCAACCTATACCGCCGTTGATCTGTCGCGCCTTCCCGCGCCGGATATAATCGAGGCTTTGGATTTCGAGACGATCCAGGCCGACGCCGTCGCGCGCATGCTCGAACTCATGCCCGAATTCGAAAACCGCGACAGCGATCCGGTCACGAAGCTCTTGCAGGTCGTTTCCTACATCGTCCAGCTGGTACGCCAGCGCATCAACGATGCCGCCCGCGCTGTCATGCCCGCCTATGCTGTCGGCGCCGACCTCGACAATATCGCGGCCCTGTTCGGCATCACCCGCCTGATGATCACGCCGGCGGATGTCGTGCTGGGCATCCCTGCGGTCAT
>Ga0068852_100004132_pt1 | contig 10221 bp, 9 predicted proteins | sample KBSCornC22_FD_66594 | JGI IMG/M metagenome (GOLD analysis project Ga0068852, IMG submission 66594) | Corn rhizosphere microbial communities from Kellogg Biological Station, Michigan, USA - KBS Corn C2-2 | ecosystem: Host-associated > Plants > Roots > Rhizosphere > Soil ... | reverse complement strand
GCCCTATGCGGTCCGCAACTCGAACGCGCGCTCGACGCTTATGCAAAGGCGCGTGAGCTTGCCACCGTCGCCCCGCGGGTGTCGCTCGACCCTGCCGCGACCGTGTTCCAGATCGGCGGCATTCTGGCTTCCGTCTCCGGAGGCGCTTCCTTGAAGCGCTAGGGGCGGGCGGCTAGTGCCTTCGCCATGGGCGAGCCCTTCTACATCACCACGGCGATCAGCTATCCCAATGGCCCGCCGCACATCGGCCACGCCTATGAAGCGATTGCGGCCGACGCGATCGCGCGCTTCCAGCGCAGCCAGGGCAAGGACGTTCGCTTCCAGACCGGCACCGACGAGCATGGGCTGAAGATGGCCCAGGCGGCGCGCGGCGAAGGCCTCGAACCGCGTATCTTTGCCGACAAGATGTCACGTTTATTCCAAGAGATGTGCGATACTCTTAACGTGTCCTACGATCTGTTTATCCGCACATCGCAGCCGGACCATTATCGCGCGAGTCAGGCGATCTGGGCGGCGATGGAGGCGAGGGGGGACCTCTATCTCGACCGGTACGAGGGTTGGTATTCGGTGCGCGACGAGGCTTATTACGAGGAAGACGAACTGGTCGAAGGCGAGGGCGGCTCGAAGCTGTCGCCCCAGGGCACGCCCGTCGAGTGGACGGTCGAGGAAAGCTGGTTCTTCCGCCTGTCGAAGTACCAGCAGCCCTTGCTCGACCATTATGCGGCCCACCCGGAGTTCATCCAGCCCGACAGCCGCCGCAACGAGGTCGTGCGCTTCGTCGAGGGCGGCCTCAAGGATCTGAGCATCTCGCGCACCAGCTTCGATTGGGGCGTCCCCGTGCCGGGAAGCGACAGTCACGTCATGTACGTGTGGCTCGACGCGCTGACCAACTACATCACCGGGCTCGGCTACTCCGACAACACCGAGCTTTGGCGGCGCTATTGGCCCGCCAACGTCCATCTGATCGGCAAGGACGTGGTGCGTTTCCATGCCGTTTATTGGCCTGCGTTCCTGATGAGCGCCGGGATCGCGCTTCCCAGGCAGGTCTACGGCCACGGCTTTCTCCTCAGCCGCGGCGAGAAGATGTCGAAGAGCGTCGGCAATGTCGTCGACCCGATGGCGCTCGCCGAGCGCTTCGGCGTGGACGCCTTACGCTATTTCCTCCTGCGCGAAGTGCCGTTCGGCCAGGACGGCAGCTACAGCGCCGAAGCGATCGTCAACCGCGCCAACGCCGAGCTCGCGAACAGCTTCGGCAATCTCGCGCAACGCACATTGTCGATGATTTACAAGAATTTGGACGGCGTTCTTCCGGAGCCGGGAAACGCTTCTGAGGACGGAGAGCTGCTTGAGCAGATTCGCAAGGCCACGAATGTTGAAGTGCCGGAAGCATTCGAGCGCTTCGCTTTCTCGATCGGCATTGAAGCTTGGCTGCGGGCCGTGTTCGCGTGCAATGCCTATGTCGATACGCAGGCGCCCTGGGCGCTGCGCAAGACGGACCCAAGGCGAATGGCGGCCGTACTTGGAACACTCGTCTTGGCGGTATGCGAGCTTGCCCGTGCAATTGCCCCGATCATCCCGACGTCCGCGGGCAAGCTGCTGAGTCTGATCGAAGCGGGCGAGGGCGGCGCTCCCATCGCGCAGCCAACGCCGCTATTCCCCAAGCTTGAACTCGAAGAGGAAGAGGCGGCGTGAGGCTGATCGATAGCCATTGCCACCTCAATTACGAAGGCTTGGTCGAACGGCAGGCCGAAGTGCTTGAGAACGCGCGGCAACGCGGCGTCTCGGGCTTTCTCAACATCTCGACACGGCAACGCGAGTGGGGCGATATCATCGCCGTCGCCGAGCGTGAGCCCGACGTCTGGGCAAGCGTCGGAGTGCACCCGCATGAAGCCGATGCGCATCCGGACCTCGGCGCGGGGGCGCTGGTCGAGGCGGCAGACCATCCGCGCGTGATCGCGATCGGCGAGTGCGGGCTCGATTATTATTACGACAAGTCAGACCGTGCAGCGCAGCGCGAGCGGTTCCAGGCGCATATCGAGGCCGCTCGGCAGTCGGGGCTGCCGCTGGTGGTTCACACCCGCGATGCCGAGCAGGATACCGCCGAAATGCTCGACGCTGCCGTAAAGGAGGGAGGAGTCACCGGTGTGCTCCACTGCTTCACCGGCTCGGCCGGGCTTGCGCGCAAGGGCCTCGACCTCGGCTTCTACGTGTCGCTGTCCGGCATCGTGACCTTCAAGAATGCGCAGGACCTGCAGGAAACGGCCAAATGGCTGCCCGCCGATCAAATGCTGGTCGAGACGGATTCCCCGTTTCTGGCGCCCGTTCCGCACCGGGGGCAGAAGTGCGAGCCGGCGTTCGTCGCGGACACGGCCAGCTTCGTAGCTCAGCTGAGGGGAGAGGACCCCGAGCAGCTCGCAGACGCGACCACCGCCAACTTCTTCAAGTTGTTTCGAAAAGCGGCGTGAAGGTCCGCATTCTCGGTTGCGGGACGTCCACGGGCGTTCCGAAGATCGGCAACGACTGGGGTGCCTGCGACCCGAACGAGCCGCGGAATTATCGCCTGAGGACCTCGATCCTGGTGGCGAGCTCGGGCGAGCACATGCTGGTCGATTGCGGACCGGACCTGCGCCAGCAGCTGCTCGCCGCGGAAGTGAGCCGGCTCGACGGCGTGATCGTCACCCATACGCATGGCGACCATTGCCACGGGATCGACGAGCTCCGCCCGGTCTCGCAAGCGATCGGGCAGCCGGTGCCGCTGCATGCCCGATCGGACGTGTTGCGGACGCTGCGGCAGCAGTTCGGCTACGCCTTCACCCAATCTGACTTCTATCGCCCCGTGCTGGAGGCGCGAGAGCTCGGCGACGAGCTGCATTTCGGAGAAGTGCAGGTGCGTTTCGTCGACCAACCGCACGGCAGCACCACTTCGCTCGGCATGCGCTTCGAGGAAGACGGCCGCTCGGTGGTTTATGCCATCGATTTCAGCGAGCTAACTAACGAGATGAGCGCCTTGTACGAAGGTGTCGACGTGTGGATCGCCGACTGCCTGACGCGCAAGCCGCATCCGACTCACGCGCATCTCGACGGAGTGCTCGGCTGGGCTCGCGATTTGCGCGTCAATCAGCTCTACCTCGTTCACATGGGCAACGGCCTCGACTATCGAACGCTGATTGCCGAGCTGCCCGATTGGGCAGCGCCGGCCTACGACGGGCTGGAGATCGCCTTGTGATGACCAACGACCTGATGCTCGGCGGAGTCTACATCCTGATGGCGATCATGCTCGTGCTCGGCTCGCTGATGGCTCGGCGCGAGCCGCTGGCGAAGCTGGTGACAATGGCTTTTGCCTGGATCGTCATCTTCGCCGCCGGGTTCGTCCTGTTCACGTTCCGCGACGATTTCGGCTATCTCGCCCAACGGCTCAAGGCGGAGGCGATCGGGACTCCAGTCAGCGAGGGGCAGGAAACCCGGATCCCGATGGCCATCGACGGTCATTTCTGGGTTCATGCCAAGCTCAACGGCCGCGACGTTAAGTTCCTCGTCGACAGCGGCGCGACGATGACGACGATCGACCGCGACACCGCCAATGCCGCGGGGATCCAGGTCTCGCCCAAGGCCGACGAGTTCGTCCGCACCGGAAACGGCATTATACGCGTATCGAGCGGACAGGCGGACGAACTCGCCGTCGGACATATCGTACGTCACGACGTCGGCTTGCAGGTTGCGGACAATGACGATCTCAACGTTCTCGGTATGAATTTTCTGTCTTCCCTGAGCCGCTGGGGCGTGGAAGGGCGGTGGCTGATCCTCGTCTCCTGATCTACCTAAGATTTTACATAATGCATATTATCATACTTACAGGTTACAGGAGCGGAGGGGCCCCTCATGCCGCTTGAGCGGCTCGTTTCAATCATGCGCCGGCTGCGCGATCCCGTGAGCGGCTGCGAATGGGATCGCGAGCAGACGTTCGCGACCATTGCCCCCTACACGATCGAGGAAGCCTATGAGGTCGCCGATGCGATTGCGCGCGACGACATGGATGCTCTCGCCGACGAGCTCGGCGATTTGCAGCTTCAGGTCGTCTTCCATGCGCAAATGGCCGAGGAAACCGGCGCTTTCACGCTTGATGACGTGATCGCGGGCATCTGCGACAAGCTCGAGCGCCGCCACCCACACATCTTCGGCGATTCGGAGCACAGCCCCGGATGGGAGGAATTGAAAGCGGCAGAGCGCAAGAAATCGCCTGATGACAGCGCCTTGGCCGGCGTTGCGCTGGCGCTTCCGGCGTTAGAACGCGCCGCCAAGCTGCAGCGTCGAGCAGCTCGCGTTGGGTTCGACTGGCCGGACGCCTCGGGTCCCCGGGCAAAGATCGACGAGGAGCTGGCCGAGCTCGATGCCGAGACCGAGCATCACCGCATGTTGGACGAGCTCGGCGATCTTCTTTTCGCGGTTGTGAACCTCTCACGTCATCTTAACATCGAGCCGGAAGCGGCGCTACGTGAAGCAAACGCGAAGTTCGAGCAGCGTTTCCGTTCAATTGAGAAGACGCCGGGCTTCGCCGAGACGAGCTTAGATCAAAAGGAAGCGCTCTGGGTCGCCGCCAAGAACCGTGCTCCTGCGAACGCAGGAACCCAGTCCCAATAAAGAAAACTGGGTCCCTGCCTTCGCCGGGATGCTAAAGTACCTGAAACCGGGCCCAATTGTCGGGCGACAGCCGCACCGAAAGTTCGACCTCGTCCTCATCCAACCTCTGTTCGAGCACCTCCCCGCGCGCGTGCAACCAGGCGATCTTGCCGCCGGCGCTTGCCGGCAGCCGGATCTGGTGGACCTGCTCTCCGCTTCTCAGGCACTCCGCCATGTGCCGGCGAAGCTCGTCGAGACCCTCGCCCGTGACTGCCGAGATCGGTACCACGTCGTCACGCCGCCGCGCCTCCTCGTAAAGGCGCTCGTGCTCTTCGCCCGAGAGCAGGTCGACCTTGTTCCAGGCTTCGATCCGCGGTGGCGCGCCCTCGTCGCCAAGCCCGAGCGAAGCGAGCACGTCGTCCACATCCTCGCGCTGCGCATCCCGGTCCGGGTGCGCCATGTCGCGCACATGGAGGAGGAGATCGGCCTCCCTGACTTCCTCCAAGGTCGCCCGGAACGCCGCGATCAGCTCCGTCGGCAAGTCGGAGACGAACCCGACCGTGTCCGACAGGATCACCTTGTCGAAGCCAGGCAGCTTGATATCGCGCATAGTGGGGTCGAGAGTCGCGAAAAGAAGGTTCTCGGCGAACACAGATTCACCGGTCAGCCGGTTGAAAAGCGTCGACTTTCCCGCATTCGTGTAACCGACCAGCGCAACCACCGGCCAAGGCGCGCGCTGCCGCCGGTCGCGGTGCAGGCCACGCGTGCGCTTCACTTGGTCGAGTTCGCGCCGGATCCTGGCCATGCGATCGCGGATCATCCGCCGGTCGGCCTCGATCTGCGTTTCGCCGGGCCCCCCAAGGAAGCCGAAACCGCCGCGCTGCCGCTCGAGGTGAGTCCAGCTTCTGACCAGCCGGCCCGCTTGATAATCGAGATGCGCAAGCTCGACCTGAAGCCGCCCTTCCGCGGTTGCTGCCCGTTCGCCGAAGATCTCGAGGATCAGCCCGGTCCGGTCGATCACCTTGGCGCCGACCTCTTCCTCCAAATTTTTCTGCTGGATTGGGGTCAGCGCCGAATCGACGATCAGGAGCCGAGCCTCCTTCTCCCTCGCGAGCTCGGCAATCTCCTCGACCTGCCCTTTGCCAAGCAAGGTTGCGGGGCGCACGCTCCGGACCCGCAGCGACCGCGCCGCCACGACCTCGATCCCGATCGCCCCGGAAAGGCCTTCGGCCTCCTCGGCGCGCGCCACGGCGGAGCGCCGAGATCCTTCGCGCGGCAGCTCGGGAACTACGATGATCGCCCGTTCGCCGCGAGCGACTTCGATCGCGCCGTTGCCGTCGAACACGTTCAGGAGTCCGTCTCCCCTTCATCGTCGGCCTGCTCGCTGTCCAGGCTCAGCGGATTCGCCGGCTGCAGTGTCGAGATCGCATGTTTGTAGACGAGCTGGATTTGGCCGCCGCGCTCGAGCACCAGGCTGAACTGGTCGAACCCCGCGACCTCTCCTTGGAGCATCACGCCGTTGACCAGGAACAGGGTCATGCGTTCATTCTCGCGCGCGGCGGCGGCGAGAAACAGGTCCTGCAGCTGCGCCTTTGCACCGTCCCCGGTACCGGCCGTGGGCACGAAGTTCGGCGGCAACTCCACGGGCATGATCGTCGAGATCGAATGCTTGTAGACCAGCTGGGAGGTGCCCTCGCGCCGCACGAGCAGCGAGAAAGCGTCGAACCAGGTGATCACACCCTGGAGCTTGACGCCTTTCACAAGGAAGATCGTAACGGGAAGCTTCGAGCGCCTGACGCTGTTCAGGAAATGATCCTGAAGACTGAGCGAGCGAGTCATATCCGTCGATCTACTCCTCGCCCTCCCTCTTCTCCCCGATACCCAGCGCCTTGAGCTTCCGGTGAAGCGCCGAGCGCTCCATGCCGATGAACGATGCGGTGCGTGAGATGTTGCCGGAAAAACGGCGGATCTGGATTTTTAGATATTCTCGTTCGAACGACTCGCGGGCCTCGCGCAGCGGGCTGCCCATGATCGCGATGGCGGTTGCGGCTCCTCCCATGACATTGTGGCTGTCGAGGATTTCCGGCGGAAGGAGGTCCACTTCGATGCAGGCCATGCGATCGCCCGGGGCGAGGATCAAAGTCCGCTCGATGATGTTCCGGAGCTGCCGGACATTGCCCGGCCAGTCGTGGGCCTGGAGCGCTGCCATGGCCTCCTCGGAAATCCGGGGCGGCGATATCCGTCGCTCGGCGGCGAAGCGCGCGAGAAAGTGGCTGACGAGCTCGGGGATGTCCTCGCGCCGCTCGCGCAGCGGCGGGAGCTTCACGGGAACGACGTTCAATCGGTAGAACAGGTCCTCGCGAAAGCGGCCTTCGTTGATTTCTTCCTGAAGGTTCCGGGAGGTAGCCGAGAGCACACGGACGTCGACCCGGATCGGACGCTGGCCCCCTACCCGATGATAGCTCTGGTCGGTCAGAACCCGGAGGATCTTTGCCTGGGTCGTCGGCGGCATGTCGGCGATCTCGTCGAGGAACAAGGTCCCGCCATGGGCATGTTCGAGGAGGCCCGGACGCATCGTCCCCTCGGCTTCGCTCCCGAACAGTTCCTCCTCGATTCGTTCGGGGCTCATCATTGCCGCGGAAAGGACGATGAACGGCGCCCTCGCCCGCGGGCTCCATTGGTGGATCATCCGGGCGGCGATTTCCTTGCCGACGCCTGGCGGCCCCGAGATCAGCACCCTGCTTCCGGTCGGAGCGACCCGCTTCAGGGTCGCACGGACGGTGTTGATCGCGACCGAGCTGCCGTGAAGCTGGTCTTCCTGGCCGGTCTGCCGCCGCAGGGTCTCGTTCTCGCGGCGCAAGCGATCGGTCTCGGTTGCGCGATCGACGAGATAGATCAGCCGCCCGGCCTCGAACGGCTTTTCGATGAAATCGATCGCCCCTTCCCTAACGGCGGCCACTGCGGTGTCGAGATTGCCGTGCCCCGAGATCATCAGCACGGGAACCGTGGAATCGCGCCGCTTGATCTCCTGCAGCAACTGCAGGCCGTCGAGCTTGGAACCCTGCAGCCACACGTCGAGCAACACCATCGACGGCCTGCGCTCCGCGATCGCGTCGAGCGTCTGCGTGCTGTCCGCCGCCGTGCGCACGGCATAGCCTTCGTCCTCGAGCACGCCGCTGACGAGCTCGCGGATATCGGCCTCATCGTCCACGACGAGCACTTCAAGCGCCATCAGGCGTCCTCAACGTCATCTTTTTCCTCTTGGCTTTCGGTTGGTCCGCCGTCCTTCGCGAGCGCGGCGAGCTTCACCGTATCGAAGGAGATGCGGACGTGAGTCCCCCCGCCCGGCCGGTCGAGAAAGGCGATCTCGCCCCTATGTTCTTCGACAATTTTCTTGACGATCGCGAGTCCGAGCCCCGTGCCGCGAACGCGCGTGGTCATATAAGGCTCGGTCAGCCGCTCGCGGTCCTCGGGCAAGCCGATCCCGGTGTCGAGCACGTCGATGACGAGCATGTCATTTTGTTCGTGCAGCTTCAGCTCGACGCGATCGCCCGCTAAATTGTGTTCGCCGCGATTGCGCCTTGTTTCAATGGCTTCGACGCTATTCTTGACGACATTCGTCAGCGCCTGCCCAAGCTGGCGCCGATCGCACACCATTCCGAAGGCACCGGTCGGCGGTTCGAGCGAGAAGCTGATCGCCGGATGAGCGACCTCGTGCAGGAACAAAGCCTGGCGTGCGATCTCGTGGACGTTCTCCTGGCGAAACACCGGCTTGGGCATACGCGCGAAGTTCGAGAATTCGTCGACCATGCGCCTCAGGTCGCCGACCTGGCGGACGATCGTGCCGGTGAGGCGCTCGAACGTCTCCTTGTCGGACGGGATTTCCCCTCCGAAACGCCGCTGCAGCCGCTCGGCCGCGAGTTGGATCGGAGTGAGCGGGTTCTTGATTTCGTGCGCGATCCGGCGAGCGATGTCGGACCAGGCGGCCCGCCGCTGGTCGCTGAGTTGGTCGGTGATGTCGTCGAAGGTCAGCACCGACCCGTCCCGGTAGCGGACGCGCTTGACGGCGAGGGTGCGCTGAACCCCGTCCGCGGCAATGAGCACATTCGCCTCAGACTGCTGACCGCGCATGAATTCCTCGAGCTCGGGCGAAACCGAGCCCAGCGCCTTGCCTTCGATCGCCTCCCCTTGCTCGAGCAGGGCCTCGGCCGACCGGTTGAGCAGCAGGATATTGTGCTGGGTATCGACCGCAATCACGCCGGCGGTGACGCTCGACAGCACCGCCTCGATGAACGCGCGGCGGGTTTCGAGCTGGGCATTCGCGCTCCGCAGCTCGGTGGTCTGCTCCTCGAGCCGCTCGGTCATGCGATTGAAGGCGGTCGCGAGCGTTTGGACCTCGTCGTCGCTGTTGCTCACCGGAACCCGAGCGGAGAAGTCGCCCGCTTCGATGCGCCCAGCCGCGTTGACCAGTTCTCCGACTGGACGAACCAAACGGTCCGCCAACTTCAAAGCAGTTAGGATCGAAAGGGCAACTATCAACAATGAGCCCAGCAGAAGAGCGCCGTTGAACTTCAATTGATTGACGTGAGACTTGGTCAGCAGTGCCCGATAATCCTGGAGAACATCGTTGGCGCGCGCGATCTGACCGGAGACCTCCGGGTCGACGCGGCCAACGTAGAGGTACGTGGCCGGAATGGAACCGAAACGGGTGAGCACGGTAACGCGGCCCGGCGTCTTAACATCGACGCTAGCATTCTGTGGAAGCTTCTGAAGCGCCGCGACAGCGACTTTGATGCGCTGCTCGTTCAAGGAAACGCCATAGTTCCCACTCGCGACAGCGAGTGTTTGTACCTCATTCGACCGACTGATGCGGACGATTGCTGCCTCGTTCATTGAACGCTGGTAGGTCTGGTAAAACAGCCCGGTCTCAAATTTCGGATCGTCGATCGGTACCTGTTGCAGATAGCTGACGAGGTCGCCCGCCATCGCCGTGGCTTCGTTACCCACCCGGTCAAGCTCGTACTGGTAGGTTGTGCGCGCCACCGCGACCGTGTTCTCGAGCATGTTGCGGGCGCGGTTGTTGAACCAGAATTCGAGGCCGCTCTGGAACAGGATCGAAGCGAAGATAGCCACCAGCACCGTGGGCACGGCTGCAATCGCGGTGAAGAGCGGCACGAGCCGGACGTGCAGGCGCCCGCTCCCGAGCCCTCCCCTCTCGGCGCGTTGGACCGCGACCTTCCGCGCATAGAGGGCCATTAGCGCAATTGCTGGAAGGAGGATGGCGACCAACAGCAGCGCGATGAGCGGCGGTGAAAGCAACGTGCCCGGCTCCGCCTCCCGCTTCAGCAGAAAGAAGCTGAGCGCGAGCATGCCCACCAGCACGACGCCGAGCAGCGCCATCAGGCGGTCGTAAAACCGTCCGCTCGCTCGCTCACGCTGGAGCCAGCTTTCCTGCTGCGATGTCACCGGCGATTCGGCCGTACGCGCGTCCATTCGGCCGCGCCCCTAGCACGACCGTTGCATCAAAAACACAGTTGAGTGAGGGCTTTTGCGTCAGGCCGCCGAGCGCGCGAGCCACGGCGAATAGAATTCCTGCAACATGGC
>Ga0068852_100004131_pt1 | contig 10223 bp, 8 predicted proteins | sample KBSCornC22_FD_66594 | JGI IMG/M metagenome (GOLD analysis project Ga0068852, IMG submission 66594) | Corn rhizosphere microbial communities from Kellogg Biological Station, Michigan, USA - KBS Corn C2-2 | ecosystem: Host-associated > Plants > Roots > Rhizosphere > Soil ... | reverse complement strand
TCTGCGAAGATCTGGAGCGATGCTCGCGGTCATCAGCAAGGCGCCGGCATTGAGCGCGACGATCGAGGAATCCGCTTCGCGCGCCTTGCCTTCGAGGACTCTCGAGAGGCGCGCCGCATTTTCCCGCGGCGATCCGCCGACGATGCGCTCGACCGGAAGCCTCCTCAGTCCCGCCTCCTCGGGCGTGATCTCGATTTCCTCGAGCTTGTCGTGGTCGAGCAGGATCGCCTGGGTGAACCCATGGAGCGCCACCTCGTCGAGCCCCGAGCCGTGGACCACCAGTGCCCGGATGACTCCAAGCGCACGCAAGGTTTCGGCGATCGGTCGAAGCAGCTTCGGGTCGGCGACTCCGAGCAGCTGCACCTTCGGCTGCGCCGGGTTGAGGCATGGCCCGAGCAGATTCATGATCGTCCGGACCTTGAGCGCCCGACGTACCGGCCCCGCATGCGCTATCCCCGGATGATAATAAGGCGCGAGAAGGAAACAGAACTTCGTCTGATCGAGTACCTCGCGCGATTCGAGCGGCGTGAGATCGAGCCGCGCGCCGAGCGCTTCCAGCACATCGGCCGAACCGCACTTCGACGTGAAGGAACGGTTGCCGTGCTTGACCACAGGCAGCCCGCACGCCGCCGCGACGATGCCGGCGGCGGTGGATACGTTGATCGACCCCGAAAAGTCGCCACCGGTGCCGCAGCTGTCGGCGAACACATAGCCAGGGGACGGGAAGGCCCGCGCCGCGTCGCGCAACGCTTCGGCCGCTCCGATCAGCTCTTCGGACGTCTCGCCGCGCACCCGGAGCGCAACGAACGTGGCCGCCATGAGCGGTTCGCTGAGACTCCCCTCGACGAGCCGCTCGAACAGCTCGCGAGCGGTCGAGCGGTCGAGGTGGTGGCCCTCGAGGAGGCTGGCAATCGCCGTCTCGGCGACATCGGCGTTGGACGCCTCGCTGGCTGGCGCCGGCCTCGAAATCGTAAGACACTGGTTCATTGGAATTCACCTGAAACAAAAAAGCCCGCCGGTGGCGGGCGGGCAGTCGATGATCGTTGGCTATGCGATCAGTCGCGCCATCGCGCCGCAAAGGTTCCACCGCGCCACCAGAGGTGAGCGGTCGAAGTTGCGGCGAAGGCGTTCAGGTGCGTCATTCGAATCGCTTCCTAATTCATGATCTCGCCCCAGGTCAACGTCTGGCGGTTGACGGCCTCAATGCCCAAATGGCATGGCCGCAGCCCCGAGCGGGTGTAGCTCAATGGTAGAGCAGAAGCCTTCCAAGCTTACGACGAGGGTTCGATTCCCTTCACCCGCTCCAGATTTCGACAGTGCGGGGGACTATTGAAATCTGGAGCGCGCGCGAGGCGAACAGCCGAGCGGTGCGACCGGCACTCCGCTCTTTGGAGCGCGTTGACACACTGCACCCGCGCCGCCACATGGCGCGCCTGCTCGTCATGCTCGACCATCCGCCGGATGGTCTGCGCGCGACAAGCTTCTGGAGAGGTGGCCGAGTGGTTAAAGGCAGCAGACTGTAAATCTGCCCGCGCAAGCGTACGCTGGTTCGAATCCAGCCCTCTCCACCATCCCGCGCGAGGGGCATATTCGTGCAATGGCGCCGGGGAGCGATGCGAGCAATGAACCGGCCAGCCCGTCGGCGGCACTAACTGAAGTTAACGACGATTCACCCAATTCGGCGGAAATCTCCTGAAAATATGGCGAAATCTCTGCGAATGACCTAAGGTCGCGTGGAGACTCGTGGCTCGGGAGTGGCGCTATACTGCGCGAGGTGGGGATAAGCTTGGACGATTCGGACGGTTTGCCTGACGGTGATCGGCCGCCTTTGGCGCATGGGTCGAACGATCCGGTCGCGGAGCGCGTGCGGCGCTTGAGTCCCGGTCAGCTGGATTGCCTCAGGCTCGTGCACCAGCATCTGAGCTCGAAGGAAATCGCCACCGAGCTGAAGATTTCACCGCACACGGTCGACCAGCGCATCCGGCAGTCGCTCCAGATCCTCGGCGTGGAACGCCGTTCGCAGGCGGCACGCATCGTCGCTCAATATTCCGAGCCATATCAGCGATTGATACATCAATCGCCGTACATTCCCGCCGAGCCCGAGTCCGGCCAACCAGACGGCGCGGTCAGTCATCAGATTCGGCACGCTGACCGCGCAGGGGAGGTTGGAAGGCCGGGTTTCATTACCGAGCAGAGGCCAGCGTCATTCCGGCCTTCCCTGCAACCGCCGTTCGCAACGAGGAGCAACCCCCGGAATGAGATGAGCGTCGGCCAGAGGCTGTTCTGGATCGTGGCAATCGCGATCGGAGCGGCGTTCTCGGCGGGCATGTATCTCGCCGGACTCGAAAGCCTCGCAAGGCTGCTCAAGAGCTAGCCGCCGACAGCCAGATCAGACCGACAGTAACTCCGGCGTCGCATCGCCGGGGAAGGAGTAGTCATGCGCAAGGATGCAATCTGGAATGCGGTCCATGAGGTCGGAATCCACACCCGCGCGGTCGAAGACCTGATCGAAAGCGCGTTGGTCGAGCTGGCCCAGCTTCAATCCAAACTGGTCGGCGTGAGCAATGTCGCGGGGGTCTCTTATTCCACCCTGCAGCAGCCGTTCGAAGGCATTTCCGCGACCATCAACGACCTGGTGAAGGTCCGCGGGACCATGGCCCAATGCCACGAGACATTCGTCGAAGCCAAGGAGAAGATCCCCGGCGTGCGGACCACTTCGTGGGGCAATGGCGACCCTTGCTGCGGATCCGCCCACACCGACCTGCGCGTGGTCGCCTGAGGGCTTTGACCGGACCGCAGCAATGTGGTCCGGTCGTCTGGCGATGAACTCTCTCTCCCTCGTGATCCTGTTCTGGGTGCTGCTGCTGGTATCCTGCGGCTATGCGCTCTGGCGCGGCCGCAAATATGAGCGCATTGCGGCCCTCGTATTCATCGCCGCGACGGTCCTGTCGATCTTCGGCCACTCGCCGTTCCGCGGGCGCTATGTCGCGATTGAAACCACGGACCTGATCGTCGACTCGGCCGTCCTGGTCGCGGTGGTGACGATTGCGCTGATGTCCGACCGGTTCTGGCCGCTGTGGGCGGCGGGGCTGCAGCTCGTCGATAGCATGTCGCACGTGATGAAAGCGATCGACGCCGATCTCCTGCCGAAGGTCTACGGCGCAGCGGAACGCTTCTGGAGCTACCCGATCCTGCTCATCCTCCTGATCGGCGCCTGGCGGCAGCATCGCCGAACCATCGCCGAGCAGACTCGCGAGCCGAGCTAGCGCCGCCTTGCGCGAGGCGCGATGGCCGCCCATTGGGCGAGGATGTCGCGGCGTAAGGTTTCGCACCAGCACCAGCACTTCCAGAAGCGCCCGCGCCTGTGGGGCAAGCATGCCGTCGCCGCCGCGCTCGACAACCCGGAGCGCAAGGTGCTGCGCGCCTGGGCGACGCGCGAAGCGGCGGCCTTCATGCAATTTCCCAAGGACCTGCCGGTGACTCTCGCCGAGGCGCCGGACCTCGGCCGGCTGGTCCCGAACGATGCGCCGCACCAGGGCGTGGTGATCGAGGTCGAGCCGCTCGAGGACGCGTGGCTCGACGAGCTGATCGCCGCCCCGCCCGAACGCGCGCTTCTCCTCGTGCTCGACCAGGTCACCGATCCGCACAACGTCGGCGCGATCCTGCGCTCGGCCGCGGCCTTCGGAGCGATCGGCATCGTCACCCAGGACCGCCACTCGCCGCCGGAAAGCGGCGCACTCGCCAAAGCCGCTTCCGGAGCGCTCGAGCGCGTGCCGTGGGTGCGGGTCGTCAACCTGGCCCGAGCGCTCGAGGAGATCGGCACGGCCGGATTCTGGCGCATCGGCCTCACCGGCGACGCCGAGACGCAACTTCGCGAGGCGCTGGGTCCCAGCCGCGTCGCGCTGGTGCTCGGCGCGGAGGGCGCGGGCCTGAGGCCCAACACGCGCGAGCATTGCGACGCGCTGGCGCGTCTGCCGATCACCGACACGGTCGAAAGCCTGAACGTGTCCAACGCGGCCGCAGTCGCGCTTTACGCCGCATCGGTCGCCTGATGGTCCGAACCACGAGCAGCATCCGCGAACAAGTCGAGGCGCTGGCCGAACGCGAACCCGCATTCGCCGGCGTGGTCGAACGGCATGGGGTGCCCGCGCCCCGAAACAGCGAGCGCGGGGCGCAGACGCTGCTGAGGACCATCGTCGGCCAGCAGGTCAGCGTGGCCGCGGCGCGGTCGATGTGGTCGAAGCTGGAGGCGGCCTATGGCGCTCCTCCGGACCTTCACCTGCTGCTCGCCGCGTCCGACGAGGAGCTGCGCGGCGCCGGCATCTCGCGCCAGAAGGCCGGCTACATACGAAGCCTCGCCGAGCTGATCCTCTCGGCCGAGCTCGATCTCGATCATTTGCCGGACGACGACGAGGAAGCGATCGCCCTCCTTACCAGGATCAAGGGCATCGGCCGCTGGTCGGCGGAAATCTACCTGCTGTTCGCCGAAGGCCGCGCCGACGTCTTTCCCGCCGGCGACCTGGCCGTGATGATCGAGCTCGGGCGACTGATGGGGCTCGACGACAAGCCGAGCGAAAAGCAGCTGCGCGAGCTTGGCGAGCGTTGGCGCCCATACCGCGGCGCCGCCGCGATCCTCGCCTGGCACAGCTACAACAGCGTCGTGAAGAAGAGCGGCGCTCCGATCGATTGACGAGGCGCCGGACCTAAGTGCGGCGCAAATATCCCCGCGCGCGCGATCGCGCACATGACCTCCGTTCCACATTGCGCCGAGCCCTGGCGCTGCTACCTTCGCCCGACGGGGAGGGTCCGATATGCGCCCGTTATTGCGTGCTTTTTTCGCCGCCGCGATTTTGATCGAGGCTACGCAGGCCCAGGCGTCCTGGTTCGAAGCCAAATCGAAGCATTTCATCATCGATGGCGATGTCGACCCGCAGGAACTCACGGATTATGCGAAGAAGCTGGAACGGTTCGACCAGGCGGTGCGGATTGCCCGCGGCATGGGAGACCCACAGCTCACCGATGCGGGACGGCTGAGAATCTACTTCATGCGCAACGCCGATGAATGGCGGCGGCTGACCGAGGGCGACGACGCGCTTGGCGAATATGGCAGCAGCGCCGCCGGTTCCTTCGCGTTCGTCCAGAAGATGAAGGGCGATCGGCCGGGCGACTTCAACTCCGATCTTCTGCTGTTTCACGAATATGCCCACCACATGATGTTCGAGAACTGGGCGGCAGCAATGCCCACCTGGGTCGCGGAAGGGTTCGCCGAGTTCTTCTCCACCGCGAAAATCAATGACGACGGCACCGTGGTCCTGGGAAGCGCAGCCGACCAACGATCGATCGGTGTTTATGGACTGCACCACGACTATCCCTTGTCGGACATGTTGAGCGACCGCGGGGGCTGGCTGACCGGGAGGCAGGTCGATATCATCTATTCGCGCGGGTGGCTGCTGACCCACTATCTGACGTTCGAACCGAGCCGCCGCGGACAGCTCGATAAATATCTTTCCGGAATCCAGAGCGGCGAAAGCGCTCGCCAGGCGGCAGAGGTGGCATTCGGCGACATCGGCAAGCTCGACGATGAGCTCGACCGTTATGCGAACCAGAAAAGCTTGCCGGGTGTCGTAATCCATACCGACGCCGCAAAAATCGGATCGATCGCTGTTGCTCCGCTCCCGCCCGGGACGGCGGCGCTGACTCCGGTTCAGCTGCGCCTGAATTACGGAGTGTCGCCGGCGGACGAACGGTTCGTCGCGGGAGAGGCCCGCAGACTCGCGAGCGATTTTCCGTCCGACCCCTTTGCGCAATCGACACTGGCGCAGGCCGAATATGTCGCGGGCTATTATTCAGCGGCCGAGGCCGCCGCCGATCGGGCGCACGCAGCGGATCCAACTTATGTTCACGCGCTAATTTACAAGGGCAGGGCGGAAATGCAGTTGGCCAGGGCGAACCCGGCGACGGCGGATTGGAAAGCAATCCGCGGCTGGTTTGCCAGGGCCAATCATGCCGACACCGAAAATGCCGAGCCGCTGATGCTCTATTACGAGAGTTTCGCGGCTGCGGGGCAAAAGCCGACGGAAAGCGCCGTGAAGGGGCTGATTTACGCGCTGGTCCTCGCGCCCCAGGACCAGAGACTGCGCTGGATGGCAGCGCGCCAGTTGCTGGCCGACGGCAAGGTCACGGATGCGAGGCAGGCCCTCGGCCCGATCGCCAACGACCCGCATGGCGGAGTTGGGCGCGGGAAGGCCCGAGACGTGCTTGCGGCGATCGAAGCCGGAGACAATACGAAGGCGGCGTCCGTCATCGACGACATCGAACGCGAGTGGAAGCAATATTAGGAGTCTTCGCTACACCCGCCACGACGTCTGCCCGGTCTAGCTACCGCCGGATGCCGGTCGGCAGCAGGCGGGCGGCGAGGTTGCGGAAGATGTGGGGCCCGAGGTCGAGGTGGAACGGGCCGAGCTTGTCACTCTTGGTATCGCGGCCGAGAAGGTGGCTGACCGAAGTCTGACCTTCGCCCCCGCTCCAGCTGTACCGCACGTTGAAGGCGATCAGCGGCACGAACACCGGCCGGCCGCCCATCTCATAGGCGTGGATCTGTTCGCGGGGGGCCACGGCCTGAGTCCGCGCGGCGAGGCGTTTCAGCGGTGGAAGCATGGCGATTCGCTCGCCCCGGCCGGCGGGGCTGGCGAAGAATGCGCCGATCTGGGCGTCCTGGTCGGCGCCCGCATTGAACAGCCTCGCTTCGACAAGCACCGCGCGCGCGGGTGCGCTTCCGGAATTGAACAGTTCGAGATCGAACTCGACCATGACCCGCTGGTCGTCGAGGACGCAGCGGACTGGCTGGAAGCCGATGTCGATCCATGGCCTGAGGCTGGTCGACACCACGCCTGCCGCAGCGGGAGCCGCAGGCTTGGGGACGGGCGGCGCTGGCGCCGGACGCGGTACCGGTCCGGGTGCTGCTCGCGGTGCCGGAGCGGGCGGAGGGGCGGCCGCCGGTTCGGGCTCGGCGCCGGTGAACAGGTCGAAGCGCGCGCTTCCCGCGAACAGCTCCCGGCCGCGGGTGCGCCAGAAGAGAAAGGCGCCGGCAAGGGCCAGCACCAGGGCTTCGAGCAGCCAGGCGAGCATCGGATAATCGTGCACCGATGAAAGCGGGCCCGGCGGTCGCGGATCGGCGGGGAAGCTCGGAGCCGTGGCGGGCGTCGGGGCGACCATGCCGGCGGCGGGGACGGTTGCCGGCGGTGCAAGCCCGGCCGCGGCGGGCAGGGAGGATTCGGGCTGCGGCGGCGGGGCGGCCTGGGCGATTGGTGGCGGCTCCGCGGCGGCCGTCCGGCTGTGCCTGGCGGCCGGCGCGGGAGCAGCGGCGGTTCGCGGCGCCGTCGCCTTCGGCGCGGACTGCGCCTCCGCGCGCGGCGGCGGCGATGGCTGCGCGACGGGTCCGTCGGCGGGCCGGGTGACCGTTCCGCCGAGGCTGAAATTCTGGAGGACCCTGGGCCCGACCGAATCCGCGGGCGCGGTGGTGGCCGGCGGCGGCTGCTGCTGGGCGAGCGCCATCGCCGGGGCGAGCATCAGCCCCGCTGCCAGCAATGGTCTCCCAAAGCGCGAAACCGCCCTCATCTGCTCCCGCTCAAACGCTTGCTCGCGCCAAATTCGCGCGGCGCGACAGGCACATGCCCCCCGATTGGCCGCCTTTCAAGCACGGCGTGGATGAATGGCCGCGGAACCGGCGCTATCGTGCGTCGACGAGCACCAGTTCGGAATCGTCCTCGGCCTGGATATCGAGCTTGCTTTCGCCGGTGATGGCGACGCCGTCGCGCGGCCCGGCCTCGATCCCGTTCACCCGAACCCGGCCGCTCGGCACCAGATAAAGGTGCCGATCGGGACTGGCATCCACTTCGATCGAGCCACCCGCCTTGACGGTTGCGCCGAGCACACGCGCGTCGGCATTGATCGTCAGCACGCCGTCGGCGGCGTCGCCGCTGGCGAGCAGCTGGAACGCACCCTGGCGCGAGTCCTTGGGGAACGGCATCGCGCCCCAGCTAGGCTGGGCCGCCGGCCTGTCCGTCTCGATCCAGATCTGGAATAGGGTCGTCTTCTCGTCCTCGAGATTATATTCGGCGTGCACCACTCCGGTGCCGGCGCTCATCACCTGCACGTCGCCGGCCGCGGTGCGGCCCTTGTTGCCCATCGAATCCTGATGCGTGATCGCGCCCGTGCGGACGTAGGTGACGATTTCCATGTCGCGGTGCGGATGCGGCGGAAAGCCGCTTTGCGCGGCGATCGTGTCGTCGTTCCACACGCGGATCCGCCCCCAGCCCATGCGCGCCGGGTCGTGATAGCTGGCGAAGGAGAAATGGTGGCGCGCGTCGAGCCAGCCGTGGTCGGCATGCCCGATACTGTCGAATTTGCGGACGTCAATCATGGCCTCGAAGTGGCGCGTTGCGCGGATAGATCAAGTGTCACGTTTGTGACCGAGCCCGCGGCTAGAACGGCCCGCTGGCGGCTTTGCCGCCGACGACGAGCTGACGTTTTTCAACCGGAACGATGTGCACATCGCCGTGATCGAGAGCGTCACTTTCACGCTTGAGCGAAGCAGCCGCATCCGACGGCTTGGTCGGTTGAGGAACTGCATCGGTGGATTCGAGATCATTGACCCACTTGCCGTTCTGCTTTTCGAAGACACCGGCGTCGCGCGTACATTGAATGGCCGGGTCGTTGCGGCTCGCTGGCGGTAGGTTGGCACAACCGTCCATGAAGACGACGTACATTGTTCCGCCAGGCTGCGGATAAACCCGGCACGCGCCGCCTTCCGAGCAAAAGGCATGGCGCTCGGCGTTCCCCTTCAGCAGCCAGGCGTTGAGGTCCGCCGGAACGTTTGCGGAAGACGGAAAGACCATGATCTGCGCAGGCTTGGGGCCGGCAACGAGCTTCTCTTGTGTGGCGTCCCATTTGTCGCTCGCCTTCAGCGCCGTCGCGGCCATGGTTCGAAGCTGCGGCGCACCTTGGCCGGCGATTCGACGCAATTCCGAACGTCCGGCGGGGCCGAAGTTGAATGCCATTGCCGCCCAATCGAACTTGGCCGGAGAGACTTTGCCGCTTTCAAGCCGCGCCATTTGCGAACGCGCAGAGACCGTTCCGAAGTCGACGATCGGTAGGGCGAGGAGCAACGCTAGGCCGCAAACACCGAGCGCGAGCGCCGTCTGGAGCGGGCGAAGCGACTCATCGAACTCCCGGCGGCCCCGCCAGATCGCATACCAGCCTGCAAGGCCGTAGGCAGTCGCCACGATGATCGCGATGACGCCCCACATCCGCTCAGGGGTCCAACCATATTGGTCAATCCGAATGCCGAGCGACAGCGCGGCAATGGCAGCCAACGGCAGCACGACCGCGACAAGCAGAAGCGACGCGGCTCGCAATATCGGGTTGGTCGACCGGCTCTCCGAATTCTCCGCAAACACGGTATTCGCAAGCAAGATCGCACCCGCACCCGCGAGAAGCAGCAGCGGAGTTGCGGGAACGCCGCTCTTCCAGAATTTCCGAAGACCGGTGAACGGAATGGAGGCAAGGAACAGCACGAGCGCTGCGGCAAGTGGCGGAGCGAGCACTTCAAGCACGATCCTCACGAGCCGCTGGAGCATCGGGAGCAAGCGGTCACGTTCGCGCAAAAGGCCCACCGCGGCGCCAAAGGCGAAACCGGCGAGCATCCAGTCGAACCAGCTCTTTTCGAGCAGCTTGCGGACCTGCTCGATGCCGATGAGGTCGAACAGACCGGCGATCAGATAAGCGAGGAGGAACACGATTCCGGTGAATGCGAGGCTCGCCGCGCCGATCACTGCGTCGGCCCAGGCGTGACCATGAAGCCGCTCGTAGGGCAGGGCCCGGCGACCCTCGTCGCGCACCGTCTGGAAGAGAGGAGCCGCGAGCATCACGGCCAGCAGGCCGGACAGATACGGCCACTCGAAGATCGTCGGATTGAAATTGTATCGGGCGGTGAACCAGCCAACGAGCGCGATCACCGCGCCCCACGCAAGCGCGAAGCCGAGGGACCAGCTCCAGCGGCGTCGCTCGACGGTGAGGATGAAGGAGATTGTGGCGATCGCTATGAACGTCGCAGCCGCCTGCCGCCATACAGCCAGCGGTGTTGCGCCATTAATCCGCCTGGTGGCGAAAGAGAACAGGAGGCCGGCCGCGGTGCCGATCGCGGCCATCAGCCACGGGCGCAG
>Ga0068852_100004130_pt1 | contig 10223 bp, 15 predicted proteins | sample KBSCornC22_FD_66594 | JGI IMG/M metagenome (GOLD analysis project Ga0068852, IMG submission 66594) | Corn rhizosphere microbial communities from Kellogg Biological Station, Michigan, USA - KBS Corn C2-2 | ecosystem: Host-associated > Plants > Roots > Rhizosphere > Soil ... | reverse complement strand
ATTACAGCAGCGGTAGTTTAAGCAGCGCTAGTTGTTCGATCAACTTTGCTGGATCTACCACTAGCGTGGCTGAAGTGGTCGAATACATTGGCCCTGTTCAGATCGGCGCAACTGGAACCAATGTCTATGGTGCGCCGTCATCAACCACCCAGAACGGAACCTATACGTCACGCTGTGCCACGTCTTACGGCGCTGGTATGGCGTTCAATATCAATACTGGAACATCAGCCACCTACACGGCTGGGACTGGCTACACCCTTAACGAAGCAACGCTGACTGGTGGGGCGAACCTCACAATGGCTTCCGAGCTGGCGAACAGTGCCACGGCCAATTGGGGAACCTCTGTCACTCCGTCGATGACTCAGGCTATTAGTGGACCGCCAGCGGCATTCATAGCTTATGAATTGATTCCTGGGCTGGTAGCCTATCGGGATTCTTCGTTTAACAACAGCATGGTTAGTGGTGCTGGTTCTGGTTCAATCAGCAGCGTAACCACGACAACCAAACAGGGCATGATCCAGGTTTGGGTGCAGAATTTTAACAGCGTGGCTGGTGCGTCAGGCACCACAGCACCAACAGTAAGTGGAACGGGATCTAGTGGTGTCGGAACATTTACTAAGACTAAATCGCAGATAAATGGCTCATACTGTCTGGATTATTGGGAAGCAACATTCAGTGGCGGCGCACTCTCTAGCTGCACGATCACTATATCATCGATGCCAACCAATACAGCCCAGTGGACCATGTATGCAGTGGTCATGGCTAATGGTGGACTCTCTGACGCGAGCAGTAAACAGACTCAGAGTGTGGCATCTGGTTCCAATCCATCGGTCACGACAGCAGCAGCCAATGATGTGGTACTGGGTGGATATTTCTACCAGGCTGGACCAACCACAGCACCAACCGCTGGAACTGGGTTCACACTAGATTCGCATAGCGCATTTGCAACTGGAATTGCGACCTATGCGGAATTCCTGGTCGAAATTGAGAACACCACCGCTGGCAGCAGCGGCACCACGATCACACCAGGATGGGCAACCCAGACAGCCAGCCCAACTGGTATGCAGATCACGGTCAGCATCCCTGGTAATGTTGGGGCACCAGCTCCAGGCACGCCCAGTGCGCCAACTGTCGTTTCGACCACCGCACACACGGCAACAATTGGTATTCCCAGCAGCTACCCCAGCAACACCAGCAGCCTAGATTTACAGCAGTCGCCAGACAATGTAACCTTCTCCACGATCAGCACCAATGTCACCCTAAGCAGCAATGTGGTGGCCTCTGGCTTATCGTCTAGCACAACCTATTATTGGCGTGTGATGGCCCAAGGAAGTGGGGGAAGCACGCCATCAACCAGTGTCAGCGGCACCACGGCGGTTGGTGTGAACATCAGGCCAGTGCTGGTGGCACAGGAAGCCCCACAGCCCGAAGAACCAATACAGCCGAGTATTGCAAATCTTCCACCGCCTGGTAATCAGTTTGTCAAGAACACAGATGGTGAAGGTTCGATATCGGGTGACAACACATTCCAATTCATCGGTGGCGGCGCGTTTGTTAAGCGAACTGGAACCACTACACAGGTGCGCGTTAATGCTGGTCCAGCGCCCTGGGTGAACTTGTATCCCTATGTTCCTGGTCAGATTGTTACTGGCGCTGATCTAAATCTTTATCGGTGCATCGTGGCCCATACAGGTGTTGATCCAACAGTTGACAGCGGCACTGTCTGGCAGCTCTACGCTGTGTTTGGACCGATCACGCTGTATTGCGGCAGCCAGCAGCGCTTTAGTGGTTCAGGGAGTGATCCAGCGGGCATTGTGCAGGCTTTGACATTCATTCAATCAGCCATTCTTCCTGCTGTTCCCGCCAGTTCACCGATTGTGACAATCCAGGTAGCCAATGGCACCTATGCCTATGGAACTAACACGATCAACATCAGCCACCCATATGCGCAATGTTTTCAGATCTTGGGGAATACCACAACACCAGCAAGCTGCACCCTAACTGGAACACAGAGTGGTACAGCGCCGTTGATTCATATTCTGGGATCAAACACACCAGCGGTTATCAATGGATTCACTCTCACTGGTCCAAGCACATCAAATGGTGTTGGTGTGCAGGGATCAGTGAACCTTGGTGCTAACATGGTCATTCAGACATGGCAGTATGGAATCGATACAGGTACCGCTACGGTGGGTTCTAGTGGCCCACAACGTGTGTATGCAAGATCACTTACGATCACGGGATGTGGCACGGGAATACAAGCCAGGTTCAGTGCTTATGTCGACGCTGCCAGCGCAACAGTTAAGAGCTGTACAACTGGCATTCTAGCAACATCGGGTGGTGAAGTACGCGCGAATTCGATCACGTTCACTTCGAATACCACGAATTGTTCCCCAGCCATTGGAACCTACAATACCAATGATGCTGCCTATATTGGGCAAACATACTAATGGATGTAATCAATGATCCCGCGCCACCTGTGTGGCCTGTTGGCTTCTCTCTAACAAGCGGGTGCGGTCACTCGCTGAAGATTGGTCAAGATGATGTGGATGGTGGCGCTGTCACAATCAATGATGACGGTTCTGCATCAGGTGTGTGCCCAGTGTGTAGCTGGGCATGGGTGTTGCTGCCGCCGATGGTGGATTAATTGCCCGTTTCAAAGTTTTGTGCCTTCGCTGCATTGAACTGCTGTCTTAGTGCTTCGATTTGTCCAAATCGCACAGCATCAAACAACAGGAAATCTTCTCTGGATTGTATGTTGTACACGGCACGGTGATAAACAGAATCACCAGGGTAGTTCTTATCACCATTAGCTTCACGCCCATATCGGTGTGCTTGATGCGCCAGTAAATCTGCTGCCTGTAGACCAGGTGTTACACCGCTATCTTCGAAGCTAATATTTCCGATCTTAACTAAATCGGATGTGCCAAGCTTGATGTTGTTGAATGCGGTTTCTGTAGCTGTATTGATGCCTGGTTCACTCGTGGAGTCACATACAAAATCCATTGATAGATCAGGTGCGCCATAGGATGCGGCACGGAACACAACGTATTGTAAAACCATAAACCGCGAGTGCCATCGTTCTGGTGATGGATTAGCTGATAATCCTGCACGTGCTTCATCGGATTGGTTCAACCAGTCTTGAGACACCACACCACAAGCGATGGGAAATATGGCGTTTGACATGATAGTAAGTAGTAATTGATCTAGAAATCTATCACGCTTTGCAGCATCCCAGGCTGAAAATGGATTTCTGCGATGGCCGTGATGGGCATGGAAGAAATGCCTGCCGTGGAACTCGGTGGCACCTTCGGAAGCCAGAACAGCGTTCCAATCGGCATTGAACTTGGTCCAGTCCTGGGAATGGCCGAAATACCCAGCGATCACACAATTATGGGCGCTGTCGTGGGTTCCACTGTCATCAAGGTAGGTAATCAGCATGGCCGATTATACCTGTGTATGGAAATGAGTTGAGATTATGCCAAGAAAATATGGCGATTACACTATGGAAGATAGGGCCAATGTTTTGGCTGTGTATGAAACCTGTAAGAACTATTCTGAAACATCACGTATCACTGGCGTGCCCACCAATACCATTCGAGCATGGCATGTGGAAGACTGCAAAACGCCACCAGCCGAATTGGTTGAACAACGAAAGCAAGATTTGAAGACAATGCTTGTGAACCTTGTTAATCTCGCTGGTGCAGCTACAGCGGAAAAGATAGCCAATGGTGAAGGCAGTGTGCGTGAATTGGTGGGTGTGATCCATATTGGTGTTGAGAAAATCAACCTCCTGGATGGTGGTCCAACGTCACGAGTTGAACACACAGTAGGTCAGAAGCTAACGCCAGAACAACGTGAGAAAGTTAAGATGGATATTGTGAAGAAACACGTTGGAGAAGAGGAAAGAATCAAAGCGATTGTGGATGTGAGTGTGTCATGATGTCTCACATTTTTCGGCACGGCGAAACAACTAAACGCGCTTAGTGAACGTGTTCAATTATGATACGAACAAAGATCGAACAGAGTCTACCATTCTGAGTCTACTAGTCATTATGTGACCTTAATCGAACAAGATACGAACACTCAAAATGCGATCTAAAATTGGCCTGTGAATCGATGTGATTCACAGGCCAATTCGCTTGACTCTCCATCTGAAATATGCGATAATATATCTGTTCTGGAGTCCGATAACCTTTTATTATCACACGTTAGAAATGGAGTGGGCAGGCATCATGGAAATGGCGACAGTTGAGCAGAAAACTGGTATCGAAACACTAGCTGGTATCCGTGAAAAGGCGATGGAAAACCGCGCAAAATCACGTGCACAAGCTACACAGCGCGCCTATAAGACTGACTGGGCTGACTTCACCGCCTGGTGCAGCTCCAATGGCCTGTGCGCCCTTCCTGCCACACCCGAAACCATCGAACTGTACATCACTGCCCTGGCCGAAGTTGCCAAGCCCGCCACCATCGCGCGGCGCATTGCTTCCATCAGTGTGGCGCATGGTATTGCCGAGTGCACCACGAACCCCACACGCAGCGAGATTGTACGATCAGCGCTGAAAGCCCAGCGCCGCATTCAGGGCACCGCCCAGGCCAGCAAAGATGCGCTGGTGGCCGCTGACATCAAGGCCATCGTTTCTGCTGTCAACGAAGAACGCGGCGCTGACAGCTTATATGCCATTCGCACAGCGGCGCTGCTGCTGATCGGCATGGCTGGTGCTATGCGCCGATCGGAGATAGCAGCCCTCACGCTGGCCGATGTCGAGTTTATTGGTGATCGTGGGGTTGTGATCCAGATTCGACGGTCTAAGACTGACCAGGAAGGTAAGGGGCGGGAAGTTGCCATCTGTTACGGCGCGTTCCATGCAAGCTGCCCAGTGCGTGCCCTCCAGCGGTGGATCAACGCGGCAGGCATCACCCATGGGCCACTGTTCCGAGAGGTTGACCGACACGGCAGGGTGGGTGCATCCTCGCTGAATGATCGATCTATCGCGCGCCTGGTTAAAGACAGCGCCGCGCTGGTCGGCGATGCCGCCAAAATCGGCGCACACAGCCTGCGCGCGGGCTTTGCCACCCAGTCTGTGATAGCTGGCAAGCCAACCCAGTTGGGCATGAAGCAGGGCGGGTGGAAGTCGGTGAACACCTTCAATCGCTATGTGCGTGTGGGTGATCGGTGGAACAACAACCCCACTGAGAATTTTGGGCTATAATCGATCGGAGAACATGACCATGCCTGACACCGCGCCAGATCTATTCGACGTTCAGACATCCAGCACTTGGGAAACGGTTTATAGCGGCACCATTGACCATTGCCGCGATTACATCACCCAGCAGCGGGTTCAATACAAGTCTGACCGCGCCTATCTGATTATCGATGCAGAATACCGCGATGGCACGAAGCGCACCATTGAACGCTGGACTCAGCGAAGTTCAATGCTTCCCAGCGAAGTTAATCACCGCTTTGAAGGTGATCCAGTCCACGATCAGTTCTTCAAGATCAAAGCCACGTATGGTTAGCGCCGCCACCACTCCAGAACACACAGAAAAGCCCTCCAGCGCGGCGCTGGAGGGCTTTTCTGGCCTATTGGCGTTATCCTTCGCCAACGAACTTTAACAGCTTGTTGTAATCGTCTAGTAGGTTGGCAACGCCTACCCGCAATTCAGGCACGAAGTAGGAATCCCACCGCGCCCTTCCCGCTACCTTCACGCAGTTGGCGAAGGTGTTGACCGCTTCATTAATCATTTGGGCATCTTCATCAACACCAATACCTATTCCATATTTCGGCGGTGCCTTTTCCAGTGGAACACCTTCTGGTGGTAGTGTGCGTTCACCATTTACAAATGCCGTGGCCCAGGCAGTCCAATCGCCTTCTTCCACTTCACCCTTCGCCAGCACAATGTTGATAGCCTTATCGACTACTGCCAAATACTCTTCTAGTGTAAAGTCCATAAACCGATTCCCTTTCAGTTGGGCATTCCTTCTAATCCCCACTCTTTCAGTGCCGCCAATATGTCTTCTTTCGGCGGCATTTCGTATATCCGCGCCACCTCACCATATGACAGCGGTAGTTCCCATTTGCCGTGTTTCCAGATTGGTTGATTTTGATATCCCCATTTAGACACCACTCCAGGACTCCAAATACCTGCGTGTGTCGCGATGCCATCCGTGTGGAAGTATATCACCAGGCACCCGACTACTGCCATCGTTAATGGCTTCAATATGCCTTCATCAATCATATACTTGATGAAATTCTCATCGCACTTAACTTTTGTAGATACTTCAGCCCTGATTACCTTATAGTCTTCCCGAGTGATCCCAAGTGCCCACATGAAGCAGTGCTGGTGCCATTCGTCATCAGTAGGGCTAACAAGTTTGACCAGCTCTATCGAATGACCTATCGAATGACCGTGTAGGGCTGCAATCTTGGCTGGTAATGATTTAGCCCATTCACACATTTCAGCATCACCTTCTGCTGTATTTCGTTGATGCTCCATTGGTCGCATTGTGCATATCTCTTGAAGCTTCTTGCGCAATTCGAGGTTCTTGATTTCCTGTTCCATACCATTAGTATACCAGGCCAGCAATTCCCACCCGCCGAATCCTACTTCATGAACCCCAATGATATCCAGCTCATATTAGGGCACATCGAAACACTGCGTGAAGAGTTTAGAGACCGCATCGACGATACACGCCACAGGCTTCAACGCATCGAAGACAACCAGGCCAAACACGCCACCGATTATGCCGCCTTATCAACTCGTGTGGATCACTTGGAAGAAGCCCACACCGCCAGCACCGAGTCGCGGCGCTTTAGTATCACCGCTTGGATATTAGCAGCTACCGCGTTGTTCGGCCTGGGTGTCATTGTCGCCACCCTTGTTGGTCCAATTCTCCACCCAGCCGATGCCGCCACAATCGCCCACGCAGGTGCCCACATCCCCGTCACAAAATGATGTTGTATAAGCACCACATATGAACGCTGGGGTGTGGCGGGTAAGGCACGCGCTGCCGTTGGGCGGTGTGGCAAGGTTCAAGACCTTGCAGCGTTCACCAATTAAAGATTTAGGGATGCGGGAACATCCCACCAGGTTCAACCTCTCTATGTTCCCGCATCAGAGAGGTTGATTTAGTTTATGTCAGTTAAGATTAAGACACCAGCGGCGCGTGCCCAAGCCTTTGCAGCCCAGAAGATCATTGAAGCGATTGAGTTTCAACTAGACCACCATTCAACGACACCATTTAACATTAATGAATCCAAGCTCATATGGGTTGGCGGAACTCGAATAATTGACGCCTTTCAAGCCGTAGATGATGTTGGTATTGGCAGACTTAAAGCGGTATTCGAGTTAGTTCAAGAGCAGTATCAAGCAGTTGGCTGGGATGTCGCACTAAGTGTAAGTGGCAATGGGCTGGATGTCGCATTAATGAAGCGAAAGGAATCAACGAAATGACCTACACCCAATATCGCAACTATCTAGCCTATGTTCTCGCTGAATACGACCAGCTAACGGATGAAGAGAAGGCGGAAAAGATCAAAGCTGTAGCACTTGCAAAGCAACTGAGAAACGATGCCTTGAAGCGCGCCCTGAAAGGCGGCACATTGGACATCATGACACCAGCGCAGGAAGAAGAATAGATGGCAAGTACATACAGCAAGTTGTTTGATAACCTACCAGCACTAATTGAAGAGGCGGCAAAGCACAACATCGTTCATGTTGAAGAAGTGTGGCATCGAGATCAAAAGATCATGGAGGGCCATGTTACTTACAGCAATGGTAATACGGTAGTGTATTGCCAATGTGGGTTCTGTCAGCAACCTCTGTTGGGTCATGATACGTCGATTGGCGCATTCAGGTGTTTCTTCGGTCATATCACGAGCTATCTAAAAAGCGGTATAGGTAACACCCGCCCAACCTGCACCCATTGCAACAATTCCCGTGAAGGTCAGCGGTGGAATGCCGACACCCGAATGATGGAAACAGTGGTGGAAGGGTGTTCATATTGCGGGTTGAAGAGGGATAAGTAAGAATGACAATAGCAGAAGTTTTGAATCCAGATCGTGTATCGATCATGGGAAGAGTTACCAGCACCCGTAAGATGGGTAAAGGTGCCTTCGTCAATGTCCGTGATGCCACGGGAACCACGCAACTCTACGTGCACAAGAATGAAGTTGGCGCGCTGATGTTTGACGGCACCACAACTTTAGAACCAGGCACATATGTCAAAGTTGACGGTGCCAGATTTATCACCAAGACTGGCGAGATTGCGATAAGGCCACATAGGATAATCGTGGATGTCGACAGCGGAGAAGACGCGCAGCCGATGTTCAAAGAGTATGTGAAAGTCGAGGGCGCATTATAGCGCCCTCAATCCAATTCTTTCAACTGCTCTTCTTCCTCTTCCGACTCCACCTGGTCTTCACCGATCAACTGCCAGACAGTGATTCTATCGCCTAGCTGGCACCGCAAATAGGCTTCATCACAGATATCACGCCAAGTTCTAACCTGCTCTTCCATTGTCATTCTCCACATACCGATATTTTTCAAACAACACCTGTGTATCCACCCTTCGACACCACCACAGGTGCCCACACATAAAGCAGCTCAATTCCCACTCACGCCCTAGCAAGAAGGAGTCACATTCGAGGAAAATATTCCCACACTTTGGGCACCGATCAGGCGGCGCAATCAATGCTTCATCATCGTTCATAGAGTGAATTACCGCACAACTTTGTGTAGGGGCTGCATGTAGACACATAGCAGAACTCTACATGAGAACAGTGTTTGAAAATGAGGTTCAGGTTACTGAAGACATCCTGGACCGAATGACGGATGAAGAGCTGCTGGCCTATTACGAAGCAGAGACAGGCAAGAAATACAAGATCAACCCCAGCTATCACGAATTTCTTCGTGAGACATACCCTAATCCGAACTGGTCACCTGATTACCCGCATGTGCACTTGATATCTGATAACTGCCAGCGGTTGATTGATGGCGACATCGAAAGACTGAGGCTGTCATTTCCACCGCGCCACGGCAAAAGCATGAACCTCACGGTGCGCCTTGCTGCCTATTGGATGGAAAACTTTCCTGACCAAAATGTGCTGATCGGTGGTTACAACCAGGAATTTGCGAATGGGTTCTGTCGTGCAGCTTTGGACATTGTTAAGGCGCGTGGAAGAGTAAAGCTGAACCCACACAAGCAGGCTGCACACCTCTGGGAAACTGCCGCTGGTGGCAAGTGTATGGCAAAGGGTGTGTTTAATCCGCCCACAGGTATTGGTGTCAATCTGGCAATTCTTGATGACACCTTGCGCACCACCGAAGAAGCCAATTCTGACAACTACCGTGAAAAGATCTTCGCCTGGTATGCAGTCGACATATGCCAGCGCTTGCAGCCTGGTGCGCGTGTGGCGCTTATCGGCACCTGTTGGCACCATGATGACCTTTTGCAGCGCGCACCAAAGACAGAACCAGGCATGTGGACTGTCATAAATGTGCCAGCGATTGCCGAGGGCGACGAAACAAGCCCAGATCCACTTGGGCGCGCGCCTGGTGAAGCCCTTTGGCCTGAAGAATGGCCGCTGGAGCGCCTTCTAGAGCGCAAGAACCAGATATGTCAGGTGGATGGTGAATATTGGTGGGATGCTCTTTACCAGCAGCGGCCATCACCTAAAGATGGTTCATTTTTCCTAATTAAGAAGCTTAACCAGTGTTCACAAGCCGACTTGCCCAAGTTTGTGCGCAAGGTTCGTGCCTGGGACTTTGCATACACCGCCAACCAGCGCAGTGACTACACTGCTGGTGTCCTGATGGGCATCACTGGTGATCGAAAGTTCTTTGTGCTTGATGTCATCCGCGAAAAGCTGACCACCGATCAGCTTGTAACGAAGGTGTTAGAAACCGCCCAGGCCGATGGCCGTGATGTGTCTATCCACCTACCTGAAGATCCAGCAGGCGGTGTATTTGTCTCACAGCACCTTACAAGGGTTCTCGCTGGATTCAATGTGACTTCCACGAAGGTTGCCCGCGCCAAAGAAGTGCGCGCGCTGCCATTCAGCGCCCAGGTGAACGCGGGCAATGTGTCTGTTGTCAAAGGCGCACACTGGGCGCTAGAGTTCGTTAACGAACTGCGCACATTCCCCAGCGGCAGGAATGATGACCAGGTAGACGCTGTATCAGATGCATTCACCTGGCTGGCTAATAAGCGCCCAGCG
>Ga0068852_100004129_pt1 | contig 10225 bp, 11 predicted proteins | sample KBSCornC22_FD_66594 | JGI IMG/M metagenome (GOLD analysis project Ga0068852, IMG submission 66594) | Corn rhizosphere microbial communities from Kellogg Biological Station, Michigan, USA - KBS Corn C2-2 | ecosystem: Host-associated > Plants > Roots > Rhizosphere > Soil ... | reverse complement strand
TTTTGTTGCAGTAAATGTATTGAAATTTAATTGGTGCATATGAGCAGATCTCACACAATGGCGTTGCCTTATGAATTCATTTCGTTCCATTGCGCCTTGGCATGAAATTATTCTAGTAATGTTTATTTACCAGGTCCTTCACATAAGCTGAGGTGATCTCATTTTCTGTGATATCGGACAGGCCTTCGAAGTTTTGCAGTTTTATAGCTAAGTTTTTCAGGGCCTTTATTGCAATTTTTAAAAAAGATGGCCCCAGGCTGACCCGGGCAACTCTAATATCATTAAGCACACTCAGCTCCGGGATGCCCGGAATTGTTAAAATGTTCACGGGCATTTGAAGTTGATCAACCATTCTCTTGATGTCCTCCCGCCTGGTCATACCAATTGGATAAAAACAATTTGCTCCCGCTGCCTTGTAAGCCCCGCCTCTTTTTAATGCTTCCTCAAATTTCAATTCGGGGGTGTCAAAATCTTTCCCACGCAGATAAACATCGGCCCGGGCATTTATGAAAAGCGAAACGCCCATCTCTTCTGACACCTTTTTGATCAGTTTGATCTTTTCACATTGAACTTCAATTGGAACGATGGAATTCGATTCCTTATCGGTGTCTTCGATATTGATTCCGACTATGCCGGTCGCCAGTAGTTGTTTAATATTTTGCTTCAACTGCTCATCGTTGTAGGCAAATCCGCTTTCAATATCGGCCGATACAGGAACGGTTACACTGCTTGTGATCTTCTTTAAAATGGCTAACACCGCATCGAATGAAATTCTTTGCCCATCATCAAATCCATTTGTAAAAGCTACGGAAGCGCTGGCGGTAGCTATTGCCGGATAGTGCAAACTTTCAAGAAGATTTGCCCCCAGGCAGTCCCAAACATTGGGTAATATCAAAAGCTTTCCAGAATGATGAAGATCATAAAATCGTTTTGCTTTTTCCTGTTGTTCAACCGCCATCTGTACCATGGGTTTATTTTGTAAAATTATTCAATAATGTATTGCACCATTGAAATTTGCTCTAAGACTGTCGTTGAGCTCACATCCTATGTATAGCTATGTTTCTTTCGTGCCTATGTGGTGAATGATCGCAGCACTCCACTTTCCTGGCTTTCACCACATAGGATCATCGTTAATACCCCTGTTCCTTTTTCCTTAATTGGTTGATACCAGGTTTCTCTTCCTGTGGGGTGGCCTCAGTTCGGTCGCTACACCGATCCTGTTCCAGGCGTTGATCGTAACGATAGCCATAATGATTTGCGCAGTCTTTTCTTCACCGAACACCTGGATGGCCTGTTGATACGCTTCGTCACTAAGTCCGTGCTGGTGGATCAATGTTATTTCTTCGGTAATGCGGAACAATAAACGCTCCTCTTCTGAAAAGACATTTTTTGCTTCCCTCCATGCGCTGATGAGTAAAACCTTCTGTAGAGATTCGCCCAGCCTCAACGCATCGTGTGAATGGGAGTCGACACAATAGGCGCAGCCGTTTATTTGCGAGGCTCGTATCTTGATAAATTCCCTATGCAGTCTATCAATGGTGCTATCATCTAAAAACTTGTCGAGCGCATCCATTGCGTCGTAGGCGCTGGGTTGAACATCATTAAAATTGATTCTTTTGGTCATAGAATGTTTTTTTTATTTTCAATAGTCTAGACCTCAAAAGTAGAACGGGTGGCCGGCCAAAAGAATAGAAGAAATTCAGAAAAGCATGTAAGATCTATAAGGCATATTTGGCCTGGTAGGATTTGGGCGATTGATGGGTATGTTTTTTAAAAAAGTTCGAGAAATAAAACGGATCATTAAAGCCCAATTGGTAAGCCACTTCTTTTACCGTTAAGTTTTGATAGATCAGCAATCGCTTTGCTTCGGAGGCGATCAATCCATAAATAACATTTTGGGCAGTTCGGCCTGTATGAAGTTTCGATTGCTCATTCAATTTAGCTTCCGTGGTGCCAAGTTTTCCGGCAATGTCAGCCAGCGAATAGTTGTTATGAAAATTTGCCCTTACGATTTCAAGAAACTTCAAAAACAAGGCGTCGGGTTTCCATATTTCGTCACCCCGTTCCACTTTTGTTCTGTTGATCTCGACCAATATTAATTCGATCCGTGAGTGTATGGAGATGTAATGTTGATAGGGCTTTACCTGGAGTTCCTTTTTGATCAGTTCAAGCTGGACTTGTATCGATGTGTGATTCGGAATTTTAATTACTTCGTTTAAATCAAAATGGCAAAACAGACCGTTGTGAAATATGAGTTCAATGTCATTATCGTTTTTACAAAAGAAATCGACCGTGAATTCAAGAATAAATCCCTCGGCTTTTTTGAGATTTTTAAAATAATGAATTTGCCCCGATGTAATGGTCAGCACATCGTGTTCCTTCACTTGTAATTCTTTATCATCGACCATAGCTGTAAGTGCTCCCTTCGAACACCAAACCAAAACGTATTTTCGCAAGCGTCGCGGCTTGTCTATATCAGGATACTCGTTAAATGCCTTTATATCGATCATTGGTCACAAAGATCATTAAAATTAACTCTTCATCTATTTATAGCCCGATGTAACCGGGCTGTCTTCTGGAAGCCATTCGGTCATTAAGTGCAAAAGGGCACAAGGACATAACGCCTTCTGAAATCTTCTTGACAATAATTATCTTCATAACAATAAAATTTCTGTTTATGAGAAAAGTCAAAACCTACATATTGCTTACGTCTTGTCTCTTACTAAGCATTATGACAACGATCAAGGCACAAAATTCCGATAATAAGATCCGGATCATTATGATCGGCGCACATCCTGACGATTGTGATGAAGATGGTGGAGGAACGGCGGCACTTTTTGCACAGATGGGTTATGCAGTGAAATTTGTTTCAGTTACCAATGGTGATGCCGGGCACCAAACACTAAAAGGGAAGGAACTTGCCAAACGCCGTTTTGCAGAAGCGCAGGAGTCGGGGAGGCGCCTTGGTGTTACGTATGATGTACTTGACAACCACGACGGTTTATTGATGCCTTCGCTCGAGGTAAGATTGCAAATTATAAGAAAGATTCGTGAATGGAATGCAGATGTGGTGATAGCACCGCGGCCAAATGACTATCACCCCGATCATCGGTATACGGGCGTCCTGGTGCAGGATGCAGCCTATATGGTGTCAGTACCAAACATTGCTCCGGATGTGCCTGCTTTGAAAAAGAACCCCGTCTTTTTATATTACCGGGACCACTTTCAGAGACCCAATCCATTTCGCCCGGACATAGCGGTTGACATTACGTCGGTGTATGACAAGAAAGTTTCAGGGCTTGACGCACATGTATCGCAGATGTATGAATGGTTGCCATGGATCGGTCATTATCTCGAGGAGGTTCCAAAGGATAAAAACGAACGCATTCAATGGCTGGCAAAGCAGAGGGCAGGTACCATTACTCCTGAAATAAAAAGCGCCTTGGAGAAATGGTATGGAAAGGATAAAGCTGCACAGGTGAAATATGCCGAAGCATTTGAAATTTGTGAATATGGCACTCAACCCAATGATGAATTGATAAAAAGCTTGTTTCCAATGCTAGGCAAGTGAACGTTAAGTGTCGGGGGTGTAGGATCGGCAACTCTGAATTCCAAACGCTGAATGGGATAAGGGAAAATCACTTTGATACCGATATCTCTTCAAGTCGATAAAAGATAGTCTTGTTCTTTGCTTTACCGGCACTTACCATTTCATCTGCGCCGGTTGAAGGACCACCGATCCTTAAAACGGCATCACAATGATCAATGAGCTGAACTGCTATGGGATGAAATATTTTATTAAAGACCTCATCGCCGATTTTTTTTGAACCCGCCGCCTCAATTAACGGCAGGGCGAACCACTCTCCCAATACCGGAAGATGGCCGATGTTGTAGATATCTAAAGCTGCATCGGTCATTGCCTTTACGTTTGCAGCGATCCGCGTTGGATCGTCATTGGTGCCCGACCGATAAGGACCCGCGACCAAAATCATCAAAGATTTTTTTTGTTCCATTTGCAAAAATTATTTTTTCTTTTTTTTGGAGGATTTTGCCCGCTTGTTAAATTCGAGGGAAAGCTGCACCCAATAGTCAAGGTCCTTCTTTGTTTTCATTCCCTCTTCGCTTACATAAACAAATCCTTTGTATTCGCGACCTTTCATTTTAACGGTCTCACAGCCTTTCCTTTTTAATGCCTGTTCATGAACAGACGGATCAATCCTACACATGATCTTATTATCGCCGGCGGTGATGCACATCTTATCGTTCACCATAAATGTTACGCCGCGAAACATCTTTTTTTCTTCTACATTAGGTACCTGAGCAAGAGCATCTCTTATTTTTGCCGTTAATTTTTCATTGTATGCCATAACGGTTGAACGACCCTCAAGTTACTTTATTTGTTGAACAACTTGTTTACTCAATGCATCCACGTCACCATCATAATGATGGCCACCACGCATTTTGATGATCTGTTTATTGCTTATTGTTAATTCATGAAAGGGGAATTCATTTTCGTCATCACCCACAATGATCGTGACGCGTTTTGAGATCTTGTTGATCTCGGCCGGTACACTTTCACCTTCATACTTTCCCCAGCCGAACATCTGGAGTACGTGAATCTCAAAGTCTGTTTTTGACGAGGGTGATAATAAAACAAGATGATTGACTTTGTTACTTAAGGCCGTAGAAAAATGAGTCAGCATAAATGGCGACACATCAGCCCCGAACGAATAACCGATTAGCACAACATTTTTCTTTTTCCATTGCTTATTTGATTCATTGATGACGTCTTCAATGGCAGTCGCGGCCTCCTGTGGTCTTTTTTTGCTCCAGAAATAATCTTTTGCATTTAGACCGATCACCGCATAACCTTGTTTATTCAATGACTGCATAAAAGAAGTAGAAAATTTATTGAAACCACCATCGCCTGAAATGTAGAAGACTAATGGCTTTGTTGTATCGCTGCTTGCATACAAGCAAAGGGGAAGTGACGTTTTTTGTGCAGGCAAAATGTGTAGAATACCAATAAGCAAAATGAGGGTAATAGTCGTTTTTTTCATCGTGATGAAAGCTGCATCACTTTATTGAGGGCAGCTGGCAGTTGTATCAGGTCAAAATCGTTTTCATACACAAGATATTTATTCACCCAAGTCGTTGCATATTTTTCTTTGAACTCGCGTAGACCGGTATATTGCCTATACCGTTTAATTTTCTCATATGCATAACGTATAAGGCGTTCAGCGGTATTTTCGGGTTGTTCAATACCAGCCATGGGGACGAGACCAAGGTTTAGATATTTTAATCTTTTCTCTTTCGCATATTTTATAAGTTCGATGATCAACGCGTCCATACAACCGCCCGGTGCATCAGCGGTTTTGCGGATGAGATCGTAGGTGCATTCTTCGGGAGCAAAATCAGGAATGATATTCAGAAACGCTTTCACGACTCCCATTTCATCTCTTATGATAATAACATCCTGGTGCTGAATTTCTTTTTCGTCAAAAAGGCCCTGGGAAAAGACGATCTCCTTTTTCTCATAGTGTTTTAGCCATTCATCGGAAACATTCTTTAACTGGGAAATAAGTTCTTTAGAAAGAGGGGTACGTGTAACAGAAGTTGTGAACCCTTTTTTTTGTAAGCTATTCAACGCGTTCCTGAGAGATTTCTTTTCTCTTCCTTCCAAAGTGAACTTATCCAATTCCAGCACGGCTTCCTGCCCGATCAGCAATTTCCGTTTCTTGAGATAATTGAAATAAGACATTCCTGTTTCATCAACGCGATAAAAAGCTGTCTTCAGGCCCATCTTGTGACAATGCCTGTCAAATTCCTGCAGTACCGGTATTTTGTAATCATCCGCACATACCGGTTCCTCCAGAACAATGGCAAATCCATTGGCAATTCGATAAGCAATGAAAGCTTCGAACTGATCAGAGAAATAAAAAAGCTTATCACGATAAGTCTTGAAATGATCAACAGGTGAATTACCATACCGCTCTACGAGTTTATAAGCTTTTTCCTGCGAAGTAGGAGCAAGCTGTTTGCGGTGCAAATATGGTTTTACCATCGTAAACACCAAAAAACTCCAGGCGATGAATCCGAGTGTATGGGCCATCCAGATAAATTCATGACCAAACCTGGTGAGTGGTCGTATGCCGTCATCATTCATCAACAGAAAGTTTCTGCAGGCAAAAAGTAATGACTGGTTCCAGCTGAAATCAACTCCAAAGTGTCTTTTATCGATAAAGTAGAACCCGATGAACCCAAAGACAACTACGGCAATAAAAATGAGCACTGTTGTCGTTACTCCCAGTTGAAATAAGCGCTCATTTGTTTTAAGGCGATATTGTTTTACGCTTGCCAGTAAAATAATAACTACTGAGGCCGCAAGGATCGACTCTTCGTAATCCAATGCTTTAAAAAGATGCCCAAACAGTGATAATATTGCCAGAATCATCGCGAGTATCCAGGCATTTCTTATGCCCTGGATCAGGAACGCAGCGGTTACCAACAGGATCATGCCAATGAGTAAGACCATAACGTTTGTAGCATAGATGGAACTGAGGGGAATGAACTCATGCAACATTTTTAACCTCGCTGCGATTGGAGGAGTGATCACTGAGAGAATATTAACGACTCCAAGTGCGAAGACGAGAAACGCGGGGAATATTCTCGCAAATATGTGCCGCCCATGCGATAGATAGGAAAAACAACCTGCTACAAGTGGTAACCAGAATTCGAAAAAGCGATAAAGAATGGTGATGGCAAGAGCATCTACGGGTGAATAACCATGGAGATTTAAAATATAAACCATGGAAAGCTCTACCGCACCTAATCCCCTGAGGAATGGCGAAATGATCATTAATAATACGGAGACAATATAGGCAATCGCACTTGCCGTTAATGATGCCGGTAACCCGAGGGCCTTTGTTGCGATAAATAAATGCAGGATACCGCAACACTCAACGCCTAACGACAACAATACGGTCGATGTAAAGTGCCTTGTATTGATATTTGCCGAGAATAATTCGTCAACGGAAGGAATAAATTTTGGGAATTTTTTTTGTACCCATTGATAAAGTCTTCCTTTTTGCCGAAAGGAATTAAAAATTAAATAGGCTCCAGCCAGTATCAAAAAAAGGATGATCAGGCTTTGCCCCGGATGGAGAATATTTCTTGAATTAAAGAAAGAATAGATCAATACAGGAACGCCAACGATGAAGACAGTGAGCAAGCCAACAAACGCATAAATGCCTGATGCCTGGTGAACCTGCAATTTCGTCAACCCATTTTTTCGAATGCTGTTGGGTGAATAGGCTAAAGAGCTGATGCCTCCTGCTGGTAAAAAAACGCTTAAAAGATTTCTTTTCAGAAAAAGTTCAATGGCGTTGATCCACGATAGTCGGGTTAAAATGGCTTTGAAGGAAGTTACGTACATACCACTCTGGAGCAAAATATAGAAGAGGGTAACGCTTACACCCAACCAAACCCAGCTAGCATTAGCGGCACCAACCTGCTCCTCGAGAGATCGGAGCTCCCTCCGCTCAGACCGGAAAAAAAATATACCTACCAACAAAAAAAGAATAGCTAAAATCTCGCGCCAGTAGGTTTTGCCGGTCCTCTGAACCTGGTAGAGCAGTTTTTTTGCCATTAGGACAACAAAATTATCTTAATTCAGAGGCTATCGTAGCGAAAATGATTAATAAAATGTGAAGATGAGCATCGCCGGCCGAGTAAGCGAACGAGAGTGGTCAATTTTTGGGACAATATAGTGACTTAAGAGTCGATTTGTTTGCAATGTTTTTATCAGTTTATCAAATATAGATGCAACATATTAGGATTTGGAATGATTTATGCTGCAAAATAGCGCTTTAATTCTTGGACAAACTAAATTCTTGGGCAATGGAAAATAAATACATCACTCTACAGACGATCTATGATATCGTCAAAAATGATGCACATCCCACCTCAACCATTGTTTTTCCGAATGAAGTCATCGTTAGACAAAACTTTCCGTGGGATGAAAGCATTAAATACCTTGATGAACTATGTTCTGAGAACCTTGTGGAGATCATTCAACTGTCACCAGCAGTTATTTATCTTACGGACAAAGGATTTCAATATATCCTTTCTTCGAAAAGGTCAAGGCGCGTCGCTTAGCTTATATCCTTTCCCTTTTTCCTGAGGCAATACTGCGGTAAATAGCTTCTACTATTCTTATATCCTCTAATCCCATTTCCCCGGGAACAATAGTGTTTTTATTTCGCATAACACATTCGGCAAAATCATCCATCTGCAGAACCTGCTGGTTTACGGGTAAGAAGCTCATTTGACCAGCGGGTGTGTTACCTTCTTCGCCACTATACCAGTAGGCGTGAGCTAAGCCATACTCACCTTTTTCAGCTTTTACCTTCAATGAACTTAGCTCCATATTAAAACTGGAGGTACCATTTGCAAGACAGCCCGACGGGAATTCAAGGTCAAAATGAACAGTCTCGTCGACTTCGCTAAACAGTTCTGGTTTCGTTTTTTCTTCCCTTGCTGTCACGTAAGCGGGTTCCTCACCTGTCACGTATCTGGCCGACTGGATACAGTAAATCCCCATATCCATCAACCCACCTCCGCCAGCCATCGCCTTTTTTAATCTCCAGGCATTTGGGTCATCCTTGTACACAAACCCATTGGCGCAATCAATTTGTACAGGCTTACCGTATACTTTTTGCTGACCCAACCGCATTATTTCCTTATTGTAAGGGTCAAAGCGCAAACGATAACCGATCGATAACTTTTTTCCTGCCTTCCTGCATGCGGAGATCATCTCTTCACAATCTGTTACACTGATAGCCATCGGCTTTTCGCTGATCACATGCTTGCCTGCCTTTGCCGCACGAATGGTGAATTCCTTATGCATAGAGACGGGCAGGACTACGTATACAATGTCAATATCCGGATTGGAACAAATATTGTCAAAATTCTGATAGTTATAAATATTTTTATGAGGGATCTTATATCTATCGGCCCAGATCTTTTCCTTTGCAGGAGTACCTGTAACAACCCCGGCGAGATAACAATTTTTTGTTTTCTGCAAGGCTGGTCCAAGTTGGCTGGTGCTGTAGTCTCCAAGACCCACTAATGCCACACCAAGTTTATCCTTTGGCTTGCGCGACGAGCAAGCGGCCAAATAAGACAGGGCAGGTGTCAAAGCTGCCGCACCAAACGAAATATCTTTTATAAAGCCACGCCTCGAGTATTTGTTTGTCATAATGGTATGAACTGATAAAAATTAATGATCAGAAATAATTAAGGCAGGCTGTCTCCGGGAAAACTTCGGCAGGGATGGATATCATAGACAAAAATGGCGGCCTGGACGCCAGGGTCACCGTCCATTATATTTTTTGTTTCTTCAATGCTTGTATTAAAAATGCCTATTCCGCTTAAACCTGTTTCGGCCGTTATTGGGCAAACGATTGACAATACCCCGTCAGCTCTCAGTGAAAAATTCCGTCGGGCATGTTCCCAAAGTAATTTTTTTAGATCGGGATGATCAACGGCCCTTGGCCCTGGTTTTAAAAGGACGATATGATATTCCTTTGTTTTTGTGAGCATTTGTTGCATGTATTCATCAGTAATGGCAGTCATTAGCAAATTTTTTACAAGCTTAAATAAAAAAAGATTTTCAAAATGAAAATCTTGCATGAATCGCGGTATTACGGGGATGAATTAGACAATATTGATATCGACCCTGAGAGCCTTCATTCCAGTTACTCCCTGCAACTCTTCTAATTCAAGAAATTCAACATTTGGCTTCAGTACGTTTTTGTTTTTCAGAAACTCTATATACTCGAGGTATTCGGGGATCTCTTTTTGATTTGAATAAACAATGGCTATTTTTCCGGGTTGGGTCAATCTTTCTTCGGTTCCTTTTATCCGGACCTTATCCAGGCGTTTCTTGATAACCTCGTAGCGAATATTATAAGAGCCTTCTACGTCAAATTTTCTCTCATCCTTTCGAAAACTGATGGAAATGGGTTGACTATGGATGAGAATGAGCTGCGTGGTTTGCAATGGATCTTTCAATGAGGGCAATAATTGATGCGTAATCCGGGCGGCTTCTGCCATCGATGTTAGTTGCCAAAGGCGAATGTTTTTTAAATAAAGCACGTTGAATGGAATAGTCGGCGATATTGACTGGCCTATGTAGATATTATATTCAATTCCATCCGTCCGG
>Ga0068852_100004128_pt1 | contig 10225 bp, 7 predicted proteins | sample KBSCornC22_FD_66594 | JGI IMG/M metagenome (GOLD analysis project Ga0068852, IMG submission 66594) | Corn rhizosphere microbial communities from Kellogg Biological Station, Michigan, USA - KBS Corn C2-2 | ecosystem: Host-associated > Plants > Roots > Rhizosphere > Soil ... | reverse complement strand
GATCGCCTGTATGGATTTTGAATTCATTGGCGGATCGCTTGGCAGTGTGATGGGAGAAAAATTCAGTCGTGCAGTAGATTATTGCCTTGAACATAAATTACCTTACATGGTGATTTCGAAAAGCGGTGGTGCAAGAATGATGGAAAGTGCATTTTCATTAATGCAGCTGGCAAAAACAAGCGGTAAACTCTCACAATTATCGGATGCAAAACTTCCTTATATCTCTCTTTTAACCGATCCTACGTTTGGTGGCATCTCCGCATCGTTCGGCATGCTTGGCGATCTGATCATTGCGGAACCGGGAGCATTGATTGGTTTTGCCGGGCCAAGAGTTATTAAAGAAACGATTAAGAAAGATCTACCACCGGGCTTTCAGAGAAGTGAATTTATTTTAGAACACGGTTTCCTGGACTTTATCATTAGCAGAAAAGAGTTGAAGCAAAAAATAGCAACTGTGCTTACTTTATTTGGTCATTAGTTTATAGTCATAGTTTCTTGTTTATGTTTTCATCGAATTTTGATTTCGACAGGATGGAAGGATATTGAAATCCAACGATCAGCTATGAACCATGAACAATTATTACAACAATGGAAATCAAAAACAGGCAGGCATATTTTGAATACTACATCGATGATAAATATGTTGCCGGAATCATGCTTACAGGTACGGAAGTAAAATCATTGCGTGAAGGCAAAGCAAGCTTCAACGATAGCTATTGTATTTTTCATAACGAAGAACTTTGGATAAGATCATTTCATATTTCAGAATACTCGCACGGAACAGTTAACAATCACGATCCGATTCGGGAACGAAAATTGCTACTCAACCGCCGTGAATTAAAAAAGCTTGCAGCTAAAATCAAAGAGAAAGGGTATACTATCGTCCCTCTTCGTTTATTTTTCAATGAGAAGAATTTGGCCAAGGTGGAAATTGGGTTGGCGAAAGGGAAAAAATTGCACGACAAAAGAGAAAGCATCAAGCAAAAGGATACTGAACGCGAAATGAAACGTTATATAAAATAATTAAACAAGCTCCCTCCTTCATGAAAAAAATATTGTTTGTTGTTTTAGTAATTACAACTCTTTCTGCATCTGCACAAAATGTTATTGGCTATTGGTATGGCACCGCAAATATTGCCGGCCGGGGGTCAACCAACAATTATATGATCGAATTGATTTTAAAGCAAAATCAATCATCAGTTCAAGCTATCATGAATTGCTATTTCAAAAATACATTTCGCAGTATAAAACTTAATGGCAACTATAATAACATTAAAAGGGAGCTGACGCTGCTTGACGTTCCGATGCCATATTTTTTATCGACCGATAAAGTGCAGGTGGATTGCCAGATGGATTTTGTTGCCTTTCATCGGGTAGCAAAAGCCGGTTCTAATTTAACCGGAAAGTTTATTGGCAAAGGCGATTACAAATACACTTGTCCCGATATAAACTTTGATTTGAAATTAAACACAGATGCAGGAAACCAGGACTCTGTTTTACTTGCATTGAAAAATTTTAAAGAAACTTACCAGCTGTGGACACCTTCCGCGACCGATACTGCAGTTGCAGCAACCGTGATCCAGAGAAAAATTGAAAATCCCGTTATCAACAAAGAATATGCAGCAAGGCAAAATGTAGTTCAAAAAGAAATTGAAGTATCAACTGATTCCGTGCAGGTTGATTTTTATGATAATGGCGAAATTGACGGTGACAGCATTTCTGTTTTCTTCAATGATCAATTGCTCGGCGCCAATTTGATGTTGAGCACAAAAGCCATTCACATGAATATTAAGCTGGACACAACAAAAGAATACAACCAGCTTTCTATGTTTGCAAACAATTTAGGAAGCATTCCGCCCAATACTGCTTTGATGTTAATCAGTGATGGAAAGAACCGCTGGGAAGTAAGATTAACGAGTGATTTGGGCAAGACCGGTGCAGTAAGAATTAAGAGAAAGAAAGCCTCCCTAAAGCCGTCCGGCAAGGCGACTTCGCCGCAGCATTAAGCAAGGTTATTTAAAACCACAATAATAAAAAAGCTCTCAGCACCAGGATATGTTGAGCGCTTTTTCATTGTCAAGAAAGCCAGGACTGTGAGTGGAGAGGTTAGAATAATTCAGGTTGCTTCGCTCCTTCTTTTATCTCCCATTCCATCGTAATGCTTTTGTTGAAATCAACCAGCTTCGCTCCTACAGCTTTCCATCCCATCACATCAACCATCTTCGCAATTTTGAATTTTGCTTTTCTTACCTGGGATCCTTTCCCGGAGTTAACAATAAGAATCGGTTCTTCTTCTGTTGATACAGCCTCCAAAATATTTCCTTTACCCTCTTTAATAAATAAAAATTTGGTGCGAAGTGTGGTTGTTTCAATCTTGAAGCGTTTAACATTATACTGAAGCTTATCATTGTCTAAATAAATGGCATTAATAATTCTTTCAGGATCGAATTTTTCAACTAACATTACCTCTTCTGGATTGAAGCGTTGCGTTAATTCCTGGTCTGTTATTTCATAACTTCCATCGGCGTAAATAACAAGAATGCGGTCTTCTGCATCAAAGTCGCCCAACTCAATTCCTTTTCCATCATGATTCAATCTTCCGAATTTATCATCAAACCAAAGCTTGATGCTTCCAAGAGTTGCCACACCGGCCTCTTTAAATTTCACTGAACGAATTGGGTACTTGGTCACCTGGTTGCCCATGCTTCCACGGCTCTTAATTTCCAATTCTTCAAAATAAAATTCAAACTCTTTATTGCGTGCAGTACAATTCGGACTCAAAATTATTCTTACCACTTCTGCTTCACCATTTGGATTTACAGAGAGATAATGCACTTTACTTTTATCATGACCTTTTGTAAGATCGTATTCTTTATCCCTGGTAACACCTGTTACGTTAAACCGTTTTGCATAGGAGACGCCTGCACCACCATCGGTGTAAATCATATTGTATGTAGTGCGTTCATCACCTTTTCTGAAAACTGCCGCATGCAGGATATCTTTTCCAATGAAAACCTTATCCTGCACTTTCACCACTTTCATTGTTCCTCGCTTGGTAAATGCAATAATGTCGTCAAGATCGGAACACTCAACCAAAAATTCATCCTTCTTCAATGAAGTTCCAATAAAGCCTTCTTCACGATTGATATAAACACGAGTGTTGGCAATTGCAACTTGTTTGGCTTCGATCACTTCAAAAACTTTGATCTCTGTTTTGCGTTCTTTCCCTTTGCCGTATTTTTTCAAAAGATTTTCGAAGTATGCAATTGCAAAATCATTCAGATTAGCCAGATCATGTTTTACCTGTTTGATCTGTGACTCCAGATCCCTGATCTGTTCATTCAATTCATCTATATCCAGTTTGTAAATTCGACGAACAGGTTTCTCTGTCAGCTTCAGAATATCTTCTCTTGTAACAGCTCTTTTCAATTGCTTTGTGAAAGGAACAAATGCTTTGTCAATTGCTGCGATTACTTTCTCCCAAGTTTCATGTTTCTTCTCGAGTTCTTTATAAATTTTTTCTTCGAAGAAGATTTTTTCAAGAGATGTGTAATGCCATTTCTCCTGCAACTCTGCAAGTTTAATTTCCAACTCACGTTGAAGAAGATTCTTCGTGTTGTCGGCAGAAATTTTCAGCAATTCATTTACGCTAATAAAATTTGGCTTTTGATCAATGATCACACAAGTGTTCGGAGAAATGGATACTTCACAATCAGTGAATTTGTATAAAGCATCGATGGTAATATCTGGAGAAATGCCCGCCGCCAAATCAACCTGTATTTCAACTTCCGCAGCAGTGTTGTCGGTTACTTTTTTAATCTTGATCTTCCCTGCATCGTTTGCTTTGACAATGCTATCCATCAAACCACTTGTGGTAACACCATAAGGGACGCTTTTGATTACTAAGGTTTTCTTGTCTATCTCTTCAATGTGTGCACGGACCTTGACCCTTCCACCACGCATGCCGCTGTTGTAATCACTCGCATCAGCCATGGCACCCGTCGGAAAATCAGGATAGAGATCAAACTTTCTTCCTTTTAAATATTTGATTGAGGCTTCGCAGAGTTCGCAGAAATTATGCGGCAGAATTTTAGTTGCCAACCCCACTGCAATTCCTTCCGCACCTTGTGCAAGAAGCAAAGGAAACTTTACAGGAAGAGTGATTGGTTCATTTTTTCTTCCATCATAACTCAGTTGCCAGTTGGTTGTTTTAGGATTGAAAACAACTTCCAAAGCAAACTTGCTCAATCGTCCTTCAATGTACCGTGAAGCCGCTGCATCATCACCGGTTCTGATATCGCCCCAGTTTCCCTGTGTATCAATCAGCAATTCTTTTTGTCCCATATTCACCAATGCATCACCTATCGAGGCATCGCCATGCGGATGATATTGCATGGTTTGCCCTATGATGTTTGCCACTTTATTAAAGCGGCCATCATCCATTTCCTTCATTGCATGTAAAATGCGACGTTGCACCGGTTTCAACCCGTCTTCTATTGCAGGAACGGCACGTTCAAGAATTACATAAGAAGCATAATCAAGAAACCATGTTTTATACTGACCATTAATACCATGATCATTTTGTACATGTTCGTAGTTTTTGTTTTTCGTAGTACTCATTCTTTATCGGATATTATAGATTGTTTTCTGTTTGCACAGCTGTAAGTTCTTCGGCCAGGGTTGATTTTAATTTTACTTCGAAGTCCTTCCAGCTTTTTGAAGTATCCCCGTTGATCTGAATTCTTCCATCCTCAACTAATTTTTTTATTCGCCACAATAAAAACACATCACCGGTTTTTATTTTCATTTTCGAAAGAATGGACTGCATGGCTTTGTTTCCTTTTTGCCATTCATTACTTAAACCATTAAAAATATCTTTATCAAAAAAATCATCGTCTTTGCTGACAATTTTTTTACCTCCTTCAAGAATCCGGATTATTGCATTTTCTGTACACAGCTTGTTCCATTCATCGGGATCAACTTCAAATTCGCTTAATGTTACTTTCCGGTTTAGTTTTTTTGCTTTCAAAAACTCCCTGGGTTGAATCTCACTCAAGACAGTTGGATAAAAAATGTGTCCTTTTTCATTAATGAAAGGAAGATTGTTGAAATACAAAACCACTATCCTTCCCTGGTAATCTTTTAACTGGGAAATCAGCCAATAATAACCACAGACATCGTGTTGATTTTGTCCCATCCAAATCCAAACTTCCTCTTTTGTATTTTCATCGAGGTCTTTTTTCAGGTTGTGAACAACAAGTTTATCGTCCACCATGTCCATCAATTGCTCAGTGTTATACGGAGAGACTTCCAACAATTCCTTCCACCATTGTCTTCTCTGCTGATAGCCTTCGGTTTCAAAAATTTCTCCAAGCGGGCCAACAGCATAATCATCGCGTATTATTTTCACCTCGCCATTCAAGCTTTCATCCAACTCAATGGCTTTTTTCAAAACAGCAATATCGGGCTCCTGGAAAACTACATGTATCATTAGTCTGGTTATTTTATTTTAATAGCAACAAATAAATAATTATTAGCCGCACCGATCACTTCGTAATCAACATAAAAACTTTCAGTAAAAATTTTAAACGCAAAAAATTCGTGCTGCGGCACAGCAAATTCATCGAACAATAAAATATCGCCCGGTTTTAAAAAGCGATATAATTGCGTCATTGTAAATAAGGCCGAACTGAAAAGATCCGAATCGATATGAATCAGCTTTTTATTACTGTTATCATATTTTTCTAGAAAAGGAATCAATGTTTGCTGAAACAAACCTTTGTAAAAACCTGCCCGCGGATCATTAATTCCCAAACTATCAAGATTGTGCGCCATAGAACCTTTTTCAAACGGTCCCCATTTTTCAGGGAGTCCTTCAAATGTGTCAAAGCCAAAAAATCTTGACGCAGCTTCTTTATTTCTTTCCAGCCACCATCTGAATGATTGTCCACCTGCAACACCAAATTCAAAATAATCAATTGCGGAACTGAATAAATTTTCATCCTTTGCGATGGCCTCATACAAATTATACCGACGATTATAGTCCCAGGTTTTTTGATAGAAATCATTGTAACCTTTCACCGGGTGTTGCTCCCGCCATTTAGATAAATTCCCCATGTTGATGGCAAGATCGAATGGATTGCTTACCGGTTTTACAACCTTATGCAAATTCCATTTCATAAACAGCGACTTGGCTTTGCGGATAGCATCTAACTTTTTCAAATCAAAAATTTTAATTCACTAATTCTTCCACCGTATCTAATTCCACCCTAAGATTATTAATAATAAACTCTTGTCTTTCCTGTGTGTTCTTTCCCATATAATATTCAAGCAAATGCTGAATATGATCGCCATGTTCGAGAATCACAGGATCCAAACGAATTTCGTCACCAATAAATCTTCCAAATTCGTCAGGAGAAATTTCACCCAAGCCTTTGAACCGGGTGATCTCCGGTTTACCTCCGAGTTTTCTTACTGCAGCTTGTTTTTCTGCCTCGGAATAACAATAAATTGTTTCTTGTTTATTACGAACGCGGAACAATGGAGTTTGTAAAATGTAAATATGATTTCCTTTTACAAGGTCAGGAAAGAATTGAAGAAAGAAAGTCATGATCAGCAGGCGAATGTGCATTCCATCAACGTCTGCATCAGTTGCTATTACAATTCGATTATAACGCAAGCCTTCGAGGCCCTCTTCAATATTTAGTGCATGTTGAAGCAGGTTCAGCTCTTCATTTTCATATACTACTTTTTTGGTCATTCCAAAACAGTTTAATGGTTTTCCACGCAAACTAAACACAGCTTGTGTTTCCACATTTCTTGCTTTGGTTAATGAACCACTTGCACTATCACCCTCTGTAATGAAAATGGTTGTTTCTTTTTGGGTTGCAAAAAATTCCTGCTTGCCTTTTGATGGTGGCTCGTCATTCAAGTGCACACGACAATCACGCAATTTCTTATTATGAAGATTTGCTTTTTTTGCCCTTTCGTTTGCAAGCTTTTTAATTCCTGCTAAATCCTTTCTTTCTCTTTCACTTTGCTCGATACGTTTTTTCAGCGCATCAGCAATTGAAGGGTTTTTATGAAGATAATTATCAAGTTCTCTTGAAAGAAAATCCAGGACAAACTGCCGCATGCTTGGACCGCCTTCATCAACATTCACCGACCCTAATTTTGTTTTTGTTTGGGATTCAAAAACCGGTTCAACTACTCTGACGGAAACCGCTGCAACAATACTTCCGCGAATGTCAGATGCCTCATAATCTTTTTTATAAAAATCACGGATCACTTTTACATAGGCTTCTCTGAATGCAGCCTGGTGGGTTCCACCCTGGGTTGTATGCTGACCGTTTACGAAAGAATGATAATCCTCACCATAATCATTATTATGTGTCAAGGCAACTTCGATATCATCACCTTTTAAATGAATGATGGGATAACGAATACCATCGGGATTGCTATCGGCATTTGTTTCTCTTGTCAGCAAATCGAGCAAACCATTTTTGCTAACATAAGATTTTCCGTTAAAGACAATTCTTAATCCGGCATTTAGAAAACAATAATTCCAGATTTGCTTTTCAAGATATTCAGGAATGAAGTGGAAATTTTTAAAAACTGTTTCATCTGGAATGAAGGTTACGAGGGTCCCGTTATTTTCATCCGATTTTGCTTCTTTATATTCCTTAATCAAAACACCCCTTTCAAATTCGGCTTCTTTTACTTTCCCATCTCTGAAAGAAGAAACCTTAAAATATTTACTCAAAGCGTTAACGGCTTTTGTACCAACCCCATTCAAACCAACACTCTTCTGGAAGACTTTGCTATCATACTTTGCACCAGTATTGATCTTGCTAACAACATCAACCACTTTTCCAAGGGGAATACCACGGCCATAATCACGAATGATTACAGATTTGTCTTCAATGGTTACTTCAACAGCTTTCCCATAACCCATTGTGTATTCGTCAATACAATTGTCAATTACTTCCTTTACCAAAACATAAATCCCGTCATCAGGGCTTGAGCCATCGCCAAGTTTTCCAATGTACATACCGGGACGAAGGCGAATATGTTCTTTCCAATCAAGGCTTTTGATACTCTCTTCAGTATACTCAAAGAGATTTTTTTTAGTTTCTGCCATAGGATTTTTTCAATACTATTTTGTAAAAATATATTATTGAGCCCAGCAAATCGCCACCACCATTCTTTTGTTGCGGGTTTACACCGAAGTAGCCTTCAGTGCATGCCCGGAGTAAACGAATGCATCCATCATAAAAACTGAGGTAAAAATTTCAGCAAAAAATATTCAAAGAAATGGTGGCAAAATCTATCAGCTCAACAGAACGCAAATATAAAGAAAACGAACCGCATTTTTGCTAAAATGTTTAGTCTTTGGTAAAATTTTTTAAATCTTTCCACATCGTGTTACCTGTTGAAAACCATACAGTTATAATCTTAAACAAATTTTATCTACAAAGCTGTTTTTGTAGAATCAAAACAAGTATTTTTGTTCCACACTTAGGCATGAATTTTTAAGCCTTCTAACCGGAACTACTGCAGCTACGCCCAAACAATTCTACTTACAACCTATTAGCTTACTAACCCATAGTAAAAGTTAATAACCACCAAAAACGGAGGATTGAAATGTATTCGTATGGACTATTGGAACCCGGATGTTACTACCTGGTTCAAGAAGAAGTTAGCTCACCCATTGAATTAATTAAGGTGACAGTGGAATCTGATCACTGTATGTATATATTTAAATATAACGACGAACTCACAACCGAATGGCGAAGAAAGAACGACAAACTCTACGATATTATCGAATGCCTTAGTGATGAGATGGTTGAGATTTGGGAAAAACATTACAACAGCAGTGAAGAGTCCTATTACGAGGAAGACGATGAGTGATTGATGTGATGAATTCGAGGTTTGCAGGGGATTGAACTCCGCGTCCTGCCAACTCGTCAATCAATCCAATCGCACCCTGCGCAATTCCAAAAGGTTTAATGCATTTGCAGCAAAGCCTTTTACGTTGGGTTGAACCAAATGAATGACTTCATCATACCACAGCGGAACAACCGGAGCATCATTGATCATTACCTGGTCGGCTTGCTGATACAACTGATAGCGCAATGAATCGTTTGTTTCGGTAATTGCTCTTTCAAACAATTTATCAAACTCAGGGTTATTATACCGGGTGTAGTTTGGTGGCGCAGGATTTTTCGAATAAAAAACTGAAAGGTAATTTTCAGCGTCTGGATAGTCAGCAATCCAACTTCCGCGAAAAAAAGCGGTCTCAGAATTCGATGTCAAATCAAGCAGCAATGATTTTTGAACCACATCAACCTGAATTTTAAATCCAACTTCTTCCAGCTCTCTGGCGATGTAGCTTGCAATTTCAGAATAAATTGGAATCGTTTGCAGTTTGATTACAGGCAGAGTTTGAGGGGTATAGCCCGCCTCTTTTATTAATCTTCTTGCCAGGTCAGGAGCATAGGTATAACCTTTCACTTTGGTTGAATCAAAGGAGGGCAATCCGGTTGGAACAAAACCAGATTGGGCAGGAATTCCCAATGAGTTTCTTAAATACAAAATCATTTTCTGCCTGTCGAATCCATAATTAATTGCCTGGCGGATTTTTTTGAAACGAAGCGGGGAATTTTTTACAAGCGGATTTGTGGAATCTACCAAAATACCGAAGTATTCAATGTTTAGATAAGGATGCGTTTGCAGTTGCAATTTTCCCTGCCAACTTTTTCGAAGCGTTCCTTTTTTAGTCAGCACTTCATCTTTAAAGGATGCATCAATATCGTTAATGAAATCGAGTTTCTTTTGCCGGAACAATAAAAACTCCGTTGCCTTGCTGTCGTAAAAACTAATTTTTATTCCATCTAAATAAGGTAAACGTTTCCCGTTTGCGTCAACTTCAAAATAGTTTGGATTTTTTTTCATCACTAACGCCTGTCCCTCCTCCCAGGCAACAAATTGAAAAGGGCCCGTACCAACTGCGTGCCTTCGAAAATCGGTTCCATACTTCCCAACGGCTTCATAAGGAACAATCGAACAATATTGCATGGATAAAATTCCAAGGATAGGCTGGTAAGGTCTTGACAATTTCAATTGAAACGTTGTGTCATCGACTGCCTTGAAGCCTTCATTGGTGTCAACCTTGTTATTAAAGATCCATGAACCCGGGCTTGCCGTGTTTTTGTCAACAATTCTT
>Ga0068852_100004124_pt1 | contig 10230 bp, 7 predicted proteins | sample KBSCornC22_FD_66594 | JGI IMG/M metagenome (GOLD analysis project Ga0068852, IMG submission 66594) | Corn rhizosphere microbial communities from Kellogg Biological Station, Michigan, USA - KBS Corn C2-2 | ecosystem: Host-associated > Plants > Roots > Rhizosphere > Soil ... | reverse complement strand
TAGAGCGCGGCCAGGCGGATCTTGGGATTGTCGAACGGCTTGGTCAGCCAGTTCATGCGCAGCACGAATTGCTGGCCGAGCGGATTCCAGTTCACCGTCTGCACGCCCTTGTCCTTCTTCAGGAGCGGAATGAGGTCGTGTGGCACCTGCTCGATCATGTCGATTTCGCCCGCGATCAACGCGTTCACCTGCTGCGTCGGGTCGGACATGTCGACGAACTCGACCCGGTCGACCTTGACGATCTTGCCGCCGGCCAGCGCCGAGGCGGGCTCGGGCCGCGGCTTGTACTTGGGGTTCTTGATGTAGACGTGCTTCTCGCCCGGCTTGGACTCGGCGTTGACGTAGATGAACGGGCCGGAGCCGATCTGGCTGTCGATCTGCTTGAACGGATCGGTGTCGGCGATCCGCTTGGGCATCATGAACGGCACGTTGGACGACGGCTTGCCGAGCGTGTCGAGCACCAGGCCGTACGGCTCCTTGAGCCGCAGCGTGAAGGTCTTGTCGTCGACCGGCTTCAGCTCGGCCACGAAGTCCATCAGCTTCTGGCCCATCGGATCGCGCGCGCCCCAGCGCTTGAGCGACGAGACGCAGTCCTCTGCCGTCACCGGCTTGCCGTCGTGCCATTCCAGGCCGTCGCGCAGGGTGAAGGTCCACAGCAGCTTGTCGGACGAGACGCTGTACTTGTCGACCATCTGCGGCTGCACGGCGTTCTTCGCGTCGGTCGAGAACAACGTGTCGTAGATCATGTAGCCGTGGTCGCGCGTGACGTAGGCGGTCGTCCAGATCGGATCGAGGATCGTCAGGTTGCCGTTCTGCACGAAGCGCAGGACCTTGCCCTGTGCCAGTGCCGGTCCCGTCGCCAGCACCGCGAGCGCCACGCTTGCCGCCGCAAAAACGCGGCGATTGAGCTTGAACATGATGTGCCTCCCACCAGCCGCTTCTTATGGTCGACTGGAATCGTTTCCAGTATCCTTGTTATCCAAGTGCCCAGAGTCAACTGTAGTAGCGTAGCATGCAGGAAATCGTTTCCAGAAAAGACGTCGTGACCATCCGCGACGTCGCCAAGGCCGCCGGTGTCTCCCTGAGCTCGGTGTCCCGCGCACTGAACGGCGGCAAGAACGTGAGCGCCAAAGTGGCGCGCGACGTGGCGGCGGCGGCCAACGAGCTCGGCTACCAACCGGACTTCCTGGCCCGCGGGCTTCGAACGCGGTCGAGCGGCATGGTCGGCTGCCTGGTGCCCGACCTCGCCAACCCAATCAACGCCGCCATCGTGCGCGCTGCGGAGGCACGCCTGCGGGATGCCGGATACATGCTGGTCGTCGCCAGCACGGCGAACGACGCCGCGCGCGAGCGAACGGCAGCCAACCAGTTCCGAGGACGGCGTCTGGACGGCGTTCTGGTGGCGCCCGGCAGCAATGCCAATGACGAGACCTGGCGCGAGCTCGCCGCGGCCGGCACGCCGGTCATCATCCTCGATCGCGATCCGCTGGAGCAGGACAACGATCCGGTCTGGCCGGCAGTGCTGGTCGACCATCGCGCCGGCGCCCGGGCGGCGACCCGCTATCTGGTCGGCCTCGGCCATCGGCGCATCGCCTTGCTGACGGCCGACGCACGCATGCGGCCGAGCCGCGAGCGCATCGCCGGTTTCCGAGAGGTGTTCGCCGAAGCCGGCCTCGATCCCGCCGACGCCCTGCTCTGCATCCAGACCTCGCCGATGGATTTCGCGCACGCCGACGCGCTCTCCCTCCTGCGCAGCAACCGCCGGCCGACCGCCATCATCGCGCTGGGCACGCGCATCCTCGCCGGCGCTCTGCGGGCGGCGCGGGACGTGGGGCTGGCGGTTCCTGGCGATCTCTCGGTGCTGTCGGTCGGCGACACCGATCTTGCCGCCGTGCACACGCCCGCGATCACCGCGCTGCGCTGGAGCCTCGAGGATGTCGGCTGTGCCGCCGCCGAGCTGCTGCTGTTGCGGCTGCGCGGCGATGTCGGTGCGCAATCCCGCGCCCTGCTGCCGGTCGACCTCGTGCTGCGCGAATCCTGCGCGCCGCCTTCCTAAGGCCAGCCATGACTCTCGATGCGGATTTCACCAGCCAGGAATTCTTCCGCAATCCTACCGCCCAGGTCGAGAAGCTCCGGGCGGCGGGACCGGTCGTCGAGGTACCAACGCTTTTCACCATGAAGCGCTACATGCAGGAACGCCTGGACGTCGCCCACAATGATAGCGGCACCGGCGTGACCGCCGAGCTTGTCCGGATCGAGAAGGAGGCGGAGCCATCAGCCGCGACGAGATGGTGTCGACGCTGTTCCCACTGCTGTTCGCCGGACGCGAGACCACGACGCATCTCATCAGCGGCTCAGTGCGCGAGCTCCTGCTCGCCCCCCAATGGCGCGACTGGCTGGAGCAGGACAGGAGTCGCATCGACCAATCTGTCGAGGAATTCCTGCGCTTCGTGTCAGCCGTCCAGTTCACCAAACCGCGTTTCGTGGAATGTGTGCTCGGTGGCGTCCAGTTGAAGAAGGGCGAGAAGATCATGCCCATGCTGGTCGCCGCGAACTTCGATCCGAAGGCGAACGACCATCCGGACAAAAAGGAGGTACCACCGGGACCTCGCCTTCGGTGCCGGAATTCATTTCCGCCTGAGTCACCAGCTCGCGCGCATCGAGGGCAAGTGCGCGCCGCAGGCCCTGTTCGAGCGGTGGCCGAAGCTCGCGCTGGCGACGGACGATCCAAGCCTTCGCTGGCGCACGCGAACAGGCATTCGGCCCTCGAGCGATTGCCGGTCACACGAGGCGATTGAACCGACCCGCGTGCCAGGGTCAGTCGCGGTTCGACGCCCGGGTCAGATTGCCCGAAGCGCGGTGCTCGATGACCTGCCCGGTTTCCGGATCGAAGCGAATCAGGTTCACCGAAGACATCGTTTCGCGCTTGCCGGAGAATCGTTCGTCCGGCGCCTTGCCCTCGGGATACGCCGATGCCGTGTACATCACGCACACGTTGTCTCCCTCGGCAATCACCTGGTCGACCTTGAACTCGCATTCCGGGAAGGCAAACCTCATCGAGGCAACGAAGTGCTTGTAACCCTCGCGCGTCGGCGCGAATTCCGGCGGCAAGTTTTGCGCTGAGTAGTTCGGGTGAAGGTGCTCGTAGATCTTCTCGAGGTTGCCCTTGTTCCAGACCTCGTCAAAGTGCTCGTGCACGATGAATTTGTAGCGGGCGATCTTCGCGGCCTCGTTATGGCCTAGACCGGGAGAGAGTTCTGACCCCGATTCCTGGTTCATGACGTCACCCCCTACTGTTGCATCAGCGCATGAACACGCTACCAACAACGCGCACGCAATGGCAAGTCGACAGCGACGACGTTCACCCCATCGCGTTCACCAGACGCCCGGCATCACCCGCCATCTCACCTGCCCCAGGTACTCTGCATAACCCGGCAGCCGCTTGGCCAGCATGGCTTCTTCCCGTGACAGGCGCTGCACCACCAGAACGGCGAATACGAGGACAGGAAGGTAGCTCAGCCACGAGCCCAGCAAGGCGCCGGCCGACACGCAAAGCAACAGCGCGGCGCTGTACCCGGGATGGCGCACCCAACGATACGGACCCGAACTGATCGTGGTCTGGCCACGATCCGCCTGAACGCGCGCCACCGACGAGAAGAAGCGGTTGGCGAAAATCGCCGCCGCAGACAGGACGCCGGCGGCAGCGAAAGCGATGCCGCCAGCGATCTGCAGCACCAGTGGCACGCTGTCGGATAGGTGCAGCCGGCCGACATCCAGGCCGGCGATGATCAATTGCGCCATTGGGAAGCTCATTGCGAGCAGTACCTGCGGCGAAAAGCGTCCGCCGGGTCGCGCCCGTTCGCGCATCAAATCGGGATCGGCAGCAAAGATCGCGAGCACACGGCTGGACAACCACAGTACCAGGTAGGCCCAGAACGCCGGCACCGAAATCGATCCAGCCGTTCCGAAAAGGACCACGGCGTTGACCACGGCTAAGCCGCCTGATTGCAACAGCCCGGCGACGCGAATTGGTATCGTCAACTGTCGCTCCCCGCATACCTCAAGCCTTCATCGGCAGACTGCTTGAAGTAGTGCAATGCAGTCAGCTAGCATGCATAACACGGGGGACAAGCGCCGCACATGACATCTCGGATTAGGGTCGCCATCGTCGAGCCTCGCGCCGAGTTGGATCTCCCCGGACCACGCCGCCTCAAACCGGAACGCGAACCGACCCCGCTGGTGTTGCATCCGGCGATTTCCCCTCTCGTCGTCGAGCCGTATCAAAAGGCCAATGAAAAGCGCGGCCTGACCGTACTGCGCACGCTTGCCGGCCCGCTGTGGCGCTTGATCCGCATGACAAAGACCCAGCACGGCGACTGGGTTGGACTGGCGCACGACTTGCGAGTGCGCCTGGAGGCGCTGGGCGCCACCTGGATCAAGGTCGGACAATTGCTGTCGTTGCGCGCAGACCTGTTCCCCGACGAATTTTGCTCCGAGCTGTCGCGCCTGCAGAGCCGCGTCACCGCGTTTCCCCCCGAGCTCGCGCGCGAGGTCATCGAGCAGGAACTGGGCGCCTCCTGCGAGGAGTTGTTCGATCACTTCGAGGATATGCCGGTCGCCGCCGCCTCGCTGTCCCAGGTGCACCGCGCGATCATCCGTGGGGGTCGCACTGTCGTCGCCATCAAGGTGCAGCGGCCCGACATGGCGGCAATCGTCGAAGCCGACATGCGGGTGATCGAGCGCGTCGTGCTGTTTCTCGAGCGCAATCGTATCGCCAGGCAAGTGCGATGGCTGGACGCGTTCGTCGAGCTGCGCGAGATCATGCGCGAGGAGGTGGACTACCGCTTTGAATTGAGTAACGCGCGCCGCCTGCGTCGTTCGCTGCGCAAGCACGGAATCTACGTTCCGCAGGTGTTTCGCGAATTGTCGACCCAGCGCGTCCTGACCATGGAGTTCGTGCACGGCGTGGTGATGAGCGACTACATCGAGATGCGCCGCCACGACCCGGCCGAGGTGCGCGGCTGGCTGCGGGAGAACAACATCAATCCCGAGATCGTCGGAAAGCGGCTGTTCAAGACCGCGATGCGCCAGCTGCTGGAAGACAACCTGTTCCACGCTGACATGCATCCCGGCAATATCATGCTGCTGCGCGACAGCCGGCTGGCGCTGATCGACATGGGTTCGATCGGTTCGCTCGATTTCGAGTTCCTGCAGATCTACAAGAACAGCCTGCGGGCGATGGCCACCGGCGACTACGGCCAGGCGGTCGACCTCAACCTGCGCATGTCGCCGGAAATGCCGGCGGTCGACCTCAGCGAGCTGCGCCGCAGGCTGGTGCGCGTCTTCGTCCAGTGGGCGCGCCGGTCGCAGCTGCACAACATCCCGTATCGCGAGAAGTCGCTGAACAGCGCCGCGACCGAATGCGGCCGAATCCTCAACGAATACAAAGTGCCGCCGAGCTGGACGTTCATGCGCGTCTCCCGGACCTGGCTCACGCTCGACAAGTCGCTCAGCGAGCTGCTGCCGGAGGTGAGCTATGTGCGGCTGTTCCGCTCGTATTTTGCCGGAGCGCAGCGCCGGGCACAGAGCCTCCAGCGCCCGTTCCAGGACCTGCGCATCGCCATGGGCAATCTCGCGGCGAACATCAACTCCCTCACCATCATGTCGGCCCCGCGCCTGCGTCGGAGCTCGCTCAACTATGCAACCGGCCTCGACCGCATCGGGCGGTTCAACGCCAGCCTGTTCAGCTTGTTCGGCCGCATCTGTTTCCTGACGGGCCTGTATTTCCTCCTGGTTTGGGACTACCGGGAGGGCGCCAAGTACACGAGCTGGCTGCAAATCAGCGTCGTGCGCGACCTTCTAAGCGACGGGCCGCAGTTCAACAACTCCGAATGGTATCCGATCATCGTCGGCGCCGCCTGGTCCTTTTGGTTGTGGGCCCGCTACGTCGCCCATTCGTTCAGGCGGATCGATGTGCCGAGATGAGCCGTGTCCGTCCCCTTCACCTTGGAGGAAGCAATGCGCGGTCTGCCTTTTGGCGTACGACGTGTCACCGTACTGCGCCGCGGCCCCTACGATGAAACCTGGGACCAGATCGTCTATGAGGACAATCGGCCGAAGCCGGTATCCAAGCGGCTGAAGCGGGCCGAGCGCGTCGTTCGCCGGATCGCCAGGACAAACGCCAACATCGCCGTGCTGTATCTCGACGAGCACGACAAATCCAACCGCCGCAAGCGCGACGGCTGGCTGCACGACTTTCGGCGCAACAACCGTCGTGCACAGGAAGATGCGGGAGATCACCGCGAGGTGCTGGCGTTGCCGGAGGAATCACGGCGTGGTGACAGACCTCGTATCATTGCGCGGTACTCGCGACGGTCGAGCCGGGAATGAAACTCCCCGTCACGGAGAACGAGTCAAATTGTAGCGAGCAGAGTAGCAAGATTTGTCGTTGCCGCATGCAGTTGAATCGTGCAGCCTTACTCGCGTCAGGCGGGCGTGCCCGATGAAAGCGGCGTATGTCGAGCGGTTGGAGATTTGTCCAATCCTGTTGCCGGGGCGGGAGATGCGTTTAGCTCAGCCTCCTGTAAGGCGAATGACGATTCTGGTCAGCGCTGTCGCGAATGCCATCGCACGCAGCGCCCATTGGAGGACCGAGCGCTCCGCGCGGCCTGATGTGATCAGACCGATGCTCGCAGCGCATATCGGGGCTGCCTGCGCATGAGTGCCGCCGCAAAATCTGCCGAGCCGCCCGGCCCGCGCGGCCACTGGTTGCTCGGCTGTGCTCCGGCGATGCAGGCCGACATGCTCGGCTTCTATCAAGACGTCGCGCGCGACTATGGCGACATCGCCAAGCTGCGCGTCATGCATCTGACATTTTACTTTCTCAACAGCCCGCAGCATATCCATCACGTGCTCGCCGGAAACGAGCGCAACTACCGGCGTAGCGACTTCGGCAACAAGCTGCTGAAGATCGCCATGGGCGACAACATCATCACCACCGACGGCGCCGACTGGCTGGGCCGCCGCAAGCTCATGCAGCCCCTGTTCACCCGCCGCCAGGTCGGCCGCTTCGCCGAGCTGATGGTGGCGCAGGCTGAGCGCATGCTGGAACGCCTGACGCGCGAGGCAGCAACTGGCGCCACGATCGACATTGATGCGGCGATGAAGCGCATCACGCTGTCGGTGGTCGGGCGGGCGATGTTCAACCTCGATCTCGGCGACGACCACAACGAGATTGCCGCGCATCTCAAGGAGGGCGGCGACTACTTCGTCTATCGCTACAAGAATCCGATGGCGCCGCCGCTCTGGATGCCGACCGCGCGCAACCGGGCGTTCCGCCGTTCGATGGCAGGTGTCGCCGACCTGGTGCCGCGCCTTGTTGCCGAGCGCCGCGCCGCGCTGGCGAGCGATCGCAACGCGGTGCCCGACGATCTGCTGACCCGCCTGCTGGAGGCACGCTTCGAAGATACCGGGCAGGGCTTCACGGATGCCGAGCTGAAGAACGAGATCGGCGTGATGATCGGCGCCGGCTACGAGACCACCGCCCTCACGCTGGGTTGGACGGCGTACCTGTTGTCGCAGCATCCCGAAATCTCGACCCGATTGGAGCAGGAGGTCGACGAAACATTGTGCGGGCGCAGCCCGACTCTGCAGGATGTCGACCGCCTCACCTATACCCGCATGGTGATCGACGAGAGCATGCGGCTCTATCCGGCGTCCTGGGGCATGGCGCGCACCTCGATCGGCACGGACGAGTTTGGCCCGTATCGCATCCCTGCCGGCGCCAACATCATATTCTCTCCTTATGTTCTGCACCGCCGCCCCGACATCTGGCCTGATCCCGAGCGATTCGATCCCGAGCGCTTTGCCTCCGCACGCCAGACCGAGCGGCCGAGTTGCAGCTTCATTCCCTTTGGCTTCGGTCGCCGCTCCTGTCTCGGCAACCATTTCGCGCTCCTGGAAGCCACGCTGGTGCTGGCGATGGTCGTGCAGCGGTTCCGTTTCCATCTTGCGCCCGGCCACGACGTCACCCCGGAACCGCTGATGACGATGGGCCCGCGCGGCGGCTTGCCAATGATCCTGGAGCCGCGGAGTGCCGCGACATGAACGCTCCACTCGCATCAGCATCCGCTCGGCGAGTGCTTCCACCCGGACCGCCGGACCCGCACGACAACGCGCGCCTGATGTTCGATAATCCGGTCGGCTTCTATCGCGAATGCCACGATCGCTACGGCGATCCGTTCTCCGTCGCCACACCGATAGGCCGGATCGTTTTCACTGCCCGGCCGGACGCGGTCGCTGCCCTGTTCGCTGCGCCGGCCGACACGTTCGGCGTGTTTGCGCGCCAGACGCAGTCGCCGTTCCTCGGCGATCGTTCGATCTTCCTGCTGTCGGGTGCCACGCATTCGGCCGAACGCCGGCTGATGGGTCGCCTGTTCGCCGCCCACGCGACGCGCGCCCGGGGTGGCGAGATGATGGCCATCGCGCAGAGCCACCTCGGCCGCATCGCACCCGGCAGCGACATCGAATTCCTGAACGTATCGCACGCGATCTCGCTCGAGATCATCGTGCGCATCGTGTTCGGCGTCTCGCAGGTACAGCGGATCGCGGAAGTCTCCGCCGCCACGGAAGCCTTCCTGCATGCGATCGACCCGTCGGTCATGTACGACCCGTCGCAACGCCGCGACGGCAATCCGGTGTGGAAGCGCTTCGTGCGTTGCCGCGCGACGCTGGACGCGCTGATCGCCGAGGAGATCGCCGCCCGGCGCGCCGCCCCGCGGGCCGGCGTCGACATGCTGAGCGCATTGCTGGAGGCGGCGAGTGCCGAAGGCGTGGCCATGACCGACACGGCGATCCGCGACGAGCTGGTCACGCTTCTGCTCGCCGGGCATGAGACCACGGCGATCTCGACCGCCTGGGCAGTGCACTGGCTTGGCCGCAATCCGAATGTGCTGGCGCGGCTTCGCGCCGACCTCGCCGCGCTGGGGCCTTCGCCGTCGCCCGAGTCGATTGCGCGGCTGGAATGGCTGGACGCGATCTGCAACGAGACCATGCGGCTGTTTCCGATCGGCACCGAGGTGCCGCGGCTGCTGGTCCGTTCGCTCGAGGTCGCCGGCTACGTGCTGCCGCCCGGCACCGTGGCCGCAGCCGCAACCGCGCTGCTGCACCAGGACCCCGTGTTATACCCGGAGCCGGACCGGTTCCGCCCGGAGCGCTTCCGGGAGCGCCGTTTTGCGCTGCACGAGTTCGTCCCCTTCGGTGGGGGCCACCGGCGCTGTCTTGGTGCCGCCTTCGGCACGCTCGAGATGAAGCTGGTTCTCACCGCCTTCGTCGGTGGCTACGAGTTCGCGCTGGCCAACCCTGGCCCGGTGCGTGCGGTACGCCGCAATCTGACCCGCACACTCGGACCGGAGGACGGCGTTCGGCTGCGCGTCCTCGGACACCGGCCTGATGGTGGGCCGTCATGAAGGACGCCGCCGCCATTGCCGCATGGCTGCGCGCGGCGCTGGGCCAGCGGCTCGGCATGCCGGCGGATGCGATCGATCCGGCCGCCCGCTTCCGGAGCTATGGCGTCGACAGCAATATGGCAACCGGCCTGCTGGCTGAGCTCGGCACAGCGCTCGGCCAGCCGCTGTCCCCGGTGCTGGCGTGGGACCATCCGACCGTCGCCGCCCTCGCCGCCGCGATCGAGGCCGCGCCCGCCGAGACACGGATCGCGGCATCCGTTACCGCCTCGCGCACCGCCGCAGAGAGTGGGCCGATCGCGATCATCGGCATGGCCTGCCGCTTTCCAGGCGCCGACACGCCGGACGCGCTGTGGCGCCTGCTCGCCGCCGGTACGGACATGATCCGCGAGGTGCCGCAGGAACGCTGGTCGCTCGGCCGCTTCTACGATCCGCAGCCGGATGTTCCCGGCCGCATGAGCACGCGCTGGGGCGGCTTCCTCGATGATGTCGATCGCTTCGACGCTGCTTTCTTCGGCATCTCGCCGCGCGAAGCCATGCAGGCAGACCCGCAACAGCGCCTGATGCTGGAGCTTGCCTGGGAAGCGCTGGAGGATGCCGGCATCGTCGTCCGCAACCTCGCCGGCAGCCGCACCGGCATCTTTACCGGCGCCATCTGGCAAGATTACGCAACGCTGATGCTGCGCCACGGGCCGGAGCACGTCGACAGCTACAGCGCGACCGGCACGCACCACAGCATCATCGCCAACCGCATCTCCTACGTGCT
>Ga0068852_100004122_pt1 | contig 10232 bp, 8 predicted proteins | sample KBSCornC22_FD_66594 | JGI IMG/M metagenome (GOLD analysis project Ga0068852, IMG submission 66594) | Corn rhizosphere microbial communities from Kellogg Biological Station, Michigan, USA - KBS Corn C2-2 | ecosystem: Host-associated > Plants > Roots > Rhizosphere > Soil ... | reverse complement strand
TATTTATGGAACCGTTACAGGCGCACCATTGCCGTTGCTGCTTCTATAGCTGGTATTGTTTCTATTTTAACGGCTTCCATTGTATCTATGTATTCGGAACAGAAAAAGTCGGCGGTGCTTACCCCGTTAGTTGATCACAAAATCAATATACTTGAAACCAAGGTTAAGCAAATAGAAAATACCTTAAATGATGTGCCTGCAGGCAATAAAAATATTCCGGCAAAACCCAAGTTTGAAGCGAATTTCAGAGCTACTGGTTTTTTAATTGACGGCAATGGCTATATTATAACCAATGCACACGTGGTGGATAAGGCCCGTAATATAATTGTACAAAATAAAAAGGGCGAGCAATTTTTTGCCAAATCAGTTTACTCCAACAAACTTACCGACCTTGCTATTTTAAAAATAGACGATACATCATTTAGAAAGGTCATTAACCTTCCTTACACTTTTCCAAAATATTCTCCTGAATTAGGTGAACATATATTTACATTAGGATATCCACGTGAAGAGGTTGTGTATGGAGAAGGATATTTAAGTGCAAAGTCTGGTTATTTTGGCGATACTACTTCATATCAAATAAGTATTTCTGTTAATCCTGGTAATAGCGGCGGACCGGTAATTAATAAAAATGGAGAAATTATTGGTATCATCAGCAGCAAAGAAACCAATGCAGATGGGGTAGTATTTGCTATAAAATCAAAGAATATATACAGTGCGCTTAAAGACCTTAAGGATGATGATTCCATAAAAATTCCTTCTACCAATTCGTTAAAAGGCCTTGACCGCGTTAAGCAAATTCAAAAGCTGGAAGATTTTGTATACATGATTAAGGGGAATTGATTAATCATCTATACAATTAAACTGTTTAATGTACGATTTTATATATAATTGTATTAATCTTAATTCCATAATTTTTCAGGATAAGCACCGCTTTCAATTAAAGATCTGATATTTTCTTTTACTCCAGGAGCATCTTCTTTATAGGTAACTCCAAACCATTGAGATGAGGTATGAATCACTTTTATTTGTCCTTTATCGTCCTTAATAAATTCATCTCCTACAATTGGAATAAAAAATTCAGACTTTGGTTTATTGCCGTTTTCCTGCAAAAACTTTTTAAACAATTTTTGTATATAAGCAAATGCATCCTGGTGAAATCCCCAAAAGTTCATACTTACGGGGGTTCCGCCTGGTAATTCTGTTTTAACATCATTTTCTTCATAAACAATTCTATCACCTTCCCGATAGATTTTTACACGCTCTGCAATACCTAATAAATTTCCTTCACTGTCCGTCTGACACACACCGCGGCTAACTGTTCCATTCTCTGAAAGCGTTTTAGAAAGCTGGTAACCTATAATGCACCATGTATCAGGCGTTACTTCTTTATTTAAAAATTTAGCCGCTTTTTCAAAAGCATCACGTCCATAAAAATCATCAGCGTTAATAACCGCAAATGGCTCATGAATTACGTTTTTGGCACATAGAACTGCATGAGCAGTACCCCAGGGTTTTGTGCGCTCGGTTTCCGGCTTAAACCCGTCAGTAAATAAATCCATCTCCTGCATAACATAGTTAGTTTCAATTTTTCCCTTAAGCTTTTGTTCAAAAATATTTTTAAAGGCTTCTGCAAAGTCTTCACGTATTACAAAAACTATTTTACCAAACCCGCTTTGTATTGCATCGTAAATAGAATAGTCAATTATAGTTTCGCCCGAAGGACCGAAGGAATCCATTTGCTTAATACCACCATAACGGCTACCCATACCTGCTGCTAAAATTAAAAGTGTAGGTTTCATAAATTTTTTAATTGGTTAAAATTTTATATTATGTATTGATATATGCCAACTGTAATAAATTAAATTACAGCTTGTAAGTTTTTGCGAAAGTAAGTAAGAAATTTTATGCAATAAATTCAAATAATGGATGCGCTACCTTCTTTACAAAATTTGATAATAGATATACAACCCTTAAAAAGTAGAATAGCCAATGAACGTAATATCTCAGTTGATATACTTAGGTTAGACGCTATTCATCCAATTGTTTCAGGCAATAAACTTTTTAAACTCACTTATTTTTTGGAACAAGCAAAAAATTCTACACATAAACAAATAATTACGTTTGGCGGCGCTTATTCCAATCATCTTGCTGCCACTGCATTTGCATGTAGCAATGCAGGATTAAAGAGCGTAGGAATCGTTCGTGGCGAAAAGCCGGAAAAGCTTTCCCATACTTTAAAGCTTTGCCTCGAAAATAAAATGTATTTGGAATTTATCAGCCGTTCTGAGTACTTACACATAAATACAAACAACTTTACTGATGAGCTTATAAAAAAATTTGGCTCACATATTTTGATACCTGAAGGCGGATTTTCAAAGAAAGGCGCTGATGGCGCAGCTCTTATTTGCTATCATTACTATTTAAAAAATTATTCGCATGTATGCTGCGCTATTGGCACTGCTACTACTTTTGCAGGGCTTATTAAAGGAAGCTTCCGGGAAATGATTATAGGTTTTTCTGTATTAAAAAATTTATTGGATGTTGAAGAAAGGCTTCGGTATTTAAACGTTTCTTCTTCAAAAAAATATTCTATCATTCCTGATTATCACTTTGGCGGATATGCGAAAATAAATAGTGAGCTTATATCTTTTATGAATTTATTTTATGATAATAATAAAATTCCTTTAGACTTTGTTTATACAGGTAAAATGATGTTTGGTGTACATGATCTGATTGCTAAAAATTATTTTCCTCAAGGCTCAAAATTACTTTGCATACATACAGGTGGGCTGCAGGGAAATAAATCATTACCCGATAGAATGCTGAATTTTTAAATTCATTTAACAACCGGTTATATTTGCATCTTCAAAAAACTGATAGCTTCGCCCGGTTACATGCATAAGTTTATATTGTTTATATTCTCATTTTTTGTTCTGCACTCTATTTCTTTTGCGCAGGATACACTTCCCCGCATATCAGTAACCAAAATAAGTAATAAAGTATTGGTATCGTGGACCAATCCATTCTTTAACGTAACTACTATTAATATTCAACGGTCTTATGACAGCTTAAAAAGTTTTACCACCGTTGGAAGCGTACTAAACCCTAACGCAAAAGATAATGGTTATGTTGATTCCAAAGAATTCATTCCAGCTCAATATTACCGTGTATTTATTTCATTTGAAGGTGGAACATTTATGTTTAGTAAAAGCCATCGTCCTGTAATCGATACGTCAAAAACAGTTAGTGAAATAAAAGAGATTCAGAAAGCTCCTGTTCAAACATGGTTTGTTCCTTCAAAATTTGTATACACAGGGAAAGAAAATAATGTTATCATTTCTTTGCCTGATGCTGAGAAGAAAAAATATTCTATAAAATTTTTTGAACAGGACGGCACGCCGTTATTTGAGATAAAAAAAATTGCGGAATCTTACCTGACACTTGATAAAGTAAATTTCATTCATTCAGGCCTTTTTAGCTTTGAAATATATGCCGATGGATTATTAATAGAGAAACATAAATTTTATATTCCCAAAGACGGGCAGCCTATGCCTGTATTAAAGGCTGATGGCGAGGTGAAGTAATATCAATATTAAAAACCTGCATAAAATTCTTCCTGATCTTTTCTTTAACTTCTTCAAAATTTACTTTCCGGCCAAGTTCCTTTTCAATAGATGTAACCTGCTTGTTAACTATTCCGCATGGAATAATATTATTAAAATAACTGAGGTCAGTATTTACATTTAATGCAAAACCATGCATAGTGATCCACCTGGTGCAGCGAATGCCCATCGCACAAATTTTTCTTTCTTTACCAATACTTCCGGGTTCAATCCACACGCCGGTTTCGCCCTTGCTTCTTTCACCTTCAATTCCATACTCAGCAATAGTTAGAATGATCACTTCTTCAAGGCTTCGTAAATATTTACCTATATCCGTATAAAAATTTTCAAGGTCTAAAATCGGGTATCCAACCACCTGTTGTAATCCATGAAAAGTAATATCTCCCCCCCTGTTAGTCCTGAAAAATTCAATTTCCTTTTCTTCCATTTGATCTTCACTCAGCAAAACATTTTCTATATGGCCGCTCTTGCCTAAGGTATATACAGCAGGATGCTCGCAGAATAAAAGATGATTTTTAGTTTGTAGTTCCGGTGAAGAGGCAGCCTGTTCATTCGACATTTTTCGTACTTCAATTTTAATGTCAACATTCCTCTTTACCAATTCTTCCTGGTAATCCCATGCAGCTTTATAATTTATAATTCCAAGGTCTTCAAAAATTACTTGTTGTTTATTCAAGGCAAAATATTTATTTGCAAAGATAAGAAGGTTGCTTTTCAGAGATTAATTGATGAACTAAACCGGTAATAGCTGAGTGAAAATTTTAAAAATGTTTCTATCTCAAAACAGCAGAAAAAATAAGACTGCATTCATTTTTATTTAAATTATAAAAGATGTGGCTCAATCGCTTTTTGCCAGATGTGATATCCTTTTGCATTCATGTGCAGATTATCCGGCGAAAAAATATCATTCATTGGCTTGCCATTTTTATCCAGCATTTTATAATATACATCAACAAATACCGCTTTCTTTTTTGATTGTAAAAATTGTTGAATAAGCCGGTTGGCTTCCACCATCTTTGGCATCAGCCTTGCCCTTGAAGGGCTTGGTTTTATAGAAATATAAACAACAGGAACCATTGGCAAGCCCGAGCGTATAATGCTGAAGAGCTTCACAAACCTGTTTAAAACAATTGTCGGAGTAATTGAGTCAGAATATGCCAAATCATTCTCGCCGGAATAAATTACAATTTGTTTAGGATGATATGGAATAATTATATCATTAGCATACCGAATGGCATCAGTGAGCTCTGAACCGCCAAAACCACGGTTAATAACTGTTTTATCAGGAAAATAAGATTGCAAATCCTGCCATTTCCTTATAGAAGAACTTCCCACAAAAAGAATGGCATTCTTGGGTGGAAAGTGAGTGCTGTCTTGCTTTTTGAAATTTTGGATCTCATCATAAAAAGGGAGATGCTGTTGTGCATGTATGCCTTTAAAAGAGAATGTCAGCAAAAGCCCAATGGTGATTTTTAAGAGTTTATTCATTGTAAAAATTTAAGAGTTACACAAGATAAGGAATCGCAGAAGGTGATTGGGTATTTACATGAAATATCCAATATGATAGGAGAATATTTCATGTGGTATACTTTGGAAAGGTGATAGGTAACCGCTGGAAATAGAGTCGATACAATCTCCCTGATTTCTTAGTTAACCTCCGGGCAAAAATTCTTTAGAAAGGGTATTGAGGCTATGATCTATAACACTTTTATTTTTTAAGATACATTACTTCCTTTACCAGGTTAACGGTACGTGGCACATCAGGCAGATATAAAGCCACCAGGTTAGGCGCATAATGCATGGGAGCATCAACTGAGGTAATTCTTCTTACGGGCGCATCCAGGTAATCAAAGCCTTCTTTCTGAATACGGTAAGCAATTTCTGAAGACACCGAAGCAAACGGCCATTGCTCTTCAACAATGACCAGCCTATTAGTCTTTTTTACTGATTCGAGAATCGTTTGCCAATCCATGGGGCGAATGGTTCTTAAATCGATTACTTCTGCGCTTATATTTTCTTTTGCTAATTCATCAGCTGCCGCTAAAGCTACCTTCATCATCTTGTTAAAAGAAACGATGGTAACGTCCTTGCCTTCTCTTACAACTTTGGCTTTGCCTATTGGAATTAAATATTCCTCTTCAGGAATCATCCCTTTTTCGCCATACATAACTTCACTTTCCATGAATATTACGGGATCATTATCGCGGATAGCGCTTTTTAATAAGCCTTTCGCATCATAAGGGTTACTAACTGATATCACTTTTAGCCCAGGTATATTCGCATACATAGCTTCATAAGCTGTAGAATGTTGTGCGCCCAACTGTCCTGCACTTCCATTAGGGCCGCGAAATACAATAGGACAACCAACCTGTCCGCCACTCATGGCAAGCATTTTAGAGGCAGTATTTAAAATTTGATCCAATGCAAGATTCGCAAAATTCCAGGTCATATATTCCACTATAGGACGAAGCCCGTTTTGAGCTGCTCCGACTGCTATTGCTGTAAAACCAAGTTCAGCGATGGGTGTATCAATTACTCGTTTTTCACCAAATTCTTCCAGCATTCCCTGGCTCACTTTATAAGCGCCGTTGTATTCTGCAACTTCTTCACCTATTAAAAAAACGTTTTCATCACGCCTCATTTCTTCATTCATGGCTTCGCGTAGTGCTTCTCTAAATGCTACTTCTTTCATCTATTTTAAAAAATTGAATGGCAAATATAATCGATAATTGATAATTGAAAATGATAGATTGCCTTTATGGTTATTTAATTTGTATAACTATAAATTGACTATCATTATTTCATAAGTTCTGATAACTTATCAGTTAATTTTTCTCCAAAAAGATTCTTCGCAATAATAGTTCCGTCCTTATTCAGCAACAGATTAGAGGGAATTGCCTTTATACCGTATTGGTCTGAAGTTGAATTTTTCCAACCCTTTAAATCAGAAACCTGGTTCCAGTTGAGGTTATCATCTTTAATAGCTTTTTCCCACCTGTCTTTTTTGGTATCGTAAGAAACTCCGTAGATAGTAAAGCCCTTATCTTTATACTTGTTGTATGCAGCAACTATATTCGGATTTTCTCTACGGCATGGACCGCACCAGCTTGCCCAAAAATCTACCAGCACATACTGGCCATGTAATGATGAAAGATTCAGATCTTTTCCTTTAGTTGTTTGCTGTATAATTTCCGGCGCCTGCTTTCCTACTGCCACACTACTATAAACATCAATTAGTTTCTTTATTTCTTTTCCTTTATCAGAATTCTTAACCTCCGGGGCCAGCATATCGTATAAAGGCTGTATATCGCTTGCTTCAGCGTAATATCCAAAGTTTTCCGCTATAGCCATAGCACCACGCATTGAATGCGGATAAGATTTTATGAAATCAGCCACAACTTTTCTTTTTGCATCCAGTACAGCGAAATCCACTTCATCAAGGCTATCCATCACTTTCCTGTTCTTGTCTTTATACGCTTGCTCATAAATCTTACTGTTAGTTTCTTCCCACCTCTCAACATATTTCATCCGGTCTTTCAGTAGTTTATTATCAGAGTTAATATCAGATCCCTTCACAGTAAGCATTTTTAATGAGTCGCCCCGGCCGCTTATAGTAATAGTATCTGGCTCAACATAAAAAGTATAATAATCGTTTGGCTTTGCCGGCATAATAAGGGAAGCAAAAAAAGGTGAAGCAACGTAGCCGGTGAATTTAAAATTGCCGTCTGAAATAGAAGATGAATCTTTTATGGTTTTATCGCCTTCATAAATATTTAAAAAAATAGTCCCTTCCTTTATTTTTTCGAAATGCCCGTTAATGGTAAATGCAGAATCCTGTGAATGAGAAATAAAACGAAGCAACAAAATGTTTATGAGAACCAATACAAATCTTTTCATTAATATTTTTTATGGCGAAGATACGCTATTTAAAAAAGCGTTTTCTCTTAAGACTTGCCACAAGGCTAGTCCTTATAACTCTCCACCGGTAAAATAAATTATACGTGATTACTAAGCAATGTTAATTTTTACAGTCTTAAAACCGCTCGCCTTTATTGCCTTTGCTGGTTTTGATTTGCAAATACTTTTTTCAGAATATCCGTAATTCGGGCAGCAGGATCTTTGCGGATTTTCTGTTCTTCAAGACCAATATTATAAAACAGACCGTCTAATGCTTTTTGCGTTACATAAGCATTAAGATCAGTATTTACAGGGCTTTTACTAAACCTGTTATACACTGAAAAAACATCTTTCCAATATTTAGTTGCGTCAGTTTTATCAAGCGACTTTGAAATAACAGGACTAAAAGCAGCAGTGAGTTCCGGAGTTGTTTTTTGCTTCAAATAATTAGTGGCAGCGAAATCCCCGCCGCGTAAAATTCCGAAGGCATCTTGTATGGTCATTTGTTTTATAGCATTCAGAAAAATATTGCCAACATATTTTGAAGCGTCTTCTGCAGCACGATTCATAGATAAAACAGCTTTGTCAACTACACTTCCCAACCCCACGTCACGCAAAGTCTTTTCAACTTTTTGCGCTTCTGGTGGCATCAATATTTTTATAGCTGCATCTTTATAAAATCCATCTAACAAACTCAGCTTACGAGTTGATGAATCCGTGCCCACTTTAAGGGCTTCTTTGAGTCCTTGAACCACTTCATCGGTGCTCAGGTTGCCATTGTTTATGTTACCCAGAATATTTTTTGCCGTATCGCAACCGCTATACGTAAACAAAACAATCGCAGCAAAGAGAAATACTTTTTTCATAAATCTTATATTGTAAATATATTTAGATACAATTACCGTGCAGAAGCTAATTATACAACCGCTATAGCACGCTTATTAGTAAATTTAAAAAACCGGTTTAAATATACTTATAGGCAAGCACGAGACTGTGTCTTCTACAACTTATTTTTATAATTATCTTCGCAAAAATTAAAAATAAAAGCAATCGTTTCTAAAGATAAATTGTACGACAAGGGCCTGAAGTATATTCAAAAAATTAACCAATGGCGCAAAGTACGAATTTCAAATTCAAACTTTTTAATAATAGCTGCGGCAGCTGTCGGAATTTTTGGAGGTATCGCATCTTCTATATTGAAAGAAATTACCCATTCCGTTGCCAGCTTTTTACAAAACGATTTGCATTGGGAATATAAATATTATCTCTACTTTTTCTTTCCGCTTATTGGCATTTTTCTTACTGTTTTCTATATCCGTACTTTTATACGCCGCACTAAGTTTCAACATGGCATTCCTCCTATTTTATTCAACATTTCACACAATTCCAGTAAGCTTGACTTTCATAATATTTATAGCCAGATTATCAGTAGTGCACTTACCGTGGGCCTTGGCGGTTCCGCAGGGCTTGAAGCGCCCGCAGTTGCAAGCGGCGCAGCAATAGGTTCCAACATCGGGCGCTTTTTTGGATTAAACTATAGGGAAACTACGTTGCTTTTAGCATGTGGTGCTGCTGCCGGCATTTCAGGCGCCTTCAACAGCCCAGTAGCAGGAATGATCTTTGCCATTGAAGTGATATTACCTGCGTTTTCTATTCCGGCGTTTATACCTCTTCTTATTGCGTCTGCTTTTTCCTCCGTTATTTCTCAGCAAATTTATACAGAGCCTTTATTTGCTTTCGTTCCAAGAGGTGGCTGGGTACTCGGCGCTTTTTGGTACTATATCGCTTTTGGAATTATTGTAGGCGTTTATTCAATTTATTTTAGTCGCTTAAATTCTTACATTTTCCGGGTTTTTGGGAAAATAAAAAATAAATATAACCGGGTACTAATTGGCGGGATTACGCTTGGAGTTATGATAGCATTTCTGCCCGCATTATATGGAGAAGGATATATTACCATCCAAAAATTATTAGATGGCAATTACCAGTCGCTCCTAGCTAATAGTTTCTTTGCAAAATACCAGGCAATTACATGGGCGTTACTGATTTTTGCGACGGTATCACTTGTAGGAAAAACATTTGCCTGCATCATAACCATGAGCAGCGGTGGTAATGGAGGCATGTTTGGGCCAAGCGTAGTGGTGGGGGGATTGGCCGGTTTTATTTTCGCTTATGGGCTTAATGAAACCGGTGTAATTCATTTAAATGTTACCAACTTTATTATTGCTGGAATCGCCGCTTCTATGAGTGGTGTAATGCATGCACCATTAACAGGTATTTTTCTTGCTGCAGAAATTACGGGCAGCTATGCATTGATGGTGCCTTTAATGATAGTAGCGGCCATTTCTTACTTTATTAATAAAGGTTCGTTGACATATTCAATATATACAAAAGGACTAGCCGAGCAGGGAAATTTAGTAACGCAGGATCATAATGTTTTAAGAAGAATAAAACTAAAATATTTGATTGAAAAAGATTTTGTAATCTTAAGGCCGGGCGATACGCCCATTAGCCGAAGTGCAGATATTGTACACACCAGCAGAAATATCTTTCCCGTAGTGAATAATGAAGGTGAATTAATCGGGGTTATATATAGTGATCAGCTATTGGAATTTCTTGTGAGTAATAAAGCAGAAGATCACACAAGATTAATAAAGGATATTGCTCAACCGCCAGACAAAATTATTTTCCTGAGTACACCAGTGCGTG
>Ga0068852_100004120_pt1 | contig 10234 bp, 10 predicted proteins | sample KBSCornC22_FD_66594 | JGI IMG/M metagenome (GOLD analysis project Ga0068852, IMG submission 66594) | Corn rhizosphere microbial communities from Kellogg Biological Station, Michigan, USA - KBS Corn C2-2 | ecosystem: Host-associated > Plants > Roots > Rhizosphere > Soil ... | reverse complement strand
CGAGATCAGCATCGCGCCGCTTGCCGGCTGGCTGGTCCGCGTAATCATGAACCCGACTCCTTTTGCCCAGGCGGGATCATGCGGCGATGATGGTTTCGAGAAACTTAACCACAGTCCCACTCCCCGTTCAGATTGAATCAGAGGGGAGTCATCGCGTCTAGGTAAGAAATCGACGAGCGACGGGAAAACTGTGGATTGTTGATTTATTGCAACGGCAGGTGCGCTTTTGTAACGCTTCCGGAACTTAGTCCGGGAACCCGGACGACGGCGCCGGCTCGTCCGAGCCGCCAGGCTGGGCCGACGACGGGGGGTCGGAGGCGTCCATCGATTCATCGCTTCCGACATCCGCCTTGAGGTTCGGATCCTCGGGGTTCTTCTTGAGCTCGCGCTCGAGGTCGCGCTCCGGCGGGCGGGAGTGAACGGCGGGCGGCGGTTTGTCCTTCTTGGCGTCATTCACAGCAGCGTCTCCGTGGCCTACCATTGCTCGCCTGTAACGAGGCGGCGGGCGAGGCGTTCCGAAGCGCACCTGTTCGACCGGCAGCGGCGGCGCTTCTGCCAACGGGCAGCGGGCGGTTTGCCGGCAAAAAGAATTGGGACATGAAGGGGATGATGTTCATGAGCCCCGCACCCGTGGTCCGCAGCCGCTTCGACGATTGGCCGCTTGCCGCCAAGTCCATCCTGGGCTTCTGGCTCGTCTATCTCGTGACGGTGGTCGCCCGCGCGCTGCTCGGCAACGATCCGGTGACGGTGGTCGAGAACAAGTCGGTGACGATCGCGGCGGGCGTGGTCCTGACGTTCGGAGTCTATGCTTCAATCAAGCTGTTCGCCGACCGCGCGAGCCTGCGAAAGCAGGCGCTGACCGCCGGAATCTCGTCGTTCGTCGCCGCCGCGGTGCTCGCGGTATTCCTGATCGCCGCCCACCGTTACCAGGACAGGCCGCACGACGAATTCCAATATGTCTCCAAGGAAGGGTTCGAGGTCACCGAGATCGGCGACGAGACGCACATCGACCGCCCCGGCAGCGGGCCGATCGTCGTCACCTATCCCAATATCAGCAACCTTCCCGCCTACGAGCAATTCCGGATGGGCGTGGATGCGATGGTCGTGTGGCTGTTCTTCTTCGCCGCGTGGAGCGCCTACTATCTCGCCACCGAGGCGCAGTCGCAGGTGCTGACGGCGCAGCGCCGCGCTGCGGAAGCCGAAAGCGCGGCCCAGACGGCGCAGCTGCAGGCGCTTCGCTACCAGATCAACCCGCATTTCCTGTTCAACACCCTCAACTCGCTGTCGTCGCTGGTGATGACAGGCCGGACTGATCGCGCGGAGAACATGCTGCTGGCGCTGTCGACCTTCTTCCGCACGAGCCTCTCGCTCGACCCCGGAGCGAACGTGACGCTCGCCGAGGAGATTTCGCTCCAGAGGCTCTACCTCGACATCGAGAAGGCGCGATTCCCCGATCGCCTGCACGTCGAGATCGATGTGCCGGAATCGCTCGAACAGGCCCGCCTTCCCGCCTTGCTGCTGCAGCCGATCGTCGAGAACGCGATCAAATATGGCGTGTCGAAGAGCCGCAAGGCTGTCCTGATCCGGATCGAGGCGCGCCCGCTCGATGACCATCGGATGGTTCTCGAGGTCAGCAACAAGCTCAAGAACGGCGGTCCCGAGGAGCTCCCGGCGGCGACACACGAGGGAACGGGCCTGGGGCTGACGAATGTCTGCCAGAGGCTCGACGCGCTCTTCGGCAGCCGCGGCAGCTGCCGCTTCGGTCCGATGACCGGAGGCGGGTTCAAGGTCGCCATCACGATGCCGGTGGAGACCCAGTGACCGCCGACACCGACAAATCGCTGCGCGTCCTGATTGCTGACGACGAGCCGCTCGCCGCGGAACGGTTGCAGCTGCTGCTCGCCCGCGGCGAGGGCGCCCAGCTCGTCGGCACGGCCAGCGACGGCGATTCCGCGATCAACCTCACCGAGGCGTTGCACCCCGACGTGCTGCTGCTCGACATTGCGATGCCGGGGCTCGACGGAATCGGGGTCGCCCGTGCGCTGGCGGCGCAGAGCCCTTCGCCCGCCGTCGTCTTTGTCACGGCGTTCGACCATTTCGCCGTCGCGGCGTTCGAGGTCGAAGCGGTCGATTACCTGATGAAGCCGGTCGAGCCCGCCAGGCTGCAGCGGGCGCTGGACAGGGCCCGGTCCTATTTGCGCGCGCGCACCGGCGAGCCGCACGCGGGCAAGACGTCGCAATGGCTCGAGGAGTTCTGGGCGTCCGATCTGTCGGGGCTCGTCCGGATCGCGGCGCAGGACGTCGACCGCGTGTCGGCCGAGCGCGACTACATGCGTCTCCACGTCGGCCGCCGGAGCTGGTTGATCCACCATTCGATGGCCGCGCTCGAGGAAGGCCTGAACCCCGACCTGTTCGTTCGGCTTCACCGCTCGGCGATCGTGCGCAAGGACTTCATCACGGGCTTCACGCGCAACCCATCCGGCCGCTGGATCGCGCGGCTCGGCGACGGGACCGAGCAGCCGGTCGGGCGTCTCTACTCGGACCGGGTTCGCGCGATCGCCGGCCGCTAGGCGGAAGAGCCGCCGCGCCGGGGCCACCGGTCCACGACTGCGGCGAGGGCGACGTCCATGCTGACGTTCCCCACCGTCCTGAAGATGTCCGGGACCATTTCAACGGCGACGAGGAGCGCCAGCGGCGCAATCGGCACCCCGAGCGCAAGCGCGATGGGCGCGATCGAGCTGATGTAGGTGACTTCGCCCGGAAGGCTGACGGCGCCGTAGCTCATCACCGCTCCGACCGCGGTGGCGGCGACCATCTGGGTGATGCTTGGATGAATCCCGAGCCAGTGCGCGATGTAGAACGGCACCGCGACGTTCATCGCCGGGCCGGTGGCGCGGAACAGCGCAACGGCGATGGGAAGGCTGACATCCGCCACCTCCTCGCGAATTCCCAGCCGTGGTGCCGCGGCAAGCATCGCCGGGAGCGACGCGAGCGACGACCGGGTCGAGATCGCGACCGCCTGCGGGGGAATGAGCGCGCGCGTGAACTCGCCGAGGCGCAGCCGTCCGAAGATCATCGCCAGCGGGTAAGCGGCGAGCGTCACGAGGATGCCAACGATCGAGATCAGCACGATGTAATGGGCAAGGCCGCCGAACGCCGAACCGCCCGCCGCCGAGCCGACCACGACCGCCAGCGAGAACACGCCCAGAGGCGCGATCCACAATACCCACTCGATGATCACCAGCAGCGCATCGCCGACCGCTTCGAAGAAGGTCACCAGCGCATGGCGACCCGCTTCGGAAATGAACCCGAGCGCGAGCGCGAACAGGACCGAGAAGACGACGAGCGGCAGGATGTCGCCGTTGGCCGCGGCCGAGACGACATTGTCCGGAATCACGCCCTTGAAGAACTCGGCGATTCCCGGGAGCGAAGCCGGCGTCTTGTTCTCGATCCCGCCGAGCGCCGCCTGCAGCCCGACGGCGGTGCTGTGCGGGAGCGGGAACAAATGGACGAGGGCGAGGATGGCGATCGCGCCGAATATCGCCGAGGCGGTGCAGATGATGACGATCCAGACCACCGAGCGGGCGGCGACCCGCCCCGCCTGCGCCGCCTCCGCGCTCTTGGCGATGCCGACGACCAGAAGCGCGACGACGAGCGGGATGACGGTCATCTTCAGCGCGTTCAGCCACAGCGTCCCGACGAAGCCCGCGGTCGCGATCAGCCCGTCATGGACCGGCGGCCCGAACCGCGGCGAGAGCGACCCGACGAGGAGCCCGAGGACGAGCGCTCCAAGCGCCCAGTAAGCGCGAAAGCCGCGCCCCTTCTCCGGCGGATCTGAATCGCCGGCCTTGCTGCTCAACGCGGCTTCCGGAACTCGAACACGAACCGGTCGGTGTGGCCGCGGACCTTCGGATCGAAGACCAGCAGACTGTGGTCGTCGGCCGGGTTGCGAAGCAGGTCGCTGCTCTTCACGAACACGAAGCCGGCGCGCTTGAAGTCGGCCTTGACGACGTTCGGGTCGATCCGGTGGAGCTTCTCGACCGTCGCCCGGGTGTCGCTGTTCGGGTTCGCGATATGGTCGATCACGCCGATCACCGCACCCGGCTTCATCGACTCATAGACCGCCTTCAGGAATGCGTTCGGATCCATTTGCGGGATCTTGTTCTTGGCGCTCTGCCAGTAGGTGTCGTGATAATTGTCGTTGAGGATGACGAAGTCGGCGTAGTTCTTCGGCAGCTGCGGCGCTTCGAACGGCGACACGATGATCGAGACGTTCGGGTGCTTGGCGGCGAAGGCGGCGAACGAGGCCTTTGTCTTGTCGCTGTAGAACTGGGTGGGCTCCCACACCGTGTCGTGGCCCTTCGGACCGACGACCGGCGCCATGATTTCGGCCCAGTAAGCATTGCCGCCGAACAGGTCGAGGACGTTCATCCCGGGCTTGAGGCCGAGGAACTGAAGCACCTGCGCGGGCTTGCGGCCCTCGTCGATCTTGACGTTGTCGGGGCTGCGATCCGGCGCCCCCACCGCGGCCGCGATTGAGACCGGCGGAGCTGCCGCAGCCGGCGCAATCGCCGCCGAAAGCATGAGCGCTGCTGCAAGGAACTTCACGTGGCGCATTGTCGCCTCCCGGTTGAGATGAGCACCTTCTATTGATCGCCAACAAGTTTCGCCAGCGTCACGCGGCGATCGTTGATCGTGCGCGATTTTTCGATCAAGATTTGCTCCTCAGCCACTTACCCGGGGGAGAGTAATGGCAACTGTCGTCGCGTCGGCCGCCGACCGCAAAACGTCGGAGCGCAAATTCTACTCGCGCATGGCCCTGTTCCTGGTCCTTCTCGTCCTGCTCGGCTTCGGCCCGAGCTTCTACCTGAGAGGCGTCGTGCCCGCTTATCCGCGGCCCAATCCGACACTTCCGCCGACGGTCATTTTCCATGGCCTGGTCTTCACCAGCTGGATGGCGCTGATCGTCGCGCAGACGCAACTCATTTCCGCGCGCAAGCACGCGCTGCACATGACCCTCGGCAAGGCCGGCATGCTCTTTGCTGTGCTGATGATCCCGGTCATGTACCTGACCGCCGTGTGGCAAGTCGCGCGGGCGAACCAGCCGCCCTTCACCGACCCGCTGACCTGGACGATCGTCTCGCTCGCGACGATCATCCCCTTCGCCATCCTGGTGTGGAACGGGTGGAACAAGCGCCGCGACATCCAGACCCACAAGCGCCTGATGCTCGGCGCGGCGATCCTGGTGATGATGGGACCGACCTTCGGAAGGCTCCCGATCGCTCCGCCAACGGTCATCGGCTTCACCATCCAGATGCTGGTCGGCTTCCTCCTGTTCGTTCCGCTGATCCTTTGGGACCGCAAGACGATCGGGCAGGTCCACCCCGCGACGAAGTTCGGGATCGGCATGGCCGTGCTGTGGGTGATTTTCCCGTTCGCGGTGTTCTGGTTCAACCTGCCGTGGGCCAAGGTGGCGGCGCACCTGCCGGGCGTCGGGGCCTAGCCGAACAGCGCCTTGCGCCGTTCGAGGCTCGCGGGCGGCCACAACTCCGCGCTGTCGTAATAGGCCTCAACCGCCCTTGCGCCTTCGGGCAGCTGCACCCATTGCAGCTTCGACCGCGTGTAGATGTGGATGTCGGGTTCGATTTGCCCCGGCGCATCGAGCGTGCCGACGCGGACGAAACGAAGCACGTCCTTGGCGCCACCGTAATTACTCCAGAGCGCGACGTGGCAGTCGGGACAGCGCCAGATCTGCTGACCTCGGCCACTCTCCGACGGTGTCATGACCGGCTTGGGCGAGCCCTTCAGCGTCTCCACCTGATCGCTCTCGATCAGCGCGTTGATCACGAACGCCGTGCCGGTCTCCGTCTGGCAAGAGGTGCAGTGGCAGCAGTGGACGAACATCGGCTCCGCGTGGAGCCGGTATCGCACCCCGCCGCACGCGCATCCGCCTTCACGGCTCATGCTGCAGCTCCTTTCACCGATTTCTCCTTCGCCATTGCCGAGACCAGTTTCAGCGCCTCGTGCGCGGACGTCGCCGCGCCTTCCTGCCACGCGGGCTGGTAGCTCAAATGCTCGCCGGCGAAGACGATCGGTCCTTCGGGACGAAGCAGCTCGGCATAGGCCGGCCCGCGGTCACCGCCTCCGTTGACGAAACTGAGGTCGGGCCAGATTGCGCTCATCCCCTCCGACCATGGCGTGAGCTCCCAAGCCACGGTCACTCCCTTCTCGAGGAGCCGGGACTTGCCCGGGTGCAGCGCCTCGATCGAATCGCGACTGATCCGGAAGCGCTCTTCATGGCTGAGCCGCGTGAACGCCTTTCCGCTCCGCTCGTGGGTCCAGCTCGACACGAAAGCCGCAATGACCACGCCGCTGCGCGCGCCGAAATCGGCTGACGGGTAGACGACGTTCTCGTTCATGCGGTCCGTCCAGGCGAGTCCCCCGTAAATGTCGTCGTCGGTCTCCCAAAAACGCGGCGCCTGGAACGCCAGCTTGACCGGCGCCGCATAGGGCACTGCCGTCAAGGCAGCCTTCTTCGCAGGGGAAAAGTCGCTCGAGATGCGCGCAAGAATCGGCATCGGGAGCGTGCAGATGCAATAATCCGCGTTGATCGCCTGAGCGCCGGGACCGTGTTCGATCCGTACGCCGCCGTCGACACGTCGGATCGCCGTCACCGGGGAGGAAAGCCGGACGAGCGGCTTCACGGTCGCGTAGATCGCGTCCGCGATTCGATCCATTCCGCCGACCGGCTGCAGCATTGTCGACTGCATCTCCCAGAGATGTTCGAACATGTAGGGGATGGTGAGGGCCGACAATCGATCGGGACCCGGCGTGGGCGCCAACTCCGCGAAGCTGAGCGGCGGAAGGGCTATCGGCGTTTGGGTGTAGCCGCCCGGGTCGCGGGCGTAGCCCGAGCTGCCGTTCGGGATATATTTGCCGTCGGCCGCAATGCCCGCATAGGGGCGGAGAAACCGACGCACTTCGGCAAGCTCGTCCTTCGAGACGGCGCCATCGAGCGCGTGCATATCAATGGCTTTGGCAAGAAGCTCCGCCAGATGGCCGCGCATGTCCTCGACCATACGCCGTTGCGGCCTCACTTTGCCGCCGAAATCCCAGCTGGCATTGCGGTTGACGTTGATGAACGGTTCGAGCCGGACACCGAGCCGACGCGCATATGCGAGCATCACTCGATGCGAGCTCGGAATGCGCATTGCACCAGCGTTGAAGTAAAGGCCGCGGTCGAAGCGGGCCTGTTGGTCCGGGCGGCCGATCTGGACGACCTTTTCACCGCCGCGGATGGTCCACACTCGCCCGCCAACCCGGTTTCGCGCTTCGAGAACCGTCACCCGGTAGCCCGCGCGCTGAAGCTCATAGGCCGAGATGAGGCCCGCTATCCCTGCGCCGAGAATGACGACCGAAGGCCCGCCGGCGACGCGCGGCACGGCGAAGTTCTCGGCGCCCACCGGCGTCGGGATGGCGAGGCCGAGCGTCTCCATCGCCATGTAAGCGGCGCCCAGCCCGCCCGCCTTGCCGATCTCTTCGAGCAATGCGCGACGCGTCAGTGCCATGCAGCCTCTCCCCCGAGTTGCGACTCAAGCTGCCGTCGCGAACGGCAGGATGACAGCAATTCGCGGCAGACACCCGCATATTTTCGAGCGTGGCCACGCATCGGGTCCACCACTCATGCGTTGTTGGTCCAATCCCCCTCGAAAAAATGGAGTAAGCGCATGACCGACCATTCGGACCACAATCATTCCGACGAAATCAGCACCCTGAACACGCTGATCGCGACCACCATCGACAGCATCACGGGCTACGAGAATTCGGCGAAGGACATCGACAACCAGCGTTTTGCCGAGATTTTCCGCCAGCGTGCCAACGATCGCCAACGGGTGGTCCAGGAGCTTCGCGACGAAGTCCGCCGCCTTGGCGGCAATCCCGAGGACGATGGCTCGTTCATGGGCAAGACTCACCAGCGGTTCGAGGACCTCAAGGCCGCGGTTACCGGCCATGACGAGAAGGCCGTGATCAACGAAGTCGAACGCGGCGAGGATTACCTCAAGGAGAAGTTCGAAGCGGCGCTGAACTCCGACACGCTGAGCGGCGAAGCCCGCTCGGTCGTCGAGCGCTGCTATCAGTCGGTGCGCTCGGGCCACGACCAGATGAGCCAGCTCAAGCACGGCATGGAAACCCACGACCACGCCTGACGTCGAAACCTGGGGCGGCCTTCGCGGCCGCCCCTTTTCAATAGCCCATTAGCGCCAGCACTTCGCGCCGGCTCCGTTCGTCCTCGCGGAAGGTGCCCATCATCCGGCTGGTGGTCATCATCACGCCGGGCGTTTGCACGCCGCGCGCGGTCATGCAAGCATGGCTCGCCTCGATCACCACTGCCACGCCCTTGGGCTGCAGATGATCCCAGATCGCGTCGGCGACCTGCGCCGTCAGCCGCTCCTGCACCTGCAGGCGACGGGCGAAGCCGTGCAGGACGCGGGCCAGCTTGCTAATTCCGACCACCTTGTTGTTCGGCAGATAGGCGATCGCCGCCTTGCCGATGATCGGCGCCATGTGATGCTCGCAGTGCGATTGGAACGGGATATCCTTCAGAAGCACGATCTCGTCGTAGCCGCCGACTTCCTCGAACGTCCGGCTGAGGTGCCTGGCGGGATCTTCCCGGTACCCCTGGGCATATTCGCGCCAGGCGCGAGCAACGCGGCGCGGCGTGTCGAGCAGGCCTTCGCGCTGCGGGTCGTCGCCGGCCCAGCGGATCAGCGTCCGGACCGCTTCGGCGACGTCGTCAGGCACCTCGACAGCGGGCGCGCTGTGGACCAGATCGCCGTTCACCGGGTCGCCATGGTCGTTCGTCGGCGTCATTCCTGAACCTCCCGCGCAATGTCCTCGGCGACGGATGCCGCCTGCTCGCGAATATCGGGAACAGCGATGATTTCCCAATACCGGCCCTTGGTTAGAGGCCCGAGCGCCCACAAGCGTTCCCCGGCGCGTGCGCCGGCGTCGACGTCGAGGCCCATTCCGAGCTGGTCCGGGCTGACCGCGCCCGCGTCGAGCAGCGAGCGGAGCAGCGGATCGCGCGTGCGGACGATCGAGTGGAGCGGGCCAGTGCAGTTAAATGCGTAATCGAACTTCATCTGCTGGCTGTTCTCGACGCCGCGCCGCCGAAGTTCCACCTCGAGCGAGCCGTTGCTTGGCCTGGCGGCGATGATCCGGCCGGCGATCACTTCGAGGCGGCCTTCGGCGATCAGCCGCTTCACCGTCGCCGCGACCTCGGGCGCGATGCGGTGCCGGTGAACGTCCCACCACGGCCGCGCGTGCCTGATGAAACGGCGCTGCTCGTCGGTGTCGAGGCTTTGCCACAGGCGCTGGCTGTGCGGGCGGAGGCTGTCGATCGCGGCGCGCCAGCCGCTTTCGGCGCTGCGCCGCCGGAGCCAGCGCCAGATCGTACGCACGCTGCCCAGCGGAACGTCCTTCGCGTTGACCGGCGCCGGCTCGTAATCGGCATGGCCCCGCGGCACTTGCCCGCGTCGCGACAGCGCGACGATGCGACCGTTATAGCCGCGGGCGTCGAGCGACAGGACCAGGTCGACCATGGTCAGGCCCGTTCCGACGAGCAGCGCATCGCCGCCGTCCTCGGCAAGAGCGTCAACCGCGGCGCGTGCCGCATCGCCCCACGGATTGCCGATGAACCGCGGCCCCGCGCCCGCGAAGGCGCTGAGGCCCTCCGGCTCCTGATTGCCAATGGCCAGGGCAAGCGCTCCGGCCTCGAGCACCGACCCGTCGTCGAGCGCCACGCGCCAACGCCCGTCGACGCGCTCGGCGCCGGTGGCCGACGCATCGACCAGATTGACGCGCCCGCTGGCGACCGCCTCGTCGAGGATTTCGCCCAGGTACCGGCCGAACAGGCGCCGCTGCGCGAATCCGCGCGGCTCTCCGCCTTCCCCCTCGAACCGGCGCGCGAAATGACCCGGATCTCCAGCCCACGCGCTCATTCCCTCGGCTCGGACGTTGAGGAGGTGTGCGGGCTCGGTCGTCGAATAAGCGACGCCCTTTCCGGCGCGCCCGCTGCCGTCGACCAATGCGGATTCAATCCCGCGCCGCGCAAGCTGGGCAGCAAGGATCGTCCCCGATGCGCCGCCACCGACGATTGCGACCGCGACCGGCCGTTCAGATTTCATAGTCAGGCCAGTTCTCCGGGTCCGCGGCGCCTGCCTTGCGGCGCGCC
>Ga0068852_100004118_pt1 | contig 10235 bp, 19 predicted proteins | sample KBSCornC22_FD_66594 | JGI IMG/M metagenome (GOLD analysis project Ga0068852, IMG submission 66594) | Corn rhizosphere microbial communities from Kellogg Biological Station, Michigan, USA - KBS Corn C2-2 | ecosystem: Host-associated > Plants > Roots > Rhizosphere > Soil ... | reverse complement strand
GACGTCGACGCCTGGTCCCAGGCGAACGCGTCAAGGGCCGCGAGCGCCTGGGCGTTCGACGGTCGCGGGAATCTCGAGCTGAACCATCGGACCAGCTCGAGGGGGGTCAGTCCCTCCGGGGGCTGCAGACCAGGGGCACCAAGCCACAGCGACATGCCAGCGGAACTCTGCACTCATCCTTTGGTCCCCGCAATCTCTACATATTGGCGTAAATACCTGCCAGAACCCCCTTGACGTCATTACCCATCTTGTGTTGTAGGTCCCTGCCACTATACGGGACCTTAATTGCGGTGTGAAATCCTCTGTTTGCACCCCTTTCGATACGTATTTCGCGAGGTAATTCGCTACCGATTCGGGGCTCGACGGGCGCCCATCGCGCCGCCGTCGGACGAACGATATCCGCGCCGACCTCGGACACGCACGCCGCCATAGGGCGCTACAAACGTGCCAATCGCGGAACGGCCACAGCGCCGCCACGTGTATGTGCACATGCCCCTTCCCGTCCCTCCCCGGTGTCACTTCCCAGACCCCGACGTACGGGAAGCGGCCCCATCCCCGCTTCCACAGCGCCCTGTAGAACCTTCGCCACCCCGCCGCCAGGTCCGCCCGGTCCCTCGCGATGTCGCCGGAGTGCTGCAACGTCAGCGTGATGAGGGTCCACTGATGCCAGCGCGGCGCCGCCCGAGCGGCCGCGAGCAAACCGTCCCTCATCCTCATCTTTAGCCGTCGAGCTCTGCGCCGCTGACACCGCGTGCAGAGCAGGTGTCGCCCACACCAGTGCCACGCCACCTCACGACGGCCGCGACACCCGCAGCGCGTCAGCGTCCCACGTGTCGCACATGCCGCCAGCCGGCGGGGCACCGTTTGCTCGATAGCCCGGGCCCGAGCCATGGCGTACGTGACCTGTGACTCGCGTCGCCCTGGCAGCGCCGCCCGGGCCAGCCATTCCCTCCGGCGCGGCTCCATAAGCGCCCACAGGAGCGCCTGGTCCACCTCCGGCGACGGCTCGGCCGCCGGCGGGAACACTTGTTCCTTCGCAGGGCAAGATAACCCAGACACCCAGCGCGCACGCTACGCCCAGCGCGCGCCGCCGTCTCGGGCACTAGGTCTGTACTCCCGGAGGTCGACCCCATCTGTACTGGTCGCCCCGGGGAATACAGTTGCCTCTCACCGTCACCTGTGGCCAGCTGCCCCCACCAGGGTTGAGCGGGCCGGCGAGGTACCACACCCAGTGCCCGGCCGGCGCACAAGCCGCCCCGCCCGCTCCCCTGGTGATTTACGGCCGCAAGCACATGCGGTCGAGCCACCCACAGAGCGCCGGCGGTGGGCTACCAATCCACCACCAGAACTCTCGTCGCATAACCCGATATCTCATTAGTGGTCGCCGTGCCCCGTGTGGAACACCACGTGTTCCGAGCCCGACTGTCGCTTGAAGTCAAGCAGCGCAGAGCGCGCCAGCGTCACATCCACCGCCCCCGACACCGACGCGGCCGGCCGCGCCGCGCGCGACGTGTACACATCGACCAGCTCGGCGAGAACGCACCCGCCGATGTCACGGCCCGCCTGCCAGGCCGTTTCCTCGACGTCACCCCAGCTCGCGCCGCCGTCGATGGCAAGCACCGCCTGGTCCACGAGCTTTGCGATGTCGTCGCGGTTCCTCGCCGTGCAGTCGATGACGCTCGTCACCACCACCGCCCCACCGCACCCCACTTCACAACCGGCCGCGGCAATCACGATAGCGGCACTCAGAATCAGCTTGTTCACCATAGTCCGTCCTTTCGACGGACCACGTTACTACCAAACGCACCACGCCCGCTGCCCGAACGCCCTATCCGCTACCCCACGATTGACCATTGCACACTGCCTCATCTCTGCGTGCGCGTCCCCGGGCCGCCATTCCGGCTCTGGCCGGACCGGAGGCTGTGGCGCATATCTCACTTCGATACGTTGCCAATCCCACTCGTCGTCAGGTTCCCTGACATCGTAGTCCCTCACTCGCCACCCCACGACTCGAAGTCCACGCGCGCCTTCGGCCGCGACACGAACCGCTGCAACACGCGATGCAGCCATCCGCCCGCCTCAGCGCCCGCCTTCGACGCGTAGCCCCCGCCACTCTCGCCGCACTCACACGTCCAAACGTGCGTGTCGCCCCTGCTGGTCACGCTCACCACGTGACTCACCTGCGCCCCCTCGCTTTCTTCTCCGACATACGCTTTTCACGGTCTGCCACCGCGCCCCTGATTGCCCACGCCACGTCGCCATCTACGACTTGCATCCCGGCGACGACTCCCGCCATGTACGCGCGCTCCAACTCCGCCCGCGCGGCCGTCACCGACTCCGGCGACGGCTGGTCCTGCTTGCGCCGCTCGCGCGCCATCTCGGCCTCGCGCACTACCGACATCGCGTACGAGCTCGCCCGCTCGCTCACCCCGTCCGCCGCCCGGCGCACCGCGTCCGCGCTTGCCACCCGTTCCGCTGGTGTCGTCGCCAGCATCACAGCACCCCCAGCTCTCGCACGAGCGCCACGAATCGCGTGCGGTCCAGCGTAATCGCGGTGCACACGCTCGTCCCGTCATGATTTCCGTATGTCTCGATATGCACCGAGCCATGGTCATCCGCCAGTATGCGCAGCCGGTTCCGGCCCGCGCGCCTGTCCATCGCATCAACCTCCCTCACCGGCCAGCTCCTTCCTCGCGTCGCGGTCGAGCCCCATCGCGTACAGCCGCGCCAACAGGGACGCCTCGGTCACCCGGACGATGCGCACCGCGCTCCACAGGCACAACTCGCAATCCGCCTTCTCGGTGTCGTCTGTCACCGCGCCAGGGTATTTCTTGCCGTCGCACTGTGCGATGACAGCGGACGGCTTCGTTCCGACTTTCGCGATATGCATATTTAACCTCCACTCCCCGCCGCGATAGGCGGCGCGTTGCGCTTCTGCGCCAGGAACATACTGGCGACCTGCATCATTTGCATGACCTCCCCCATGTTGCCCTTGCCTTCGTCGGCCTCAGGCGCTGTGAGCCACGCCCGTTGCAGCTCCATGGCGTGCTTGTATGACTCGATTACCATCCGGTTCGCCTCGGTCAGCTGCCCCATCGCATCCGACTGGGCTCTCATCTGCACCTCGAACATGCGCCGCGATTCCGCCATCGTCGCTTTCACGGTCGACAGGATGATTTTCGCGATAGCGCTTTCAGGCATCTCGCCCGGCGAGTCGTCGAACTCATCGTCCGTCTCGTCGTCGGCGCCCTCCACATCGGCCCGCAGGGACCCCACGAGGTTGTCCTTGATGTCGAACATCCGCACCTCGACCCAGTCGAGGCTCTCGAGCACCTTGACCGCCTTGTCCCACTTCTTCCCAGCGCGAGCGATGGCGACCTTCTGTGTCGTGTCATCGGCGAGAATCACCTCGAGTCGCGACGGCGCGGCCCGTTTCAGGTCATCTAGAATCATCGCGGCACTCCTTGCTCAAAAGAGACATGCGAATACGCCCCCGCCCTGACACGCACCGTGCGCGCCAGACGATGCCATTGCTGTCCAATCGTCGCGTCCGCCGGCACCGCCACCGACACCACCCACGCCCCCGGCATCATCGCCCGCACCGCCGGCCGTCCCGGCCGCGCCTGTGGCCTTATCTCCACCTCGCACCGACGCGACGGCTCGTTCATGTCGTGATGCGGCTCGGCCGCCACCAGATTGGCCGGCACCGAGCCCAGCCACACCACCAGCCCACCGAACCCCTGACTGCCAACCATCGGCACCCGCCCAGCCTCCACCACACACGTCGGGCACCACCACATGTCCACCGAGGCCCCGCCCAGTGGCGCTTCCTCGGCTCGCGGACAAATCAGCGGCACGCCCTCGGCGTACCACATCAGCTGCGGCACCCCCGCCCTCGGCGAGCGCCCGCACCGCCAGCCCGCCGCCATCGCTTCGCTATCCGACAGCGCCGCGCCCCGCGCGAACCCCCTGGCGATTTTCAGACTGCTCTGACCGCACAAGCACCACCTCCGCGGATGCTCAGTCGCCGACATTCGCCACCCCCTGTCCAACATCCGTCGGCAGCGGCATGTCATTGCCGATATACATCGTCTTCGACATCGTGACCTGCCTCTCCCTCGCAGCCATCACCGTGTCTTGAAACAGAGTACTCACCCGCTCGCCCGACGGCTCACCGATGGCCGACAGCCACGCCCAGAGCGGCGTCGCCTTCCAGCCGTCCACCGGCCGAGGGCCCTCCGCCTCCCCGACCGACTTCACTCGTTGGTGCGCCCAGTCCCCCATCCACATGCCACAGAACGTGTTCTCGCACACGTCATGCTCACGCGTCGAGTCGCTAGGCGACACCACCACGCGGTCTATCGCGAAAAACACGCTGTGCGCCATCACGTCCCGACCCGGCACCATGACCGGCGCCCTCGGCGGACCCCCTGGCGTAGCCAGAACCCTGATATACAGCTTCCGCATCACCCCACCGCCTTCGCCAGCAACTCGCGCACGACGTCCGAGCGCGTCCACTTCGACGCCCCCTTGGGCCGCTTCCGGTTCAGCTCCTCCATCTTCTTGGTCACGCCCTCCCACATCCAATCCGGCATACGGATTAGTCGCGGCGTGTCCTTCGTCAGGTTCGGCGCGCGGCTCACTTCACACCCCCCGCCTGCCCGAGCTCGCACAGCTTGTATTCCACACCCTCGCTCCCGCTCACCACGAGCGGTGGGCGCTCGTCTTCCTCCCTGTACTTCCCCCACGCGCTCTTACGAGCATCCTCGATAGCCCGATTGAACCCCACCGCCGTGCACTGCCCCAGCATCGTGGCCAGCGCATCCGGCGACATACGCACCCGATGCACCGCCTGTTCGATATACAGCACCACCGCAGCTTCCCCGCGCTCCGTGTCCACTGCCAGCATCACCTCGCTATCCCCTGCCCCCGCGCCTTTCATCGTCACCGAGTAAATCATTGGGTCACCTCCACGGCTATATGCCGATTTCGCGACCCTATCAGCGCTATACTTTTTGTCAATAACAAAAGGCGGGGGCCGTTTTCCAGCCCCCGCCTCACAACGCTGCACCCTACGCTACGGTGTCGTCGTATCCCAGTCCGCCTGTGGCCCTGCGTCCCACGTGAGGTGGGGCCACGTCGCGACTTCCTTACCGGGGTCTACGGCAGCGCTCGCCGACCCCTTGTACCAGGCCTCGAAGTGCAGGTGGCGCAGCCCCTGCGGGTCCGTCGGGTCCGACCCCATCACGCCGATTTGCTGGCCGGCCGCCACCCGGTCACCCTTGGCGAGGAGCGGCTTTTCCGCCAGGTGCTGATAGTAGGTCGCCCACGGAGCCCCGTGGTCCAGCACCACCTGCCACCCACGCGGCGACAGACTCACAGACCAGACGGTCCCCGCCCGCGCCGCAAGCACCGGAGTCCCCCGCGGCGCGAAGTACACGGCCTGCGTGCTCCCTGGCGCGTTCGGGTCCCCGACCACGCGCAGATACATGATGTCGACGCCGTTATGCTTGTCCGGCACGAACGAGTTCGTCACCCGCGCGATGCCCTGGTCACCCGCGCCTTCGATGTCCGGCACCGGGAACACCCACCCGTCACCCCAGTCCGGCCGCTTGCGCGGCCAGAACGCGAGCCCGAGTAGCAAACCGAATAACAGCATATCGTCATCCCTCTTTCCCATGGCTCACCCCATGTCAAGCAAGAACTGTATCGCGATAACCACGCCGCTCACGGTGTCCAGGTTCGTGACCCGCACGAACTGCGATTGAGGATGCGGCACGTAGTACGCCGCCTTATTCTCCATGAGATAGGCCGCCCCGACGAGCCCGTTACCATCCGCATCCGCACCGATGCTTGGCGTTTGCACGATGGTCGGCGTCGCGACGTCGCCAGCGCGTTCCGATATTACGCAATTCTGCAACGCGTTCACTGTCGCCGTCGACGACGACGTAATTAGCCAGCGATACGCACACGCCCGCGGCGGTATCGGGAACATTCCCGAGTTTCCGCCAGCCGGTATGCTCTGCACCGCCGTCGTAAACGTCGGACTCACGCCACAGTGCCGCACCCCCGGAGCTATCGAGCCCGACAGCATCGGCCTTCCACTCGCCGGGTTCCGCGCCGAGCTCGACCCCAGCGCGACACGTATCATTGACGCCACCACCTGCACCGTTCCGCCACCTGGGCGGTAGTCGACATCTACCGCCTCCTGCGCGCCGTCGACGGCCCACGTCACCCGCGCGAAGTACCCTCGCGAGTCGACCTGATTCCGCGGCGGTAACGTCGGGTCCAGCGCCGAGTTTCCGCCCTGATACTGGAATGCGGATAGACTGATAATCCACGGTCGCGCGGTGTACGCCTCCATCGTCATCGACAGCAGGTCCGACGTCACGAACGCGCTGTCGGGCGCATCCCCCAGCGTGAACGACCATCGGCCGCCGCCAAATCGCGAATCGTACGCCTGCTGTAGCGTCGTTGCGCTCACGGCTGCATGTCCATATCCCCCGGCGACGATTCGGGCACCACTTCCGTCGCCGTGGTGTCAATGACCCCCGCGGTATCGTCGACTACACCGCCGTCGTCGGCTTCCTCGTCGAGATACAGGTCCGCGTATGACGTCGGCTCGTCGTACGCTGACGAGCCATAGCCCTCGTACCCCTCATCATCATTGCGATACGCAGGCTGCGAAGCGAGATATGCGTACTGCCACTCCGCATTCGCGTCATACAGACTCTGCTGCGGACCGAACGGATACCCACCGTATCCGTATAGCCCATACGGGTCCTGCCCGTAGTCGAGCCCATACCCGCTATACGGGTCCAGCGCCGCAAGGTCCGCTGCGCTCGCCTTGCCCCAGTAGTACCCGCCCTGCCCGTCATCGTACGGCAGCAGGTCACTACCATCGCCGTGCGCCTTCGCTCGCCCGAACTCCGGCGACGTCGGATTCGACGGCAACTCGTACACCAGGCTATCGAGCGCCTTGCGCTGCGCGTTCGGCGCAAACATCTCGTCGACCTTGTACGTCTTGCGAAACGCCGTTGCCGTCGGCACTACGGTCAGCGTCTTGACGCCCTTGTCGCGCATGTACTTCGCGAGCGCCGCGCCCGCATACGGAGTTGCATTCGGATTCGCCGCCGCCGCCGGAGCATTTGCCCACGCCGCCGGAGTGCTCCCTCCCCGATGGTCCGTCACCACCACCTCGTGCGGCGCACCCAGCACAGCCGACGCCCCCGGACGCTTCTTGTCGCGCTGGCGCAGCACCAGCGCCGGGTCTTCGAACGTCCCGTCGCTCAGCTGCACCACGCAATGCAACGTGCTCTTGCCCGTCTGCATCACCCTCGCCCTCGCACCAGGGTCCAACCCAGTCGCGCGATAGCCTCCGGCCGTCCAGATAGCAAGGTCCTCGCAGTCGCCGCCGCCCGCTTTCATCGTCTGATGCGGCAGTAACCACTTCTCGGTCCCCTGTTCGGGAATGAATCGCAGCCCAGGGATATCGGTCGGGAACGGCGGAACCACGCCCGCATCGATAATCGCCTGTGCAGCGAGCACGCATCCCTCGAGGAGCGCCTCCACCACGATACCGTGGTCAGGGCATGTAATAGCGATATTCATATATCTCCCCCGAGGGCTCGCCGCTCAGAGCAGAGCCGAGCCGATGATTGCGACGAACGCCTGCAACGTGTCAGTGGTGGTGAGCGCCTGGGCCAGGTTGACCTGCATGTTGTACGTCACGCCCGGAACGGTGGGCGGCATCAGCAGGTTGGTGTCGAACGTCTGCCCCGAGAACGTCTCGAGGGCGACAGACGTGCTCGTGGTCAGGATGGGTTTCTGGCCGACGAGGAAGCTCACGAGCAGCGGCGCCGTGGCCAGCGCCGACGTGCCGTTGCGGATAACGTTCGTGCTCAGCCGCTGGCCGCGAAACGGGGTCTGCGGATTCATCTGCTGCGTGATGATATTGGTACCGTTCGCCAGCGCGAAGATGAACGGCGGGAAGCCCGCCGGCAGCATCGCGCCATCGCGCGACGGCACGCCAGACACGTCGGGGAACACCATGCCCGCCATGCGATTGCTGCGCATCAGCGCCGCCTGCATTCGCGGGTTGCTCAGGTAGCCCGGCCCGCCACCGCCATAGCCGTAGCCCACGCGCGGGGCGCCAATCGAATACGGAGAGAGTCCACCCAGAAAATTCGGCATATCGTCATAACCTTTCCGACGCCCGTAGGCGCCATTCGCGCACGCCGAGCATTTGCAGCCCGGACGACCCATCCTAGGCGTGCTTTCTTGCGTCGATACTGCGCAGCGTGCGGTCGAGCTCGAGAGCGAACGCCTCGCGCTCGACATGCACCCCAGTTACTCCGCTCACCGGCAGCACCTGCGCGTCCGCTGGCGCCGGCCCCGCGACCACAAGGACCGGCCGCTGCACCTGCGTGGCGTAGACCTGCGCCACATCGGAGATGAGTGCTTCATTGTCGCCACCGAGCACCACCACCGCCGGCTGCAACGCGATATCAATCGCGTAGTACCACGCCTGCGTGATTGCCCCGACGACATCCGTCGTCACCGCCGACGCTTCATGCTCGCGCTGCGCCGCCCGTGCGGCTTCTAGCCATGCAGCCTCCGACTCCGACAGCTCGACCGCGGACATCAGAACACCCCGCCGTCAAACCCGCCCGGCAGATTCGCATCCGGCGACAGCGCTCCCATGTTCGCGCCCTCGATTTGCGCGACCACGTCGTCATCGTCGTACCCCGACAGGGTGAACTGCGCGTCGCCCTTGTCGTACAGCTTGCCGCGCGTCGCGAGCTGATAGATGCCCACCGCCGCCGTTGCGCGCGCCGCGAGCTGAATCCACTTGTTCTTGGTCAACACCCCCGCGCCCCACAGGAGGAGCGCCGTATTACCGGTATAACCCAATTGGTCAATCGGCTTGGGGAGCTTGTTCAGGACGAAGTCCTTATCCGCACGCGCCTTCGACTCGGCCCAACCGTATGCCGCCGCGCCCATGAACAGATGGATATCGTCCTTCGCTGGCATGAAGCCGCGCCGGCCGCCGCCACCCTTTCGCCGGCCGCGATGCGACGTCTTGCGACCCTTGCTCTTGCCCTTGCGCGTGCTCTTACGTTTCGCCATATATCGATTCCCTTTCCTCTTGCTTGTCTTTCTGCGCTTGCGCGGCGCTGCGGCCGGAGCGGCCGCCGCACGCCTCGCTCCGCCTCCCTTCAGGAAGCGACCTTTCGCCCCCCGCTTGGGTGTCTTGCGCTTGGCGCGACGAGCTTTCTTCGCTTGCGCCCGCCGCGCCTTTCTAGCCGCGTTACTCATCTCGTCGCCTCCAGTAGCAGGTATATCCCGATTCCAATAACGATGACTTCCATCGTCGTTTGCGCCTTGATGTCTTGTCCCTGCGCAGCAGGCTGTGCAGCCGGCTGTGCTTGTTTCGTGTCGCTCTTCTTGTCGTCCTTCTTGGGGTTCGCGATTTGCTTCGCACCCGCGTCGATTACGCCTTTCGCGATATCCACGATGAAGTCCGACACGCCGCCGATTCTCACGATGTCACCTCCCACGCGATATACGCGACAACCGCGATTAGCCACAGCGGCGGCTTGCGTCGCTCGGCCTCTTTCTTCTTGGCTTTGTCGACCACGCCCGCGGCCGACTCCACCAGGCTATCCAGCCACCCGGACAACTCCGCCCCGCCCATGCGTATATCGCTCACTGGTCCTCCAGAGCGAGATATATGAGACCGAGCCACAGTAGCCAGTCATAGCTCTGCGTCACCGGCAGCTTCGGTATTACCTTTTCCAGCTCGTCTCGACCCTTGCTCGCACACGATGGGTTCGGAACCGGCGATTGGCCTCGCCCCGGTGGAATCAGCCACCGCGGACACGGTGCCTCATTCACGGGCGGCAGGTCCTCTCCCACCACCTGTGGCAGCGACCGACTCAGCTCGGCGACATCACCCGCCGCCAGCTCGTCCGACCAGACGAACGCTGGCAGCGGGTCACCGGCCCGCTCCGCCTGGTCCGCCAGCGTCTCGAGCGGATTCCACAGCGGATAATCGTATATCGATTTCCACCATGATGCGTCGGACGGCGACTTGAACCTGTCGCCCTTCTTTCGCCACCCCCAGGCCAACAAGCGCATGCGCGGCAGCACTCCGTCTGGTGGCCACCACGCCTCACCCGCCGGCCCCATTCCCGACGTCGACGCCTGGTCCCAGGCGAACGCGTCAAGGGCCG
>Ga0068852_100004117_pt1 | contig 10236 bp, 10 predicted proteins | sample KBSCornC22_FD_66594 | JGI IMG/M metagenome (GOLD analysis project Ga0068852, IMG submission 66594) | Corn rhizosphere microbial communities from Kellogg Biological Station, Michigan, USA - KBS Corn C2-2 | ecosystem: Host-associated > Plants > Roots > Rhizosphere > Soil ... | reverse complement strand
CGAGCTCGCGCATGGCACCGACCCGTTTGCGCGCGCGCTGGCGCAGGACATCATCGCCTCGCAGCAAAAGCAGATCGACGACATGCGGGCCTGGCTCGCCAAGCGGCCGAAGTAGCCGGGGACACCGGCCTTACGACGGCGACAGCAGGCCAAGGACGCTGACTAGGGCGATCACGCCGGTCCCGACCACGAGCTCGGCCACTGTCCCGTTGCGGAGCTGTTGGATACCCGGACCGTCGTTGGGGATGCGGGGCATGAACACGTAGCGGTTGATGAGCGCCAGGATGCACATGGTGCCGACCAGCGCAACTTTGATCAGCAGCAGAAGTTGGTACATCGAGGTGAGCGTCAGCGGGCTGTTGCGCAGGATGAACCAGCTGTTGACGAGACCACTGGCCAGCGCCAGCGCCACCGCGAGATGGCCGAGCCCCGAAAAGCGCCGCAGCGCCTGGTCGGACTCGAGCGTGTAGCGCGGATCGCGCATCTGGCGCAGCACCAGCACCAGCGACAGCAGCGAACCGAACCAGAAGCCGGACGACAGCAGGTGGATGACCTGGCTCGATTCGCTGATCGGCAGCAGGTTGCCGCTCTGGTCGACGGCGTGGCCCACGAAGGCCAGTGCGCCAAGGGAGAGCGTTGCGACCACGGCCAGCACGGCGCCGCGGCGCGGCCCCAGCCAGTGCGCGACGACCACCGCCAACAGGCCGAGAATGAGGTTGGCAATCCACGCCTGACCGAAGCCGGTGGCCGTCACCACCAGCCAGATCGTTGCGGGATTGAGGACGTCGCCCCAGCCCTCGCCCATGTAGCCAGCCTCGAAACCGAGCCAGGCGACGGCGCTCAGGAACAGGAGCCAGGCGTTGAAAACGGCGATCCGTCGAGACAGGGACAGCAGGCTGTCGCTCAATGGTTTCGACGCGATCCAGGTCTCGAAGATCGCCGTTCCGAAAAGTTGAATGGCGGCGGAGTAATGGAGAAAGCGAACAATTGAGAGGGCCGTCTCCATTCGCCGTCTACTGCGCCACGTTCAGCTTGTAGTCACCCTGCGTCTTGTGGCCGTCGGCGGCCACCGCCGTCCAGCTCACGGTGTATTCGCCCTTGGGCAGCGCCTGCTTGAAGCTCACGACGAGAACCTTGCCGTCATTGGGATCGAGCGCCGCGGCCGCATCGATCGCAGCCCCGCTCGCGTCGCTGACTTTGACCTTGCTGAAGGCGGCGTTCAAGCCTTCCGAGAAGGAAAGTCGCAACTCTGTCACAGGGGCTGCCGGCGCCGCGGCCGTGGCGCCGGAAGCATCCTCGGCCGCCGGAACTTCCGAGAGGAGCTTGGCGTGGGCGAAGGCGGGGCCGGCCGCCAGAGCGAGGGCTGCTGTGGCGCAAACGGCAAAAGCCAGGCGGAAAGGTTTGAAAACGGTCATTTCGAATGTCCTTGTTTGGTGCTCGTCAATGTCCCGAAGCGTTGTCGTTCGGCGGTGCGTCGAACAGGTCCGGCTTAGCATCGCCTTCGACGATGAGGTAACCGGCAAGGCCGCGCTCGGCGCGCGACAGGGCATGGTCGACCAGCACGTAGCGGCCCGGAACATCGAGCTTGAACTCGACGATGTTGGCCGATCCGGGCGGCACGACGATGCTCTGCACGTTCTCGATCGGAGCGCTGGTTACCGAGCCGAGCTGGTAAGCGCGGTCGAAGATCTCGCCGATGACGTGGAACGACGAGGTCTTGTTGGGGCCGCCCACGCCGAAGAAAATGCGCACGGTCTCGCCGACCTTGGCCTTGAGCGGATAGTGGTCGGTCAGCGCGCCGACATGGCCGTTGAGCACGTAGTATTCCGGCGTCTCGTTGAGCAGCTTGTCGTAGCTCTGGTTGAGCAGGCCGGCCGTGCCGAAGGCCTCCTCGGTATAGAGCTCACCCTGCATGACGTAGAACTCATGGTCGACCGGCTTCAGCCCTTCTTCGGGTTCTACCAGGATCAGCCCGTACATGCCGTTCGAGATGTGCATCGCCACCGGCGCCACGGCGCAGTGATAGACGTAGATTCCCGGATTGAGCGGCTTGAAGGTAAAGTGGTGCTCCTCACCCGGATTGGACGAGGTGGCGCCGGCGCCGCCGCCCGGCCCGTTGACCGCGTGGAAATCGACGTTGTGCATCATGGTGCTGTTCTCATTGTTCTTGAGATGCACCTCGACCGTGTCCCCGACACGGACGCGCACGAACGGCCCCGGCACGCGGCCGTTGAAGGTCCAGAACTGATAGGTCGTGTGCTCGTCGAGCCGCGCCTCCACCTCGACCGTCTCGAGCTCCACCACGACCTTGTCCGGCGTCCGCCGCACGATCGGCGGCGGCAGGTCGGTCGGGTCGTGTGCGATGTCGGCGACGCCGTTGCGGACGTTGATGCTGTAGAGGCGCTGGCTCAGCGTATTGGCCGGCACGCCGCTGTTGGTGGGCATGGCCATGCCGCCCATGTTCATCGCGCTGTCCTGGGCTGCGGCAACCGCCGGGACCGCAAGGGCTCCCAGCGTCAGGCCGGCCGATCCGACCAGCAGGTGCCGGCGCGACAGGTCGACATGCTCGGGTTTAGGCGTGCCTGTGTCGTCATGCGTTTTCATGATGCTCAATCCGTTGTTGGGTTGTCTGCTTGAAATCGTCTTGTTCTCGTGGCCGCGGGGGAAGGCCGGAGGCTCGAGAGCCTCCGGCCCCTCCCACCGGGCATCCATCCGGAAAGCCTCAGCCTGATGGGTGCATCAGGCCGCTGCCCGGATGGGAGGGTGCGAGCTCAGGGCTTCAGGTGCTCGAAAATCTCGTCCAGCCGCTGCTGCGCCTTTCCGGGGTTCTTGATCGCCTTGATGGCGTCGAGGTTCGACAGGTCGTCGCCGACCACAACCACGGCGACCATACCCAGGGCATAGTGCGGGTCGCATTTGACCAGGTAGACGCCGGGCACCGTGAAAGTTTGCGTCAACGGCTGGCTCAGGGCGCTCTTGAATGGCGTGGCGGTAGCGGGAATATTGCCCGCGGCGCCATCGACGTCGTGGCCCTTGTCGGTGGGCTGGAAGGTCACGGTGTCGCCGACGGCGATCTTGACCAGATCGGGCTGGAACACGAAGGCACCTTCGTCGCCCTTGTTCAGTTCCTGCACGTCGACATTGGCCGCAAACGCGGGGGCAACGGCGACAGCGAGCGCTGCGCCGAGGACTAGGCTCAATAATTTCATTTTCTACTCCTATGAGGCTTTCCGGGTCACGTCGTAGTGACGCTGGATGTTTACGGGACCATGACCGGGCGGACTTTGTTCCAGGTCAAACTTTACCCGGTTTACTCGTCTCCCGCCGATATCGCTTTCACAAAGTGGTGGCCTTTGCTAGGTCGACGCCGATCCGGCCTTGCGTCCTTCCGAGCCTCAGCCAATGTCTCTCGATCGCAGCATTCTTCTCAGCCTGCCGCCCTTTGCACGGCTCACTGAGGCCGAGCTCGACGCGATCGTTCGCAAGGCGGCCAGCCGGCTCTATGCCGCTGGAACAGCGCTCTTCGAGCAAGGGGCAGAAGCGCAGCAGTTCTACGTCCTGGTGCACGGTCGGCTGCGGGTCACGCAGGTGACGGCGTCGGGCGAACAGATCGTCGTCAGGGTCGTCAACCCGGGCGAGCTGTGCGGCATGGCGAAAGCGATGAACCGCACCACCTACCCCGCGACCGCCACCGCCGTGGTCGAGAGCATCGCGCTCGGCTGGCCGATGGAGGAGTGGGACGGCATGCTGGCGCGCTATCCGTCGTTTGCGGGCGCGGCGATGCGGACCATCGGGGGACGCCTGCAGGAAGCGCATTCGCGCCTGCAGGAAATGTCGACCGAGGTGGTCGAGCGCCGGGTCGGCCATACCGTGCTGCGCCTGGCGCAGCAGTCCGGCCGGCGCGAAGCCGACGGCATCCGCATCGATTTTCCCATCTCCAAGCAGGACATCGCGGAGATGGCAGGCACGACGCTGCATACCGTGTCGCGCATCCTGACGGCATGGGAAGAGGCGGGCCTCGTTGACACCGGCCGGCAAAAGCTCCTGCTCAAGGACCCGCACCGCCTGCTGCTGATCGCGGACGGGGTCGAGGCGGGGCTGCTGGGCTGACGCCCGGCACCTCGATCGCGAGACGGACCGCGCCCCTCAGGGCCGCCAGCTCGTAGCCGTGTTCGCGAGCCGCATCGGCGAGCCGGTGGAAGTCGGCGATCGGACAGCCGACGCAATGCAACCGCCAGCCGATGAAAACGTGCACCGTCGCCGGCCATCGCGTCATGATGGTGTGCAGCGACAGGCTGTCCAGTTTGTCGTCGGATAAGAGTTCTCCCATGCGGTCGCAGATTAAGTGCACCGGGCAAGGGCATCCTTGCGCTGGCGCAAAGACGCTGCGCGCGGCGTTGCGCATTGGTGTCCGAACCTCAGCACAGGACACCAGCGCATGCCGCCCATCGGGATCTCCCCACGCTCCGTTCCCCACAAGCCGGTACCGCGCGGCATCGCCACCTCCGGCCCGGCGATCCTGTCGTATGGCTTTCGCCCGTTTTTCTTCTGCGCCGGAACGTATGCCGCCTTGGCCATGGTGCTGTGGATCGGCGCCCTTTCGGGCCTATGGCCCATTGGCGGACCGGAAGGTCCGGTGGCCTGGCATGCACACGAAATGCTGTTCGGCTATGCCGCTGCGGCGCTCGGCGGATTCATCTTGACGGCGGTGCCGAACTGGACCGGCCGGTTGCCGGTGTCAGGCCGGCCGCTGCTGCTGCTCCTCGGGCTCTGGCTTGTCGGCCGCTGCGTCGGCGCCGCTCCGGCGTTGCTTGGCGCCGCCGCCAGCGCTGTGATCGACGCGCTGTTCCTGCCTGTCCTTGCCTTCGTCGTGGCCCGCGAGGTCATTACCGGCCACAACCACCAGAATCTACGCGTCGCGATCGGCATCTCGGTGCTGGCCGCGCTCAATATCGCGTTCCATCTCATGGTGCTGGTCGGCGGCGACGTCGACCTGGTGCTGCGCGCCACCGTGGGGCTTTATGTCCTGCTCGTCTGCAACATCGGGGGCCGGATCATCCCGAGCTTCACCCGCAACTATCTGGCGCGGCAAAGCGCAACCCGCCTGCCGGCGCCCATGGACCGGCTGGATCACATCGCGCTCGGCGCGGCCCTGCTGGCCATCCTCGTCTGGGCGGTGTTTCCCCAAGGCTGGCCGACGGCGCTGCTCTGCGTCATCGCGGCCGGACTGCACGCCTGGCGGCTCGGGCGCTGGCGGGGCGTCGCAACCTGGCGCGAGCCGCTGCTGCTGGTGCTGCACTGTGCTTATGCGTTCGTGCCGATCGGCCTCGTCGCTGCAGCGGTCGCCGCCGTCGGCCCGCTCGCCGAAGCATCGGCGCTGCACCTGTTGACGGTCGGCGTAATCGGCCTCACCACGCTGGCGGTGATGACCCGCGCCGCGCGCGGCCACACCGGCCGGCCGCTGACCGCGTCGGCGGTGACCGCGACCGCTTATCTGTGCGTCCTGCTTGCCGCGATCTCGCGGCCGCTGGCCGAAATCTTTGTCGATTTCTATCAGCCCCTGCTGATGCTCGCGGGCACTGCCTGGATTGCGGCCTTCGTGCTGTTCGCAACGGAGCACGCCCCGATCTTGTGGTTGCCGTCCCCCGCCAGCAAAGCCCGCAAGGGAAACTGACGACCAGTTATAGTCGCGCCTGAGGTCGTTTTAATCGTTTGCAATCATAATTAAAGCGTTTTAAACCTCTCGCAAGAGGGAGGGAGACGTTGGCCGGGCTGACCCTACGCGAGCTGGCGAGCAAGCTGGACGTTTCGGTGGCGACGGTGTCGCGGGCGCTCGCTGGCGACACGGCCATCGCGCTCAAGACGCGCCAGCGCGTCGCGGAAGCCGCCCAGCAGTATGGCTACGTCGCCAATGTCGCGGCGCGGCAGCTCGTCTCCGGCCGCTCGGGCTTTGCCGGTTTCGTCATGCCAGTGCGGGGGCCCAACTTCATCGACTCCTATCTGGGCGAATTCGTCACCGGGCTCGGCGAGGGCTTTGTCGAGAACGGCCTCGACCTCTTCATCGCCACGGCGCAGCCATCGCGGTCGGAACTCTCCGTGTTGCGCCACGTGGTCGAATCCGGCCGGGCCGACGGCGTCGTCGTGCCGCGCATCGGCGAGGCCGACGAACGCGTGCACTACCTGATCGAGCGCAAGTTCCCGTTCGTGGCGCATGGCCGGCTGCTCGACGCGACGGTGCCCTACAACTGGCTCGACTCCGATAGCGTACATGCCTTCGGCGAAGCCTTCGACCTGCTCTACGAGCTCGGCCACCGCCACTTCGGTCTCGTCTCCATTTCCGACGCGATGACCTTTCGCCACATGCGCGAGCGCGGCCTGCGCGAAGCCATGGCGCGGCGCGGCGACCCCAGCGTCACGCTCGACGTCGTCACCGCGCCTCGCTTCGACCGGGGCGCGACCGTCGCGGCCGTCAACAGCCTCATCCACCGCGACAAGCGGCCGACTGCGGTTCTGGGACTGTTCGACGAGCTGGCGCTGACCGTGATGGAGGAAGCGGCGCGTGCCGGCCTCTCCATCCCGCGCGACCTCTCGGTGGTCGGCTTCGACAATATCACTGCGGCTGCCTACGCCCCGCCGGGACTGACCACGTTCGAGGCGCGCACCCGCGAGTCGGCGCGCGAGATCGCCAAGATGCTCGTCGAGGTGATCGAGCACCGGCCGAATGACCCTCTCACCCGGCTGATCCGGCCGGTCCTGGTGGCGCGCGCCAGCCATGGCCCGGTGCCCGATAGAACCTGATTTCACATCAACAAGGGAGGAACTACAAAGTGAAGAAGCTGATAGCGACGCTCGCTGGCGCCGCCCTGATGACGATGGTCACCGCGCAGATGGCCGAGGCGCAGGTGCTGTTCTGGTCCAACCAGGCCGCGCCGGTCGAGGAAGCGCAGAAGGTGCGCGACACCGTGGTCAAGAACTTTCCCGGCGGCGTCGATTTCGAGCCGCAGGATCCCGGGCCGTTCATCACGCGCATCCAGGCCGAGGAGCAGGCCGGCAAAGGCACGATCGGGGTGATCGGCGGCCTCCATGGCGATCTCGCCAACTTCGCCAACGACTTCGTCGACCTGAGCGACGTCGATCTCGGCTCGGTCAAGCCGAGCCCCGCCTTCATGCAGTTGGGCAAGCTCGGCACGACCGAGCAGAAATACCTGCCCTGGATGCAAGCCAACTACGTCATGGTCGCCAACAAGCAGGCGCTGCAATACCTGCCGCAGGGCGCCGACATCAACAACCTCACTTACGACCAGCTCGTCGAGTGGGGAAAGACCATGGCCGACAAGACCGGTTCGCCCAAGCTGGGCTTCCCGGCGGGACCCAAGGGCCTGATGCACCGCTTCTTCCAGGGCTTCCTGCTGCCGGCCTATACCGGTTCGGAGGTGACCAAGTTCCGCTCCGACGACGCGGTCAAGGCCTGGACCACCTTCAAGGAGCTCTGGCAGTACACCAATCCGGCCTCGACCAACTACGACTTCATGCAGGAGCCGCTCCTGACCGGCGACGTCTGGGTTGCGTTCGATCACATCGCCCGGCTTGGAACGGCGTTTGACCAGAAGCCGAACGACTTCGTCGCCTTCCCGGCGCCGAAGGGCCCAAAGGGCCATGCCTTCATGCCAGTGCTCGCCGGCCTCGCCGTGCCCAAATGGGCGCCCGACGTGGCCAAGTCGAAAGAGCTGGTCAAGTACATGCTGCAGCCTGAGCAGCAGGTCGCAACGCTGATGGCCACGACCTTCTTCCCGGTGACCGACGCCAAGCTGCCCGACAGCCTGCCGGCCTCGATCAAGGCGCTGGGCGCCGCAGTCGCGGCCGAGACCAGTGCTCCCGACGCCTTGCCGGCCCTGTTGCCGGTCGGCCTCGGCGACAAGGGCGGCCAATTCAACCAGGTCTATATCGACACGTTCCAGCGCATCGCGCTCAACGGCGAGGACATCAAGACCGTCCTCGCTTCGGAGGGTGATACGCTCAACCAGCTGATGCAGACCACCAAGGCGCCGTGCTGGCTGCCCGACGCCGATTCCAAGGGCCAGCCCTGCCCGGTGGACTAAGGTTCCTCCCGCTGCCCGGCGCCGACCATCGCGCCGGGCGGCTCCCGCGGGGAAGCGCCCATGAACCAGAAGACCTTGCCCTACCTGCTGCTGCTTCCGGCGACGCTGTTTCTGCTCGTCTTCTTCGTCTATCCGTTCATACAGGTGGCGGTGCAGGCCTTCGTCGGACCGAGCGGCTTCACGCTCGACCACTTCCAGACCATGGCTCGAAACTTCCGCTTCTGGCCGTCGGTCCGAAACACCATTCTGCTTGCGGTCGTCGTGGTGCCGCTGCAGCTCGTGATGGCACTCGCCATGGCCTCCACCGTCTCTAACCTCAAGACGGCGCGCAGTGCGATTCTCTACATCTTCACGATCCCCCTCGGTCTCTCCGACCTCGCCGCGGGCATCATCTGGCTGGCGATCTTCGAGCAGTCGGGCTTTCTCAATTCGATGCTCACCTCGCTGGGGGTGATCAACAAGCCGATCCTGTTCCTGAGCTACCAGAACAGCTGGGTGATCTTTCTCGCCGTGGTGCTGGCCGAGCTGTGGCGTGCCACCGCCATCGTCATGGTCATCCTCGTTTCCGGCATGGGCCTCATCCCCAAGGAATACTACGAGGCGGCGGAAGTGTTCGGCGCCGGCCCCTGGAAGCGCTTCGTCAAGGTGACGCTGCCGATGCTGCGGCCCAGCCTGCAGACGGCGCTGATCCTGAGGACCATTGCCGCCTTCGAGGTGTTCGCCGTGGCACAGGCGCTCGGCGGCACGACGCTGCCGGTTCTGGTCGGCCAGATCTACGACTGGCAGTTCAACCAGCGCGAAACCGGCGTGGCCGCGGCGATGGCCATCGTCGTCCTCATCATCTCGATCGGGTGCACGCTGTTCTTCCTGCGCGTCCTCAGGACGCCGAAGGGAGCGACGATATGAGCGACGCTGCCGTCATCGCCGATACCCCGCACGCGGTCTCGGAAGTGCGCAGTGCCGGCAAATTCCTGTTATGGGCCGGCGTCGCGCTGATGGTCGTCTGGGTGCTCGGGCCGATCTATCTGCTGCTGACCAACGCGCTCTCCTCGCCGACCGAGGTGGCTGAATTTCCCAAGCATTGGGCCCCCTCGTTCGATCTCGGCTCGCTCAAATTCTTCATCACCTTCGGCGGTGTGGTCAAGGCGCTCACCAATTCGATCATCGTCGCGGCGCTGACGATGATCCTGTCGATCGGCATCGGCGCGCCGGCGGGCTACGCGCTGTCACGCTTCGACTTCTGGGGCAAGAGCGCCTTCCGCCTGCTGGTGCTGATGACGCGCGCCTTCCCCCTGCCGCTGCTCGCGCTGCCGATCGCGGTGATGTTCATCCATATCGGGCTCGACGACAGCCAGATCGGCCTCGCCCTCGTCCACACCACGCTGGCGCTGCCGTTCGCGGTGCTCATCACCTTCTCGATCTTTTCGGGCGTGCCGGTCGAGCTCGAGGAGGCCGCCTGGACGCTCGGCTGCAACCGCTGGCAGGGCTTCCGCAAGGCGGTGCTGCCGCTGGTGCTGCCCGGCATCACCGCCTCGGCAATCTTTGCTTTCACCATCTCGTGGAACGAGGTGTTCGCGGCCGCGGTGCTGACCGTGCGCAACCGCACGCTCACCGCGTTCCTTCTCCAGAGCCTCGATTTTTCGCCGCTCTATCTGCGCTTCGCCGGCGGCGCAGCGCTGATCGTGCCGGCGCTGGTGTTCATCTTCGCCGTCCGCAAATACATGTTCGCGATGTGGGGCATCGCCAACCGCTAGGAGCCGCCATGGCCGAAATCGTCATCAAGGGCGTCGCCAAGAATTTCGGCGGCTTTCAGGCCCTGCATTCGGTCGACCTGACGATCGCCGACCAGGAGTTCATGGTGCTCTTGGGCGCCTCGGGCTGCGGCAAGACCACATTGCTCCGGATCATCGCCGGGCTCGAGACGCCGACCACCGGCGAGGTGTGGATCGGCAGCCGGCGCGTCGACAAGCTGCCGCCGCGCGAGCGCGGCATTGCGATGGTGTTCCAGAACTACGCGGTGTTCCCGCACCTGACGGTGTTCGAGAATATTGCCTTCGGGCTGCGGATGAAGAAGCTGCCGCAGGCGGACATCGACCGGCGGGTCAAGCGCACCGCCGAGCTCATGCATATCGACCAG
>Ga0068852_100004116_pt1 | contig 10236 bp, 11 predicted proteins | sample KBSCornC22_FD_66594 | JGI IMG/M metagenome (GOLD analysis project Ga0068852, IMG submission 66594) | Corn rhizosphere microbial communities from Kellogg Biological Station, Michigan, USA - KBS Corn C2-2 | ecosystem: Host-associated > Plants > Roots > Rhizosphere > Soil ... | reverse complement strand
CGGTCGATCGCACCGAAGCCCAGATCGAGAACACGATGGGGCACGCCTTCAGCACCCAGGTCGTTCACGACGTGATCCACCCGATGCTGCACGACGTGCTGCATGGCGGACGGGCCGACGTGATCAGCATCGGATTCGTCGTTGCCATCTGGGCCGGGTCCTCGGCGACGTCCACTTTCGTCAACACGATCACCATCGCCTACGACATGCGCGATCTTCGAGGCGCGGTCCGAAGCCGCCTGCTCGCGCTGTGGCTGTTCCTTGGATCGGTGCTCGTCGGCGTCGTACTGCTGCCGCTGCTGGTGCTCGGCCCCGACCTGCTCAAACGATCACTGCCGCACAACAGCACCCGGCATTGGCTGTCCACCCTCATCGACGACGGCTACTACCCCGCGGTCGTGATCCTGACGCTGGCCGGCCTGACCACGTTGTTCCACCTCGCCCCGCCGCGCCGGCTGCCATGGCGCCGGGGCCTGCCGGGGGCCGTCCTCGCGTTGCTGATCTTCCTCGGCGGGTCCTCCGCGCTACGCGCGTACATCCACTTCATCCTCGATCACAACCACGCCTACGGCACGCTCGCAGCCCCGATCGCCGCGCTGTTGTTCTTCTTCGTGCTCGCGCTCGGAGTGCTACTCGGTGCCGAGTTCAACGCGGCCATCGAGTCGGTGGCACCGTCGCCGGTCAAGCAACCTCGCGTCCTCAACCCGCGCGGCTGGCAGCAGGTCGACGACGTGCCTGGACCGGATCAGCCGGACAAGCTCTCGTAGATCTCCTTGCACTTCGCGCACACCGGGGCACCGGGCTTGTGGTCCTTGGTCACCGGGAAGATCTCCCCGCAGAGGGCTTGGACCATGGCACCCGTGACGGCGCTCTCGACGATCTTGTTCTTCCGCACGTAGTGGAAGACGTCGTCGCCCTTGTCGCTATCGGTGGTGCTCGGCGATTCGAGGACTTCGGTACTGGTCACGGCTCTCGATTCTGCCACTGCGGCGCCGCGATGGGTTCAACCGTCGACCGTGCGGTCGTCCTCGGCCGACGGGAGGGCACGCTCGGAAGGTGGGGCGATAAAGCCGACGTGGGCCTGGCGCTTGCGAGCCGGCCGGTCGTTGGCGATGAGTACCGCACACCAGGGCAGGAACATCCCGCCGACACAGAACCCGACCGCGAGAACGACCGACACGTGGTAAGTGCACGCCGCTGCCACCACGCATGCCGCGCGGATCGCCATCATGATCGCGTACTTCTTGCGCCGACGATCGAACTCGTCGTCGCTGCTCACCGGCGCGGTCGTGATCAGCGTGGGCTGATCGACGTGCGCGCGTCTCATCCGTCCATAGTGGCACTTCCAGCACCCGGGCGCCTGGGCTGCAAGGATTGGCCGGTGACGCCAGCGATCGAGCCAGTTCTGGACCCGGTGGACCTGGCGGCGCTACAGACGGTGCTGGCCGAATTCACGGCCGATGCGGTGCATGCCCGGCTCGGGCCGATCGGTCGATCCGCACAGGAGCGCGGCGACCTGACCGGGGCACTTCGGGAGCTGACGGACGATGACACGACCGCCACCCTGACCCGACTGTTCCTGCTCGGTGCCACAGTCACCGAGAAGGAGGCTCGCATCGCATTGGGCGGCCTGGTCGACCGGCCCCAGCTCTTCACCACCCGAGACGGTGTGGTGCGCGCCGAACTCGAGGTGCGGCCCTACGGGGAGGACTCGGGCGCCCAGTGGTGGGTGGTCTCCGACTTCGGCAGCGACGTGCGCCCCGGCCCGCTGGCAGGTGATCACGTGCTGGGCATCGGCGGCGCGTCGCTCACACTGGCCCAGGCCACCATTCGCCGCCCCGTCGCGGCAGCTCTCGACATCGGCACCGGTTGTGGCGTGCAGGCCCTGCACCTGGCCCAGCACGCGGAGCGGGTCGTCGCGACCGACGTCAGCGAGCGGGCGTTACGGCTGGCGGCCACCACCGCGGCGCTGTCCGGCATGAGCTGGGATCTTCGGCAAGGCTCACTGCTCGATCCGGTCGCCGGCGACCAGTACGACTTGGTGGTGGCAAACCCGCCGTTCGTCGTCTCCCCGGGTCTCAGCTCCGGACGCGACGGCCACGATTACCGCGACAGCGGCATGTCCGGCGATGACGTGTGCCGAACGCTGCTGGGCGGCATTCCCGCCCTGCTCCGCCCAGGTGGCACCGCGTCGATGCTGGCCAACTGGATCATCCCCGCAGACGGTGACTGGGCCGATCGCGTTGGTAGCTGGGTCGACGGACTGGGCTGCGACGTCTGGGTCTGGCAACGCGAGGTGCTCGGCGTGGGCGAGTACGTCTCGCTGTGGCTTCGCGACGCGGGCGAGGCGCCGGGCACCGAGCGCTGGGCCGCGCGCTACGACGCGTGGGTCGACTGGTTCGCGAAGGCGGGAATCCCGGCCGTCGGCATGGGGCTGGTCACCCTCTGGCGGACGGCAGACGGCGGCGAGATCATTCGCTGCGAGGACGTTCCTCAGGCCGTCGAGCAACCGGCCGGCGCGCACCTGCCGGCCTGGCGCGAGCGGCAGCGCTGGCTCGCATCCCATCCTGACGACGCGCTCATCGGCGCACGGCTGCGAACCGCTGCTGATCTGGTGCGTACTCGCTACGACCTGCGCGAGGACGACGGTTGGGCGACGGCACGGACCGAGCTGCGGCTGTCGCACGGCATGCGCTGGGAACTCGAGGCCGACGAGGCGATCACCGCACTGGTCGGCGCATGCAACGGTGACGTGCCACTGGGGTTTGCCATCGACGTGCTCGCCGCGAGTCTGGGCGCTTCGCCGGACGATGTTCGCGAGGCGGTGCTGCCCGTCGTCCGGGACCTGATCGGGCGCGGCTTCCTCGAGCCTGTCGAGGAGAGGGAATGAGAGGGCTCGTTCAGCGCGTGACGCACGCGCGGGTCATCGTCGGCGGCGCCGTGGTCGGCGAGATCGGTCCCGGCCTGTTGCTGCTCGTCGGGGTCACCCACACCGACGACGCCGCCACCTCTGCGGCGCTCGCGCGGAAGGTGCACGGTCTGCGGATCATGCGCGACGAGCTGAGCCTTGCCACCTGCCCGAGGCCGGATCCTCGTCGTCTCCCAGTTCACCCTCTACGGCGACGCACGCAAGGGGCGGCGCCCGACCTGGGCAGCGGCCGCGCCGGCCGACGCGGCACAGCCGCTGATCGATGCGGTGGTTGCGGAACTGAAGTCCTTGGGCGCCAACGTCCAGACGGGAATCTTCCAGGCGGACATGCGCGTTGAACTGGCCAACGACGGGCCGACGACCCTGATGATCGAGCTGTGAATCGCCTGTAGTCGCGCTGGGCGCTCCCCGTGGCTGTGGATTGGGTGTGACCACCGGTCACGGGAACATTTCACCCCCTTCGGCACGTTCTCTTACTGAACCGGATCGGCCCGTTCTTCGAAGGGTTATGGGAGGGGCTGCGCCGGGCAGGAACAACCCAGAGGTGGTCGAAACCAACTGTGACTACATCACGAAGCACCAAGACCGATACGAGTACCCGATCGAAGGCCGCCACCACCACGAAGACCGTGGGGACAGCGAAGCCGCGGGCAGCGGGCACGCGCAAGAGCGCCGCATCGCACGAGCCGCGGATCACCGCGCGCACTCATCGCAGCACCCGATCGAAGCCGGCCGGCGCGGTTGCGCCCGTCGAAGAGACGACGACTGACACCGACTTCGAGACGTCGTCGGCGGCAGATGTCGAGGAGACTCAGGAGCGCCCCACCGCCGACCTCGACGAGGTCGCGGCGTCGGCCGATCTGGTCCGCAGCTACCTGAACGAGATCGGCAAGGTCGCCCTGCTCAGCGCGGTGGAGGAGGTCGAACTCTCCAAGCGGATCGAGGCCGGCCTGTTCGCCGGGCACCTGCTGTCCTCGAACAACAACTTCGGGGCAGCGAAGAAGCGGGACCTGCGCCTGCTCGTCGCCGACGGCGAGCGCGCGAAGGACCACCTGCTTCGGGCAAACCTGCGCCTGGTCGTCTCGCTCGCCAAGCGTTACACGGGCCACGGCATGCCGTTCCTGGACCTCATCCAGGAGGGCAACCTCGGCCTGATCCGCGCGGTCGAGAAGTTCGACTACACCAAGGGCTTCAAGTTCTCGACCTACGCCACGTGGTGGATCCGTCAGGCGATCAGCCGTGCGATGGCCGATCAGGCACGCACCATTCGGCTGCCCGTTCATCTGGTCGAGCAGGTCAACAAGCTGCAGCGCATTCGGCGTGAGATGAACCAGACGCTCGGCCGCGAGCCGGGCAACGACGAGCTCGCCGCCGAACTCGACATCACCGAAGGGCGTGTGCTGGAGCTGATGTCGCTGTCACGCGACCTGGTCAGCCTTGACCAGACGGTCGGTGCCGACGACGACGCAACGCTCGGGGACTTCATCCCGGACCAGCGCAGCACCAGCGAGGCGGAGACCTCGGTCGAGGCTCAGCTCATGCGCCGGCAGCTGCACGAGGTGCTGGACACGCTCGAGGACCGCGAAGCCGCCGTCGTGCGGATGCGCTACGGGCTGGACGGTGGCACGCCCAAGACCCTGGACGAGATCGGCCAGGCGTTCAAGCTGTCTCGCGAGCGGATCCGGCAGATCGAGCGCGAGACGATGGCCAAGCTCCGCCACCCGTCCCGGGCCCAGGTTCTGCGCGACTATCTGGACGAGTAGCACTCCGGCGGCCTGGCCGCCGCCGAACCCACCGTCGAGACCGGGTAGCCGCATTTGCGACTGCCCGGCCTTCGCGGCCTCTACGATGGCAACACCGTCGACGAAAGACTGAACTTGAGCCATCACAGCGATTTGATCGACACGACCGAGATGTATCTGCGGACCGTGTACGAGCTCGAAGAAGAGGGCGTGACTCCGCTGCGCGCCCGCATTGCCGAGCGCCTCGGGCAAAGCGGCCCGACGGTCAGCCAGACAGTCGCACGCATGGAACGCGACGGCCTGCTCAACGTCGCCGGGGACAGGCACCTGGAGCTGACCGACAAGGGCCGGCACGAGGCCATCAGCGTGATGCGCAAACACCGTCTGGCCGAGCGGCTACTCGTCGACATCATCGGTCTGGATTGGGAAGACGTGCACATCGAGGCGTGCCGGTGGGAGCACGTCATGAGTGAGGCGGTGGAGCGCCGCATCGTCGCCATGCTCTCGAAGCCGCTGGTGTGCCCGCATGGCAACCCGATCCCTGGTCTCGACGACCTGGGCCTGCCGTTTAGCGCCACCGACGATCACGCCGGGCTGGTCACGTTGAGTGAGGCCGCGTCACGCGGAGACGATGTGGTGATCGCCCGCATCAGCGAGCAGATCCAGCCCGACGCCGAGTTGATGCACGAACTCACCCGCGCCGGTGTTCGCCCCGGCCGGCGGGTGCATGTCTCGCGCGCCGATTCGGGCATCGAGGTCTGGACCGACGACGCTCGGCTCAGCCTTGACCGTCACGTGTCGGACCATATTTTCGTGCGGGTCGCCTGATACGCGGCATCGCTCGTGGGTCCACGCCGTTCGTCAGCGCGGCCAGCAGCAGGTCCGCAGCCGTGTAGCCGGGATCGGCCGCCAAAGCACGTTCGGCGGCCATCAGTGCGAAGGCGCCGTGGCCCTGCCGCCAAGCCGCCCAGCCGATGAGGAACAACGGCGGCGCGGAGTACGGCGCGGGCAGCACGAGCGCCAGGTGCCGCCACAGCGTGTCGTCTGGCAGGCGGCCGTCGTCGATGGCCACCCAGACAGAATCACGCACGTCGATGCGCTGTAACGCCGCGGCGTAGCGGGCCGTCAATCGATCGCCCAGCTCATGCGCGCCATGGACGGGTGCCTTGCGCGCTGCCGCGAACAGCGCGCGAATGTCCGAGCGGTCCAGCCTGCCCGGCTCTCCCACCGTCTTGTCGAAGCTGGACTGGGCGATCGCCGACTCGATCATCGGGCGCAGGCGCTCACGCTCGGGTTCGGGCAACGGATCCAGAATTCGCCCGACCGATTCACGATCCGGCAGGGCGACCATGCCGGCGTACGTCGCGCGGGCAGGCACCTCAGACGTGGCGGCCGAGACCGGAGTGCCCTCGTCCGGGCAGCAGCCCGCACCGAAGCACACGTAAGACCAGTACCGACCGCCGGCAACGAGGAAGGCGTCGGCCGGGTCACCGTCCAGTCCCATCACCGTCATCATCAGCTCGGAGATCAGTCCGGACCACGGCAGCGCCTCGGCACCCTCAGCAGGCTGCGCAAGGTCGTCGAAGATCACCCCGATGAACCGCTCCGCACCGCCGCGTCGCATCGCGGCCACACTGTGCTCGACCGCCCCTGGATCAGCGACGGCTGGGTCGAGATCGACGCGAATGGTGACCACCACCCCGCCGTCCTTCATGCCGATGACGACCAAGCTGCGAACCGGGTGGAACCCCATCAGGTACGGCACGGCGTTGATGAGATCGGCCGGGCCGCGGACGGTCAGGGCCGGCGAAGTCTGTGCAGTGGTCATAGCCGTCAGCTTCGGCGCATCCGCTGCCGGCCATGTCGCCTCGCGGTGCTGCTGTGGATGCAGCTGCGCGCTGTGCATGCAGCGAGGCGTTGTGTCGGTTGGTCGTGCTAGCGCGCTGCGTCAGTGCAGCTTGCCGACACGCCACAGCCGCGCGGCCGTCGTCAGATCACCGGCGACCCGATCGTTGCGATCGGCGAGAACACGCTCGTTGTCGCCGCGCTCGTCTGTTCCCGCGAGTTCGCGCCGGCCAGTTGCGACGACCCGGAACAGGGCCGCGGCGCGTTCGAGCGCGACAGCCAGGTCGCCCGCGTAGACGCCGCTGAGCACTGAATCGGCAACCGACTGCACCGCGTCGACATCCGCTGCGTCCGCAACGCCGGCCACCACGGCATCGGCCTGTGCATACGGCATGCCCGCCCGCCACAACAGCCGTACCTCGTCACCGGAGGACATACACCACTGGCGCAGGACGTAAAGGGCCCACAAGGCACCCGGAAGGCTGACCGGGTCAGAGTTGCGCCAGAGTTCGGCGAGGGTGTCGATGCCGACTCGATCGGCCAGCTCGACGAAATTCATCCCGGCTTGGGCGTCGTGGCGACCAGCGCTGACGACGACCGCGGCGGTGGCCGATGCAACCTCGGCACGAGAGATCGACGAGTCGCCACCGGCAGCGTCGATGAACGCCGTCAGGTCGGCGTGCAGCGTCGGTCGGTGAAAGCGGCCTGGCTCACTCACCCAACCCACAATACGGGCGCGCTCACCCGATTCCTGCCAGCATCGGGCCTCGCTCCGTTGATAGAATTGGGGCTCGACGCCGGCCCGTTCATGGCCCCCGGTCCCACAAAAGCCGCTTCGAGCGGCCTTTCGCCGTGAGGCGACCTGGCGGGTCGGCGTCGACCATCCTCGGGTGCGAGGGCGACAGACTGGGGCAGGGGGCACGTTGAGCGGCGACGGCAACGGCTGGGTGCTCTGCACGCAGGGCCACCAGCACTGGGGCCGCTTCGGCGCCGCCGGAATCCTGATCACCGACGGCTCCCGCGTGGTGCTGCAGCACCGCGCGCCGTGGACCCACGAGGGTGGCACCTGGGCTCTGCCCGGCGGCGCGCGTGACAGCCACGAGGACGCCACCGAAGCCGCCCTTCGAGAGGCGGTGGAGGAGACCACCCTCGACCCGTCCCACGTGCGCCCGTACCACCAGTGGATCGACGAGCACGGCGGCTGGTCCTACACGACCGTGCTCGCCCACGCCCAGGCCGCCGTGGATCTCGAGCCTGCGAACGCCGAGAGCGTCGACATCGGCTGGTGGTTGATCGAGGAGGTCGACGGCCTCCCCCTGCATTCGGGCTTTGCCGCCGCCTGGCCGCATCTGCGCGAGTTGATCACCCCGATGCCGGCGGAATAGCGCCTCGACCTGGGCCGTACCGCGGGTGCCGTAACGTGGCGCGGCGTGCACTTCCTGCTGCCGCCCAGCGAGGCGAAGAACCCGGGCGGTCGGGGACGCGCTCTCGCGAGGCTCGAACCGCACCCGTCGCTGGGTGAGCAGCGCTGCGTCATGCTGAACGCACTTGCCGAACTGGTCTCACGAGACGCCAGCGCGGCCGCCGAAGCCTTGCTGCTCCCGCCCGGCGTCGCCGACGCGGCTACGGCGGTCAACCGCCGGGTCGAGGCAGCGCCGACCGCGAAAGCCCTGACCCGTTATGCGGGCACGGTCTACGACGGCCTCGGATTCGCCGATCTTCCGGCGCCGGCGCAGCGTGTCGCGCTGCGAACCGTCTACGTCTTCTCTGGGTTGTTCGGGGTGGTGCGCGGCGACGAGCCGATCCCGGACTACCGGGTCCCGGCCAAGGCGACACTTCCGGGAGTAGGCATCGCCGGTACCGCCTGGCGACCGGTGCTGGACGAGGTGCTTCCGCAGTTGTTCGGCAAGGGGCTCATCGTCGATCTGCGATCGTCGGACTACGCGGCGATGTGGCGCCCTCGCCCTCCACTGGCGGCACGCACGATCACGGTTCGAGTGCTCTCCCCACTACCGGCCGGCGGCCTCGGCGTGGTGAGCTATCCCAGCAAGTACGCGAAGGGCCGACTGGTCGCCGCGTTGTCACGCGCGGTAGCGGCGAAGCGCCGCGTGCAGACGATCGCGGACGTGGCCGCGCTGTGGAGCGACACCACGGGGCACCACGCCGAGGTCACCTCCGACACCGCACTGACGCTGCACCATCCGGCCAAGATTGTCGGTAACCCGGACGCCTAGGCGGGTTCTAGCACTCGTCTGCATCAACGTTCCGGTAACCCCCTCAACGGCCGGTTCGCGGCGTGTACGACCATGTGCTCATGCGTTTGGATCACCTCAGCTACGCGGCCGGCCCAGAGGGTCTTGCCGCATGCGTTCAGCGCCTTGGATCACGGCTTGGGGCAGGCTTCACCGACGGCGGTATCCACCCGTCCTTCGGCACCCGCAACTTCGTACTGCCGCTGGCCGGCGGTTGCTACCTGGAGGTGGTCGAAGCGCTCGACCACCCGGCCGCCGACAACGCACCGTTCGGACGGGCCGTGCGCGCGCGGGCTGAGCTCGGCGGCGGGTGGCTCGCCTGGGTGATCGGCGTCGACGACATCGGGGTGCTTGAAGCGCGGCTCGAGCGCCCTGCCGCCGCAGGGCACCGCCGCCGGCCCGACGGCACCGATCTGCGCTGGCGCCAGATCGGCATCAACGACGTGGCCAACGATCCTCAGCTGCCCTACTTCGTGCAGTGGGAATCTCCGGCCGAGGATCACCCAGCGGCAGAGGGCTCGCCGATCACGCTGACCGGGCTGGACATCGCCGGCGACGAGGTACGCATCGACTCCTACCTGGGCACCTCGGCCCGACAGCCGCTCGATGGCATCGAGGTCACCTGGGTCGAGCCCGGCGAGGACGGCACTGGCGTGGTCGCGGCAGTGTTTCGCACCGCCCAGGGCGACGTACGCCTGGACTGAAGACGCCTCACGCCGCCCTTCAGGCAGGCTCAGGTTCGGGTTCCACCTCTGCGGCGAGGCCGGCCGCCGTTTCGGCGACGGACGCCTCCGGGCCTGCGACGACTGGTTCGGCCTTGCGGGCGCCCAGCACCGATCCGACCAGGATCAGCGGGAAGCCGACGGCCATGCCGAGCGTGAACGACTCGCCGAGCAGGGTGACGCCGAACAGCACGGCAATTGCCGGGTTGACGTAGGTGATGACGGTGGCCCGGGCCGGACCGATCGCGGAGATCAGCGCGAAGAAGATGACGAACGCCAGCGCGGTGCAGATGACCCCGAGGACCGCCACGGACGCGACCGCCTCCCCGGTGACGTGGTGCGGCCACTGCACGATCGCAGAGGGCAGGTAGCCGGCTGCGACGAGCAGCAACGACGCGCACACCACCGGGACGCTAGGAAGATCTGCCAGGCGCTTCGCCATGATCACCGGCGCTGTCGCGTAGCCGATGACGACGACGAGGATCTCGAGCAGGGCCGTGGCATGCACGTCTCCGATGTCGAGACCGACGAGCATCGAGACGCCGACGAGACCGACCAGGAGCCCGCCGAGCTGCAGCCGGGAGGCCCGCTCCTCAGAACCGGTGAGCCTCGCGACGAGCACCCCGATGAGCGGCACCGCTGCGATCAACAGCCCGGACAGCGAGCTCGACACCTCGCGCTCGGCGTCGCTGAGGAGCAGCCACGGGATGGCCATTTCGATCACGGCGAACGCGAGGAGCGGAAAC
>Ga0068852_100004095_pt1 | contig 10264 bp, 9 predicted proteins | sample KBSCornC22_FD_66594 | JGI IMG/M metagenome (GOLD analysis project Ga0068852, IMG submission 66594) | Corn rhizosphere microbial communities from Kellogg Biological Station, Michigan, USA - KBS Corn C2-2 | ecosystem: Host-associated > Plants > Roots > Rhizosphere > Soil ... | reverse complement strand
CATTTTTTTTCATCTTTAAAGTAAAAGCAAAAAAGATGACAGCAGCCAAAGGCAAGGCCAGCAGGCGGCTGATATAGCTTACTTTCGGATTTTTATTTTTTGTAAACATGATGATTCGTCTTTTAAGTGGTGAATGAAAAAAGTTATTAGCTAGTGAAAAATTTTGTTTAGGATATACGGTTTGTAAAATCATTTCCGCAAAAGTGCTTATATCTGCATCTTCCAGCGATTCTTTATCGGCAATAAATTCATGTATCATATTCAATTCTTTTCGCATGAGCCAAAAGAAAGGATTGAGCCAGAAAAAGATAAGTACAACATTCATAAATATTTTGTCGTAAGAATGTTTCTCTTTTACATGAGCAATTTCATGGTTGAAAATTTGTTGTCCGCTTTTGGAATGAAGGTCAATAGCATTATTCCAGAAAATAGATTTGAAAAATGAAAATGGTGTTCCTTTCGCGTCAGTAGAAATGAAATTGATGCCCTTCATTTTTACTTCCGGATATTTTTTCTTCAGCTTGTATATTTTATATAAAGCAAAAAAGAAAATAGCAAGAAATACAATTGTAATTAAAAGATAGACGGCGTAAATAATATTTTCAGAATTGAGCTGAAGGCCGCTGTTCCTGCTGTACTCTATTACAATTTCATCGCCACTGCTGATAGTTTGCAGCACCTGTATTACAGTTCCTTTATTTGACGCATTATTTTGGAAAATATCAATTTTCATTATTGGAACTGCCAATGCTAATACTACAGAAGCCAGTAAATAAAAGCGGTTCCAACGATGAAAAATTTTATTGCGCAGCGCTATATAATAATAGCCACAAAGAATACCGGAACAGATGATTACTTTTAATAAATACCAGGCAAGTGTTATCATAAAAATTATTTTATTTTCTAATGTCAAACCGGGACGGCCAGACACTTATTTACCTTTTTTTAATTGCTTTAAAAGAAGTTCAAGCTCTTCAATGCTAAGATTGTTTTCCTTTACCATGGATGAAACTGCATTGCTGAATGATCCATCAAAATATTTTTTTACCAGCGATTTCATACTGCCCTTTGAATAAGCATCTTTATTTACCAATGGGTAATATTGGTGATTCCTCCCAATCACATTTATTCCCGCAAAATTTTTCTCAACTAGGATTTTTAAAATTGTGGAAACCGTATTCTGGTGAGGTTTGGGATTAGGAAGCTCATCAATGATTTCCCGCAGAAATGCTTGTTTCAGTTTCCATATTACCTGCATTATTTGCTCTTCAGCTTTGGTCAATGTCTTCATTACTATTTATAATTTTGTATTTTAAAACAAAGTTAAACTAATTTTTTAGTTTAACAACTAATTTTTTAGTTTTATTTAAAATTGATGATTTTATTTATTAAAAAATACTTGTTACAATTAATTACCGATATATTACTTCTCTTTCAGAAAGCGCCGGAATAAGGTTCATCTTTTCTATTTTCTTTTTTAAAAAAGTATAATTATAAAATTAACTTTGCGATAAACAAAAAATATTCAATAGCACATATATGGCAGAACCAATTGTAGAATTACGCAATGTGAGTATTTACCAGGGCGAATCACTTATTCTCCAGGAAGTGAATATTGTTGTGAACCGGGGTGAATTTGTTTATCTCGTTGGAAAAACAGGAACCGGCAAATCAAGCCTTTTAAAAACTTTGTACGGCGATCTTACTTTAAAAGAAGGTGAAGGTATTGTAGTAGGGTATAATCTTTCTGATCTGGATTGGAAAAAGGTCCCATACCTGCGGCGAAACCTGGGGGTGGTTTTCCAGGAATTTCAATTGCTTACTGACAGAAATGTAAACGAAAATCTGAAATTCGTTTTAAAAGCGACAGGATGGAAAGATGAAAAATTAATGGATGAGAAAATATCAGATGTGCTGGATAAAGTTGGTTTAAAAACGAAAGGATTTAAAATGCCCTTTGAGTTAAGCGGTGGAGAACAGCAACGTGTGGACGTTGCACGTGCCTTGCTAAATTCACCAAAACTTATTCTTGCTGATGAGCCTACAGGAAATCTTGATCCTGAAACATCTGATGAAGTAATGCAGCTCCTTTTTAGTATAACACGAGACTACGGGACTTCTATTATTATGGCTACTCACGATTACCCTGTTATTGCTAAATTTCCTGCACGCACTATAAAAACCGAAAGGGGGAAAGTATGGGATAATGCTACCATATCCATTGGATGAGTTGTTGAGCGTTTGCCTCATTGTTATACAATTTCTCTAATATTTTTTTTCTTTTATCAATTTCAATTTCAGTAAAAGTTGTATTAAATAATTGGCTTGCTAAGGTTTTATACTCAGCTGCATTATCTGCAATTTCACAAAGAGCATTCAGGATGGTTTCTTCGAGAGCGGCAGCGTTTGTGATGACGAATTTTCCGTTAAAAAGAGCGTTCAGTAATTTTATTTTAATACCGGTTCTGTTAAAAGAAGGCAGCATGTGCATATGCGCTTTTTTAATAAGATCATCCATTTCCTTTTCACCGGGGTTTGCCACGAGACAAATATTTTCATTACTGCGGGCCATTGTTTCTAAGCATTTCGAAGGATTTTTTCCTGCTATTACAAATGGGATTTCAAGGCCATTGAAAATATTTTTTATAAGCCAGAGTGCAGCCTTTTCATTTTCCGGAACAGATAGATTTCCATGATACAAGCAGAAATTGCCGCGGCCTGTTTCTGAATTTACTTTACTGTATGACAAAAAAACCGGCAAAAATTTCACATTTTTAGCATTAAATTTTTGTTGGTAAGTTGCCTGGTCCTTTTCGCTTACGGCAATAAACATTGCCTGGGGTGAAATGTTACTTTCATATTTTTTCAATAAAGCACTTTCTAGCCTGAAGTACATTTTTTCAAAAATATTATAAGTCGTTTTTGAAAGCTCATCATAATATTCATACTCCACATTATGCAACCTTACAAATACTTTCTTATTCTTTAAGTCTCCCGTATATAAAAAATAGGTACAATGAATTCCTTCGAGCAGCACGGGATAATCATCTTTTAAAATATTTTTTATAAGATTTTTATTGGCACGTGAACTAACGATAAAGGGTAAACGAAAAGAAAAGCTTTGATAAAAATTTTTTCTTTTATAATAATCTACAGAAGTGCAATATTTATTAAGTTCATCCTGTTTCCCGCGACCATATTCAAAACAATGCAAGTGAATATTTATCCCCGCCTCGTATAACGATTTTATTTTATAAAAAAGATCAAATACACCACCATAATCAGCAGGGTAGGGAACATCGAGGCAAACGATATGTAGATGTTTATCTGTCAAAGTGAAAAATGAAAAATCATTAAATATATTTCTTGTCGTGTTTGTAAATGAATACGCAAAACTGCTTATAATTGTTTAACATTTGTGTTTAAAATTGACGAATTATTGAATAAGAAAATTATAGTTTCAGTTATAAGCGACATTGTTACTGACCAGCGTGTGCAAAAAGAATGTAATACATTTTATAAAATGGGATATGATGTATTGTTAATAGGCAGAAAAAGTAAAAGATCTTTTTTATTAAACGAGCTTGATTATAAAGTAATTCGTTTTCCTAATATTTTCAAGAGAGGGCCATTCATGTATCTTTTTTTTAATACACAGTTATTTTTTTATTTAATCTTTAAAAATGCTGATATTTTATGGGCAAATGATCTGGACACCTTACTTCCTAATTTTCTTATTTCACGTTTAAAAAATTGCAAACTTGTGTACGACAGCCATGAATATTTTACATTAAGCGTATATAAAAGAACATCAAGAAAAATATGGCAACAATTGGAAAATTTCTTATTTCCAAGGTTGAAAAATGTAATTACTGTAAATGATTCTATAAAAAATATTTATGAAAAAAAATATAATGTACCAATAACTGTTATCCGCAATACGCCTTACAAAGCTGTTGAATTTTATAGTAAAACAGATGATTTTCCTGTTGGTAAAAAAATTTTAGTAATGCAGGGAATTGGGCTCAATGAAAATCGCGGTGCCGAAGAGGCAATACTTATGATGCAGTTTTTACCGGATGAATTTAAATTGTATTTCATCGGCACAGGAACCGTAATAGATAAATTAAAGCAAATGGTTAATGAGCTAAATCTTTCTTCGAAGGTTACTTTCATAAATGTGTTGCCATATAAGCAAATGATGCAATATACCAGGCAATGTTTTTTAGGATTGATCTTTGAAAAAATAGATGTCTCAGATCAGCATTTATATGCGCTTCCTAATAAATTTTTTGATTACATACACGCTGGTATCCCGGTATTATCATCAAAAGCTGTTGAGATAAAATTATTGATTGAAAAATACAATGTCGGAGATTTTATAAACAATTTTGAACCAGCTGAAATAGCAGAAAAAATTATATCAATTTCAAAAAATACAGCGCTTTATAAGGTATGGAAGCAAAATACAATTAATGCAGCAGAAAAACTTAACTGGGAAAATGAAGAGAAATCTTTAATCAGTTTTATGAACAATTTACTTTGAAAAATTATTTGTTTCAACAATGGCTTCAATCATCCACTCATGAATGTATTTTAAATTTTTAAACTCTTTGGTATCGCTAACTGTATGATTGTGCCAGATACTTATGAGTGTTCCTTCAACATTTTTCACCTCTTTTATTAAGCCAGCTACGGCCCTTACAATTTCCCCGTTCGAAAGTTTTGAATTAATAAAAGAGCCTTCCATAAAAGTTATGGGAAAGATTTTTAAACCAGTTAATTTTTCATATTTTAAATCATAAAAATAAAATGGTTTTGAAGTGCCCGCACGAAAACCAGGCTCATATGGAAATCCCATGGAATAATCTTCTTCAATGCCTGCATCAATTAAAGCATTGTATGTTTCAGGTAAGGTAAATTTTAAAAAATGCTGGCGACTCCTGGTTATTATTTCACCTGAAATATCTTCAAGGCGTTTTTTTTCTTCACCTATTTTTTCTAACAGAGCCGATGACTTAAAAGATGGATGAATGCCAATTTCACTGAACGTTTTTATCTTAGTGATCAGTTCAATCATCTCCGGATTTTTATAATGAAGATTTCTGTCATTAATAGAATTGTCGGCCAACAAAAAAAAGAAAAGAGAGGATAAATTATTTTGCGTAATTATCTTTTTTAGATAATCGTACGTATCCCAGGGGTCTTTGTTTTCATGGAAAAGAGTTTTATATCTGTGCAAAATGTTCTTAAAATCCAGATGCAATACATCTTTGACGGTTGCACCGGCGTTTCTTTTAAAACTTCTGCCTTTAAATTTATAAGCAACGTCTATATCGTAAGTTACGATTGATTTAAATTTTGTTTCTTTAAATGCTAAAGAAAAAAATTTATTCTGAAGAATTTCTTTAAAGATGATTAACCAATAATCCACAATTGGAATTTGCAGAAAATTGTTTTTATAAGCTACGCTATCCAAAGCATTGTACCTGCCATATTTATCAGGTGAAAATGGTAAATATTCTTCGTAGCGGCTTAGCATGTAAAATGCGGCTGCAAATACATCAAAGCCAATATCGCACGATTCATCATTAGGGAATAAAATAATTGTATTATTTTTTTTTCCAATAGAAATACTTTTTGGCTCTATACAATTTTCTGCTAGAAGATAAGAAGCATGAATATAAAGTTCATTTTGAAATCGCTTATTTGAATAATTAATTTTTTCTTCCTGGTAATTTAAAAAATAATTTACATCGGATGTAACACGAAAGCTCAGGCCATATTCATGATTAAAAATTGTATCAAAAATATATTCAGTTCTTGAAGAAGCTGAAGGCAAATAAATAAGTAGCATGAGGCTTTAAAATTCTGAATTCATTGAAGTAAAGATAATTTTTTCAATTACTTATACAAATGTGTTTGCTACAAGCGTTGTTTGTTCATTACAACTTATTAAGTACTTTTCACAAAAAATTGATGAAAAGAAATAGTATCGTATTGGTAATTTTGCTTACAATATTTTTTGTTTCACAAAATAGATTGTTGGCACAACATCTCCCCGATAAAAAACTTGAGGTCAAACTAAAAAACCTGCTGGATTCGTTTCATGGCACAGCCGGAATTTACGCCCGAAATTTAAAAACGGGTAAAGAAGTAGCTATTAATGCCGATACTATTTTCCCTACAGCAAGCATTGTAAAAATCCCTATACTTATTGGCATTTTTAATAAAATACAACAGGGTGAATTTACTTATCATCAGCCTTTAACTTACAGGGATTCCATGGCCCATGGCGGTTCCGGATTGATGCAATTTTTTAAAGACAGCACTAAAACAGACTTAAGTAATGCAATTACTTTAATGATAACTCATAGTGATAATACAGCAGCCATTTGGTGTGAAAAACTTGCAGGTGGTGGAGTTACTATTAATGAATGGCTTTCTTCGCATGGCTTTCAATCAACTCGTGTAAATTCGCGAACACCTGGCCGGAAGGACGATTACGCTCAATATGGCTGGGGACAAACAACTCCAAGGGAAATGGCAAACCTTTTAGTGATGATACGGGAAGGCAATGCGGTAAGCCCTGCTGCAAGTGAGCGAATGTATCGTATTCTTACTCACGTTTATTGGGATGAATATGCGATTTCTCAAATACCACCTTATGTGCAGGCCGCATCCAAGCAGGGCATGGTAGATGCTTCCCGTTCGGAAGCTGTATTAGTAAATGCGCCTCATGGAGATTATGTTTTTTACATTGCTACAAAAAATAATACAGATCAAAGATGGAAACCTGATAATGAAGCATGGGAATTGGCCCGTAAAGTTTCTTCGCTTCTATGGAATTATTATGAGCCGCATTTGAAATGGAAGCCTGCGCCCGGGTACGGAGATTATTTCAAATAGACAGAAATTAAATGCGCAAAAATTTCCATTTCTTTTAACGTACTATTGCAATTATTTAATACAAAATGGAAAACAATTTATCTGAATTTGACCAGGAACCTGCAACACGGCCTACGCTTTTGACGGTGCTTTGTATTCTTACTTTTATAGGAAGCGGCTGGTCAATAATTTCTAATATATGGGCTTACTCTAAAGCTAAGGAGACTGCGCAAGCTTTCTCAAAAAATATAATACATTCGCAAGACTCTTTGACAAATAAGGACAGTGTTTCATTAAATCAGAATCGTAAAAACAAGAATGTATTTGGAGAAAAGATGATGCGATCTGTTTCCAAACTTATGACAGTTGATAATATCCGCAAGGCAGCAATAGGAACTCTTATTGCATCTTTGTTTACTTTAACTGGCGCATTGATGATGTGGTGGCTTAACAGGAAGGGTTTTTACTTGTATATCCTCGGAGTAATTATTGGCTTATTAATTCCATTCTATCTTTATGGCGGCAACCTTGTGGCAGTAGGTATCTCTTCAGCAACAGGGTTTTTTGGACTTGTGTTCATTGCTTTGTATGCGCTTAATTTAAAATCGATGAAATAATACCGACAATTGATTAAATGAAAATGAACTTGTTAAGTATTCATTTACTAAACATTACACTGCTTGAAATTAAAATTTAATTATTACCTTTGCACCCAATTATAAATTTATTTAATTAAAATGTCTTATTTAACATCTGAAAAAAAGGCGGAAACATTCGCAGGATTTGGTGGAAATGCCGCCAATACAGGCTCTATTGAAGCACAAGTTGCTATTCTCACGGAGAAAATCAATCACATCTCCGATCATTTAAAAAATAATAAAAAGGATTTTAGCACTCAACGAGGTTTAATGCAAATGGTTGGAAAGAGAAAAAGCCTTTTAACTTATCTTAGCAAGCATAACCTTAACGGTTATCGGGCTTTAATTGAAAAGTTAGGACTCCGTAAATAATAGACATACATGATATTTTTTAGCTATTCCCAACTAATTTAATGGTTGGGAATACTTTTTTTTATAAACGACAAGAACAAATAAATATGACTCCAAATCCCATTTCCGTTACGTTTGATATAGGTGAAGGCCGGATGGTAACTATTGAAACCGGTAAACTTGCACGGCAGGCGGACGGCGCTGTTACAGTTCGCTTAGGCGATTGTGTGATACTGGCTACCGTGGTGGCAAATAAAGAACCTAAAGAAGGCCAATCATTTTTTCCATTAACGGTAGATTACCAGGAAAAATTTGCATCCGCCGGACGTATACCCGGTTCGTTTTTCAAAAGAGAAGCAAGACTTAATGACTATGAAATCTTAACATCAAGGCTTATTGACAGAGCCTTGCGTCCCTTGTTTCCGGAAGATTATTTATGTGATGTGCAGGTACTTGTGTCACTTATATCCAGCGACCCTGAAGTAATGCCCGATGCGATGGCTTGCCTTGCAGCTTCCGCAGCTTTAGCAGTTTCAGATATTCCTATCCAGGAAATTATCTCAGAAGTGCGCATTGGCAAAGTAAATGGCGAAATGATTGTAAATCCAACCCGCAGCCAGATTGCAGAAGCAGAAATGGATTTTATTATTGCTGCGACTGACCGAAATATAATGATGGTGGAAGGCGAAGGAAAAGAGTGCCAGGAAGACGATTTGATTAAAGCGATTGAAGTGGCCCACGAGGCTATAAAAATACAGGTGAAAGCCCAACAGGAGCTTAGAGACAAAGTTGGTATTACAGGCAAACGGGAATATACAAAGCCATACCGGAATGAAGAATTAAATGAAAAGATAATTGGCTTTGCCAAAGATAAAGTATATGCTATTGCTTCAGCCGCTTCAGCAAAACATGACAGGCAAGATGCGTTCGATAACCTGAGAAAAGAAATTGAAGAGTTTTTAGGGGAAGAATTACCTGATGAAGACAAGGCTTTAATAAAATTCTATTTTGGTGAACTTCAATATCATGTTGTACGTGATATGATTCTTACCGATAAGAAACGCCTTGACGGACGTGGGCTTGAAGACATCAGGCCTCTTACAATGGAAACAAATTACCTGCCTTCACCTCATGGTTCTGCATTATTTACAAGAGGTGAAACGCAATCTCTGACAACAGTAACGCTTGGTACACCGTTAGATGAATTGCTGGTAGAAAGTGCTGCTACAAGTGATTATTCCAAATTTATTTTACATTATAATTTTCCTCCGTTCTCCACGGGTGAAGTAAAAATGATGAGGGGAGTGGGCAGGAGAGAAGTAGGCCATGGTAATCTTGCCATGCGTTCTTTAAAGCAAATTTTACCTGGCGGCGAATATCCTTATACTGTTAGGGTAGTTAGTGATATTCTTGAAAGCAATGGTTCTTCTTCAATGGCTACCGTTTGCGCCGGTTCTCTTGCGTTAATGGATGCAGGTGTTCCGTTCAAAAAGCACGTAAGTGGTGTTGCAATGGGTTTAATTTCAAAAGACGGCCAGTTTGCTGTGCTTACTGATATATTGGGCGATGAAGATCATTTGGGTGATATGGATTTTAAAGTAACGGGAACAAAGGAAGGAATTTGCGGCGTGCAGATGGACATAAAAGTAGATGGCTTAAGCATGGATATTATGCGCAAGGCTCTTGACCAGGCAAAGAGAGGAAGATTATTTATTCTTAACGCCATGTATAAATGTATTCCTGAGCATAGAAGTGATGTGAAGCCACATGCACCACGAATGGAGAAATTAATAATCGACTCTGAATTTATCGGGGCAGTGATAGGGCCAGGCGGTAAAATTATACAGGAAATTCAAAAAACTACCGGGGCTACTATCAATATAACTGAAGTTGGCAAAACGGGCGAAGTAAGCATTTTTTCTGCTAATAAAGAAAGCCTGGATCAGGCAGTTTCGTGGGTAAAAAGCATAGTAGCTGTTCCTGAAATTGGCGATGTATATGAGGGTACCGTAAAAGGTATTAAAGAATTTGGCGCCTTTGTTGAATTTCTTCCAGGCAAACAGGGGCTTCTGCATATCTCTGAAATAATGTGGAAGCGGCTGGAAAATATGGATAATATTTTCAATGAAGGAGATAAGGTTAAAGTAAAACTTGTCGGTGTTGATCCTAAAACCGGTAAATTTAAACTCAGCCGCAAAGCTCTAATTCCCAAACCGGAGCAAAATCAACAATCCGGCAAATAAAAAAAGTAACTATTTATTAATTTAAATACCGAAGCTTGTAGAAAACTACAGGCTTTTTTTATGAAAAATTTTATTAAGGTTGAAATAAATTGTACTTCATTGGAGGAAAGCGAAATATTTATGGCAGAGTTGTCAGAAATTAAT
>Ga0068852_100004091_pt1 | contig 10266 bp, 10 predicted proteins | sample KBSCornC22_FD_66594 | JGI IMG/M metagenome (GOLD analysis project Ga0068852, IMG submission 66594) | Corn rhizosphere microbial communities from Kellogg Biological Station, Michigan, USA - KBS Corn C2-2 | ecosystem: Host-associated > Plants > Roots > Rhizosphere > Soil ... | reverse complement strand
GCAATGGGGACCTTGCTCCGGTGACGTATGAAGTATTGTCAAAACCCGGCCTGGAAACCGACGGTTTGTCGGGGATGGAATTGTTGCCCCTCGCACGCGAGCTATACCAGCGCTGGCTAACGTACGGAAAACTTCCCTACGAGCTGAGCAACCCGCCGGTTCACATCGGATCGCGCCCGAACGGCGACTCGAATCTCGTGCGCGTTCTGCGCAGCATCCGCTCGGTTCTCGTCCATGGCATCACTGACGAGCGCAACCGACGCGATTGCCTTTACATTGCGTTGCATTCGCACACCGACGTGCCGCTGCGCTCACGTAAAATGCTGGAAATTCTATTGCCATACGTAGACGCCGCGTTAAGACGAGTAACTCCACTGACTGTTGACAGCCCCGCCGCGATAAATACGCACGCCGCGCCTAACTCCTCACTCACAGTTGGCTTGAGTGCACGCGAGCTGGAAATCATGGAATGGGTGCGCAAAGGAAAGACCAATCAGGAAATCGCCTTAATCCTGCAAATCAGTCTCTTTACCGTGAAAAACCATTTACAGAGAATCTTCCGCAAGCTGGATGTGCTTAATCGCGCACAAGCCGTTGGAAAATTCAACGGCGAACATAGTGACAATGCAAGCACTCTATCTCAATCCTAAGGACGTCAACCGCCATCAGTCGGTGTCACGCACAGCGCGCCGCATCTGCGCGTCAACGCTTCTCGCAGCAATCGGCACAGCGGCGGCACTAACGGCGCATGCCGAAGCACCGGCTACATACCTTTCCCAATATCGACCGCCATCGCTTGCGCAAGAACAATACCGGTTGGCGGTAGACGCCACATACCGCCTCGGGACAGAGTTTCAAAGAGCTCGTGTTGCGGCTGCGCGCACTAATAAAGGCGAGGCCGCACGGCCCGCCGCCGAAGAGCTTGCGCGCAAACCGTTTGCACGCGACATTGAAGCCGCCGCTGCTGCAGCGACAATAGATCCTGCGCTCGTTCATGCTGTGATCCAAGTCGAATCCGGCTACCACTCGAAAGCCGTGTCGCCAAAGGGCGCGCGCGGCCTGATGCAGGTTATGCCCCAAACCGGCGCCCGTTACGGGGTTCCCGATCCGGGCCGCTCGCCGAAAGGCAATCTCAAAGCAGGCACCCTGTATTTGCGCGATCTCATGCGCCTGTTCGAGGATCGGCTCGAACTTGTCATTGCTGCGTATAACGCTGGTGAGAATGCAGTCCAGCGCCATGCGAATCGCATTCCCCCTTACCGCGAAACGCAACATTATGTCCGCTCTGTTCTCGCTCAATACGATAAATGGCGCGGACGCACTGGCAAGTCAGCCGCTGAAGACGCCGTGCAAATCATGAACACACCGTCTCGCATCGACTATTGGCGGCGTGCGCGCACTGAATCGTTGCCCGGCATTCTGACGTCCACACAGTAATTGCGCGTACTTAAGCAGAAGCGCGTAGCTGCGTAGCACGTTTGTAAAAACGCTGCCCACATGTAAGAACTACGTGTACTGGGAGTCGTTGTCGTGAGTTTCATCGCCGTTAAAACGACGCCTTAATACAGATCAACCGCTGCGCCACTTAGTGCGCCGCGGTCAGCATAGTCCGCTAATCCCTTGTCGTACGTCGAACCGGGTGGCATGCGGCTTGCTCAAGCATCAGCTTGTTAGCAGCTGGATAACCGGCATGATTAGCGCAGGCTGATTGTTATGGACTCACAACATTCCCCGAAGCAAAACAATGTGCTCGCAGCGCTGGATGATGCGCACTTCGAACGGCTGTTGCCGCATCTGGAGCTCGTGCCATTGCCTTTTGGATGGATCGTGTATCAGGCCGGTCGCGCGCCCCGCTATGCTTACTTCCCGACTACAAGTACGGTCGCCCTGCTGTGCGGAACGGAAAACGGTGCGACGGCAGAAATCGCGGTGTGTGGCAATGACGGAATGGTCGGAGTGACGGTGCTGATGGGTCAGGGCATTTCGTCGAACCAGGCTGTGGTGCAATGCGCGGGGTTCGGATATCGCATCGAGGCCGGTTATCTTAAAAGCGAGTTCGAGCGGCAGGGCACGCTCCGTTCGCTTTTGATGCGCTACATACAGATTCTCATGACTCAGATAGGGCAGACTGCAGTATGCAATGGGTTGCATACCGTGGAGCAGCGGTTGTGCCGGTGGCTGCTCGCGGCTACCGATCGCACGTCGCCTGGATCGCAAGAGCTAGTCATCACGCAGGAACACATTGCGAACATGCTCGGCGTGCGGCGGGAAGGGATCACTGAAGCCGCGGGGCGCTTACAAACCAGCGGAATTATTTCGTGCGGCCGTCGGCGAATTACTATTGTCGACCGGACTGCTCTCGAAGCCCATAGCTGTGAATGCTATGCGAGCCTGAAAAAAGAGCTTCAGCGACTGGCGCCGAAAAAATCTGAAAGCAGGACTGGAGAATTGTCGGTCGCAGAAGGCGGCCCACAACGACGCACGCCGCACACGGGCAACACTGACTGGACTAACGCGGCGATGCAACGATAAATAAGCGGTTAAAAAAAGCGGCTAGTGAGTTGCGGACGAACGAACGCTGAGAAAGTCCAGCGCCAGCCGCACCTAATGCACCTATTGCGGCTTGTAGTGCCGCCGCAACCGTATCGCTAGGCGTTTACCGTACAAGTGTCCTAAGTGGCGCCAAACCGGTTCGAACTACTGCTTACCCTCTGGTCTTCGAGGAGAGACACGACATGATGGTCACACCATTCTATGCCGCGCTCATTTCGCTCTGGTTGCTGTTGTCGCAGCTAGTGCTCAGGCCGCGTAGCCGGGCGCAGGAGAGCCATCGCCCTGAACTTAACGCAAGCCTGGCGGACTCTGCCTATCTGCCGCTCGCGCTCGTCATGATGCTGGCGCTTGAATTGAGCCGTTACTCGATCTACGTGTTGCACGCTATCGGTATTGTGCTATTGCTGAGTCGGGTACTTTACGATTGCTCCTTCAACTCACCCGAATCGTCCCGGTCCGTGACCGCAAGAATGCTTGGCCTTGTACTCTTACTCGTGGAAGCGGTGCTGTGCATTTATCAATCGATGGTCGCGCATTGGATCTGGTGCTGCGCTGCCTGACAGCGCGCTTACTTCTTGGGGTCAGGATGAATGTTGTCGACCCAGTGAACTTCCTCGGGCTTCTCGACGACCGGTATATCGAGATTGACGACGACGGGCTCTTGTCCGCTGCGCACGAGCACGCAAGATAAAGGCTGTGCTTCGCTCGCGTTTATTTCCTGGTGGGGCACATACGGCGGAACATAAATGAAATCTCCGGGACCGGCCTCCGCGACGTACTCGAGCCGGTCACCCCATCGCATGCGCGCACGGCCGCTAACTACATAAATGACGCTCTCGACCGGGCCGTGATGATGTGCGCCGGTTTTTGCATTTGGATGAATCACGACAGTGCCAGCCCACAGCTTTTCCGCTCCGGCACGCGCATTCGTGATCGCCGCCGCGCGATTCATGCCCGGCGTTTGCGGCGTATTGACGTCCAGCTCGTTGCCGTGGACGACGCGAACGCCATGTAAACGCCATTTCGATTCTGTCGGTTGTGCCATCGGTCGAGTCCCTAATTTACTGTTGGCCCGCGGCAGGCAAACGTGGTTTCACGCGATGCGCGAACGGACGCGCACTATTATGTCCACGCCTTCTGCTGCCATCCCTTGCGGCAGCGGAGGCAGGCCGGTCACGCGAATGTCACGTGCGTCGATATCGGTAAGCGCACCTGTATCGACGTCGTAAAAATGGTGATGAGGCGTGGTGTTGGGGTCATAGAAGACCTTGCTCGGATCAACGATAACTTCGCGAATGAGCTTTTTCTCGAGAAAGAGACTAAGCGTGTTGTAAACCGTCGCCTTTGATGTTTCGGCAGCGCGGTCGTTAACGAGCGCGAGCAACTGGTCCGCGGACAAGTGCTCGCCGCGTGAAAATATCACATGGGCAATTTCGATGCGCTGATGCGTCGGGTTGATGCCATGCGCCCTCAGCACGTCCGCCAGATTGTCCCGCGTGTAATTGTTTACAAACATCAATTTAATTTTAGACCAACGATCGAGTAGTGTCTAACACACGACTACACACCCCGCTGCGTTACGTCTTTGCAACATGATGCGCCAGCTTTGGCCATGTAGCGTTACGCCGTGAGAAAGCTCACGAGTCGATGCAAATTCCGGTGGGCATGCACGCACTCCCGCATGAACCGGCGCCGATTGTTAAGAATGTCATGTGTTGCCCGCTCGGAACCGCCTTCAGCGGCTATCCCGTTCGTTCCGATCAAGTAACCGCCTATCGGCTATGCGTGGCACGGCGATTCCGTCGTCATTAACATGCGACGTCAAAGGGAGAAAACCATGCGCAGACTCAATGGCTTCACGCTGATCGAACTCATGGTGACGCTCGCGATTATCGCGATACTTACCGCGGTCGCGTTTCCGTCCTATCAACGTTACATTCAGCGCGGGATCCGGTCGCAGGGCCAGGTGTTTCTGATGGATCTGGCGCAGCGGCAGGAACAATACTTTCTCGATCAGCGCGCGTACGCGACTGACCTTGGCGTTGCTGCGGGGCAGCTTTCGAATATGACCGTACCAACGGACGTGGCCAAACATTACACGTTACAGCGGCCATTTACGGTAAGTAACGTAGCAGGTGCCCCGCCGACGTTTACCCTTATGTTAACGCCTAAAGCCGGAGATCAGATCGCGGTTGCAAATGACGGCAACCTGCTCATCAATAATCTAGGCGCGAGATGGCGCGAAGTGGATGGCAACCTCAGCTACGCCGCTGCCAACGATTGTCGTTGGGAAGAATCGAGTTGTGTCCCGCATTGACATCGACGCTACGATCCAGCGCTTCGGGATTTACTCTTATCGAAGTGATGGTCGTGGTAACCATCGCTGCCGTCCTGTTGACGATGGGAGCACCGGAGCTGGCAGAGTTTCTCGCCGAGCAACGGGTACGGACGATGACCTCTGACCTTGCATCCGAAATTTCGTTTGCACGCGCGAAAGCAGTCGAGACCAGTCGCCGGGTATATATGGAAAAGACCGGCGTGTCGTGGCTCAATGGCTGGCGGATTTATGCGGATCTCAACGATAACGGTACCTACGATGCCGGCGAGGAACTCAAGACAACGGAAGCCGTGCCTCATGGCACGATGTACACATGCAGCACTGTTGCTGACTTTGCGACGAATATCATATTTCGACCGGATGGCCGCATTGTCCGCACATCAGCCTCGACGGCGAATGATGGAATCTACGTCGTAGATACGCGCAACAACGTGAATGTGTGCGACAACAAAGTACGCGCGGTACTATTTGGATTGTCGGGCCGTGTCAGCACGACGATATTTAAGAATACAGCGGCCTGTCCCGGGGTGGTGCCGCCATGCTGACGCGCGGCTTCACCGTCATTGAAGTGCTCGTCACTCTTGTCATTCTGATGTTCGGGTTAATGGGCATTGCTGGCTTGATGGCCAAAGGTCAGCGCGCCGCTTTCGAAGCCTTCCAGCGCCAGACCGCCTTAACGTATGCAGTTAGCATTGCCGAGCGAATACGCAGTAACCGGCTGCAGGCATCGGCCTACGCTGGTGCGGCGCCGCTTGCAACGCCCAGCGGACATGGAACGCAGTATCAGGATTATCTAGACCACAACGTTACCGATTGCGGCAGTACAAACTGTTCTCAAGCTGCGCTCGCTACCTACGATATCTCGATGTGGGACGGGCTGCTGAGTGGCTTCACGGAACAGCAGGCCGCTGCTGCCGCGGGTACTGGTAATGTCGGCGGCATCATCCGGGCACGGGGGTGCATCGTCGAATTGTCGAATACGAGCGCTGCGTGCCCCGCCCCGCCTGCGCCTACCGTTCCCTTTACGCGAACCATTCAGGTCAGCGTCGCCTGGCAGGGCGACATGGCCACTTCAGTACCGACGGCATCCACCTGCGGTCAGGGCCTTTACGGCGCTGGCGACGATCAGCGGCGGGTAATCGCGCTCAACTTGATGGTGTCGCAGCCATGTCCGTGAAAATCCGAGCGCTCATCGGGTGCGGAAGTGCGCACTGCGAAGCCGGTCATTGGCAGACTGGGCTGTCGATGATCGAGCTGATGGTTGCGATGGCGGTTGGCCTGGTCCTGTCAGTTGGTTTATTCACGATGATCGCGAACACTTCCCAGTCGTTCAAGATCCAGGACGACTTCGCGCGCGTGCAGGACAATGCAGCGACGGCATTGCGCTATCTCGGCGATTCTATTCATCAAGCCGGGTTCTATGGCAACTTAATGACCCCTGGCAATCTTAGACCGATTGCCGCAAGCGCAGTAGCCACCGTCAATGACTGCGGATCTGCGGGAAATGCGCCTGCCGCTAACTGGGCGCTGGACTTTACGACGCCGCTGATCGCGTATCCGAACCTTACTCCCACGAATATCAACGGCATATTCCCATGCATACGCGCACAGAATTTCTCGGCGGGCCCAGCGATTGCAAATACGAACCGTAATCCAGTTTTAGTAACACGCGGCGCAAACGGATACCGGATCTGCGCCGCAATATTCGCAGCACCCGGCCCGCCCAATTGCACGACCGGTATAAATCTGCTCACCGCGCAAAACAATTACACGACGACGATTTACGTACAAGGCGATCCGTATTCGGGCGTGATTTTCTATGGCGCTGATTACGCGGCCATGCGGCCGACAGTGGATGCTAAGAAGTATCCGAATGGCAATGACTTCGAAATGTTCGAGTACCGCACTCATGTTTACTATGTTCGCCCCTGCAGTCGTCCAGCAGGCGGTGCCGCGAATTGCACTGGCGCCGCGGATGACAACAATCAGCCGATCCCGACACTGGTGCGGCAGCAGCTCGTGGGCAGCACCATGACCGAAGTGCCGTTAGTGGAAGGCATCGAACTTGTCGACTATCGCTTCGGTGTCGATACCAACAGCGACGGCGTTCCGGAGTTCTTCACGCCTACCCCGGTCGCTACTGACTGGATCAACGTTGTTGCGGTGAAAGTCAGCCTGCTTGTGCGTTCAAACACTATGAATGCAGGCTACGACGACAGCGCGAAACGCTACGACCTCGATGGCGACGGCACCATAGATTACCGATGTGATCTCCTTGCGGCACCCGCGTGCAGTTTCAAACGGAAAGTTTTCTCACAGATTTTTCAAGTTCGTAACGTCGCGCAAAGGCGCCTGTTATGAGATCCCGTTATCTTGTCTCGACGCAAAGGCAGACCGGTGCCGTCCTTGTAGTGTCGCTCATCATGCTCGCCGTCATGACGTTGTTTGTCATCTCGATGCTCAAGACGTCGGTGCTGGAACTCAAGATCGGCGGCTCGAGCCAGGTGGCGGCAATCAACCAATCAAACGCCGAATCTGCGATCGATAATTTTCTCGCTGTTAATAACGGTCGCTTTGCACCTCTGTTTCTCACTGCCGTCGGCGCTGCCGGGCCCGTTGCAGGCTCGTTTGCTTACGCGGGCTATGCCGGGACAGTCGCCCTGCAGGCGGCGCAGCTTGCATGCGCTGGCGTGCCGCCGGGCGTCTTCGGTGCGCTCCAATACAACACGCCCGGCCTCCAGGCGGTGCAGTTTGACATCGCCGCAACGGCGCGCACGAGCGGATTCGGCGCATCCGGCGATCGAGTGGTTGTACACCAGGGCGTCTTGTCCGTTGTTGTCGGCTGCTAATCAGCCGCGAGCCGAAAAAAAGCAATAACAATAAGAACGAGGTGTAGGGTGAACAAACGTGACGTTTTCAAAAAAACGGTAGCGTGGGCGATGATAGTCGCAGCTATTAATCCGGCGATGATCGCACCTGCGTTCTCGCGCGACAGCGATATTTACCTCGCGACTACATCGGGTAATGCGACCGCCGAACCGAACGTGCTATTCATCCTGGGTACAAACGACCGTATGAATGTCGCCGAAGCTTGGCGTGAATATCCGGGCGCGTATGACTCGCACGCGGAATATCTCTGGAATGACATCAACGTTATCAGCACCTCAGAGGTAACGACGGAAGAAGCGAATGCGATTTCTGACGCTTCGCCTCCCGTAAATCCGTTCAGTCCATGGGGTACATGGTCAGGCGCGCTTGCGAGCGATCGTCAAGCGCTATGGCAAGCAACTAAGACTTACGCACAAGCAACGCAAACAGGAGATCCAGGTCCGCGCAGCACCTACCGAAATTATTGGGGCGGTTATTGGTACTACTGGCTGCCGGCAGGAACTGCCACATCGGATCCGCGTCTGTGGTCGGTCTCGTTCAACCGATTCATCGGTTTCGTGCAGGGAGTCGCCGGTTCGCGCGGTGGGGTGACGTTTCCTCCCGGTACAGCCAATTATGGTGACACCTCTGATTACCGCGTCTACAACCTCTGCACATCGTCAACGACTCAACTGGAGCCATCGACCATTCTGTCGCCCACGGGTCGTGCGCAGAACGCCGGGTATGTGCTCAACCAGCGATGGGTGCGCTGGGAATCCTATGCCGGTCTTCAAGCAAGAAACAACCCGCTCGTAAATTATCCTGGTAACAATAGCTGGACGAATGCTGGGGTCGACAACACGTCTTCCGCCCCTAGCGTAACCACGTTCTACCGCGGCTATGTCGATGGCGTGAGTGGTGCGCCAACCAATACTGTGGCGACGCAACCCACCAACGTGTATCGCGACAGCTGGGGCAGCAACATCGGCAGCCAAGGCTTACCCATCCGCATTCAGCAGGGAACCGTCACCTCGCCTACCACGGTGCCGAACGCTACGACTAGCTACGCGGGATGGACTGATCCGAAAGCCGATCTAGGCGGATTTGTGTATTGGTATTGGACCGCATATCCCGACGGCTACTACTATCCGCAATCTGTTTTGCAAGACCTGCGCACCACGGCATACAACTCAACGTATGCGCTGGGCGACGCGGGGGCGGTTCAAGTCCCGCCCGGCTCTCTCGCGTACGAGGAATTTGCTGCATGGATTGGTAACCGCGATTCGGCGCCGGTCTTTGGTAAGACGGTCGGACTCGCGGGTTACTATGATACGACGGTAGCAAGCTGCAGCCCGACTGCCGGTCCTGCGGTAGGCAACCAGTGCATTGCTTACACGAGCGGTATCAAAACCGCGCAAATGACAAGAAGCTGCAGGCCAGGCGGCTCGCAGCAGGCCGAAAAGGATGCGAGCGACACGACTCGTTTTGTGAACGGAACCTGCAACAACCAAGGTGGCGGTTCGTGCGTGTTCGACCAAAGCGGCAATAACTGCGCAGGACTCACAGCCCCAACGTGCACACCATTGCTGCAGCCCACGTTCTATACGAAATATTATGCCGCGGATTGTGCGTGGAGCGGACAAACCGCAATATCGGTGGCGCCGTGCGCGTGGAGCGGGCGGACGAGCGTCTATATTGAAGGTCAGGGAACCTACTACTACGGCGGCTCGTGCACAGAGGGCGGCGTAGGTACTAGCAGTAGCGCACCTACCGCAAACTCGAGTTGCCAAGTCGGCGGCGGCAGTTGGGTCGCTTCGAAAGTTCTGAACGGCACCACCCAGTCCGATGTTATAGGACCTTTCGCCAGCCCCGTGAGCGGTGGCCAGCAGGCCGAAGGCTGCGGCAACAGGATAGGTTCGGGTACATATAGCTATGGCGGTACCTGCGGTGGGGGCCTCGAATACACAGTGAGTAACACCGGCAATACTTCGAATTCGGCGAATCCGCCGAGCAGACGCACGCAGGTGGTACCGACCCAATGCTCAGCGCCGAGTGGAGGCGCTTCGCTTTCGATACGGGGTGCTGTCACACGAACCTACAACCAAGCGTGCTCAAATTCGGCGGCTAACGTCGATCAGACATGCGTTGGGCGTTACGGTGCCGGCAATTGTCAGATCGCCAACGCCGCGTCAACATACTGCCCGCCGTCGCAGTCTCAAGACTATGTGGTTTCAGCGGGTGCGGCGAGTTATTACCAAGCGTACCAAACGCAGGCAACGGAAAACTTTTTCTATCACGAATGCCTTGCCGATGGGCCCACACAAAATCCGAATGGCAACAGTTATCCGACCGCATACATGCGCACGTTCGGTACGCCCGCAAACTTCAGCACCACCGCGAGTGCGACGACAAGCTTAGTTGAGTCGTACACCACAAACGCGGCTCATGGTGTTGCAGCCGATGCGTCGAAGAACATCGACGTCTACTCGAACAATTACATGAACTGG
>Ga0068852_100004090_pt1 | contig 10267 bp, 9 predicted proteins | sample KBSCornC22_FD_66594 | JGI IMG/M metagenome (GOLD analysis project Ga0068852, IMG submission 66594) | Corn rhizosphere microbial communities from Kellogg Biological Station, Michigan, USA - KBS Corn C2-2 | ecosystem: Host-associated > Plants > Roots > Rhizosphere > Soil ... | reverse complement strand
TATTGTCTTGGATGTTGCCGAAGTGGGCGCCAACGATCGTCTGACCGTACAGCATCTTGCCGAAGTCGATCTCATTGGTGCCTGTCAGGGATGTGATGACGTTTCCGGCAGTTCCGAGCCCCTTCCAGTCCCCGTCCCACGTGAAGGAACCAGGTAGAGAAGCGATGGCATTCTCCTGGTTTGTGATGTCCGCCGGGCTGCCGTTGAGGATGTTGCCAGTGTAGTAGCCGGCGCATGCGCTCGCATCAGGCGTCGTCAGGGACGAATCACAGCCGCCGATGAGGGTTCCGTCCGGCGGAGGTGGCGGCGGCTTGGCTGGCTTGGCTCCCACCGCTCCGGCGAGGCTCGCGGCCGCAATCGCGACCACAACGTTGCTCCAAAGACCAGTGCGCATGATGACCTCTCTACGGCTACAAAGCCTATTGCAGATCAGAGGTGTAAAGGCAAATTTAACAGCAGGATATCCTAACGATAGTTAGTCTGTGCCAGACTGGGACAGATTCGGGCCTGAATCGGCGCCTCCACGCTCAAAAACCGGCGGGCTGAGGCAACTCTCGATCTTGTCTCGAGGCGACATGGCCGCGGCAGGCGACTCGGCCGCCGCCGCTTCGCTTTACTTTTCGTTAACCGTATTGTTTACCGATCGCTGGCGTCATCCGCTGGAGTACCGAGTCGCTGCACGGACGCGTGCGTAGGAAGTGCTTCAATGATCTTCTCCGCGCATGCACTATTGGATGGCGTTGAGCTTCCATCGTTGTCGACGGGTACCCGCCGGATGGCCGGTTTCGCGCCGCCTCGCCAACGGACGAGCGGCGGCAGGCAGGGGTCGAGCCGCGGAAGGGCAGTCACGTGCCTCGTCGGGTGACCGATCGTTCACGGCTCCGCCGAATCGCGCGGCGTGTGGCAATGACCCGTGCGGCGCACGAGTCGCGCCAGGGCGCATTGGCGCCGGAACCCGGGCCGGCCAGTGATTCACGCATGGACAATCTGCTCGCGCGCAGTCTCGCCCACCGGGCGGTTCTCGAACTACTGGTGGGCTTGGCGCTCCCGACGGAGGAGGAGCGGTCGCTTGCGTGCGCAAGCGCGGCCCGTGGACTCGAGGAACTTCGTTCATTTCCAATGGCGGAGAGTGCAAGCGAGGCATTGCAACGCGGAATTGCCGAGCTTGAGGAAGTCTTCGGTATCGACCGGGCATCGTCCGTCTCGCCCCCCGAGCGGCGCCGCCGCTGATCGTCATCGAACGCGCAACCGCGACGGCTTCGCGCAATAGTTGCATACGGACGCGCTACCCAGAGCGATCCCCGGATAAACGTCTACGACTGGCCTTGGTAACCACGTTGGTTGAGCTCGGCTTAAGCCGCGGGCCCTACAACCCAGATGCAGCCTGTTGGGGCCTTTGTTTGCGAAAGTCCTGCACATTCATGTGAGATGCCGATGGACCAGCGCGTTCACATCGATGGCCAAGACGCCACTGACCTTGAGAAGCCACTTCTCAGGGCGAAGCATCCTCGAGCGTCGGCTAAGGCTGATTTGAGGAACTTGCCCATCAGGCGCGCCGAAAAGCGCCGTTCCGAATCGCGCGCCCACGCTCGGCACCCCCTTGGGGACGTGCATGCACGGGTCGAGTTCCACGGCTGCGCCGTCGATGTGGACCTCTTGAACCTGTCGAGCGGCGGGGCGATGGTGGCTTGCGACCTCCGCCCCAACCTTGCCGAGCCGCTGGGGCTTCGTCTTGGCCAGGGCGACTTGATGGAGTGCCTGGTTCGCTGGGTCAGGCAGGGTCGGATCGGGCTCGAATTTGCGCATGAGACCCGTCTTTGCTGCTCGGCCGAGGAGCAGGCGGCAGTTCTCCGTGAGGTCATTGCACGCGGGTCCGGGAGCGAAACGCCGGGGCCCGATTACGAGCTTCGGGATCAAAGGCACGTCCGGTCGGCTCCCCGTCATCCTCTGATTTGGACCGGGGAATTGGTTCACGGCGCCACCAGGCGCAAGGTCAGGCTCCGCAATATGTCTCAAGGGGGAGCATTGGTCGAAGGGTCGTTATCGGTTCGGGCCGGGATACGTCTGCTTCTCGATCTCGGTGACGCAGGGACGATGATGGCGACGGTCAAGTGGACGGCCGCACAATATGCCGGGCTCGAGTTCGAGGAGCCGTTCGAGCTCAGCTCGCTGGCGAGGTCGAAGCCGCGGATGGTGCCGCACACCTGGCTGCGGCCGGCCTACCTTGAGAAGCACGTGCCGGAGGATTCGGCGTGGGACCAGCGCTGGAACCGCAAGTCGCTTGCCGAGGTCCGGGAAGAGCTCGACGGCTTCCTCAAATATTGAGGGTCCGCGGCGCGCCGCTAGCTGACGCCGTGCGCTTGCGCCGGCGTCCGTTGGCTGGAGCCGGAGCGCACCGCTTGCTGCAGCAGCTCGAGATTGAACGGCTGGCGGAACTGGACTCCGAACTGCGTTCCCTTCGCCCACCGCACTTCCGCTTCGATCAGGCCGCCCGCGGCGAAGTCGAGCCGCACGTCGGCGCCGGGCGGCACCTCCTCGCGGCATTCGATCAGTGCGCCGCCCGTCGAGATGTTCCTCAGCCGCGCGCCGATGACCCGCCCTCCGTAGTGCAGCAGCGCGGCCCGAATGATCCTGATCCTCGGCTCGCGCGGCGGCAGCTGCGCGGGAAGCGGCGCTGCGCCTTTCCTGGCGAGCTCGAGCGCGTCGGCTGCGGGCATCGGCTTGCCGAACAGATAGCCCTGGACGAGCGAGCAACCGAGGCTGCGGACGAGGAGCAGTTCATCGTGCGTTTCGACTCCCTCGGCAGTCGTGCGCATCTGGAGCTCGGACGCGAGCGCGACCATCGCCCGGATCAGCGCGGCATTGCGGCTTTGGGGATCGCATGCGCCGCGAACGAAGCTCTGGTCGATCTTGATCTTGTCGAACGGCACCCGCTGCAGGTAGCTGAGCGACGAATAGCCGGTGCCGAAGTCGTCGAGTGCGAGCTTCAGCCCGATATCCTTGAGGCTGCGGATCATGTCGTGGACGTGCTCGTCGTTGCTGAGGAACACGCCCTCGGTGATTTCGAGCTCCAGGCGGTTCGCTGCAAGCCCGGTTTCGGCAAGCACCGCTCGCACTCTTGCCGGGAGCGCGTGCGACTTGAACTGCACCGGAGACAGGTTGACGGCGATCGTCACGTGCTCGGGCCATTTCGCCGCTTCCTCGCACGCGGTTCGAAGCACCCACTCGCCAAGCTCGTCGATAAGCCCGATCTCCTCCGCCACCGGGATGAAGGTCACCGGACTGACCGGCCCGTGCTCGGGATGGGTCCAGCGGACAAGTGCCTCAAAGCCGGTCACCGCCTCGCTTGATGCTTCGACGCACGGCTGGAACATCAGGCTCAGCTGTTTGCGCTCGAGCGCGCTTCGAAGGTGGCCTTCCATCAGCTGACGCTGGCGGGCGCTTTCGTGCATCTCCGGGGCGAAGAAGCGGTAGCAGCCCTTGCCCGCCGCCTTGGCCGCATAGAGCGCAAGGTCGGCGTCGCGCATCAAATCGTCCGACGTGCGGTCGTCATAATCCGACGTGACGATGCCGACGGAGGCTCCGATCGACACAACCGTGCCGTTGATCGTGTACGGACGCGACAGGCTGTCGATGATCCGTTCGGCAAGCGCCGACAGATCCGCGCTGGCCGAGGTCGCCGGCAGCACCAGTTCGAACTCGTCGCCGCCCAGCCGGCCCACCTGACCGAGCTTCCCGACCTCATCGCGAAGCCGCAGCGCGACGAGGCGGAGAAGGGTGTCCCCGGCGGGGTGGCCGAGCGTGTCGTTGACCGCCTTGAAGCGGTCGAGATCGAGCAGGAACACCGAGCAGCGATGCTTCCTCCGCCGCGCGCTGACCAGGGCGTCGTCGAGCGCGCGGCGGAGCGCTTCGCGGTTGGCAAGTCCCGTCAGCGAGTCCTGCCGCGCGAGCCGGTCGAGTTCGACTTCCGACTGCCGCATCCGGGTAAGGTCCGAAGCGAAGCCGCGGAAGCCGAAGAAGCGGCCGACGTCGTCATGGACCGGCCGGCCGCTGATCGACCACCAAATCTCGTTCTTGGTCTTTGCCTGGACAATGAGGTCCTGAAAGGCGACCCGCGACGAGAGGTAGAAGCCGAGCGTGCGCTCCGAGGTGGCGCTCCCGTCCGCCGTTCCCGCCGAGATCAGGTCGGTAAACAGGCGGTCGACGAGGTCCGCGGGTTCCCGCCCCAAGGCACCCGCGACGCTGTCGCTGATGTAGGACAGGGTGCCGTCCCTGCCGGTCTCCCAGAACCAGCCCTTGCCGCTGCTTTCGAACTCGCGGATGAGTGCTTCCGAGCGCAGGCGATCCGCGTCGCAATCGTCCGCGGGCGGATTGCCGGCGTTTCCAAGGATGCGTCTGATCATGGCCACCCGAAGATTGTGGCGCGCGGATGGTTTACATTCCGTTATCCATCAGGGCATCTATGGCGGATGCGCAACGCGGCCGGCTGCGGCGCTCGATGGAACCTCGGCTCATGCGAAACAGGTGGAGGCGCAAACGTGGATACTCCAGATAGCGCACCGGGCGCCGTGGCCTGCGCCGCGCGCGGCTGTCGCCGAACGGCATCGATCATTCACTCCGGAATTCCCTATTGCGGCACGCACGCGCTGCGCGAGCGGCACCGCGAGGCGCTCGAAAGCGAATCGGACGCGCTTCCGCGACGACGGCTTTCGATTCGCGCCGACTAGGCCGTCCGCCCATTTCCCCGCCCTTGAGAGGAAGCGCAGGGCCGAGCGCTTCGACATTCGCTTGCCCGGCGCATCGCCGGTGTCAGAGTTGGCGTGAGGAGCGCAAGCTGGAAAGCGGCGCCTAAAGGCTTGGCTTGGCCGAAGCCCGACCCGATCCGCCGCGGCCGACCGTCCGGTCTTGGCACATGTATGCCCAAGCCATTGCTTCGCGGGAAATAGCGGAAGATGACGGTCCGCGAAGATGGCGGGGGGGCGCATGCACGTCCTTCGCCGGTCGTACGGAGGAACAGCGAGCATGGCCGAGGACCAGCAACCCACAGTGGGCGAGCCGCTTCAAGGCGACGCTTTCCGCGCCGGGCGCGCGGAGATTGCCGAGGAAATGAAGCGCCGTCTCGAACTTGCCCCCAAGGCGGCCGCGGGCGCTCGCCACCCGCCGTCGTTCCGCGCCGACCGATAGGATCGCGGCGCTTGGCCGGGAGTCCCGGCGTCAGGCATGAGTGCCGGTCGGGATGCGCCTCGGCTGCTATCAAGGCGCGGAGAGGCTTCGCACGGCCGGTGCGGAATTTCGGGTTCAACCGGACAATGCGTGCTCGTGTCCCGGAACGAGCTGTCGGGGAGCTCGGATCGCAACCTTGATTGGCGCCTGGTGAGGGAACAAGCGGCCCGGGATGATAAGCTCTCCGGGCCGCCCACTGGAGGCGTACCCCTTAGCCTCGAACCGACATTATCGCCGAATAGCTTAACAAACAATCAAAGCAGCATTGGCGTGCAAGTCGCTCGGTCGCGTATCCGCCTCTGGGACTGCTGCTTCGCGCGCCCACGACAACCACGACGTTATCGGTTCCCCGTCGATTGGAGACCGGTGATGCGCTGCACCAGGCTGACGCGTTTGGGAAAGCCCCTGCGGCCGGAAACCTCGAGCAAATCCAGCCCGCTTGCGCGCGCTGTGCAGTTGCGGAAGGCGGCGCCCCGGCAGCGCCGCCCCGGCGATTCACAAGCTGCCCTCGACCAGCCTCACCAGCGCGATGATCGCCCAGATGGTTGCGATCCACAGCAGCAGCGCGCTTGCGGCAATGGCGCTGACGCGAACCGGGAGCGGCAACTTGTCATCGGCTTCCTCGTCTTCGTCCTTCGTCACTGCCGTCGAGTTCGCCGAAGCGGCCCTTGCGACCGGCGCCTCGATCGGCGGAGTGAGGCTTTCTCCCGGGCTGCTTCGCAGGAACGCCGCGCTGATTGCCGCCTGCGATAGCGGCTCGGTGAATTCGCAACCGTAGAACCGCCCGCTGCTCCACATCACGAGTGCCTCGGTCGCGCCCTTCTCGGGCAGGTCGATGTGGAGCGCGTCCAAAGGGGCAAGCTTGACCGACGTCTCGATCAGCATTCCCGTTGCGGAAATGTCGTGGATCGAGACATTGTCGCCGCTTGCGCGAATATTGGTTCCGAGCTGCAGCTTGTGCCTCGGCTTGGACCGTCGGTCGCGGGTTGGGGAGCGCTCGAGGCGCGCTGCGATTGCCATTGGACCTCCGCCGCCCATCTGCCCGAAAGCTGGTAAAGATATGGTGTAGAACCTGGTCGTGCCGCGGGGCAGCCGTTCGCCCGGGCGATGGACCGCGCCGCCGCATGCACTCGCCGCAGCGCCTCGGATGCGCTCTTCCTCACTGTGGAAGGCCGGTGTCCGGCACATCCGCCGTATCTCCGAAGGACGACGCGGCCGCAGAGGTTCTCGGCCCGCCGGGCTGCCATTGCAGCCGTTGCGGACCGATCGGTAATCGCTGGGCAACTCTTGTCGCGCAAACAGTTGGGACGTTCTCATCCCACTGGGGACGTTCACGGGTGAAGGCTCGTCCGGCACTGACGGACGGGCCTTCTTTTCGTTCCCGCGCGCCCGTTGCGCTGACCCGACCAGGGTGCGTACTCCAACGCCGGCAGCGGCGCGTCCGTGGTCGCGCCGCCTCGCTTGGTCCGCAGCACTTCGCCGTCCATTTCGCCGGCGACGGAACGAACTTGAGCGCGCGCGATTAACCTTATGGGCCTTGATTTTGTCGGGTCATTCGGCCGATTGAACGTCTATGAACGTGCAGCCGGCGATTGGGGACCGCGATATGAACGCGTTCATGGTTCAGCATCGCGTGCTTCTGCCGGGCTCCGGGAGTTCGGTGCGAGCGCACCCGCCGAGCCTCCGTACCCCCCATTCCGGCTTCGAAATTGTTCGCGAGTTCGTCGATGCCTGCGCCGGGTTCGAAGACATGGGGTCGCTGCGCGATGCGGTCCAGACCAGTTGCCGCGAGCTCGGGTTCGACTTCTTCGCGATCATTCATCATATCCGTTTCGGAAGGCCGTCGAGCGACAAGGTCCGCCTGACCAACTATCCTCTCGAGTGGATCGCCAAACTCCGCGAAGTAGAGAACTTCCAAGAACCGGTGCTCAAGGCCGCCGAACGGACGTCCACCGGTTTCCTTTGGAGCCGGCTCAACGAACATGTGCCGCTCGGCGAGCGCGAGCTCAGATATATGAAGCGGGCGACGCGCTTCGGCCTGGCCGAGGGATTCACCGTGCCGAACCATATCCCCGGCGAGACTCCCGGCTCCTGCCACTTCGCGGTTCGCAGGCGCGAAGACTTGCCAGAGCACAACCTGCCCGCGGCGCAAGCGCTTGGCTGTTTCGCGTTCGAAGCGGCGCGGCGGCTGATTGGCAAATCCTCGCAGCCGTCGGAGCAGTATCTCGCGCCCGCCCCGCTAACGGATCGCCAGCGCGACTGCCTCTTGTTCGCCGCGCGGGGCAAGAGCGACACGGTGATTGCGCAGTTGTTGGACATTCGGCCGAGGACCGTCAACGAGCACATTGAAGCGGCAAAACGCCGGTACCTCGTGGCGACCCGCGCCCAACTCATCGTGAGGGCGCTCTTCCGCAGCGAAATCTGCTTCTCGGAAGTCCTCGACTAGCGCGGCGCGAGCTCGATTCTCAGCCGGCCCACGGGTCGGCAATTCGGCCAATGATACCATCTCGGCGGCGTGTCTTCGCACAGAACCAGCCGATGCTTTCCCAGCAGCTGGCGAAGAAGTGCCCGCGCCTGGATCGAGGCATAATTCGCCCCGAGGCACCCATGCGCGCCGCCGCCGAAAGGAACGAACGCGAAGCGGTGGCGCAGGCGCGAGTGCTCCGGCGCGAACCGCTCGGGCATGAATCGCGCCGGCTCGTCCCAATATTGCGGCAGCAGGTGCGTCAGCATCGGGTTTACGCCGACGACCGTGCCCGCCGGAATCCGGTGTCCCTCGAACTCGACGTCCTTCAGCGCGCGTCGCCAAAGAACCGGGGCCGCGGCATTGAGCCGGAGCGCCTCCTTCACTGCCCATTCGCTTTCGCAACATTCTTGGAGTTCGGCGAGCATCACTTCGGCTGGCGAACGGACGCCTGAGCACAGCTCGTCCCGCACCCGCTCCTGCCAGGCGGGGTTTCGCGCCAGATAATAGAGGGTCGAGACGGTTCCTGAGGACAGGGTGTCGAACGACGCAGCGATCGCGAACGTGAGGTGCGCCAAGACCTCGCCATAGCTGAGCGAGCCTTCGTGCATCAGCCGGCAAAGCGCCGAAGCGAGATCGGCCCGCTCCGGGCTTGGCTTTGCTGCCAACATTGGCCGCAGCAGTTTCTCGATGTGCCGCTTCGCCCAGCTCGCGCGGCCGTGGGCCGTTCCTGGAAGCGCCCACGGCAGGACTGCCGTTGCCGATCTCATCATGTAGCGAAAGGCGAGCAAGTCGCTCCGCGTTGCGAGCTGCGGATCCCGGCCGAGGAACGCACTGAAGCCATTAGCGAACGTGAGCTGCTGCGCGAGATCGTAGATGTCGATCGCACGGCCGGACCAACTGTCGCAGAAGCGGGCGCCGTTGCGCGAGAAAATGGCGAGATATGACTGCAGCTCGTCCTGCTTGAACGCGGTTGCAATGAGCTTCCGGTGCCACCGGTGATCGAGGCCGTCGCGAAGCAGGAGCCCGCCGTCGAAATGGCGTCCGAACACCGGCTTCCATCCGCCGTACGCCGAGAAATTGCCGTCACGGTCGAACAGCACGAACTCGTTGGCTTCGGCGCCGACGAGCTGGACGTTCCAGTTGCCGCACGCATAGAAGCAGTGGACCGGCCCGAACCGGTCGTACATCGACCGCGTGAAGGCGAACGGGTCGCGGACGGCTTCGGGCAGAATCCCGAGCACCGGCAGGCCCTTGCGTCCCGGGATGTGCGCGATGTCCTGGCGGCGGACGTGCGGGAAGTCGGGAATCTGCCGCGTCGGCTTTGGCGCAGCGGCGGCGACGGGATGCATATGGGCGGTCATTGTCGCGCTTTCCTTTGGAGGCCCTTGAGTCCGCCTTAGTCGAGGCCGGCGGTGAGACCGCACCCGGTAACTACCGGGGCTGCGCGCCCGGCCTCGCCGGCGCATGGTTCGCGCCATGATCGAGGTAGTGTTCCCCCAATCCCGATTCGAGCACGCGTCCGCATTGATGCAGATGCATCACGACCGGAAGCGGGTGTTCGTCGACAGGCTCGGCTGGAGCCTCGCTTCCCGCTCGAGCTGGCTCGAAGTGGACGATTTCGACAACGACTCGGCCGTCTACCTCCTCGCGCGCGATCCCGCGACCGGGAGGCACATGGCCTCGGTGCGGCTGCTTCCGACAACCGGGCCGCACATGCTTTCCTCGCTCTTTCCCAACCTTTGCGCCTGTGGCGTTCCTGCCGGCGAGGATTGCTGGGAGATCTCGCGTTTTCTGACGTGTCCGCCGGAGGTGGAAGGAACGTCCGTCGTGCGGCTCCACCGCCTTCTCGCCATTGGCCTGATCGAGTTCGCGCTGATGAAGTCGATCTCCCGCTACACGCTCGTGACCGAGGCTCACCGGGTTCCGGCGCTGCTGTCGATCGGCTGGCTGGTCATGCCGCTCGGGCTCGCGACCCCTTGTGCGGGCGAGACCCTGCAGGCGCTGGAGATTCGAGTCGAGGAGCAGGTCCTTGCAAGACTCAGGAGAAAAGCGGGGATCTGCTCGGGGGTCCTGCAGTTCACGGGGGACGTGCGCGTGGCGGCCTGATGGCGTCTCCGGCACGATACTCGACCACTGGTTGCGGCGCGCGCCGTTGCGCTGGCGCTCGGCGACGCGGGCATGCGGCTGGAGAGGGTAGGGCGCGGCAGTGACGACGAAGGAACGGCTCACTCGGCTGACGGAGCATGAAGGCGATTTCGTCCGCCTGTCGCGTGGCGACGTCGAGGACACGCTTCGGCTCTTTCAGACACTCGGCCGCGCGCTCGCCGCGAATCTTCCCTCAAGCATCGACCGCTCGCGCTTCGTCCGCATTGCGCAAGCCATCCTCGACCAGCGGCAGGAGCGCTCGCGACAGCTGCCAGCCGAACTGTTCGGCGAGGCCGGCTGGACAATTCTTCTCGAACTATACGCCCGTGGAGCGCTCTCCGAGGAGGAACTCTCCAGTGTCGCCGACGCAAGCGGAACGCCGGAGAGCGCTGCCCGCAGGTGGACCGGCTTTCTCGAGGAGCAGGATCTCGT
>Ga0068852_100004088_pt1 | contig 10268 bp, 8 predicted proteins | sample KBSCornC22_FD_66594 | JGI IMG/M metagenome (GOLD analysis project Ga0068852, IMG submission 66594) | Corn rhizosphere microbial communities from Kellogg Biological Station, Michigan, USA - KBS Corn C2-2 | ecosystem: Host-associated > Plants > Roots > Rhizosphere > Soil ... | reverse complement strand
ATTGCCGCGCTGACGGCCATGTCGCTGGGAAAGCACGTCTATGTACAGAAGCCAATGACGCATGATATATATGAGGCCCGTACCCTGACCGAGGCGGCCAAACGGTATAAGGTAGTGACCCAGATGGGGAACCAGGGTTCTTCGAGCGATGGGGTGCGGCAGATGCAGGAGTGGTACAATGCGGGGATCATCGGGGATGCGGTAGCCATCCATGTATGGACCAACCGTCCCGTATGGCCGCAGGGTTTTGGACGTCCGAAGAGCACTGATCCGGTGCCTGCCGAGCTGAACTGGGATTTGTGGCTCGGACCTGCCCAATTCGAGGAATACCATAAGGAGTATGTGCCTTTCAACTGGAGAGGCTTCTGGGCCTTTGGCACCGGTGCATTGGGGGATATGGGATGCCACCTGATAGATCCTCCCTTCAAGACCGTGGGCCTGGGTTATCCTTCCGAAGTGGAGTGTAGCGTAGTGGATATTTACGAGCAGATGTGGACGCCCAGCTACTATCCTGAAAGCTGTCCTCCGGCCAGCTCCATCAAGATGACCTTCCCGGGTAAGACTGGCAAGCCCGATGTGGCCCTGTACTGGATGGATGGGGGACTGAGACCCGAACGTCCTGCCGAGCTGGGACCTGATGAGATGATGGGGGGAGATGACGGTGGCGGCGCCATTATCACGGGTACAAAAGGAAAGATCATGTGCGGAACATATGGCAGCAAGGCTACTTTATTGCCTACGTCCAGGACGAAGGAAGTGAATGTGCCGAAGACGCTGGCCAGGGTTCCGGAAGGGCACTATGTGCAGTGGGTGAATGCCTGTATCGCCGGCTATGGAAAGAATACGCTGAGCTCTCCTTTCGAATATGCGGGACCATTGACCGAAACGATATTGATGGGCAACCTGGCGCTGCGCAGCTGGAATGTGAAGGATGGGAAGAATTTCCCGGGAAGAAAGAAGCTGTTGTGGGATGCGCAGAATATGAAGATCACGAACTTCGATGCGGCCAACCAGTTTGTAAAACGGGAATACCGGGAAGGATGGAAACTCCCGATATAGCAAGAAAGGCCGGCGTCAGCCGGCCTCCCTGATTGGCAAAGCCAATCAGACATAATATGAAAAAGGGCGGCTCGATTTTTTGCCTGTTGAGTCGCCCTTTTTAGTCAGATAAGAGCTTTGAAAGCTCGATCAGTTCCCTTTGCTTATAAGCATTGCGTTCGTCGTCGAAGCATTTGCTGAACTCTTCCAGGGTGGTCTGTATGATGCGATTGTGGGAGAGTGGTTTGAAGTAGGAGGCCACTGGCGGAACGGAGACCCGTTTGAAATAGCTATCCACGTCCTTGTGGGAGAACACCTGCCCGCTCATCGGGTCGATAAAGAACTCGATGCGTTGTTGCGGGCTAAGCTTTTCCGGATTCTCGTCGTAGGTGGGCTTGATATAGGCCAGCACGAACTGGCGGGGAATATTGATAGCCTTGACCGGGATATCCAGTAATTCGCCCAGCAGCAGATAGAGGATGCCATTGGCGATGGAATTGCCTCTCTTGGTCTCGATGAGCTTGTTGATAAGGAATTCATCCGGCTGCTGGTAAGCTACTTCCGTCCCTTTGAGACCATAATAGCTGTAGAGGATGCTGGTCAGAACGTTGACCTGTTCGAGGGGAGTGAGATAGCTGTTCAGCTCCAGCCAGATATTGCGCCGGAGCTTTTCCACTTCCTGCAGAATAGGGGTGGTGATCAGGTCCGGGTATTGAAATTTAGCGACGAGGAGGGCGGCCGTCAGGAGGTCCTGGTAGCTGCTGCTCTTCCAGCGTAAAAAATCTTCTGTCAGATCGTGGTAATGAAGTTTGTGTATCAGGAGCTCGATACGTTCCTGCACTTCTCCGCTGATGGTATTCTCCCAGAGATTCTCCAGGTTGGGAATAATGCCTCTGCCATAGCTGACGATGCGGTTGGTCACTGAGTCGAACACTTCCTGGTCAGGATCGTCGATCAGGTGAAAAAGGGCCTTTATTTCTTTGGTCTCTTGCATGTAGATGTTTCTTCCCTGAAATACGAAATCAATTTCAGGGAAGTTTATAAGATTTTGATAAAATTCTTATCCACAAGCGGACGCTAAGTGTTTATTACTAAACTCCAGAACGAGCCAGAGGCTCGTTGTCCGAAGGACAGACATAAAACTTTCGCCGGCGGGTAAGGGGTTCTCTTATAGATAACGGCATTCCCTTGTTGGAAATTGTGAACTGATTTTCGACCTGTCGGTCGAAAACGGCTAATGATTGTCCTTCGGACCACCGGCCCGTGGCCGGTTAGGGCCGGTCAGCCCTTCTTCTTGCGGGGAACGCGTTTCGGAGGATTGGCCTTTACTTCTTCGATGATGGCTTTGACCTCCTCCAGGCTCAGATCGGCTGCGTTGTCCTGTTTTTCCTTTGGCAGCTTGTAGTTCCGGAGCCCCTGTTTGATATAAGGGCCATAGGGGCCTCGCAGCACCTGGATCTTTTCTTTTTCGAAGATCTTGATGGTGCGTTCTTCCTTGGCCGCTCTTTTCTCAACGATGATGGGAGTGGCTTCATCGAAGGTGATGCTATAAGGGTCGTATTCCTTCCCCAGAGAGTAGAATTTCTTATCGTGTGCAATATAAGGGCCAAACCTGCCGATGTTGACCACCACGTCGGAATCTTCGAACGGACCCAGGTTGCGGGGCAGGCGGAAGAGCTCCATGGCTTCGTCGAAGCTGATGGTCTCGATGCTTTGGGTATTCTTCAGCTTGGCAAACCGGGGCTTTTCTTCGTCGTTGACATCCCCGATCTGCACCATGGGGCCATAGCGGCCCATACGGGCGATGACTTTCTTGCCGCTGGTGGGATCCAGGCCCAGCTCCCTTTCTCCTTTGATCCTTTCGGCCGTCTCGATGGTGTTATCCACATCCTTTTTAAAAGGGTTGTAGAAATCATCGATCATTTTATTCCATTGGATCTTACCCTGCGCCACTTCATCGAACTCTTCTTCGATGCGGGCCGTAAAGTGGTAGTCCATGATGTCGTCGAAATATTGTTTCAGGAAGTCGGTGACTACCAAACCCAGGTCGGTTGGAAACAGCTTTGATTTTTCGGCGCCTGTATTCTCCTGTTCGACGAGCTTTTCCACGTTGTTGTCTTTCAGCCGGAAGATCCTGAAATCTCTTTTTACGCCTTCCTTATCCCTTTTTTCCACGTAGCCTCTTTTAAGGATGGTGGAAATGGTAGGAGCGTAGGTGGAAGGGCGTCCGATGCCCAGCTCTTCCAATTTCTTCACGAGGGATGCCTCTGTATAGCGGGGCTGTGGGCGGGTGAAACGTTCGACAGCGCGCATTTCCTTCAGCGGCAGCTTCTGTTGCACGGCCAGAGGGGGGAGCATGCCTTCCTGTCCATCTTCTTCGGTGATCTCATCTTCATCCCTGTCTTCCATATATACTTTCAGAAAGCCGTCGAATTTCAGCACTTCTCCGCTGGCCGTCAGCTCTTCCCTGGTGGACGACAAAGTCGTTCCGGCCGAAGGCCCATTATTGGAGCCGGTAGAGACCTGGATCTTTGCGATGGTCTTTTCCAGCTCGGCATCCGCCATCTGGCTGGCCATGGTCCTTTTCCAGATGAGCTCGTACAGCCGGCGGCAGTCCGCATCATCCACGGTGAAGGTATCCATATAAGTGGGGCGGATAGCTTCGTGCGCTTCCTGGGCGGATTCGTTCTTATTCTTGTATTTACGGGCTTGTATGTACCTCTTACCGTACTGGCTGTCTATTTGTTTGGTGATCGCGTCCATGGCCGTCTCGCTGAGGTTGACGCTGTCGGTACGCATGTAGGTGATCTTACCGCTCTCATACAGCTTTTGCGCCAGCAGCATGGTGCGGCTGACGGAATAACCCAGCTTACGGCTGGCTTCCTGCTGAAGAGTGGATGTCGTGAATGGGGCGGCGGGTGTTTTTTTACCCGGCTTGACCTGTATGTCCGTGACGGTGTAGTCGGCGCCCTTGCAGCCATTGAGAAATGACTCCGCATTTTCCGCTGAAGCCTGTTTCTTCCCTTCTGCTGTAAAGGTCACCTGTTTGCCGGCGACGTCTTTGGCGGTGAAAAGAGCTTCTATTTTAAAGGAGCTGACGGGCACGAAGGCGTTGATCTCCCTTTCTCTTTCTGCGATGATGCGTACGGCAACGCTCTGCACGCGGCCCGCGCTCAGATTGTTCTTCATGCTCATCTTGCGCCAGAGCACAGGGCTTAGCTCGAAACCCACGATCCTGTCCAGGATACGGCGGGCCTGCTGGGCATTGACCAGGTTCATATCCACCGTACGGGGCCGTGTGACAGCCGATTGGATAGCCGGCTTGGTTATCTCATGAAAAACGATGCGCTTGGTTGTCACGGGATCCAGTCCCAGCACCTCACAAAGATGCCAGCTGATGGCTTCCCCTTCACGGTCCTCATCCGTTGCGAGCCATACTTCGCCGGACTTTTTGGCAATGCTTTTTAGCTCTTTTACGACCTTTTCTTTATCATCAGGGACGATATAACGGGGTTTATAATTGTTCTTTATATCAATTCCCATATCGCCTTTTTCCAGGTCGCGTATATGACCATAACAGCTTTTTACCTCAAAATCATCACCCAGGATCTTCTCAATCGTCTTGGCCTTTGCCGGAGACTCCACAATCAATAAATTCTTAGCCATGTGTTCTATAAAGTGGTTTAAAATAGGATTGCCCGCCTATGGGATCTACTATCGTCCGCTTGCAAGTTTACAGTATAACCTTCAAATTAAAAAATCAGCGCCAGCGGCAGGGGTACATAAATCTTTTTTTATTAAACTATTTTAATTTGTATAACAGGAATTTACATAAAATGGTTGCCTAAGGTTATAAGTTTATGAAGCCAAAAGGGAAAAAACTTTAAATTGGAGGGATATTGGACCGACCTTGAATAGCTCATTTCTGCACATGCCCAATTCCTGCACAATATTTCCCCTGGGAGATTCCGCCATGACCCTTGAACTGGGTCATCTTATTGATGAACAGGTGAATAGACGGGTTTTGACCCTGGAGGCATGGTTGCGGCAACGTTCCTTTTCCGGGTTGAAGGATATTATTGTCGCTTATTCGTCCATTACTGTTTTTTATGACCCTGCTGAGATGCGCCAGTCCGGCTGGTCCGATGGTGTCCACAAGCATATAAGACAATTGTTGGAAGAAGCCTGGGTGGCTACGGAAGGGAAGCTGCCCTCCTTTTTAGAGGAGAGAGAACCAATCCGGATACCGGTGTGTTATGGAGGAGGGTTTGGTCCTGACCTGGAAGGACTAAGCAATTTGCTTAAAATATCCCCCGAGGACATTATCAGGCTGCATTCTTCCTTTATATATAGGGTGTATATGATCGGCTTTTTACCCGGCTTTCCGTATCTTGGGAGGATCGATCCACGGCTGGAAACCGGAAGGAAGTCCAGGCCGGCGCCAGTGGCTGCAGGAGGGGTTGGGATCGCTGGTAACCAGACAGGGATCTATCCCGTAAGCAGCCCGGGAGGGTGGCAGATCATCGGGCGTACTCCGGTGAAGCTGTTCGATCCGAAGAAGGAGCCGCCGGTGCGGCTGAACATAGGTGACCAGGTGCAGTTCTATGCGGTGAGCAAGGAGGAATTCGAGACTTTGTCGGGGTAGTAAAGGGGATACTGATGTCCTGAATAGTGTATCTTTTAAAATAATCGATCACCCTGCGCATATCCGAAATTAGTAGCTTAGTTCCTTCTGCGAATTATCCTGTGGTCTGAATATTAAATCTGGAATCGCCACGAGCGGTTCATTAAATCCTATCCCTTCGAACTTTCTTACTGGTCGTAACAATTTTACATTTTAGACTCTAAACGTTTATCATGTCTTTGTCTATCATTAAGCCTGGCTTACTGGATACGTTACAGGATATGGGAAGAAATGGCTACGGCAGCTGGGGCATCAATCCAGGTGGTGTTATGGATCGTTATGCAGCGCAGGTTGCGAATCTGCTGGTGGGTAATTGCAAGGATGAGGCCGTTATGGAAATACATTTTCCCGGCCCGCAGATACTATTTGAGCAGAACACGCTGATCGCTATTACAGGCGCGAATTTTTCCGCGACGGTGAATGATGAGCTGATCCCCCGGTGGCAGCCGGTGGTCGTTCGGAAGAATACCGTATTGCAGTTCTCTTCCCTGGTGGAGGGAGCCCGTTGTTATATCGGAGTGCATGGAGGCTATTGTTGTGACAAATGGTTGAACAGCTATAGTACGAACCTGAAGGCGGGTGTAGGAGGCTGGCACGGGCAGGCGTTGAAGAAGGGGGATGAGCTGCCTTTTAAGGAGAATACCATCTACTTTGCCGGATTATTGAAGGAAGACAGCAACTTTGAGGCGCTGCCCTGGCGGGTGAATACGGAAAAAGTGTACCGGTGGCCGCATGAAATAGGTTTTATCCCGGGGAATGAATGGGATCAGCTGTCCACCGCATCGAAGGAATCCTTTACACAAAATAATTATCTCATACATCCTTCTTCCGACAGGATGGGGTATCAGCTTAGCGGCACTTCCCTGACCATGGACCACCCTGTGGAACTGGTATCTTCTGCCGTCAGCTTTGGCACCGTACAGCTGTTGCCGAATGGCCAGATGATCGTGCTCATGGCGGATCACCAGACCACGGGGGGATATCCCAGGATCGCGCATGTGATATCTGCACACCTTCCCAAGCTGGCCCAGCTGCGGCCCTGCGATACCATTCAATTCAAGCGGATGGAGATCTCGATGGCGGAAATTCTCCTGACGGCCCAGCAGAAGGAGCTGCATATCCTGCAGCGGGCCTGTATGGATCATTTAAATGAGCTGGTATGCTGATCGACCTGAATTGTGACATGGGCGAGGGTATGGATACGGACGAGGCAATTTTTCCCTATATAAGTTCGGCTAATATTTCCTGCGGCTATCATGCCGGGGATGCGGATACCATGCGCAGGACCGTAGAGATGGCATTGCGTCATCATGTAGCCATCGGGGCGCATCCTTCTTATCCTGATAGGGCTAATTTTGGCAGGCTGGATATGTTGGGGAAGGGAGTAGAGCCGGAGGAGATTGGCGGTCTTGTTGTCGATCAGCTGATCCGGCTGCAGGCTATCTGTGATGAGTTCGGAGTTCGTCTGCATCATGTGAAGCCGCATGGGGCCTTATACAATCGCGCTGCCAGAGATGCGGCCGTCAGCGCGCTGATCTGCCGGGCCATACGGGAATTCGATGCTTCCTTACAATTATACGGGCTCAGCGGCAGCGCGATGAGGGTTGCTGCCGAACAGCATGGGCTGGTCTTTATCAATGAAGTATTTGCCGACAGGACTTATCAGCCTGATGGGAGCCTGACTCCGCGGACTTCTCCCGATGCGCTGATCGAGGACCCCGCACGGTGCAGAGCGCAGGTGGAAAAGATGGTGAAGGAGGGCCGCGTGGCGGTTATGGGTGGGGGTGAGATCGACATTGTGGCGGAGACCATTTGTCTGCATGGGGATGGAGGGCACGCCGTGGAGTTTGCGAAAATGGTCCACACGCTTATTGCCTGATTTGACACACCTGTTGGTAATTCTGACACGTCCGTCAAATGTAACTTCTGTATATTCCTTCAAGAACTATATTGATCCATCACTAACTGGTCTATTCCCTTTGACCTCATAAAGAATAGTCTGTTCCCTGGAATGTGCGCAAAGATAAATGATCCAAATATGGCAGTCCGACTGTACTGAAAGCTGGGAGATGTCGTTTAATTTTCATTATTGCGTCGGCGGTCTTCCCGGAATTTTATAGATATTCGGTTTCGTAGGGTTAAAATACTTACGCCAGTATGACCCGAAGTAAATATTAGGGAGCCAGGTGGGTAATGCTCCGCCTGGTTGAAAAGGCCAGGGAAATTGGTATGGAGCGTTCTCTGAAAGAGCTCGCGGTACGCTTTCATGTGGTGGCCATGGGGACAATACAAGGAAAGGAATGGATAAGAATTAAAATGCTCGGAGAGGGGGAACCCGGAAGTAAGACTGTTTTGTGACACTGAAACGATAAGGCAGTTATATCAGTATTTTCATTATGCTGACAGGGATTAAATATTTTCTAACTATATCTGTCGTTACTTTAAGTTTTCAATGGTTATGGGCGCATAAAGAGTCGACTGGCCCTGGCCTACGGGGGTATTTCCAGGAAAAAAGTGATACCATTCATTGGTCATCTGCCTATAGATTGACATACGACGATTTTCAAGGAATCCCTAAACCCAAAGGTAGTTCAGACAGAGATACGTTAGCCATATGTGCCTATAAGATCAAATACCAAATTAAAATGGTCGGCCCCGATCTAAAGATCAATGCATTCGCGGTCTTTGAAAGGAATAATTCGTGGATAAAAGAAAAATCCGTCTGGGTATTGGATCATGAACAGGGCCATTTCGATATTGCAGAGATCTTTGCATTGCAATTTGAAAAGAAAGCGAATGATACGACGATCAAGGATGTCCATGTTTTTTTGGACTTCTTAAATACAAGTTTTAAGGAAACAGCAGCAGAATGCAATGCAGAGCAGGAAAAATATGATATACAGACGATGAATACATTAGGCAAGCAATATTACTCTAAATGGATTAAAGAGCAATTGGATTCCCTGGCCAAGGGGCGGTAGCCCTTTTAGCATTTCCTTTGCAATTTCTCCCGTTTTTTCCCGTTCTTTGCCTTGTTCCCACTTCATTTACGACTATTGAGCCCCGCGGCGGCAAGCCCCCGCATGGGCGTGCATTTACCTGACCTACAATCAAACCATGTATGGCTACAAAGGACAGTGGACAGGCCGGCAATGGGGTTTATCGTAACCAGCGCCTGACCTATGACTCTTTCAGTGGAACGGAAGAAAAGAAAAAACGGGAAACACACTTTCTCTGGTGGTGCGCGGGCGCCTACCAGGAGCTGCTGAAGGACTGCCCTTCGGAACATAGCAAATATGCGGGACTCGGAGGCGTGGTCCTGGCGACATTTGTGCTGGCGTCCCTTTCCGCGGGCTACGCCATTTACAGCGTATTCAGCGATCCCATATGGGCCGTGTGTTTTGCCCTGATCTGGGGTGCGATCATTTTCAATTTCGACAGATTTCTCGTCGCCACCATGCGAAAATATGGAGTATCCCGCCGGAAGCAGCTATGGATGGCGACGCCTCGTATTGCGCTGGCCCTCCTCATCGGGGTCACGATCGCCCGGCCCCTGGAGCTGAAGATCTTCGAGAAGGAGATAGACGTGCAGGTGACGGAGAACAGGCATAAGAAGATATTGCTGAATGACAGTCTGCTGCAGGCGGAGAACCGGAACGTGCTGGCAGCGGCGCAGCAGGAACGGGACAGGCTCACGGCCCGGAAAGTATCCCTGGAGGACACGCTCCACCGGCTGCAGCAGGCCTATGTGCAGGAGGCGGATGGTACAGGCGGCTCCCAGCAAAGAGGGATCGACAAGCTGACAAGGTTGAAGCAGGAGGCATACCAGACGGCCCTGCTGCAGGTGAACCCGGAACTGCGTCAACTGGACGGCGCTATCCATTACCAGGACAGCATCATTGCCGGAGCCAATGCCACGAAGGATGTCAAGAACAGGGGATATGAGGCGCAGGTGACGGCCGATGTGGGGTTCCTGGAAAAGAACAAAGCGTTGTCCGACCTGTCGGGAAAGGAGGGTAGCGTATTCTGGGCCAATCTGCTTATCTCCCTGCTGATCATTCTGATCGAGACGGGACCTATCCTTTCCAAGCTGATCATGGGTACGGGACCTTATGACCTGGCGCTGGCCAGAAAGGAGCTGATACAGATGGCGGGAGAGGAGGATCAGATGCGGAGAGAGATGGAGCAAATAGGGCAACGGCCGGAGCGATCGGCCGCCGGCGTGGAGGCATCGGAATGAGCACGGACCAGCGGGTATCGGTATCTATTCCCGGCTGGCTTCGGTGTTGATATAATTTTCGGCCAGGGCGGTCAGCAGATCGTCCGCCTCTTTTTCCTCATGGAGGGTCATTTCCAGTATATCCAGGACATCGTCATACTCCAGGGTGCGGGCCAGCCGGGCCAGGCTCACATAGGATGATATCTCATAATGTTCCAGTTTTTGGATGGCCACTACCAGCCCTGCATCGCGGGCGGCTGTCCCTTTTTCCGTCGTCCCGATCACCGCCTCCGCCTCGCGGGCGATGCCCAGCAGCGCTTCCGACTG
>Ga0068852_100004076_pt1 | contig 10281 bp, 9 predicted proteins | sample KBSCornC22_FD_66594 | JGI IMG/M metagenome (GOLD analysis project Ga0068852, IMG submission 66594) | Corn rhizosphere microbial communities from Kellogg Biological Station, Michigan, USA - KBS Corn C2-2 | ecosystem: Host-associated > Plants > Roots > Rhizosphere > Soil ... | reverse complement strand
GCTGGCGTCGGTGGTTGCAACGATGAACCCGGGTGAAAAGGATGTGGAGGGGTTGATTAGGCGGAGCAATCTTTGGAGCATTCTGGACTCTTTTAGCCTTGCTTTGGGAACGCAGGACCCATTTTTCATGAAGGGCATTGTTGTGTTTTCCTTAACAAAGGGGTACTTTCCCCGCGAGTTGCCGAAGCGGCTCAAGTGAGGGCTCGCAGAATTTGCAAGTCGGGAGCGCATAAAAGGCTTTTTTCAAGCCGTTGAACTTGCTCCCCGATGAGCCGCTGTGATCACCCTGTCGCGCCGTGTGTATTTTCTTTCGACATGCGGGTGATCGCGAGGCGGGGGATCCAGTCGCTCACGACGCTTTCTTGGGAGGCGATTTAATGCTGACGGGCCTCTACAATGAGGAGGAAATCAAACCGTTTACGGAGCGACTTGGGGTGCAAGCGGTAATGGTGGACTACCCGTAGTACGCTTAAGTCTGCTTCAGACGGTGAGAATTATATTTGTGCCAACCACTGCCCGGTGGCGGCGTCGTGATCTTAACGCCGACGTCTTTTCCGCCTTTAGACACGCGCCCCAAGCCAAGCCGTAAGCCCAGACCGATATGAAAGTTCTTGTCGTTGCTCTTTGCGTTGCCCTGACCTCATGCCAGGGCGTTGTCACCAGACAAGCTCACGTGGTGCCGCTGATTCACGGACAGGTTTTGCTCAGCGCTGTGCCGAAGTTTTACGGGAAGACCGGAAGCTTTCGGGACCCTGGAAGAGGTGCCACACCCAAGGCGTGGGTCTATGAGAGGATGGCCGATGGCTCCATTCGCATTACGTGGACGATCGCCAGGAGCGGACGCGAGGACCTGGTGATCGTGGACTCCGGCGTGCATGACATGCATGTGCCTCCGGAGGCGATTCACACGGTCGAAGGAGCGGGGATGCAACTGCCGCCATCCCGCCCAACCGAGCTTAGGGCGGACGGGGATACAGCATTTGTTCGAGAGGCGCTTAGACTCAAGGCCTGGAAGTCGGGTAGGTGAGGATTTCCGATATAGGAGGGACAGTGCCGCCGATCGAAATAGAGCCAAATGTCTGAAGATCCCGGAAAGGACAGTGCGAGGACGGAACGAAACGATCTCTCGTCTTCAGAGGGCCATCCGGCGCGAGCCGCGAATAGGAGTTTCTTCCGTGAAACGGGCATGCAAAGCCTCAGTTTGGGCACGAGAATGAAAGTACTGACGGGCAACTTTTCGGATATTGAATGGTGGGCATGAGGGGCTCCTACGTAATTTTCGCAATCCTCTTCGCGACTGTTGCGCTCCATGCGGCTGAGGAGCGGGTTCTTTCCGGCACGACGTCCCCGAATAAGGAGATTGTGGTGGTGGAGGTGCTCGCGGCGGACGGGCAGAGCGATTTCTATTTTGTTGATCGGCTGAGCGGCAAGCGGCTCGGCTTCGTTTTGCCTCGTGAGCAGCGGCGCCAGATCAGCAAGGTGGGGATCGTGGCAAAATGGAACAAGAGCAGCACCAGGGTGGCGATGATGGTGTATTACGGTACCAAGCTGAGCGAGTTGCTGATACACAGTCGCGGGCGTGACGGCGCATTCCATGAAGTGGAGCTTGAGGCTCCGGATCCCCTGGAGCTTTATCAAAAGCGCACCGGAAAGAGGATCGCTTCACAGGGCGACGGGTATTCCGATAACTCCGTCGGTCCGTGGCTGGATGAGGACACGGTATTGCTCATGTCGGGTGAAGCGAAGCAGGTGATTCCTCCTGGGAGCGAAACGGAGGACGTAGATCTCGGCCAGTACGCTCACGTTTACGCCACATTTCGAGCGAAGATTCGCGGCCGGACGGCGAGGGTTTCGGATTTGCGGCTAATTGGGCCGCTCACAAACAAAGAGAGTGGAACCTTCAAAAAGCAGTGGGAGGCGCGCTATTTATCGGGGGGAGATTGAGGGTGCAGCGGGACCAGATCTTGAGAGTTTTGGGAGCTTAAAGCTGGAAGTGACCGGGAACGGAAATAGCAGCAGCGTGCATGGCAGCTGGAAGGCGATCCTCTTTTGGACGGGCTCTGCCCTGGTTGCGTTGAGCGGTCTGATCTGTGCTTCGTATTTGCACGCTCGCTCCCGTGCGATGTCTTTGGCGGAGAAGGGCCTGCTTCGTCCGATGCACGAAGGATTGGCGTTGCACCAGATCGACGAGGCGCGGCTTCGGCCTGTGTGGCAGTTCGACTTTGATCCACCGAACGAGTTTATCGATCACTATCTCACCATCCAAATGGGCATCACGGGTGACGTTGTTGCCACGAGGCCCGCAAACCTTTTGGAGATTTTGGAGGAGCGAGGGAAGGACGCGCGTGCGCGGAAGTGATTGATGGTTGTCGCAGTGGTGGAGGAGGCGCGAAACTCACGAATACGTCTATGAGATCTAAGAAGACGCGAACTCCATGTGTAAACTTCTCGGTTGTGCCCGAATACCTTGGGCCGAACGGGCTGTGGAACCCTCGAAGACGGAAAACGCCCTTCAAGGGGGCCTTTCAGGTGAACGTCTTTGGTTCGCGGGAGCACTACCTGAGATTCGCCGAATTCTTGCAGAAGTTCGCGGAGCGGGAAACCTCATCCGACGGGGAGTATCACGAGCATTTCGAGGGACTCACGAGTACGGACGGGAGCGTTCGAATTCACGTTATCCTCCGCAAAGACGATGTCGGGAACAGCACCTACGGTGAGTTCTTCCCGAAGCGGACGAGGGCGCGGAGCAGGGCAAAACGGGTGACGAACCGCACTGGAAAGCCGGACTGTTGACGCATTTCTTCCACCCGCTGCCTCCTCTCCCACTTGGCCTCCCTCGCCGCAATCCCCGGCGGCGGAATGGCGCGCGATTGCTACGGAGTGCTTTTTGCTTTCGGCCGGGAGCTCCTATTCTACCCCTCCTGGATTATCGCGATGCTTTCTTGGAAGGGGATTCGCCGCTGACCGGCCTCTACAATGAGGAAGCAATCAAGCCGTTTACGGAGCGACTTGCGGTGGAGGCGGATATGGTGGAGTACGGCGTTGCACGCTGATGCCGAGGCGAACGATCCAGTCGACCGGTTCTGTCGCTGGGAACGAAGCAAGGTCGAGCCAAATGTCTGAAGATCCGGGCCAACCTTGGAAGGCGGTCACTTTTGCGGCAGAAGACTGGATCAGCTCTTGCAGGTAGTCGAGATCACTTCCATTGCATGATAGGATCTCGACTTGGGAGGTGTTGTCCTGGTCGCATCCGGCGCGCTGGGCGATCGCGTCCAGAGTTGTGGCCAAGGGTGCAAAGCGGAAGATTCGCGTATCCTGGGAATCATCCCAATCGAGCATTTCGAAATGATAGGCGGCGCCACAGTGGCAGCATTCAGCGAATCCTTCGAGTGGTCCGTCGTAGTAGTCGGTAGCGAGGACCCGCTTGAAAGGGAGTTCGATGAATTCACCGTGGACTCTTTGTTGGCAGCAGACGGGCATGGGGGGCGTGTGGAGACTTATGGGCTTTTCCCCTTCCGCCTCCGCAAAAACTCCTTCGCTTCGGCATATCCTTGCAGCTCCGCTTTTTCGAAGTTTCTGATCGCCTCTTCCCGGGCTTGGGGGTCGTCCCACAAGGTTACGCCGAGGTCGTACTGTGCATGGTCATACCCTTGTTCTGCGGCCTTGCGCATCCATTGAATACCGGTCTTGCTGTCAAAGCGCGACATGAGGTAGTATTGAGCGATACGGTAGCTAGCTTTGCCATCTCCTTCCTCAGAACGGTGCTGCAACTCCTGAAGTTCGGCCGGGGGCAACCAGTAAACCGTCGCCGTAGAGATGGAGGGGCTCACTTCCCGAGGAGGTGGTGCCTTGAAGGAGAACTCTTGAGCGGCCGTGATCGCGATGGCGGTTCCACCGAGACGAGCGGGTTCGAATCGCCATTCTTCGAGTGCTTTGAGCGCCGTCGCGTTCAGTCGCTCATCGCTGGATTTCAGAACGATCGGATTCACGACATGACCGTCGGCTGTCACGATGTACGCGAGAAGGACTTTGCCTTGCAACGGACGCCCGATCTCGTCGAGCGCCCGGGTGGGTATGTGGCCAGCGAGGGTCTTTGGGGGAGTGAATTCCGGAGAGTCCGGCAGATCGGTGATCGTGAACTTCGCCGTGTACGCCTCGCGAACCGCCTTATCGTAAGGGCTGCCAGCCTTCTCGGTGTGATTGTAAACGATCGGTTTGCCTGGGGGTGGAGACGCAGCGGGAAGGGGGCTGACGAGGGCGTGCGCTGAAATCGAGAGGAATGCGAGCCGTTTCATGGAGGTTCAGATGCGAGGGCTTTCTTTGCGAACGCTGAGGATGGGACGGTGGGGTATCCTTCGGCAGCGGGCGGCGTGTACTCGAGTTACGGGGATTACGTCGCAGGCAGTCTGGCGGATCCACCGGTGGTGACAAGTTTTTACAATCCGCAACGAGGGCGCGCAAAATAGGAATCGCAATGCACCTCCCCTTGATTCGTGTTCCGCATTGGGTGTTCGCAGCTGTTTTGCCGTTTGCATTTTGCGTCGGCTGCTCATGTTCGGTGCGACCGATCATGTATCTGGCTGAACATGCATGGGTGCGACCGGTGCAGGAGAGGGATCTCAGCTGGTTTCCGGTTATGGCGAAGGGAGGTGAGGGTGGGTATTGCACCACCCTTCTTGGGGAGCCGCGAGCTGACGCCAAAATTGTGGTTGATGACTTCGATGAGGAGGCGATCAATCGGTCGCTTAATGCATGGATTCGCTCTTGGCCGGGTGGCCGACGCCTATCATCCCGGGACTACAGGTATTTCGAAGTAATCGACCGCGCTCCCGGCCTTACGCGGGTATGTCTGGAAGTGCCCACGTTGAAAGATTCGAAGACGAAAGCATGGTACGAGATCCGGGCAGGCGAGATTCACCCGGTGAAGATCCTGCGGTACGGCCCGGGCATCGTCGTTTACGTGGGGCCATACATTCTGTTGGGCGGCTTTATCGCTCTCGGGATTTGCTGGATGTTGATTCGCCCTTGGCCGAGGACGGGAAAATCGAGGGCGCAGAGATCGGCGGATGCCGACGTGGCGGCGTTTCTACGTAAGCAAGGGGATGGTCACGACTCAGGTGGGGCGGGCAATGCTGAACCGGAGGGACGGCGTCGGTGAGGCTTGGTCTCGATCTCTTTACCTTCCTGCCATATGCCCATTAACGATTACTTATTTCGTCCAATCACGTTCCAGGGTGTCACGTTTCCCGCGACGCTGATGGGGATCTCGATTCTGGAGCCGGTGTTGAGTATCGGGGACGAGGACTTGGGGGATTGGTTGTGGCGTTTGCCGTTGTGTTGCGGTGTTTCGAAACGGATGGCGGCAGAGCGATGCTGCCGTTGTGCGAGGCAGGCAGCTGATTTGATGCTGGAGCACCGGAATCGCGTGCTGGAGGGGATTCGGGAGCGGCTGGGGCCGTACGGTTTCGAAGCGGAAGCGACTTATCGCGATTGGTTGCTGGCTTTGCAGCGCATTGCCGAGTTGAGTGCCGCGACGGAGGGAGAGTGTGTTTGGTCCGCGCCTTCGCATCCACGTGATGGCCTCCGGTCTGAGGCTGAGGTGCTGCAATTTCTTGAATCGCTGGCGAAGCATGGATATGGAGATCCTTCTTGAACGGGGTTGCAATCGATTCTCGGAGTGCGTGCGAAATGTAGGGAGCGGTCCTCGGTTTGTAACAGGAGTGTCTGCGCGCCGAAGCATCGTCGTCAGCATATTTGACTGGGCCCTATTCTCTGCTTGAGATTCGGGGAATGCCGAGGCGGGCGAGCCAGTCGCCCCGTTTTGTGGCGGGGAACGAAGCAAGATCGAGCCAAATGTCTGAAGATCCGGGCCAACCGTAGAAAGCCGTCACTTTGGCGGCAGGAGTCTGGATCAGCTCCTGCAGGTAGTCGAGATCACTTCCATGGCATGATAGAAGTTCGACTTGGGAGGAAAGCGAGTGGCTCTGTAGCGCATTTTTCCAAGTTGCAGGCCACACGTTTCACGAAAACAATGTGAAGAAAGCCCGCGTGCGCGGGTCGTGGTGGCTCGCCACGAAGCGCCTTGTGGGTCTTGTGTGTGGTGTTCCGGGGGTGGTCGCTGCCGCTCGACCCCGCTAATGGCTTTAGCCCCTCCGGGGCTCCTGGATTGGACGCTCTTCGCGTATTTAGGGGGCCTTAACGCGGTTGGACGTATCGTTGATTCAACGACCGGCCAATTTCGCGGTTTCGCAGCTACGTGTTGCGGGTCTCGATCCGTTCTCCCTCGCAGTCCGGCCGCGGTTATTTGGTGCCGACATGTCTGCTGGTTGCGTTGCCTGACCGATCGGCCTGCTTATGCAAAACATATTTCGTCACGGGGTGATCATCTTTGGACCTTGGTTAGTCCAGACCTGTTGCTTGCTCTGTTTGTGCTCCCGTGTCGTAAGGTCGGGGGTGGTTTCGAAGGACGAACTGATCCGATTTATGAAGGTGGAGCTACTTGGGTTGGTTTTTGCTTTCGCGGGGATCGGCTTGTCTTGCATTAAGATCTGGATGGGCGTGCCGCGTGGGAGAGAGAAGCCCGCGTGCGCGGGTCCGTGGCGGCTTCGCCACGGAAGCGCCTTTGGTTTGGTAGAAAGGTTTCCAGGGGCGGCGCCTGCCGGCTTGCCCCTGGCTATCTTCTTTCGCCCCCTTCGGGGCTTCTGGTTTAGACGCTCTTCGCGTGTTGGGGGACGTAGAGATTCGCTGGTAAAAGGGATCGCGGGTATTTGGCTTTACGGTGTCGGACAGCGAGGACGAGTCGTGCGGCTCCGCACGGGCTGCCGCTTGGCCCTGCCACATTTGGAGGCGGTACCCTTTCCGGCTCGGCTCGGCTCGCCCGGTTCGACCCACGCGGCGTTATTCCGCTCGCCGCCGTCTCGGCCCATGCCGGGGCTCTTGGATCGGACGCTCTTCGCGTATTTGAGGAGAACTCACACTGAGCATGTTCGTATGAAATTGGTAATCTCCTTCATTTTGATGTGTGGTGCGACGGGCTTTGCGCAGGAGAACCTGCGTGGATTGCTCGCCGAACGGTCCATCGGTGAATGGCGGCCCGAGCTGGGGGAGACGGTCGCGAAGGCGGTGGGCCGACTGAGCGAGATTTACAAGCTGCGGTATCAGGAGCCGCTGCCGCTCTTTGTCGCCGCGGGATTGGAGAAGGAGTTGATTAAGCAGGTGCCGGCTTCTGCGGATCCCGTAGCAGCGACGCCAACGACGGGAGCTCCGTCGGTTTGGTCCAGTTTGAAAGCGCTGGCGTCCATGTCCCAGGCGGCTCTTGCGTTTAGAGACGAGGAGGTGTTGCTCTTCGCGAAGGGAGACCGGCCACGGGTCGAGGTATTTGGACCCGTAAACGCGGGAATTGTGCGCGATCCCGGAGCCGTGCAAGTAGCCCTCATTGCCCCGCCGAAGCCAGCGGACGTCGATAGGATCGTCGCGGAGAGAACCTCCTATCGTGACGTGGCGGGCGAATCCGCGGCGAAGATTGCGGCGATGTTGCTCGACGCTGGGACTTACGCTTGGGAAGGCGATGCCTCTGGAACAGAGCCGAAGTACCTGGCCCGCGTTGTTTTCATCAGGGGATCCGCTTCAGTGATGATCGATTTTAGCGATGCTTCGTCGATTCGTGTGACCAGAAAAGAGATTGGCCGACCGGCTACGTTTGTTTTTACCGCGCGATTGAGGGCTTTGATTCCGGCCGTCCGTGATCTGTTTCGCGATAGGTTTCCAGACGACAAGGTGCTGGACGGAGGATGGTGGGGGGAGAAGTAAATCTGAAGGGCTGGACGTCGACGGCGAGTTCGCGAATTAAGATATGGCGAAAGTAGCGCGACTTGAGAGTGAGGTGAACGGAAGTGAAGCCCGCGTGCGCGGGTCGTGGCGGCTCGCCACGAAGCGCCTTGTGGTTTGTGGGGTGGGGGGGTCCAGGGGCGGCGCCGGCCCGGCTTGCCCCTGGCTACATTCTTTCGCCCCTTCAGGGCTTCTGGATTAGACGCTTTTCGCGTATTTAATACCAAATTATCGCGGGGCGAACGTCGGTAGGTTAGTGGAATTGAAGGTAAAAAGGAGGAATTGCCATGACAGAGTATCGATTGACCAAGGCGGAACAACGGCTCCTGCGCAAGATGGCAAGGGAGCGTGAGATCTACACGAATGCATTGGAGATCGATGGGGGCTATTTTGAGTATTGGCGGATCGCGTTTGATCCGCCTCAAGCTATGGTGCGGCTTCTTCTTCTCCTCTGCCTGCTGGCATGCGGCGCGTGGGCGGATGAAGCGCGCGATGTGGCGGTGATTGGGGATCTGCTGAAGCTGCGCGCGCCGGCTCCGGATTGGCGGGTGCAGCTTGGGGATCCGGATTTCACCAAGTCGATTGACCGGCGACCGGCTGAGAACGCGCCGGAGGATGAGCTGGCGGAGTACTGGCGCGAAGCTCCCGGCAACGTGCCGCCGCCGAGCCGGGCGGTGCAATTGCGGCTCCTCGACGTGTGTGCGCGGGACGTTGAGCAGCTCGGCAAGCTGTTGCGATGGTTTTCGCCGAATGATCGGGAGATCGCTGCGCGGCTGAAGGCGATCTACGATCGTACGGCTGCCAGCCCTCCGAAACAGTGCGATCCAGAGGCATTGCACGATTGGCTAATGGAGCACAGCTCCTATTTCCGTGACGAGCTGATCGCAAAGACGCGGAGGTCCTTTGCCGGTGCAGATGCGGAGACTCTACGCGCGGCAGTGCAGGCGCTCGCGGAGCTGGATGGCGATGCGGCCGAACAGCTCTTGCGGTCGATGGCCAAAAGCGACGACGACTTCACTCGGACCGCCGCGATGGTTGCACTGCTGGAATTTCGCAGCGCCGGTGCAGATCCAGAGCGAGAAGGCTGGCGTACGGAGCTGCGCCGCGTGGCGACGGATCCCGGCGCGTCAGCCCGGGCGCGCGACTACGCGATCAGCGGTGTGATGCGACAGCGGTGGCCGGGGGACGACGAATGGTTTCTCCAGCTTTTTGCGGATGCGGGTCTGGCGGAGATCCGAGTAGAGGACCACCTGCTCGCGCCGCTCTGCCAAGTGGTGTCGGAGCAACCGGCGCGATGGGTTCCGAAGCTGGTGGGGATGATCAATGGCCCGGATCGCACAAAGAATGGCAACGCGGCGCTTTGCCTGACCAACATCCCGCAGAAGGAGGCGGTGCAACCGCTTCTGCCGTGGCTGACGGACGCGAGCTGGTCGCCGATCGGCGGAGACGCCGGCCGTCGACGGCTTTTGTGGGGGCTGACGAAGGTCAAGCTGCCGGAAGCGGTGCCGGGGCTGGTGGCGATGCTGCAGTATACGGATCCATGGCTGGTGGAAGACGCAGCGGAAGCGCTCGCTTATCAAAACGCGAAGGAGGCAGGTCCTGCAATCCGGCAGGCGCTCGAAGGAATCGATCCATCTCACGCGCTGAAGCTGGAGCGGGCAGCGCTGGCACTCCGTGCTTTCACGACGGAAGAACTCGCACAAGATCTGGAGCTGTATCTGAGGGCGACGGCTACTTCCCAGCATCGCCTGGGGGAGATGATGGAGCGAGAGCCGCCGCTGGGAAGTGAGGCCGCTGGGGCGGTCCTCCGGCGCGCAGACGAGCTTGCGAAGGGAGAACCCGAACTGGCGGACCGCTTGCGCTGCGCCGTCGCCGGGTGGGCGGATCCGGCAGCTCTGGCGGCGATCGGCCCGCGGCTCCAGTCCGGTGAGTTCAGTGCGCGGTGGCTGGCGGAGGTGCTTGGGCCGCAGGACGCTTTTTCCACCGCGATCGCGGCGATGGACCCGCTTTCAGAACGGATCGTGGAGGCGACGCAGCGACGCCGCGTGATCACAGCCGCGGTGGCTGGGGTTCAAGATCTCCACGGCGTGGCGCGGGGCGCTCAAAGCGCGATGACTGGGGAAGCCTTGGAAGAGATCCTACGGGGGAGTGATCGGATGGCGAAGCTGGGGCTGCTCGCTTCGGCTCGGCTGACCAGGATGCGCCTGCCGCTTACGGCGGTCGCGCCGCTGCTGGATGCGACTGACCCGCTCCAAATCCGGGCGGTGGAGCAATACCTGATTTCCGAGGATAGCCCGGAAGCGCGGATGCTGGTGCTGCGGCGGCATCCCGGAGAAGCGCGGGTCCTCGGTGCCGCGGAAGACTTTGCCCCGGATGGAGAGGAGAGATGGATCGAGCAGATGGAGGAAGGATTTCGCGACTGGTTCGCAAAGGCGGATGATGCGCCGCGCGAAG
>Ga0068852_100004074_pt1 | contig 10282 bp, 8 predicted proteins | sample KBSCornC22_FD_66594 | JGI IMG/M metagenome (GOLD analysis project Ga0068852, IMG submission 66594) | Corn rhizosphere microbial communities from Kellogg Biological Station, Michigan, USA - KBS Corn C2-2 | ecosystem: Host-associated > Plants > Roots > Rhizosphere > Soil ... | reverse complement strand
GACGACGCGATGCGCGTGGCGATGGGAGAAGCGGCGGTCGCGGCCGCGCGCGCGATCGGCTATCGCGGCGCCGGCACGATCGAGTTCATCGCCGGCAGCGACCGGCGCTTCTACTTCATGGAGATGAATACGCGCCTGCAGGTCGAGCACCCGGTCACCGAGATGATCACCGGCGAGGACCTCGTGGAGTGGCAGTTGCGCATCGCCGCGGGCGAGCCGCTGCCGCTCATGCAGGCGGAAGTCCATTCGGCCGGCCACGCGATCGAGGTGCGGCTCTGCGCGGAGAATCCGGCGAACGATTTCCTGCCGGAGACCGGGCGCATCGGCGTCTTCCGCACGCCGGCGCTGGACGACGAGGTGCGGCTGGACACCGGCGTGCGCGCGGGCGACGAGGTGAGCGTCTTCTACGACCCGATGATCGCCAAGCTCATCGTGTGGGGCGAGGATCGTGGCGATGCCGCGCGGCGCATGCAGGGCGCGCTCGCGCAGACGTCGCTCCTCGGCGTGAAGACCAACCTCGCGTTCCTCGAGCGCGTGGTCCGCCATCCCGCATTCCTCGCGGGTGAGACCGATACGGCGTTCATCGATCGGCACCGCGCGCAGCTCCTGCCGCCGGAATCGCAAGTGCCGGTGGAGGCGCTCGTGGCCGCGGCGGCGCGGGTTTTCCTCGACGAGCGCGCGGCCGGCTCGTCAGGCTCGCCCTGGGACGACACCACCGGATGGCGGTTGAACCAGCCGGCGCTGCGTCGCATCCAGTTCCACCGCGCGGACGATTCCATCGCCACGGTCGACGCCGTGATGGAGCACGATCATGCGACGGTGGCGATCGACGGCCGCTCGCATCGCGTGGCGCTCGGGCCGTCGGACGGCGAGCGCCTGCAGATCGCGCTGGACGACGAGACCTTCTTCGCCAGCGTGACGCGCCTGGGCGAGCGCTTGTCGGCGGTGACACCGCAGGGCCGCTTCGACCTCGAGCGCGTCGATCCCTTCCACTACGAGCCCACCGATGCCGCGCCCGATGCGCGGCTCACGTCGCTCATGCCCGGCCGCGTCGTGAAGCTCATGGCACAGCCGGGCGACAGCGTGAAGAAGGGCCAGGCGCTGCTGATCCTCGAGGCCATGAAGATGGAGCACACCATCGTGAGCCCGCGCGACGGCGTCATCGACCGCGCCGCCTTCGCCGAGGGCGAGCTCGTGCCCGCCGACGCCGTCCTCTTCGCCTTCCGCGACTGACCCCCCAAAATGGGGACGTACCCCATTTCCCGCGTAGCGGAACGCGGGTCCGGCATACGGGAAATGGGGTACGTCCCGATTTATTTGGCGGGGCGCGGGAGCGGCTTGCCGTCGAGCCAGGCGGTGAGGTTTTCGACGACGCCCGGCCCGAAACGCGAGAAGACGGGATCGTTCACGAAGCCGAGGTGCGGAGTGAGGACCACGTTCCCGCGCCTGGCGAGGGAGTGGTTCGCAGGCAGCGGCTCGTCGTCGTAGACGTCGAGGGCGGCGACACCGGGACGCCCGGCTTCCAGGGCCTTCTCGAGCGCGGCCATGTCGATGAGGGCCGAGCGCGCGGTGTTCACGAGGATCGAATCGAGCCGCATCGTGGCGAGCCGGTCGGCGTTGAGCAGCTTGCGCGTGGCATCCGACGGCACCAGGTGCAGGCTCACCACCTTCGAGCTCGACAGCAGCTCTTCGAGCGACACGGCCCGGGCGCCACCCTCGGCCGCGCGCTCGGGCGTCATGTGCGGGCTCCACGTGACGACCTCCATGCCGAACGCCTCACCCACCTTGGCCACGCGCTGGCCGATGCCGCCGAAGCCGATCAGTCCGAGCCGCTGGCCGGAGAGCACCTGCGGCAGGCCGTGCCCGTCGCGCCACTTGCCCTTGCGCACCAGGCCGAGATAAGCCTCGAGCCGCTTCGCCGCGGCGAGGATCAGCGTCCACGCGAGCTCGGTGGTGCTCGCCTTGGATTCGCCCATCTCGGTGCAGCCCACGGGAATGCCGCGCTGCGCCATCACCTGCGCGTCGTATTGCGTGTTGCGCGCGCCGGTGAAGACGAAGAGCTTCAGGCGCGGAAGCTTGCCGACGAGGTCGGCCTTGAACGGCGTGCGATCGCGCACGACGACGACCGCATCGGCCTCGCCGATCTCGCGCATCAGCGCCTCCCCCCGCAGCCGCTCGGTGTGGAAAGCCACGTCGGCACGCGACTCGATGCCGCTCCAGTCCGCCGTCCTGCGCAACGAGTCCTCGTAATCGTCGAGGACCACGATGCGCGGGCGCCCCTGGGGCTGGAAGTGGCCGGGGCCGGGGCCCATCGAAATCGAGCTCATGCACTATCTCCATCGAAATTAGCCCCCGCCTGCGCGGGGTGACGTTCCAAGCCCATCGAAATTGGACCCTCGCCTGCGCGAGGGTGGCATGTCCACACGGGGGCAGCGAAACCTAAGGACAAGCCAGCGCCGTGAGCTCCCGCATGTTCCCGATCGAAGCGGTCTTCCAGCACGCCTCGATCAGCTTCGAGGCGCGCGCCGCACCGATGGTATGGTCCGCGAGCGAATGGAATTTGCGCTCGAGGTCCGCGTCGCTCATGGGCCGCTCGAGCGAGCCGATGGCGTGCTTCACGAACACATGCTCGCGCCGCCCATCCTTGAGCACCGCCGTCACGTCCGCGGATTCCTCGGCGATGGAATCGTCGACCGTGGCGACCACCTTGCGGCGCAGCGCCGCCACGTCCTCGCGGCGCACGATCTCGTCCTCGTATTCGCCCTCGCCCGCCTGCCCGAAGATGAGCCCCGCGGCGAAGCCGTGGTAGACGGAGAACTTCCCCTGCAATCCGTCCTGCGGCTCCTTGCGGCCGGTCAGCTCGAGCACCAGCGAATGCACCTTGAGCTCCACGCGCTCGATGTCCTCCGCCTTGATGCCCTTCGCCCGCAATTGCGTCGCGGCATCGATGGTGGGATGGATCACGATGCCGCACGCGAACGGCTTGTAGGTGTTGATCGAGATCTCGAAGCGCTGGCCCAGCTCCCCCGTGATCTCGCTCCAGTCGCGCTTGTCGGAGAACACCTGGATCAGGCCGCGGGGCGCCTCGAGCGCCTTCGCACTCGACGTGAAGCCGTTCTTCGCGAGCAGCGCCGAGAGCAACCCCGCACGCGCCGCGGCGCCCGGATGGAACGGCTTGGTCATCGTGCCGAACTGCTCGCGCAGCCCGATGGGCTGCGAGGCCGCGATGCCGAGCGCCATCTGCGTCGCGCGCTCGTCGAGGCCGAGGAGGCGCGAGCAAGCCGCCGCGGCACCGAGCATGCCGACCGATCCCGTGATGTGCCAACCGCGGTCGTAATGGTTGGGATAGATGCAGTTGCCCACGCGGCACTCGACATCGACGCCCAGCACGAGGGCATCGATCACCGCGCGCCCGCCAAGCCCCTGGTGCTCCGCAAGCGCCAGCACCGCGGAGGCGACAGGTCCCGCCGGATGGATGATCGTGCGCAGGTGCGTGTCGTCGAAGTCGAACGTGTGCGAGGTGATGCCGTTCACGAGCGCCGCGCTCGCCATGTCGACTTTCTCCGCACGGCCGAGGACGCTCGACTGCGGCGCGGGCTCGAGCATGCGCACCGCGCCGAGCGCGGCCTGCGCGGATTCGTGCTGCGCGGCGCCTACGGCACAGCCCACCCAGTTGAGGAACGTGCGATGCGCCTCGTGCTCGACCGTGTCGCTCCAGCCTCCCGAGGGATGGCCCGCGACGAACTTCGCGAGGATCTGCGTGACGGGCGGCGCGTGGGTGTCGGCTTCGACCGTGGTGTTCAGTGCCATCGATGTGGGTTTCGCTCGGGGAAGGGGGTCAATCGAGGAGCTCGATCTTGCGCTCGCGCGCGAGCTTCGTCCAACGCGCGATGTCCGATTTCATGTAGTCGCCGAACTGCTGCGGCGACATCGGCATCACCTGCAGCGCCTCGCCCGCGAAGCGCTCGCGCACCTCGGGAAGTGCGAGCGACTTGTTCACCTCGTCGTTGAGCGTCTTCACGATGGCGGGCGGGAGGTTGGCGGGGCCCACGATGCCGTACCACTGCACGCCGTCGAAGCCCTTGAAGCCCAGCTCCTCGAAGGTCGGCACGTCGGGCAGCAGCGGATGGCGCTTGAGGCCCGTCACGGCGATGGGCCGCACCTTGCCCGCCTTGATGTGCGGAAGTGCGGCGGCGAGACCCGGCATCATCATCTGCGTCTGCCCGCCGATCGTGTCGGTGAGAGCGGGGCCGATGCCGCGGTAAGGCACATGCACGGAGTCGAAGCCCGCCGCCTGCTTGAGCTGCTCCATCGCAAGGTGCGTGAGCGTGCCGGTTCCCGCGGAGCCGTAGCTCGTCTGGGTCTTCTTCGTATGGTCGATGACCTCCTTCAGGGTCTGCGCCGGCACCGAGGGGTTCACCACGAGGACGTTCGGCGTGCCGCCCACCATCGCGATCGGCGTGAAGTCCCTGACCGCGTCGTACGGCAGCTTGCGCACGGCAGGGTTGGTGCCGTGCGTGCCGACATAGCCCAGCATCAGCGTGTACCCGTCGGGCGCCGCACGGGCCACGGTTTGCGACGCGATCGCGCCACCGCCGCCGGACTGGTTCTCGACGATGAAGGTCTGGCCCAGCTCCTTCGTGAAGCGATCGGCCATCGTGCGTGCGACGAGGTCCACGCCGCCGCCGGGCTGGACCGGGGCGATGATCTTCACGGTCCTGGCGGGATAGGCCTGCGCGAGCGCCGCCGTCGCAGCGCAGGCGAAGGATGCAATTGCCGCCGCGCGCGCGGCCACTGAAAGCAGCTTCATCGTGTCGTTCCCCTGGGAAGGTTTTTCTCGAGTCGTTCGTATGCGGTATGCACGTGGGCCGCCATGAGCGCCTCCGAGCGCGCCCGATCCCCCGCGCGGATCGCCTGCAGGATCTGCTCGTGCTCCGCCACCGAGGCCGCCATCGCAAGCCCCTGCGAAAGGTTCTGGATGCGCCACAGGTGCAGTTGCTGCACGACGTCGCGGTACGCCTCCGCGAAGCGCGTGTTGCCGGCCGCCTCCACGATCGCCCAGTGGAAGCGCAGGTTCTCGGCGTAGTACGTGGCGAGATCCTTGCCGCGCGCGGCCTTGCGCATGGCAACGGTCGCGGCTTCGAGGGATTTCGCGAGCTTGCGCCGCGGCGCCTCGGCGAGGTGCCCTGCCTTGCCCCCCGCGTACGCGTCGAAGACGGAGCGCAGCTCGTAGAGCTCCGCGACTTCCTCCGCCGCAAGCTCGCGCACGAAGACACCCGCGTTCTTGCGCGCGACCACCAGCCCGGAGCTCTCCAGGCTTCGCAGCGCCTCGCGCACCGGGACCCGCGAGACGCCGAGGCGGCCGGCGACATCGGGCTCGTTGATGCGGCTGCCCGGCGCCAGGTCGCCGCGCAGGATGCCGGCGAGGATGTCGTCGCGCACGAGCTGCGAGAGCGAGGTGTCGCGCACCTGCGCGAGGCGGCTGCGCGGTTGCTGGATGGCCCACGGGAGCATCCGTATATCGTATACGATCTTCCGCTTGCTATGCTTGGAGATCCCATGGAGGTGAAGATGAACAGCAGAATCCTCGTGGCCGCCGTCCTGGCGGCCAGTGGTTGCGCGAGCGTCCATTACTCGAAGCCCTATGTGCTTTTCGCCGGCGAGCACAACCAGCGCCTGCAGGGCGTCGTCGCCGCCAACATCGTGAGCATCGACGGCGAGCGCATCCCCGGCGGCGCGCAGCCCCCCTTCCCGCCCGGCAAGCGCACGGTCGAGGTGGCCCTTCCCCAGACGCCGGGACAGAGCGCGCCCATCATGCGCACCATCACGATCGACGCGCAGCCCTGCACGCGCTACTACATCGGCGCGCGCAACGTCACGACCACCGGGTTCGAGCCGGTCGTCGGGACCACGGAGCCTATCAAGGAGTGCCATTAGCAGCCGGGCGGGCGCGCTCAAGCCGCGCCGGTTGCAGGCGTTGGGACATTGATCAGGAAGCCGCGGACGGCAGACTGGCTATAATTTTGGTTTCGCTCGCCATAATGGAGGAGAAACCATGGCTGCCAACCCGCAGGTCAGGCCCGAGGGCGCCCCGACCGTCAAGCTGCTGATCAACGGGCAGTTCGTCGAATCCCGGGCGAAGGAATGGCGCGACGTCGTCAATCCCGCGACCCAGGAAGTGCTCGCGCGCGTGCCGATGTGCGAGGCCTCCGAGGTCGACGCGGCCGTGAAGTCCGCTGCCGAAGCCTTCAGGACATGGCGCAACGTGTCCGTCGGCCAGCGCGCGCGGATCATGCTGAAGCTGCAGGAGCTCATCCGCCGCGACATGAAGAAGCTCGCGGCGCAGCTCACCGCCGAGCAGGGCAAGACGCTGCCCGATGCCGAAGGCGACGTCTTCCGCGGCCTGGAGGTCGTCGAGCATGCCTGCGGCATCGGCACGCTCACCATGGGCGAGTTCGTCGAGGGCGTCGCCGGCGGCCTGGACGTGTATTCGCTGCGCCAGCCGATCGGCGTGTGCGCGGGCATCACGCCGTTCAACTTCCCCGCCATGATCCCGCTCTGGATGTTCCCGATGGCGATCGTCTGCGGCAACACCTTCGTGCTGAAGCCCTCGGAGCAGGATCCGATGACGCCGATGCTGCTGGCGCAGCTCGCGATCGAGGCCGGCGTTCCCCCGGGCGTGCTCAACATCGTGCACGGCGGCAAGGCCTCGGTGGATGCGCTCTGCACGCACCCCGACGTGAAGGCCGTGTCCTTCGTGGGCTCGTGCGGCGTGGGCGAGCACGTGTACAAGCTCTCGAGCGAGAACGGCAAGCGCGCGCAATGCATGATGGGCGCGAAGAACCACGCGGTCATCATGCCGGACGCGAACAAGGAGCAGTCGCTCAACGCGCTGGTGGGCGCGGGGTTCGGCGCCGCGGGGCAGCGCTGCATGGCCGTGAGCGTGGCAGTCCTCGTGGGCGAGGCGAACAAGTGGATTCCCGACATCGTCGAGAAGGCGAAATCGCTCAAGGTGAGCGCCGGCACGGAATCGGGCGCCGACCTCGGGCCGCTCGTCTCGAAGCAGGCGAAGCAGCGCGTGGAAGGGCTCATCGAGCAGGGCGTGAAGGAAGGTGCCAAGCTCGAGCTCGACGGGCGCAACGCCAAGGTCGCGGGCTACGACAAGGGCAACTTCGTCGGGCCCACGGTGTTCTCGGGCGTGAAGCCCACGCATGCGATCTACAGCGAGGAGATCTTCGGTCCCGTGCTGTGCCTCGTGAGCGCCGATACCCTCGACGAGGCCATCCGCATCATCAACGAGAATCCGTACGGCAACGGCACCGGCATCTTCACCCAATCGGGTGCGGCCGCGCGCAAGTTCCAGAGCGAGATCGACGTGGGGCAGGTCGGCATCAACGTGCCGATCCCGGTGCCGGTCCCCTACTTCAGCTTCACCGGCTCGCGCGGCTCGAAGCTGGGCGACCTCGGCCCCTATGGCAAGCAGGCCGTGCATTTCTATACGCAGGTGAAGACGGTCACCGCCCGCTGGTTCGACGACGAGACGGTGAGCGGGAAGATACATACGACGATTTCGCTGAAATAGAAAAAGCGCAGGCGGAAGGGACAAGGGCGCAAGGCCTTGTGCCTTGCGCCTGAAACCCATTTCGCCGGAAGCCCCCCATATGCACATCTCTTTCATCGGCCTCGGCAACATGGGCAACCCCATGTGCCGCAACCTGCTCAAGCAGGGGCACACGTTGCGCGTCCACGACGTCGTGCCCGCGCTGGTGAAGAAGCTCGCGGACCATGGCTGCGAGGCGCCGGGCTCGGTGGCGGAGGCGGTGCGCGGCGCGGAGCTCGTCATCACGATGCTGCCGTCGTCGCCGCACGTGCGCACCGTGTACCTGGGCGAAGGCGGCGTGCTCGCTTCCGTCGCGGCCGGCATTCCACTCATCGACTGCTCGACCATCGATCCGCTCACCGCGCGCGAGGTGGCGGAGCTCGCGAAGCAGAAGGGATGCCCCATGCTCGATGCGCCGGTTTCCGGCGGCGTGGGCGGCGCCGAGGCGGGCACGCTCACGTTCATGGTCGGCGGCGAAGCGCAGGACTTCGAGCGCGCGAAACCGGTGCTGCAGGCGATGGGCAAGAACATCGTGCACTGCGGCGGCTCGGGCAACGGCCAGGTCGCCAAGATCTGCAACAACATGATGCTCGCCATCGAGATGATCGCCACCTCCGAGGGCATGAGCCTCGCCGCGAAGCTGGGCATGGATCCGAAGGTCTTCGCCGGCATCGTGAACACCTCGAGCGGACGCTGCTGGAGCTCGGACACGTACAACCCCTACCCCGGCGTGCTGGAGAACGTGCCGGCCTCGCGGGGCTACAGCGGCGGCTTCGGCGCGGACCTCATGCTGAAGGACCTCACGCTCGTCACCGAGGCGGCGAAGGCCGCGCGCCAGCCCGTGATGCTCGGCGCGCTCGCGCAGCAGATCTACCAGAAGCACTCGCTCGACGGCCACGGCACGCAGGACTTCTCGAGCGTGATCCTGCAGTACATGAAGGCGTGATCGGAAAAACACATTGATCAACCATCGCATCGCCGGCCACACGGCCTTCATCACGATCGACAACCCGCCGGCGAATACCTGGACGCCGGATGGCCTGCGCACGTTCGAGCAGCTCGTGGGCGCGCTGGATGCGGACCGCAGCATCTATGCGGCCGTGATCTCCGGGACGGGCGAGAAGTTCTTCTCGGCTGGCGCGGACCTCAAGTCCTTCAGCGCGGACAAGGCGCTGGCGCGCCACTTCATCGCCTCCTTCGGCGCAGCCTTCGAGGCGCTGATGAACGCGCGCTTCGTGACGATCGCGGCGATCAACGGCTATGCCATGGGCGGCGGCCTCGAATGCACGCTCTCCTGCGACATCCGCATCGCCGAGGAGCATGCGCAGATGGCGCTGCCCGAGCCCGCCGTAGGCCTGCTGCCCGCGGGGAGCGGCACGCAGAACCTGCCCTGGCTCGTGGGTGAAGGGTGGGCCAAGCGGATGATCCTCACCAACGAGCGCGTGGATGCCGCCACGGCGCTGCGCATCGGCCTCGTGCAGGAGGTGGTGCCGCGGGGCGAGTCGCTCAAGGTTGCGACGGCGCTCGCGGAGCGTGTCGCCACCCTTTCGCCGCGCGCGGTCGAGTATTGCAAGGGCCTCATCCACAATTCGCGCGACGGAATTCCGCGGCGGGCGGGCCTGGCGCTCGAGCGCGAGCGCTTCATGGATCTCTTCGACCACGGCGACCAGGCCGAGGGCGTGAATGCCTTCCTGCAGAAGCGCAAGCCGGAATGGAAGAACGATTGAGCGGTGGCGGCGCGGCGGTCGCGGGCGAGGCACCGGCAGGAGAGCTGCTGGCGGACGTGCGCGCCGGTGTCGCCACGGTCACGCTGAACCGTCCCGGCGCGTTGAACGCGCTTTCGTTCGGCATGATCGAGGAATTGCCTCGCCTCCTCGATGCCTGGGAGCGCGATGACGCCGTGCGCGTGCTGGTCCTGCGTGGCGCCGGCGAGAAGGCCTTCTGCGCGGGCGGCGACATCCGCATGCTGCACGACAGCTTCCGCGCGGGCACGGAGGGCCATCACGACTTCTTCATCCGCGAGTACGCGCTCGACCATCGCATCCACCGCTACCCCAAGCCTGTCGTGGCGCTCGTCGACGGCATCGTCATGGGTGGCGGCATGGGCATCTCGCAGGGTGCGGCGCTGCGCGTCGTGGGCGACCGCACGCGCATGGCGATGCCGGAAACCACCATCGGCCTCTTCCCCGACGTGGGCGGCAGCTATTTCCTGTCGCGCGTGCCGGGCAGGCTGGGCATCTATCTCGGCCTCGTGGGTCCCACGATGCGCGCGGCCGATGCGTTGTATTGCGGGCTCGCGGACATTTATCTTTCGCCCGCCTCGATGGCGCACGTGGGCGAGTGGATTGCGCAGGCCGCCGCATCTGCCGATCCGCGCACGGCGGTGGAGGCGCTCGCGGCCCGCGACGAGCGTGACACCTTGCCGCCCCCTGAGCTCGCGGCCCTGCGGCCCGCGATCGACCGGCATTTCGCTGCGCCGACCGTCGAGGCGATCATGGCTTCGCTCGCAGGCGCGGCCGGCGAGGAGCGCGAGTGGGCACAGCGCACGCTCGAAGCGCTCGCGAGGCGCTCGCCGACGATGCTCAAGGTCACGCTCGAGCAGCTTCGCCGCGGCGCCGCCATGAGCCTCGCGGATTGCTTCCGCATGGAGCTCGCGCTCATCTACGCCTGCTTCGAGCAGGG
>Ga0068852_100004072_pt1 | contig 10284 bp, 8 predicted proteins | sample KBSCornC22_FD_66594 | JGI IMG/M metagenome (GOLD analysis project Ga0068852, IMG submission 66594) | Corn rhizosphere microbial communities from Kellogg Biological Station, Michigan, USA - KBS Corn C2-2 | ecosystem: Host-associated > Plants > Roots > Rhizosphere > Soil ... | reverse complement strand
CCGCACTACCCGCATACCGAGCGCAAGACCGAAACCAAGACCTGCACCGACTGCCACCTGTCGAAAGACAACGACAACAACGCCATCCTCGCGCAGACGCTGCTGCTCGGCACGCGCTTCGTCGACTTCGTCGGCTTCAACGCCTGGGTCGGCGGCGACGGCGAGATCGGCGCGATCCGCGTCACCGAGTGGGACGAGCCGCAGGCCGTGATCGGCAGCTATCTGCAGCGCTACGCCTACCCCGACTGGTTCGCCAACCACCAGAAAGCCGGCCAGCGCCTCGAAGAAGCCTACGAACATGGCGCCGGCACGGCGAGCTGCCTGCAACTGCGCGGCGAATACCTCTACGTCGCCGAAGGCAAGAAAGGCATGCGCGTCTACGACGTCGCCAGCATCGCCAACAAAGGCTTCTCGCAGCGCATCATCACCGCGCCCTCCTCCGCCGCCGGCCAGGACACGCACATCGGCAGCAAGAACGCGACCTGCGTGATGCTCGCCACGACACAACCGGTCTCCTTCGCGCGCAACGAAAAAGCCCGCACCATCGCCGCGAATCAGGAACAGGCGATGCACGCGATCTACCGCTACGCGTTCATCACCGATAGCGAAGAAGGCCTCATCGTCACCGACATCGACACACTGGCCGACGGCGAATTCCGCAACAACTATCTGGTCCGCGCCGCGACGTGGAACGACGGCGGCATCCTCAAAGGCGCCAGGCACCTCGCGATCGCCGGCACCACGTTCTACGTCGTCGCCGACGCCGGCGTCGTCGTGCTCGACATGGCCGACCCGCTCAAGCCACGCCTGATCACCACCGTCCCCGTCGCCAACGCGCGTGCCGTACAAGTGCAGTTCCGCTACGCCTTCGTGACCGCCGCCGACGGCCTGCACGTGATCGACATCACGCAGCCCGCCGACGCGCGCGAAGTGCCAAGCGCGTTCCTGCGCCTGGGCGACGCGCGCAAGCTTCACATCGCCCGCACCTACGCCTACATCGCCAACGGCGCCGAAGGCCTCGCCATCGTCGACATCACGCGGCCCGAACAGCCCCAGCTCTACCAGATGTTCAACGCCGGCGGAAAACTCACCGACGCCAACGACGTGATTGTCGGCACCACCAACGCATCCCTGTTCGCCTACGTCGCCGACGGCAAGAACGGCCTCAAGGTCATCCAGCTGACCAGCCCCGAATCCCAGCCCAAGTTCTACGGCTTCAGCCCGGACCCGAAGCCGCAACTGATTGCATGGCGCGAGACGGCGAAGCCCGCCCTGTCGCTATCGCGGGGCCTCGAGCGAGACCGTGGCGTGGATGAGAGCGGGAACCAGATTGCGATCTTCGGGCGCATCGGGTCGCGGCCGTTTAATTTGCAGGAGATGCAGAGGTTGTATCTCGATGCGAATGGGAAGCCTTGGGGGGTTAGCGACCTTCCGCCCGCACCGCAGGCGCAGGGGCAGAAGCGCGCCAACAGCACACCGCGGTCTCCCTGACGAACCACACAAGTGAGAGGAGTGTGTTCCTCGAAGCAGAGTGTTTCTGTTACCTCGATGAACCACTCGGATCAGCTGCCACCGGATTCTCTAGCGACAAATAAACCGTCGCGCGGTGGTCTAATCCGGCAATAGCTATGCGGGAGGCCGTGATCGTGCGCTCGTACCTTGCAGCTTTCGTCATCTTCTTGGTTTCAGCAGCGGCCAACGCGGCCCTCCTCGTTACCACGCCCTCCGACGCCTGCTCCCTGTTGAACAGCCACGGCCTGGCAACAAGAGGCTGGAAGCATCAGTACGACAATGAGTTCCGGTGCTCGTCTCCCTACAAGGAAATCGGCACCGGCTTTCCGTTGGCAAACAACCTTGCCTACTACGTCGACGGAGGGCCCACGACGGCCCGCCGGGCGAAGCTCGTACTCAATGTCAACGATTCGAACTCCGCTGCCCTCGCCCACCGCGAGCTCCTGAAGGCCGCAGAGGTATTGAGCACGAAAGCAACTGGAATGCCGCTGCCGAAGGAGATCGGTGGCGCAATCGTGGACGGAACCATGATTACTAGGACCGTGGGGCCGGCGGCCGTTGAAGTTTTGAGAATCGACTGGCCGACAGGAAAAGGCTACGAATTAAAGGTCGTCTTCGAGTAGCCTCGACTAGGCATCAAATATCGTCGGCTATTACCTTCTGGGCTTACAAACCCAATGACCTACAAGCAATCCAACGACGTTGAACGAGTTGGTGTCGCAATCGCAATGAAAGCGTTCCATCGCATCGGATTTGCGTTTCGGGAACAACCAGTACTCGACCAGGGCGTCGACGCCCACGCGGAACTTGTTCAGTCCGAGAAAGCGACTGGAAAGCTCCTAGGTGTGCAGCCGAAATCCGGCCCCAGCCATTTCTCTAAAGAAAGTAGCGGCGGGTACGTGTTCCGCACAAACAATGAACACGTCGAGTACTGGGTGAATCACGCGCTCCCTGTGCTGATATGTCTGTGCGATACAGACTCAGCGACTGTGTATTGGCAAGTGGCGACTCGCCAAACCATCGTATCAACAGGCATCGGATTTAAGATTACGATTCCGCGATCGCAGACCGTAAGTGAATCGTCGTATGAGCGCCTACTTGATCTCCTGACACCCATCGCTTCGCCCGACCAATACACCGTCTTTCATACGGTCGATGTAAGCCACAGTGCAGCAAAACGGTACGCTTACGACATCGTTCTAAATGGTAGCTTATCCAAAGCCCAGGTTGCCGCCGTTGTCCGTCAAGCCACTAGGGCTGGCCGCGAGGGCCGCTACCATCGCAATCAGTTGGTTGCAGGGATGTGGGGCAATTCCGACGCACACGTGGTGACGACCTTCGTTTTTCCAACGGCTGAAGATCAGCAGCGACGCAACTACGCGTGCCGCAGCATGTGGGTAGACGAATCGCTGGAACAGCAGAACCGCCCAATCAAGCTGAGCGGAGAACATATTGGAGACGGCGTAGTCGTTGATTGGAGCGGGATCTACCTGTCAAACGCGAAGCATGTGTCCGCGAATACGCTGTCCAAGGAGGCCTACTTGAGCTCGGCCCTTCCCGCAATTGACACCCTGGAGACAGCGCTCAAATCAATTGACGGGGCACTGGCAGTAGCCGTTAGAACAGATGAAGACGATTCAGCTTTCGCCGCAGCGACTGAAACAAGCCGCAATCTCATAGACGAGGTGCATTCCAAGGTTTGCGCACTATCGTATGCCCCATTCGAGTGCAATGAAGCTCACCGGAAGCTCCATGAATTGCTGGCGACGCTGCACAACATTTGTGTTTTCTATGCACCTGCCGGCGTATCACTTTGGAACGCAAAAGCACGCGTTTGGCAAACCACACAATCAATAGCGAAAGCGAAGAAGTTGTCTACCCAGTTGCGGTACGAACTCGAGAAAATCTACTGAGTTAGCCGCCGAAAAGTCCCAACTCTCTCACTGACTTTTCCACATCCCGCCCTCGTAATCGAAGGCTAGCCCTCACTACAGTAAGATCAAAAATGAGAGGACATGTATGCGTGCCGAGTTGATCCTCGCTGCTTTTACCTTCGTAAATATCGTCACTGCTCTGCCCGCCGTTGCGCAGCAGCCTGCGCAGCCAGAGCCCACGCCGAAGACCAAGATTGAGGCCTTCCAAGTTCAGACTGGAACAGTCGTCATCAAGGGTTACGCGAAAATCGGACGTGTTAGCGCCATGGGCGCCGTAGAGATCAGCGCCATGGAATTCACCGATGCGGCCACAAACAAGAAGCAGACGGGTGTTGTCATCGAAATAAAAGAAGCGGGCCGGCTAGAAAACGAAGACCGCTCTTTCATTGACTATGATGAAGTCGACGCCCTACTCAAAGGTATTGACTATATAAGTAAAGCCACTGTTGACGTAACTAAACTGGGGCAGTTCGAAGCAACTTACAAGACCAAAGGAAACTTCAGCGCCACGACATACAGTACCGGCTCCGGAGAAATCGCTGCAGCAGTAAGAAGCGGCCATGTCCGCCCAACCACCGCCTTTCTCTCGCTCGAGCAGCTAGCAAAGGTACGTGATCTGGTAGATCAGGCAAAGCAAAAGCTGGACGAAGCGAAATAGAAGCGAGTGACCTGGCGAATTGCCAGTAAACGAACGGGGTCAAACGAACGGGATCAGGTTAGCTTCCTCAGCTAAGTTAACCTGAGCCCGTTTCTCAGGCAGCGGTCGCCTGCGCGAACTGGCTTTTTCAGAAATACAGTCTCATTAATAGGAATACGAACATGACGACGAGTAAGATAAAGATAAAGTTAGGCGCAATAGAAGTTGAGTATGAAGGATCAGAAAATTTCCTGAAGGAGGAACTACCACATCTGCTTTCAGCGGTATCAGATCTGTATGCGAAATCACACGCCTCACTTGCGTCATCATTAGACTCTAAAGCTTCGCCAATAATCCCAACAGGCTCAAACGAGATCAGCGACGGCAGACCAAAGCTCGAGGCAACCACGGGCTCAATCGCAGCGAAGCTCGACTGCAAATCCGGGCCAGAGTTAGTCATGGCTGCAGCGGCGCGCCTAACGCTGGTCGCACAGACGCCCACGTTTGCTCGACAGCGAATTATCGACGAAATGAAGACCGCCGCTGCCTATCACAGAGCGACCTACATTAGTAATTTATCCGCATATCTCAATAACCTCGTGAAAGACGGGAAATTGAACGAACCAAGCCAAGGGACATACGCGCTTACAGCGACGAGCTTGAAGGAGCTGGAGCAGCGCCTTGTTTGATCGCGATACACTGAAAGAATTGCTCGCGCGAGCCGACTTATCTAACAGAGACAAGGTTCTCATCTGCTTAGCGGCAGACCCCCTTAGATCTAGGCAACTTGAAGAAGTTCGGTCGCTAGCCATCGAGGCTGGGCTACGAGCAATCGCGAAGTGGAACGTCTCCAATTACCTGTCGAAGGCGAAGACACTCGCTGTTCGAACTTCCAACGGATGGGAGCTCACCGGCCCCGGAAAGACACACGTCGCGTCCGCCGCAGGGCCGCTTCTGCCTTCGGTCTCAGCCTTGATGGTATCGGCGCTCCGGAAGCAACTATCCTCTATATCGAGTGCTGACACGCAGCAGTTCGTGGCGGAAGCCGTACGTTGCTTAGAGGCTAAACTCAATCGCGCCGCAATCGTGACTTCGTGGGTCGGTGCCGTGGCCGTCTTATATGACACCGTAGTCGCATCACATCTCACAAGTTTTAATGCAGAAGCTGCAAAGCGAGATCCCAAGTGGCGGGCTGCCAAGAGCGCTGACGATCTGGGAAGAATGAAGGAGTTCGACTTTCTTCAGGTTCTTCCTGCAATCGGAGTACTTGGCAAAAACGTCAAAGACGAACTCGAGGTGTGCTTGAAACTCCGAAATGGATGTGGACATCCGAATTCGCTCGTAGTTGGCGAGCACAAAGCCTCTGCACATGTAGAGACGTTGATTCAAAACGTGTTTGCTAAGTTCTAGATTCAATATGACGGAGACGGCTAACTTTTTTTCTATTTTTCCGGGTTTAGCAAGGACGGGTTCAGGTTAACTTCCTGCACAACGCCACTAAGTTAACCTGGCCCCGTTTCTGAAGCCGACCTGACGCCAGCGTTCAAGAAGAAGAATCCCCAAGTCAAGGTTGCTTTCATCTCTACCGATGTAGCTGAGTGGGACAGCGAGCGCTTGGATAATTTCTTGCCGCCTTCCTTGAGATCAACGTAAGCGGAGCTTACAAATACTTGGTATCGCTTATCCATCGCGGAGTATACCCAAGTTAAATATTAGTCGCGCAATTGTCTGAAGAAACTAGGCCCCCCTGCAATTCAGATTCTTTCGACATTGCTCCTGGAACCGTCCCGCAAGCGGCACAGCGCCCGATTGGCCATGCTCGCCAGACCGAAGGGCCGATTTCCGGACGTTGCCCTGGTCTATCGAGACGACTCCTACTCAGCCAAAGGGTTCGCCTGAATTACTGTCCGAGAACAGGGATCAGATTAACTTCCTGGTTAGCGGCAGCAAGCTGGCCTGATCCCGTTTTGGGGTATTGACCAGTGCGCCAAGGATTGCGCGCCGACGCTATGCTTGCGGCTGTACTGCTTGTGCGTCAAGCCGCTCGATCGCCAGTCGTCGACGTGCCGCTGCCAGACCTCTGCCGCCTCACCTGTTCGCATGTTCGATGCTCCGGAAAAAGGAGCGTCTATCGTTGAATACGACATCACACGAAGGAATGTGGTGGGGCCGGACGCTCACGATGTGCTGACCCGACTGCCGACTCATCCTTGCAGCCGAATCGCCGAGTTGCTGCCACACCGCCGGCAGCTGGCGGGGCGAGGATCGCTTTGATTTGTTCGCGGCGGAAGGTGGGCTGGTCGGACGGTTACGACCTCGTCCTAGAAGAGGCCGTAGCAATTGCGAAAGTCCATTTCATCGCAATCATTGGAATTTCATCCTTGCAAAGAAAAAATCGCCTTGTTTGATAACAGCAGAATATTCGTTCGAACTAATATCAACTCCTTCGTGGATATCAAAATTGTCGACGAGGTCTTCCGCAGCATTTATCACACTACGCGCATCAGCTTCCGCAAGGTAATCGACTACGTACTTGTTAATTCCTTGCTCAATCGTAACAGTAGTGAAGCCCGTGTTTTTCTTGAAATCGGGCCCGGATATTGAGAATACCGCAGAACGCCCGAGGTACTGAGTGTTGCCCGACTCGAGCCGCATCAGACTGCTTAGACTGTCCTTAAGCTCAAAAGCCGCTTCATCTGCGCGATCCGAAAGTGGTCGTGTAAGCCGATATTTTTCAGAAGCGCTAAGAAGGTTACCGAGTTCTCCGGCTCGTGACGGAATTGATAGCTCTTCCGACAACCGATCGATTCCAGCCTGTCCAAGTGCGCGAGCCAAAGAAAGTCGACGTGTAATTCTTTTAGCTCTTTCGATTCCGTTCTGATTGATTACTGCATATGCTTCTGGATCAGGTTTTGGGTCAACTATCCGTATCTCTGAAGCCATATTGTTTGGCCCTTCTCCAGCGAGAAGGACGCCAACCCCGAGGCTATGCCCTCTGATGTTTTTCTTGATTTTTATTCCAGATTTCTGTTGCGTCGCCAGTCGCAGCTGTTTGTTTAGGAAGCTTTTGTCCGACTGAGTCCCCTTACACTCTATGATATGCCAAAGCCCGTTTTTGTCGCGAACAACGAAGTCTGGGCACTTCCCTTGCCCTACCTTTGGCGTAGTTCTTTTCTTTTTAATCTGATGCTGCGTGTATTGCGCAACAAATCGTCGACCGTCTACAACTGAGGAGAACCCACCTAACCGGTCGAAGAGCCAGCGCATACTTATGGCTACACCCATATCGTCGCTAAGTATCGTCTTTTGATGAGGATCCAGGTCTTGGAATGGCTTTGTTATTACTAAATCGGGATCGATCCCTATCGCCGAGAAGTATCTGATCCAAGCCCAGTACCGCGCAGGAGAGGCAGGTGTGTTGCCGCCGGGTATTGTCGTTTCACCGAGCATTAGCAGAGCTTCCCACAGGTTGATGTTTTGCACCCCAGCAGCTCCTAGCGAGGGCGGAACCTTTTTCTTCGGAAATGTTTTGCTGTCAAAGCTGACGCCAATACTTTTGATTAGCATGGGGCGCTCCTGATTTCCTGGGTATCTACGCAGCGACGTGATGGCTTTGTGGATAGTACAGGTCGCCTCACGCTTTGCGCGTCGGATTAAGCAATCTTCCCAAACCATCAAGGGTCATAACCGAGCTCTTGACGGCGCCTTCCTGCAGGTAAACAATCGGCCCGTTGCCGCCAATTCGGCAACCGGGTTTAGCGGCCCGAAATACTGTACAGCGCACACAGCGCTGCACCAAGGTTCGGCGTTTTTTTGCGCCCGACGTTTGTGCAGTGCAGTCTGCCGATTTCTGGCGGCGGTGTGTGGGGAGCCGCAAGGCTCGCCGGTATGCTGTACAGCCGGTCCGCTAACCCGCACACCGTTCGCCACCCTTTTCGCCGTTCCGGGTGGCGACTCCACGCAAAGGGAGTTGTCCATGGAAAATCGGTCTGCAGTTGGCGGCACTGAGCCGCGTCGTTGTTCCCTTGTCCGCATTGGCGGCGTTGTACCCTGCTCCGGGAGGCGCGCGCCATGACCCCTCAGGGCTCGTTCTACCCCATGCGCCGCTTTGAGCAGGGCGACCATCCGGTGATGTTTGCGTACGTCCTCGACGACCGGGAGCACCGCGAGGCGCTGGACGATGAAATCACGAGTCGGCTGACGGCGATCCAGGAACTCAGCGAGATCATCGCGACAGCCCAGCTCGAGTGGGTGGGCCCGCGCTCGCACAGCGGCATCCTCGAAGCCGTGGCCATCCTCTCGCGCGATGTGCGCGGGCTGCTCGAAGCCCGTGCGGCGAAGGGACCGTAAGTTCCCCCTGCCGGGGCGGCGCTGCGCCGCTCCGGCGTTTCGGGCGGGTTCCGGGCACACGGTCCGCGCCGCATTGCCGGCGGGCCCCTTCACGGCTTCAGGTTCATTCCCGCAAGCAACAGCGCCGTAGCCTGGACCCGTTCCGGCGCTTCCGCTCGGTTGCCCGGCCGTGTCATTCGCCGCCCCGCCGATCGCGGCCCCGGGTGCGCCATCTGAACGGTGTAACTGCCCTACCCCCGGCGCCGCCCGCGCCTGGCTGGCTGTCACTCGACGGTCCCATCCCCGCCACCCGGCGATGACTGATTTTTCCCCACCGATGACTGATTTTCACTCGTCGATGACTGATTTTTCCTCATCGACGACTGATTTCTACTCACCGATGACTGATTTCCAGTCATGCGTGACTGCATCGGCAGTCATGCGTGATTGAAATTCAGGGGACGGTGACTGCGCCGCAATCACCGTCCACTGAAAATCACTCATCGATGGGTGTGCGCTCACTCACCGGCCACTGAAAATCACTCGACGATGAGTGGGTTACTCATCATCGACGGATGAAAATCAGTCATCGGTGACTGAAATTCAGCCATCTATGGGTAGCGCGGCATTCGTCGATGACTGAATTTCGGTCGTCGCGCTAACGAGGTCAGGTCCACTTCGGCGGGAGGTTCGGACGCCCACAATTCAGATTATTCCAACACTGCTCCCGGCACCGTCCGCAATCGTCACAGCGCCGATTGGCCATACTCGCCAGACCGAAGGGCCGATTTCCGGATCGTTTCCCTGCCTATCGAGACGACTCCCATCCAGCCAAAGGATTCGTCTGAATTACTGGATACTTCAACAGCTGCGCATCGAACATTCCCCGTAACTCCTCTCGCAGCTCGGCGAGGAAGACAGGGTCCCACCCCGACTCGTTGAGCTCCTGCTTCAAGCGCTCCAGGACTGGCAGCGAGAATTCGCGCACGGCCACTTCTCCACGAAAGCGCAGGATCGACGCTAGATCTGCCACCGCGTCCGTGGCGGGGTCAAGAAGCATGAGCAGGGCGCCCGCCTGATAGCCATAGGGCCAGTGCTCATCCTCCTGCTGCCAGAGTGGCAACTCGCCTGTGCGAACAGCGTCGATTTTCGCTATCAGGGCTTGCCGATCGCGCGCGCGCAAGCCGTCCGCCGGTTGCTGTAGCGCTTGAGAAGCGACCGTATCCCGATCATCGGACATTCCGACGCCGACACCCTCCGGACAGCGGCGAAAGGCAGAATCGCCGAATATTTCGAGCTGCCGCAGAAAATATCGGGTAACAGCGGAGCGCTGCGCCTCCGGAATGGCCATCGAGAGATGGCGGCCAGCCGACTGCGATAGCACTGCCGTGTCAGGGGGAAAGTAGCGGTCGCCATAGCGCCTGGCCAGCCCGCCCAGAAGAAGATAGGCAAAATCCGAGCGACGCTCGGCACCAGACTCCGTAACCACGTCATCCAGCACACGCCGGGTGTTCTCGCCATATACCAGGCTATCCACGTAGGCCACGTTACCCGACTGGAATGCGCGGTAGTCGCGCAGGTTCCAGAGCAGATGATCCTGCGGCGAGAACAGGTTGAGCATGAGGGCGCCGAGGTCTTCGATCGGTGTCCACAGCATCAACGGGTCTTGCGTGCGGATCGCCGCGAAGGCGTCCCCCGGCACGATGCTTTCCAGCTCCCATCGGGACAGCTCCCGCTCTTGCAGCACTACGGCTCTCCGCTTTCGCTACACCAAGGCAATATCGTGTTGGCACCCGACTCGTACCGGGGCCGCTCTTCCGTGAAGGCGCTGCCTATCGTTCGCGCCTGCCCATCGTTCCAGAATCCGCCGTA
>Ga0068852_100004067_pt1 | contig 10288 bp, 10 predicted proteins | sample KBSCornC22_FD_66594 | JGI IMG/M metagenome (GOLD analysis project Ga0068852, IMG submission 66594) | Corn rhizosphere microbial communities from Kellogg Biological Station, Michigan, USA - KBS Corn C2-2 | ecosystem: Host-associated > Plants > Roots > Rhizosphere > Soil ... | reverse complement strand
GATGAGTGATTATCATTTGCCTGTAAACGTGGGCAACCCCAACGAAATTTCCCTGAAAGATTTTGCAGAAGAAATTATTAAGTTAACAGGCACAAAACAAAAAATAGTATACAAGCCTTTGCCCACTGACGATCCTAAACAGCGTAAGCCAGATATTACCAGGGCAAAGGAGGTATTGGGATGGTCGCCAAAAGTAAACCGCGCAGAAGGATTGAAAATAACATATGATTACTTTAAGTCATTGCCTAAAGAGGAGCTTGTAAAACAACCGAAGGAGTTTGTAAGCGTAATGTAAAATTTTGAAGTCAGGTTATAACAAAGAGGCTATTCAATGAATGATTTTTCCAGGACAATATTAGTAACAGGTGGAGCAGGTTTTATAGGTTCACACGTTGTACGGTTATTGGTGAACAAATACCCCGCTTACCGTATTGTAAATATGGATGCACTCACCTATGCGGGCAACCTGGAAAACCTGAAAGATGTAGAAAAAAAAACCAATTACGTTTTTGAGAAGGGCGATATTACAGACGAACAAAAAACTGCGGAACTGTTTGCCAGGTATCATTTTGATGCAGTAATACACCTGGCTGCCGAAAGCCATGTAGACAGGAGCATTATGGATCCCCTGGCATTTGTAAAAACCAATGTACTGGGAACTGTTACGCTGCTTAACGTCTGCCGGCAATTTTGGAAAGATGAATTTGCAGGCAAATTGTTTTATCATGTATCAACTGATGAGGTATATGGTTCGCTGGGAAAGGAAGGATTTTTTACAGAGACCACTCCTTATGATCCGCATTCTCCCTACTCTGCTTCCAAAGCTGCTTCTGATCATTTTGTAAGAGCCTATTATGATACCTACGGGCTTCCGGTTATTTTGAGCAACTGTTCCAATAATTATGGTTCGCATCATTTTCCCGAAAAGCTGATTCCGTTAATGATCAACAACATCAAAAATAACAAGCCACTGCCGGTATATGGCAAGGGAGAAAATGTACGAGACTGGTTGTTTGTAGAGGATCATGCAAGGGCCATCGATACCATTTTTCACAAAGGCAAATTGGGCGAAAGTTATAATATAGGCGGGTTTAATGAGTGGAAGAATATCGACATCGTTCACTTGCTATGCAATATCATGGATAAAAAATTATCAAGGCCCGCAGGTACCAGCGCCCGGTTGATTACCTATGTAAAAGACAGGCCGGGACATGATCTCAGGTATGCTATTGATGCCAGTAAATTAAATAAGGAACTGGGCTGGCGCCCGTCTTTGCAGTTTGAAGAAGGATTGGAAAAAACAGTAGACTGGTACCTTGCCAATGAAGACTGGATAAATGACATTACCAGTGGCAATTACCAGCATTATTACGCAGAACAATATGTAAAAAGATAAGAAACCGGCTGCTTTCTCACACGGTTGGCACCCTATCTATTTTTAAAGACGTAAAATAAAACTTCCCGGTTTACATGCCATTTACAGAAACAGCATTTCCAGGTTTATTGATTTTTGACCCCGTAGTTTTTGGAGACGAAAGGGGCTACTTTTTTGAATCATACAATGAAAAAACGTTTGCCGGGGATGGAGGCATTACTATTAAATTTGTGCAGGACAACCAGGCACGTTCTGTATATGGTGTTATAAGGGGCCTGCATTTTCAGAATAATCCGTTTGCGCAGACAAAACTCATACGTGTGCTGGAGGGAAGTATACTGGATGTTGTTGTAGACCTGCGGGTTGGTTCGCCGTCATATGCAAAGTGTTATTCAATAGAATTGTCGGCAGAAAATAAAAAACAGTTGCTGGTGCCACAGGGGTTTGCTCATGGGTACAGTGTTTTAAGCAACACCGCTGAAGTGTTCTACAAATGTGATAATTTTTATAGTAAAGAAGCGGAAGGCGGTCTTGCCTACAACGATCCGGCCCTGAAGATAGACTGGCAAATACCAACCGGTAAAATGATCCTGTCTGCGAAAGACGAATTGTATCCTGTATTTGCCAATTGCCGCCATAATTTTGTTTTTGAACATTAAAAAACCACATGCCAGAACCTGTAATTCTTGTTACCGGAGCCAATGGCCAGCTGGGTGCTGCAATAAGATCACTGTTATCTTTGTATCAGCAGTTTCAGTTTGTTTTTTTAACAAAGGAAGATCTTCCCATTCACCGTTTTGACCTGGTGCAGCAATATTTTGAAAAGACGTCGCCTGCTTTTTGCATTAATTGTGCAGCTTATACGGCTGTAGATAAAGCCGAAACTGAAAGAGATCTGGCCATGCAGATAAATGCGGAAGCGGTAGGCATACTGGCAGGTGTATGTAAGGCGTTCAATACAAAACTTATTCATATTTCTACCGACTATGTCTTTGATGGCACTGCCACAATACCTTACAGGGAAGACAGCATCACCCACCCGGTTAACTATTACGGAGCTACGAAATTAAAGGGCGAATCACTTTGTGTTGAACATAACAACGAAAGCATCATTATCCGCACATCGTGGGTATATGCTGAGTATGGGAATAATTTTGTGAAGACAATGATACGGCTGATGAAAGAGCGAAACAGTTTAAACGTAGTAAACGATCAGCTGGGTTCTCCCACTTATGCAGTTGATCTGGCAAAACTGCTGCTTGATATTATTGCCGGAAGTAAATCCGGCAAGACAACCTGGACCCCTGGTATTTATCATTACAGCAATGAGGGCATAATCAGCTGGTATGATTTTGCAATGGCTATAAAAGAGCTCACACAAAGCAATTGCATTGTGCACCCGGTGCCCACTGCCCTGTACCCAACACCTGCAAAGCGGCCGGCCTGGTCAGTAATGGACAAGGAAAAAATAAAATCAGTTTACCACATTGTCATTCCCGCATGGAAACAAAGCCTGGCCGTTTGCATCAGCCATTTGCAGCATACATAGTAACGGAAATGCCGTATATCTCTTCCTATATTTTTATACCGGTTTTTTTGAAAAGATGGTAAAGGCTGAAGGCAGACAGGATGATCATAAAAGGTTCAACCGGATAGGTATATCGTTGCATGGCAAAATAGATAATGTGCACAATGGTTATGATAAGGAAGGGTATAATAAGTATCAATACCCCATAATTTTTTCTGTTTCGCCACCAGGCAGGCAGGCCAAAGGCAATAAGAAAAAAATTGCCCAGTCCTATGGCAATTCTTGTAGCTACCCCACGACCACTCGTGGAAGTAGAAGCATAGAATCCCCAAAGCTCCCATAAATTGGCCAGGCGGTTTTTTATAAATTGAATTGGGGCATTTTTAAAGGTAGTCAGGTATAGATTAACCGCCTTTGCGTTGGTGTTGTATTCGGGATGTTTGTCTGAATAATGCCAGTCGACATGACTGCCGGATGCAGTTATTGACGCCAGTATATTAAACCGGCCATGACCGGCCAGGGAAAATTCGCCCGTTTTCAGGTAACAATAAGAGCCCAAAAGCAAAAGGGGAAGCAGTGAGCCGGTAAGTAAACTGAAGCTAACCTTTTTCAGGTTAATGGTATCCATTAGCAGCAATAGTAATAATATGGGCAGTATTTCCGTGCGTACCAGGGTAGCGATGCCCAAAAAAATGCCGGCCCACCATTTCTTTTGGTTGTAATAAAAATAGTAAGCGCCTAAAAGAAAGAATGTAGTGGGCACCTCCGTCATCAGCCAGCGTACATAATTTATTTGGGAAGGGAAAAATGCAACAATGAAAGCGCCTATTAAGGCGATGGTTTCGCGGCCGGATATTTTTTTGGCAATATTGTAGGTGAAATAAATAATGAGCACCGACATCAGTATGTTAAGCCATAGCAAAACGGTTACAAAGCTGCCGCCAAAGCAAGTTTTGATAAGGGCAACAATAAAGGGGTAGCCGTTTGGGAAGAAATTGATATACCCGCCTTTCAACAGCGCGTCTGCCTGCGTAAAATAATCAATTGAATCTGTGTGTATGTTTGGCAAAGCAGAAAAAAATGATATGTATATCCTGCAAACCAGGCCAAAGAAAATGATGCCAAGGAATATTTTCTTTGGATAGTACTCACCGCCCGAACGTGCCTTTAACACAGAAGAAAGCTTTGTACCTGCATTATTAAAGATGACCATTTAATTTTTTTTATCAGAACGTGTATCAGCACTGGTGCACCAATGAACATTACCGGTGCTGTAATTGTAAAAGCAAAGCAAATAAAATTACATATTAAAATAATACCCCGTATGTTGTTGTTTTATGAAGGCCATTTTAAAAGCCTTTATATCTTTTTAGGGTACGGTATGCTGAAAAAAATAGTGCGCACATCCCTTGGCGCGGTGTCTGATTTCTTAAGATCAAATAGTCAGCCTTCTTTCTGTAAGGAGTAACTAACATTAAACAAATGGTATACAGAGATAAACAGGCTATTGGATGGTTTTGTGGCAGGGCAACTGTTTGAAGAGCCTTACTTGTTTTTACCCGGTGATACGGTGTTACCAGCACCGGTGTATACCTGTTGATACGAACGCTTTTTTATGGTCATATTGTGTGCCGGGTTCCAACGGTGGCACATGGCTAAAATTACATATAAAAGCTGTAATGATGAAAAAGATGCCGGGTAGTTTTTTGTAACCCGGGAATGGATTTAAAAGGCATTTTCGTCGCCTTTAATGGTTCGGTATACGGTCAGGAACATAATTCGCATATCCAGCCAGATGCTCCAGTTTTCCATGTACCAGATATCATGCTCTATACGCTTTCTTAATTGTTCCTCGTCTTTAATTTCCCCCCTGTATCCATGTACCTGGGCCCACCCGGTAACGCCTGGTTTAAGAAACTGGCGCACCATGTATTGTCCCATTATTTTCGAATAATCCTCCGTGTGCCTCAGCATATGCGGCCTGGGCCCAACAATGCTCATTTCGCCCTTGAACACATTAATAAACTGGGGAAATTCATCCAGGCTGGTCCTGCGCATAAACTTGCCAATTTTGGTCAGGCGGTCGTCATTGCGTTGCGCTTGTTTTGTATTGGCTTCGCTGTTAACCTTCATACTCCTGAATTTAAGGCAGTTAAATGTTTTATTATCGCGGCCGGTTCTTTGCTGGGCAAAAAATATGGGGCCTTTGGATTCAAACCAGATAATAATCCCCAGCAGTGGTATCAGCCAGGATAAAATGAAAACAATTACCAGGAAACTCACTACCAGGTCAAAAAACCTTTTCCGGCCGCGGCTGCTCACATCATCCAGCGGCTCGCTGCGCATAGACAATACGGGCATATCCCTCAGGTAATTAATATGCACCGGCTGCTTAATAAAAAAGCTGAGGTCGGGAATTATCTTAAAACGTATACATTCCTGGTCGGCCTGTTTAATCAGGTCATATACTATTTTTTCCTGTTCGGGAGAAATGGTTGAATAAATTTCATTGATCTCCATCTTTTTTGAGATCATAATTGCATTGCTGATATTGCTCAGGATGGGGTAAGTAGAAAGCTCATTCACATTGTCTTCTTCTTCGCAAAAGCCCATTATCTGCGTATTCAGGCTTTCTTCTTCCAGGTACATGGCCAGCTTTTTAGCCATATCGTTGTATCCAAGTATAATTACTTTCCTGGAAAGATGCTCTCCATGCCGGAAATAGTGCCGCAGCAACAAATAGATAAACCGGTTGATTAAAAGAAAGACCCCACTGAGCACCAGCACGGAAATTATAAAAATGCGCGATAGTTCGGTTTGGCGAAGAAAGAACAGGTACATCATGATGACTGCCAGCCATAAGATATATACCCGCATACTTTTTTTGGCAAATATTTCAAACGACATGATGTGGTACTCGTTGTAGATGGCGGAGATCCAGCAAAGTACCAGCCATGAAGTATTAAGAAACAACCAGAAACGGAAATAGGAGTTAACCAGTTCCGGTACTATTCTGGGTATAAAAACCAGGGTAAGCGTTACAGCCAGGTTCAGTGTTAAAAGATCCAGGCCCGCTATAGATGCCTGCAGAAATCTGATAAAACGACGGTTCATAAATAAATAATTGAAAAAAAATGATTAAAAAATGCATTAAAGATTTTTTAATGCTGCCTCCCAATGTTTCATGATATTTTCTTTTGATAAAAATATTTCCGCGTAGTTGCGGGCATTTGCTTTATAGACGTCCAGGTTGTTGTTCAGTGCTTTTTTTATTCCGTCTTTTAACGCAGTGGCGTTTTCCGGTTCTATTAATATACCTGCCTGGTATTTATCTATTACATCATGAAGGGTAGAGCCGGGTGCTGCCGTAACAATCGGACAACCGCCGGCTGCCAGTATGCTGGCCAGTTTGCTTGGCATTACCAGATCAGTGGCGGATTTTTTTTGCAGTACCAGGTGTATATCTGCAGTCGCCAGCAAGGCGGAAAGCATATTGTATGGCTGCAGGGGGAAAAACTTAACATTGGTAAGGTTGGCTTCCCTTGCACTGGCTTCCAGTTTTTCCTTGCCACCTCCACTGCCGGTAATGACAAAATGAATGTCTGGCAGGGCAATAAAATCTTTCGCTACGTCAAGAATGATTTCCAGGCCTTGTTTTTCACCTAAATTTCCCGAATACAATATTACCTTATCCGTATCGCGCAGGCCAAATTCTTTGCGCAGCGACTGCTCTTTGCTTAATGGCCTGATGGTATGCTCATCTACCCAGTTGGGGAACATAATTATTTTTGAAGAAGCAATCCCCTTCGATTCAATTTTCCGCTGCATACCGGGGCTGATAGTAGAAATGGCGGTACTCCGGCGCAGAATGAATTTTTCCGCCCAAAACATGATATTTAAAAAGTGTTTGTTTCTTATCATGCCCAAATCTTTCGCCGCATCCACCTGTAAATCCTGTATATGCGTTACAAGTTTTGTTCTTTTTAAACGGGTGTATATAAGTGGAAAAAAGCCCAGGTGAAAAGGGGGAGAAACACAAATGACAACATCGTATTTTTTTTGAAACAACGTTTTAAACCAAACTGGTATCATTGCCGTAACAAATGAAAACTCATGCAGGATACGCTTAACGGAGGTTACTTTTTCTGGTATATACAACGGACAACGGTAGATAACGGCCCCGTCAATGTTTTCTTTGCTCCACCACCTGTTGCTGTAACCTTTTTGGGCTTTCCACATAGGGTAGTAAGGTGTGGCAGTTATGACGTTTATTGTATGACCGTTTTGGGCCAGCCATGAGCCCATTTCTCCGGTATATTTGCCAATGCCTGTAAGTTCTGGTGCGTAATTAATGCCGTATATCAGGATTCTCATAATAAATTCAGGCAAACAACCTGATAAAACTATTTTTTAAAGCTGGTTCGGTAAAGTCTGTAATCATCCGTTTTCTTTCCATCTTGCTTTTTTAAACACTACGGGGTTGCCACTATAAATTCCATTGGGAGCCAGCGAGCCCACTACGTTTGAGCAGGCGGTTACCACGCTGTCTGTACCAACAACAACGTTGGGCGAAACAAAGGAAACGGCACCAATCCAACTACCATCTTCCAGTGTAATGGGCCCATTACGGTAAGGCATGCACGCAACCCTGAAATCATGGTTGCCGCCGCATAAAAACACCCGCTGACTTATACATACATTGTTTCCAATAGTCAATTTTTCAAAATTCAGCAGAAAAGCTTCTTCACCAATCCATACATCATTTCCTATCTCCAATTTCCAGGGCATATGAATGTTTACCCTGGGTTTTATTACAAGTCCTTTGCCTACTTTGGCGCCAAACAGGCGCAACAATGCAGCTTTAAAACCAGAAGGAAAAGGAAAAGCGGTCATGAAAAAGAGCATCTTTATCATGTACCAGCTTATTGTCTTAAACGTGCCGGCCCCGCGGTCGTAATTTGCAGTGGCTTTAAAATCGGCCAGTCTTACCCGCGAAGGCATATTTTCTGCATTCATTGTTGTTTTTTTAGAGTGCAGGGGATTAATACTTAGTTAAACGTACCCCGGGTATTAATATTATATTTTTAAAGCCCGCCCACTCCTGCCTGTTAAACACTATGTTATTTAAAAAATATATTTAATATGCTTATTTACAAATTATTAGAACAGCAATTGTCGAATGGTCCCTTTCCCAAAAATGGGAAAACATAGAAATACCTGCAATTCCAGGTAAAGTTACTGACTATAAGGGGATGAATACAATGCAGCCCGGTGCTCTTTTTTATACCGGTGCAGGGCTCCATTTTACGGCTTTTCCATAATTTCCTCGCATATCTCAATGTATCTTGACGCCCGTTCAAAAGCAGTGGGAAAAGATTTTACTTTTTTTGTTCCATTGGCAACCAGGGTATCATACATGGTCTTGTCGGTTTTTAAACGGATGATTTTTTCCGCAATATCTGCCGGGTTAAAAGGGTCGAAATAAATGGCAGCATCGCCGCATATACTTCTGGCAAAACTTAAATCGGAAGTAAGTATGGGTTTTTTCATTACCATGGCTTCGGGATAGGAAGCAGAAAAACATTCCAGCATGGTAGGCAGCAACATGGCGTCGGACTGGCTGTATACGTAGGGGCAATCTGATGCGGCAACAACGCCCAGGTTTTTTATGTTTTCATCGCCATTGGCCAATACTTCAAATTCGGGCTGTTTGATAGTCAGGTAAAAATAAATATCATTGTGACCTTTTGATTTCAGTTCCTTTGAAACAGCCGGTATGATAGAAAGGTTTTTATGCAGGAAGTTGGAAGATACGGTTACCAGGCTAAACTGCCCGGGTATTTTTTCCGGAAATTTAATTGTTGCAGTGAGCAGGGCAGACGGCTCATCAAAATGATGATTATAGGTGTTGTTTACCACGTATATATTGCGTTTATCAATGCCCAGGTACCTGGAAAGACGGGTTTTTACATCATCTTCTTCTACCACATGGTAGATGGTATTTCTTTTGGTAAAATAATTCCTGAACGCATTTCCCAGCGATGTTTTAATACGTTCTTTCAGTGGAAGGCTTTTTATAAAAGCAGAATCCGGATTGATAGCCCATACGCTTGCAAAACCTACCAGGTGCTTTGCGGTGGGCGTCCAGTATGCAGGTGCAAAAACAGAGAATACGCAGTCGGCCCCAAATTTTCTTTCTGCTTCACCCAATTTTTTTATCTGTCTCAAAAAACCACGGCTTAGCGGTGTGCCGGTAGATAAAGGCAGCACCGTACAGTTGGAAGGAAATGATGTTATATCAATTTGCCTTTCTACTTCTTCGGATACTGCAATAAGATAGTTGTGACGGGTTATTTTCTTTACTTCTTCAAGAAAAGAAAGTGTAACCTGCAATGCCCCGCTCTTGCGTATATTAGAGGCATTTATCATTATGTTCATCTGCATCTTTCTTTTGTTTTTTACTAAGGGTTTGTTTTTTTACGAACCTGTGGCCGCAATGGCAGCCATGCCGCCTTCGGCAAATTTTTCCGGACCCCAGTTCCTGATGTGTCTGCAGCCTTCTGCCCCCAGGCGTTTTGACAACGCAGGATCTTGTACAAATTTTTCGAGTATACTTTCCAGCTGTTCCACCGATTCGGGGTTAAACTGGAATCCGTTTACATCATTGATAACAAGATCGGCAGCACAGCCTACATTTTCAGATACAATGACAGCAGTACTGCAGGCCATGGCTTCATTTACCACCAATCCCCATTCTTCATACATACTGGGCAGAATAAATGCCTCGCAACGCGAAAAAAACAGCGGCGTTATGTCTACCTGCTGAAATGGGTAAAAAACAATTTCTGCTTTATTGCCCGATGTACTTGCCTGTGTTAGTCCCTCGCGTGTGGGAATTTTTAAATCGGCCGCCAGTGCCCTTAATGCTTTTTCCTCCCCGCCTTCGCCTACCAGTACCAGCGAAATATCCAGTGCGGGATAACGCTGCATTAAACCGGCATAGGCTTTAATAAGGCTGGAGATATTTTTCTTGGTTACAAATCTTCCCAGGTTCAGGAAATAACGTGCGGGCAAATTAGGTACGGGCAGTTTATCTGCTGCCTCATTTTTCCATTTTGCGGCCTCTGCTTCAAAATAGCGTCCGTCCACCACATCGTACCCTAAAAAAATTTTCGACGGGTTCATGCCATAGTCAATTGCATATTGTTTTTGCGGGTGGCCACCTACCAGTGCGCTGTTAAACATTCTTACCACCGAGTGTTTTACCAGTTTGCCAAAAAAAGAAGCTCTTTCTGTCAGGCGCCATGATTCATTCATCAATATTATTTTGCATCCGGCCATTTTTGCGGCAAAAACACAAAGTAAATTGGGCAGCGGCGAGTAAC
>Ga0068852_100004065_pt1 | contig 10291 bp, 6 predicted proteins | sample KBSCornC22_FD_66594 | JGI IMG/M metagenome (GOLD analysis project Ga0068852, IMG submission 66594) | Corn rhizosphere microbial communities from Kellogg Biological Station, Michigan, USA - KBS Corn C2-2 | ecosystem: Host-associated > Plants > Roots > Rhizosphere > Soil ... | reverse complement strand
CGGCCTTCGCCGGGGTGACGGCCTTCGCCGGGGTGACGGCCTTCGCCGGGGTGACGGCCTTCGCCGGGGTGACGAATGTTTTCATCGCTCTAATCCGCGGTTCCGGCGAGCGCCTCGGCATGAGGCACCTCGCCATGGAGCTTGAGGGGGCGGTTTCCCGTGAGGCGGCGCAGCGCCACGTAGAAGACCGGCGTGAGGAAAAGGCCGAACGCGGTGACCCCGATCATTCCGGAGAACACGGCCACGCCCATGGCGCGCCGCATCTCGGCACCGGCCCCGAACGAGTAGACGAGCGGCACGGTGCCCATGATGAAGGCGAGCGACGTCATGAGGATGGGCCGCAGCCGCAGCCGCGCGGCCTCGACCGCGGCTTGCAGCGGCGAGCGCCCGGCGAGCTCGAGCTCGCGCGCGAATTCCACGATGAGGATCGCGTTCTTCGCCGAAAGGCCCACGAGCACGATGAAGCCGATCTGCGTGAAGATGTTGTTGTCCATGTGCGCGAGCCACACCCCGGTCATCGCGGCGAAGAGCGCCATGGGAACGATGAGGAGGATCGAGAGCGGCAGCACGAGGCTCTCGTAGAGCGCCGCGAGCACGAGGAACACCAGCAGCACGGAGACGGGGAAGACCCACACGGCGCTGTTGCCCGCGAGGATCTCCTGGTACGTGAGGTCGGTCCACTCGAACGACACGCCGCGCGGCAGCGTCTGCGCCGCGATGCGCGCGATCGCGTCCTGCGCCTGGCCGGACGAATAGCCCGGCGCGGGGCCGCCATTCACGTCGGCGGCGAGGAAGCCGTTGTAGCGCATGGTGCGCTCGGGTCCGGCGATCGGCTTCACGTCCACCAGCGCCGAGAGCGGGATCATTTCACCCGAGGCGCTCCTCACCTTGAGGAGGCGGATGTCCTCGGCCCGCGCGCGGAACGGCGCATCGGCCTGCACGCGCACCGAATAGGTACGCCCGAAGCGGTTGAAGTCGTTCACGTAGACGCTGCCGAGATACACCTGCATCGCCTGGAACACGTCGGTGAGCGGCACGCCGAGCTGCCGCGCCTTCGTGCGATCGATGTCGGCGTAAAGCTGCGGCACGTTCATCTGCCAGCTCGTGAAGAGGCCCGCGAGCTCCGGCGCCTGGTACGCCCGGCCCATGAACTCCTTCAGCGCTTCGTCGAGGGCCTCGTAGCCGAGCGAGCCGCGGTCCTGCACCTCGAGCTTGAATCCGCCCGTGGTGCCGAGCCCGAGGATCGGCGGCGGCGGGAACATCGCGATGAACGCATCCTGGATGCCGGCGAATTGGCGGTTCAGGTCCATCGCGATCGCGCCCCCGGACATCGACGGATCGCGCCGCTCCTCGAACGGCTTGAGCGTCACGAAGACGATGCCGGCGTTCGAGCTGTTGGTGAAGCCGTTGATCGACAGTCCCGGGAAGGCGACCGCGTGCTCGACGCCGGGATGCTTCATGGCGATGTCGCCCATGCGGCGGATCACTTCTTCCGTGCGGTCGAGCGTGGCGCCATCGGGCAACTGCGCGAAACCGATCAGGTACTGCTTGTCCTGCGCGGGCACGAAGCCGTGCGGCACCGCCTTGAAGAGCCCGGCCGTCGCGAAAGCGAGCACGCCGTACACCGCGATCATCACGGTCTTGCGGCCGAGCGCCTTGCGCACACCGCCGGTGTAGGCATCGCCCGCGCGATGGAAGGTGCGGTTGAACCAGCCGAAGAAGCGCCCGAACACGCGGTTCATGGCACGCGACAGCAGGTCCTGGCGCTCGGTGTGCGAGCGCAGCAGCAACGCCGAGAGCGCAGGCGACAGCGTGAGCGAGTTGATCGCGGAGATCACGGTCGAGATCGCGATCGTCACCGCGAACTGGCGGTAGAACTGGCCCGCGAGCCCGGTGATGAAGGCGAGCGGCAGGAACACCGCCACCAGCACGAGCGCGATGGCGATGATCGGGCCGGACACCTCGCGCATCGCCCGATAGGTCGCATCGCGCGGCGAGAGCCCGCCTTCGATGTTGCGCTCGACGTTCTCGACCACCACGATGGCGTCGTCCACGACGATGCCGATCGAGAGCACCAGCCCGAAGAGCGTGAGCGCGTTGATCGAGAAGCCGAGGAGGTAGAGCACGCCGAACGTGCCCACGACCGAGACCGGCACCGCGATGAGCGGGATCACCGAGGCGCGCCACGTCTGCAGGAAGAGGATCACCACGAGGACGACGAGCAGGATGGCCTCGAAGAGCGTGTGCACGACGGCTTCGATCGACGAGCGCACGAACTGCGTGGGATCGTAGACGATGCCGTAGTCCACGCCCTCGGGCATGCCGGCCTTGAGCTCCGCCATCGCCGCGCGCACGTCGTTCGAGACCTGGATCGCATTGGCGCCCGGGGAGGCGAAGATGCCGATGCCCACCGCGGGCTTGTTGTCGAGGAGCGAACGCAGGGAATACTCCGCGGCGCCGAGCTCGATGCGTGCGATGTCCTTCAGGCGCGTGACCGCGCCGCCCGCATCGCTCTTCACCACGATCTGCCCGAACTCCTCCTCGGTCTGCAGCCGCCCCTGTGCATTCACCGGGAGCTGCACGTCGATGCCCTGCGCGGACGGCGAGGCACCGATGATGCCGGCGGCGGCCTGCGCGTTCTGCTCCTGGATCGCGCGCACCACGTCGCCCGCGGCGAGCCCGTGCTCCGCGACCTTGCCGGGGTCGAGCCAGACGCGCATCGAGTAGTCACCCGCGCCGAAGATCTGCACGTCGCCCACGCCGCGCAGCCGCTTCAGCCGGTCGCGCACGTTGAGAACGCCGTAGTTGCGCAGGTAGTTGAGGTCGTAGCGCTCGGTGGGCGAGACGAGGTGCACCACCATCGTGAGGTCGGACGACGCTTTCGCCGTGGTGATGCCGAGGCGGCGCACCTCGTCCGGCAGGCGCGCTTCGGCCTGCGTGACGCGGTTCTGCACCAGCTGCTGCGCCTTGTCGGGATCGGTGCCGAGCTTGAAGGTCACCGTGAGGGTGAGGTTGCCGTCGGTGGTGGCCTGGCTGCCCATGTAGAGCATGCCTTCCACGCCATTGATCTGCTCTTCCAGGGGCGTGGCGACGGTCTCCGCGATCACTTTCGGGTTCGCGCCCGGATAGTTCGCACGCACCACCACCGAAGGCGGCACGACCTCGGGGTATTCCGAAACGGGCAGCAGCCACATGGCGATGGCGCCCGCGAGGAAGATGAGGAACGAGATGACGCCCGCGAAGATGGGGCGATCGATGAAGAACTTGGAGAGGTTCATTTGGATTCCTTGTCATTCCCGCGGAGCTTGCCCCGGGAGTCGTTAACCCGGGGGCGGGAACCCAATTTCGCGATTGGATCCCGGCCCGTCACCGCAGCTGCGGCGGCCGGGATGACGACGCGACCTTCGATTCCTGCGGCGCCACCACGGCGCCGGGCCGCACCCTCTGCAGTCCGTTCACCACGATGCGTTCGCCCGGCTCGAGTCCCGCATTGACCATGCGAAGGCCATCGATCGACGGCCCGAGCGCGACCTCGCGGTAGTTCGCCTTGTTGTCGGCGCCCACCACCAGCACGAAGCGCTTGCTCTGGTCGGTGCCTACCGCGCGCTCGCTCACGAGCACCGCCTCCTGCGACTTCGCGCTGCCGAGGCGCACGCGCACGAACTGCCCGGGCATGAGGCGCCCGTCGCGGTTGTCGAAGACCGCGCGCACGCGCACGGTGCCGCTCTTCGCGTTCACCTGGTTGTCGATGAGCTGGAGATGGCCCGGCAGCGGCTTGTCGTTTTCAGCCGTCTCGATGCCGACGGGGATGTGCCCGATCGCGGGACGTGCGCCGCCGGAGGAAGCGACCTCATGAAGCGCACGGGTGACCACGCTCTCGTCGGCGTCGAAGCTCGCGTAGATCGGGCTCACGCTCACGATGGAAGCGAGCACCGGGGCACCGGGGCCCGCGGCGACGAGGTTGCCGGCGGTGACCTCGATCCTGCCCACGCGCCCGGCGATGGGTGCGCGCACCTGCGTGTAGCCGAGGTTGAGCTTCGCGATCTGGAGCGCCGCGCGCGCCGCACGCAGGTCGGCTTCCGCCGCGCGCCGCGTGTTCACGCTGGCGTCGAGCTCGCGCTGCGCGATCGCCTGCTCCTTCCACAGGCGCTCGCTGCGGCCCTGCTCGGTGATCGCATTGTCGAGGCGCGCCTGCGCCGCGGCGACCTGCGCTTCGCCGCGGTCGACCTCCGCGGCATAGGGCGCCGGATCGATCGTGACCAGCAGGTCGCCCGCCTTCACCAGCGCGCCCTCCGTGAAGTGCGCCGATTGCACCGCACCGGAGACGCGCGCACGGACCTCGACGCGCTCCACCGCTTCGAGCCGCCCGGAGAACTCTTCATAGGGAGTGACTGCGCGCCGTTCGACGGTGGCGACGGAAACGGGTACGGCCGCGGGCGCCGCCTGCGCAGGCCGGGCCTTCGCGTCGGCGTGGTGCAGGCCCACGGCCCCGAGGCCGGCAGCGGCAGCGGCAGCGACGGCGGCCAGGGCAGCGGCGAGGATCGCGTTGCGGCGCCGGGTTTGTTCAGCCATTTGTAATGCCCCTTCCATAAATAGGGTTATTTCTGTATCGAGCGTTATACATAACGGCGCCACTCTATTCGCGCTTGCGGGCGGCTGTCAAGTGATTTAATATCGATCATTATGAAAATCGAATCGCCGCCAGTCCCGGCCAAGCGCCCGCGCGGCCGGCCCCGTGCCTTCGACCGGGACCAGGCCCTCGATCGCGCCATGCAGGTGTTCTGGGAAAAGGGCTACGAGGCCGCCTCGATGCAGGATCTCCTCGCCGCCATGCAGATCAACGCGCCCAGCCTCTACGCCGCGTTCGGGGACAAGGAGGCCCTCTTCCTCGAAGCCGTGCAGCGCTACCACGCCAACGTGCGTGCGCAATGCAATTGCCCGGGCGTGCATACCGCGCGCGAGTGGGTGGAGCTCCTGCTCACGGAGCTGGCTACGCTCTTCACCAACCGCGACCACCCGCGCGGCTGCCTCGCGGTCATGGCGCTCATGACGGCACCCGCGAGCAGCCCCAGGGTCCAGCGCGTGCTGGCCCAGGAGCGGGACCAGGCGAAAGGGCGCCTGCGCGCCCGCATCCAGCAGGGCGTCGAGGATGGCGAGCTGCCGCGCGATACGGAGGTCGACGTCCTCGCCGATTTCTACGGCGCGATCATCAGCGGCATGTCGCTGCAGGCGCGCGCCGGGGCATCGCGCAAGGGGCTGCTTGGGATGGTGCAGACGGCGATGCGCGCATGGCCGCCGGCGCCCGCGAAGCGCAAGGCGCAAGCCAGGGTGTCAACCCCTTAGCAACACGGGCACGCGGAAATGCAGAAGGGCCCCTCGCGGGGCCCTTCCCTTTGCAGCTGCCTTAATCCGCCGCCGTCGCGTGCATCGACGAAGATGCGCTGTGCGTGGCCCCACCCTTCAGCGCCGCGAGCAGCTTGGTCCCTTCCGGCGAGCCCCATCCGGTGCACGCGTCCCATCCCTTTTGTGCATGGTAGGCGCCGTTGTTGCCGGAGGTGATGTCGCGGCACACACCCTTGCCGTGCGGCCCGTAGAGCAGCGGATTCAGGAACCCGACGGGCGCCGGCAGCTTCTGGTTGCACAGCGCGATGAGCCCGGCCCACAGCGGTGCCACGGCGCTGGTGCCGCCGATCGCGCCCTCCTGGCCGTCCACGCGAATGCGATAACCCGTGGCGGGGTCCGCGTCTCCCGCGACATCCGGCACGCCGCGGCCGCGATGCCTGTTCGGATTCACGGAGGGCGGGACGCCCGCGCCATTCTGGTAGACCGGGAGCGGGAACTCGTCGCTCACGCCGCCGCCGGTGGCGCTGCGTTTCGGGTCCTCGTTCCAGACGACTTCCGAGGTGATCTTGCCGCCCGATGCGATGAGCTTGGTGCCGCCGCATGCGAGCGCGAACGGGCTCGAGGAAGGAAAGTCGGCGTGCGCGAGGCCATCGGGGGTCTCGCCGATCTGCGCCAGGCTATCGGGATCCTCGTCGCCGGAGCCGGCGTCGCCCGCCGCGCAGCAGACCGTGACGCCGAGCGCGGCCGCGGTCTGGAACGCGGCGTCGAAGGACGTCATCGCCTGCTGGGTCCAGTTCTTCTCGGGGTTGCCCCAGGAGATCGAGATCACCGAGGGCTTGTTGGTGGTGTCGTGGATCGCGGTGGTGATGGCGTCGAGGAAGCCCTTGTCCGAGTTGGGCGCGAAATAGACGACGATGTGCGCCTTCGGGGCGATTCCCGCAACCACCTCGATGTCGAGCATGACCTCGCCATCGGCGCTGTTCGCGTTCGTCGGATGGTTGGTGCCGCCGTCGACGCGCACCGCGCTCACCTTGGGCGTGGGAATGCCGAGCTCCTTGAAGTACGCGGTGATGTCGGCCGGGCGATAGCCGCCGCCCAATTCGACCAGCCCGATGCACTGGCCGCTGCCGTCGGCGCCCGCCGGAAAATCGTAGAGCTTCGCGAGCTGCGGCGGCGTGAACGACGTGTTGGCCGCACGCTCCGTGGCAGCCCCGCCCTCGCGCACCAGGCGCTGGAAATGCGGGCGCGCGACGGGACGGTCGTCGATGCCGAAGATGCCTTCCACGGCATCGGCGATCTCCGCGGGCACGCTGAGCTTGCCGCTGCGGCCGCGATAGGTCACGCCTTCGCACTCGTAATGCGCGATCTTCGTGCCGAACGCCTTCTCGAATTGCGCCGCGGTTCCGGAGAGGAACACGCTGCGCCGTGCCGGGCTGGAGCCCGCGACGAACAGGCCGTACTCTCGTGCGAAGCGCTCGATGCGCTCGATATCGGCAGGATCGGCGCCGTGCTGCGCGGCGTATTCCTCGCGCGATACGTACTTGCGCTTCTCGGGCGCTTCGGCAGCGTGCTGGCCGCCCGCGACGAGCTTCGAAATCGGCGTGCGGCGCCGCACGCGGACGGTCACCTCGAACCGCTCGTCGTGCGGCACGGGCCCGACGGCGCGGGCGGAAGCGAGCGGCTTGCGCTCGGTGGAGTCGAGAACCTTGCGGGATTCAGCGGGCATTGGGAACCTCTTTCGCAAATGACGGAACGGAGGAAGGTGCGCGACTGATGGTGCGCTCGATCTCACACACCAACTACAGAATAGTCCCCAGTCCGAAGCCGGAGAAAGGCGCTGATGGGCCCATGGCACGCGCGTCGCGGCACGATCGGCGCGCAATTTGTAAGATGCGTTCTTTTCGGGAGGGCGTCATGCGAAGGAGCGCGGTATTGAAGAGGGCCGTCGCCGCGATGCTCGCGGCCGCAGCAGCGGGCGCGCTCGCGCAGGACGCACCGATCACGACCTTCCCCTACACCCCGGGCCTCGACGTCGCGTCGATGGACCGCACCGCCGATCCCTGCTCCGACTTCTACCAGTACGCGTGCGGCGGCTGGCTCAGGAACAACCCGATCCCGCCCGACCAGTCGAGCTGGAGCGTGTACGGCAAGCTCTACCAGGACAACCAGCGATTCCTCTGGGGCATCCTCGACTCGCTCGCGAAGGCGACCGGGGGACGCAACGCGACCCAGCAGAAGATCGGCGATTATTTCGCCGCATGCATGGACGAAGCCGCGGTGGAGAAGCTGGGAGCGAGGCCGCTCGCGCCCTGGCTTGCCCGCATCGACGGCATGAAGGACAAGGGCGACCTCGGTGCGCTGCTGGGAGAGCTGCACCTCGACACCGGTGACAGGGGACTTTTCTTCGGCATCGGCTCCAACCAGGACTTCGAGAATTCGACCAGCGTGATCGCGTTCGCCGCCGCGGGCGGCCTCGGCCTGCCCGACCGCGATTACTACACCAAGGACGATGCGCGCTCGCAGGAGATCCGCGGCAAGTACGTGGCGCACGTGACGCGCGTCTTCCAGCTTCTCGGCGACGGCCCGGAAGCGGCTGCGCGCCACGCTGGCTCCGTCATGGAGATGGAGACGGCGCTGGCAAAGGCTTCGCTCACGCGCGTGGAGAGGCGCGATCCGTACAACCTCTTCCACAAGATGGACGGCAAGGCCGTGAGGGCGCTCACGCCGGCCTTCGATTGGGACGGCTACCTCGGCCCGCTGGGCCTCGCGGGCGTCGACACGTTCAACCTGACGGAGCCCGGCTTCTTCAAGGCTTTCGGCCGCGAGATCGAGACCCGCAGCCTCGACGACATCAAGACTTACTTGCGCTGGCACATCGCCAAGGAATCGTCGCCCTTCCTGTCCACCGCGTTCGTGAACGAGAATTTCGGATTCTTCAGCAGGACGCTGCGTGGCGTGCCCGAGCTGCGCCCGCGCTGGAAGCGGTGCGTCACGCTCGTCGACGAGCAGCTCGGCGAAGCGCTCGGGCAGGAATTCGTCGCGCGCGCCTTCTCGCCGAAGCTCAAGGACGACACGGTGCGCATGACGCGGCGCATCGAGCAGGCGATGCGCGACGACATCCGGTCGCTCACCTGGATGAGCGACGCCACGAAGAAGCGCGCGCTGGAGAAGCTCGACACGATCGTGAACAAGATCGGTTATCCCGACAAGTGGCGCGACTACTCGAGCGTAGAGGTGCGGCGCGACGATTTCTTCGGCAACGTGCAGCGGGCGCAGCGGTTCGAGTCGAAACGCGATCTCGCCAAGATCGGCCGACCGCTCGACCGCGGCGAGTGGCACATGTCGCCGCCGACCGTCAACGCCTACTACGACGCGCAGCTGAACGACATCAACTTCCCCGCGGGCGTGCTGCAGCCGCCGCTGTACGACCCGAAGATGGACGACGCGCCCAACTACGGCGACACCGGCGGCACCATCGGCCACGAGCTCACCCATGGCTTCGACGACGAGGGCCGCAAGTTCGACGCGCAGGGGAATCTCAAGGATTGGTGGACCGCGGAGGACGCCAAGGCCTTCACCGGGCGCGCGCAGTGCATCGTGGACCAGTACGCGCAGTACGTGATCGTGGACGACATCAGGATCAACAGCGAGCTCACGCTGGGCGAGGACGTGGCCGACATCGGCGGGCTCATCCTCGCGTGGATGGCGTGGAAGGCCGAGGTCGCTGACAAGAACCTCGCCGACCGCGACGGAATGAATCCCGAGCAGCGCTTCTTCGTAGGCTATGCGCAATGGGCGTGCGAGAACCAGCGCCCCGAAAACCTGCGCGTGAAGGCGCTCACCGATCCGCACTCGCCGGGCAAGTATCGCGTGAACGGGCTGGTGGTGAACATGCCGGAATTCGAGAAGGCGTTCTCGTGCAAGCCCGGCTCGGCGATGGTGAGCGCGAAGCGGTGCCGCGTATGGTGAGCCGCCGCTGGATCGCCGCGGCGCTCTTCGCGACCGCAACCGTGGCCGCCGCGCCGCCGAAGGACATGAAGGAGCTCCTCGCGCAATCGCCCGCCTCGGACTGGAGGGCGCTCGATCCCGCGAACACGCTTTACATGCAGATTCCGCAGGGGCGCGTCGTGATCGAGCTGGCACCCCGGTTCGCGCCGGCGAGCGTCGCCAACATCCGCCTGCTCGCGAACGCGGGTTACTTCGACGGGCTCGCCATCATGCGCGTGCAGGACAACTACGTCGTGCAGTGGGGCGATCCCGACGAGGCCAATCCCCGGAGCCTCGGCGCGGCGAGGAAGACGATCCCGCCCGAGTTCACGCGCGCCGCAGCGGGAATCGAGTTCACGAAGCTCCCGGACACCGATACTTATGCGCCGGAGACCGGTTTCTCCGCCGGGTTCGCCGCGGCGCGCGATCCGAAGTCCGGCCGTGCCTGGCTCGTCCACTGCTACGGCGTCGTGGGCGCGGGCCGCGACAACGACGACGATTCCGGCAACGGCGCGGAGCTCTACGCCATCATCGGCAATGCGCCGCGGCAACTCGACCGCAACATCACCATCGTCGGACGCGTGGTGCAGGGCATCGAGCTCCTCTCGCCGCTCAAGCGCGGCACCGGGCCCCTCGGCTTCTACGAGAAGGCCGAAGACCGCACGCGCATCCTCGAAGTGAAGCTCGCCTCCGAGCTGCCGCCCGAGAAGCGCCTGGCGCTCGAAGCGCTGCGCACCGACAGCGGCACATTCAAGGCGCTGATGCAGATGCGCCGCTTCCGCAAGGACGACTGGTACAAGGTGCCCGCGGGGCACGTCGACGTGTGCAACGTGCCGCTGCCGGTGCGCGTTCGCGGCGGCTGAGGCATGGAACGCCTGGCGGATGGCGAGCTGGTCCTCGAGCCGCTGGAAGCCCGGCATGCGGAAGCGATGTATCCGATCCTCTGCGATGCCGAGCTCCA
>Ga0068852_100004061_pt1 | contig 10298 bp, 11 predicted proteins | sample KBSCornC22_FD_66594 | JGI IMG/M metagenome (GOLD analysis project Ga0068852, IMG submission 66594) | Corn rhizosphere microbial communities from Kellogg Biological Station, Michigan, USA - KBS Corn C2-2 | ecosystem: Host-associated > Plants > Roots > Rhizosphere > Soil ... | reverse complement strand
CCGTACTTCGCGCGCTATCCGTACGAGACGTACGTCGCGCCGCGCGCGATGCACGCGAGCATCGCCGACCTCTCGCCCGCGGAGCTCGACGACTTTGCATCCGTGCTGCGGCGCACGCTCGTGCGCATGGACAATCTGTGGCGGATGTCGTTCCCATACGTGATGGTGTTGCACCAGGCACCCACCGACGGCACGGTGCATCCCGGGTTTCACTTTCACATTCAAATTCATCCGCCGCTGCGCAAGCCCGGACTGTTGAAGTATCTCGCCGGCCCCGAGATCGGCGGCGGTAACTTCCTCAACGATACCGCGCCGGAAGACAAGGCCGCGGAGCTGCGCGCGGTCTCCGAGACACACTATCGCACCGAGGCGCGCGATGGCTGAGGCGCGCGAGCTGTTGCCCACCATCCTCGCGCTGCATGACCGCATTCGCGACAGCGTCGTCGATGCCTTCTCGGCGCAGCATCGCGACGCGTTGAGCGACGTGGCCGACGATGGGCCCGGCGACACGATCTACGAAGTCGATCGAGTGAGCGAGGAGACGCTCGTATCCGGGCTCGAGGAGGCGGCGCGCGACGAGCCGCTCTGTCTCGTGGCGGAGGGACTTCCGCCGGAAGGACTCGTGTTGCCGCGCGGCGCGACGGAGCGCGATTGCCGGTGGCGGTTGCTCGTCGATCCGATCGACGGCACGCGCGGGCTGATGTATCAGAAGCGGCCCGCATGGATTCTCACCGGGCTCGCGCCGAATCGCGGTGCGGACACCAGGCTGCGCGACATCGTGCTCGCGGTGCAGACCGAGATTCCGCTGGTGAAGCAGCATCTCTGCGATCAGCTGTGGGCGGTGCGCGGCGAAGGGGTGGAAGCGCGCCGGCTCGATCGCACCACCGGGCGCAGCGAGCCGCTGGCGCTCCGCCCATCGCGCGCGGACACCATCGCGCACGGCTTCGCGTCGATCAGCCGGTTCTTTCCCGGCGGGCGCGACGTGCTCGCCGCGCTCGACGACGAGATCGCGAGCGCGGTGCTCGGCCCGCCGGTGGAAGGCAAGGCCGCGTGCTTCGAGGATCAGTACATCTCCACCGGCGGCCAGCTGTTCGAGCTGATGGTCGGGCACGATCGCTTCATCGCCGATCTGCGTCCGCTGCTCGCCGGCGTGCTCGCCGATCGCGGGCTGCCTCGGCCGCTCTGCTGTCATCCGTACGATCTGTGCACCATCCTGATCGCGGAAGAGATGGGGCTGTCGATCACCGGACCCACCGGTGTGGCGCTGGATGCGCCGCTCGATCTCGATGCCGACGTGGCGTGGGTGGGTTACGCCAACGATGCGATTCGCCAGCGCGTGGAGCCGGTGTTGGTCGGCGCGCTGCGGCGGCGCGGGCTGCTGCCTCCGGTATGAGCGCGGCGATCATGCGAACGAGGACCTTGGAAGAGCTGCGCGGCTCGGGAGACGAGGCGTACTTCGCGAAGGCGCTGCAACGGTTCCGCGCGTTGCGCGATGGCGACGACGCATCGCTGCGCGACTTCCTATCCGGCGATGCGCCGCTGTTCGTCGCACGGGCGCCGGGCCGGCTCGACGTGATGGGCGGCATCGCCGACTACAGCGGCTCGCTCGTGCTGCAGCTTCCGCTCGAGTGCGCGACGACGGCGATGCTGCAGCCGCGGCGCGAACCGACGTTGGAGGTGATCTCGTCGCGCGCGCGAACGACGAATCGGTTCGTCATGTCGCTCGACGAGCTGCTGAGCGATGCGCTTCGCGCGCCGGAGCAGCTCGCGGCGTGGTTCTCGTCTCGCGCGTCGGATCGGTGGGCGGCGTACGTGATCGGCGTGACGCGCGCATGTCTCGCGCGACTCGGCGACCCGCGCGACGCGTTGGCGCATGGGGGATTTCGGCTGCTGATCGAATCACGCGTGCCCGAGGGGAAGGGGGTGAGCTCGTCGGCCGCGCTGGAAGTGGCGTGTCTCTCCGTGATCGCGGCGCGATATGGCGTGACGCTGAGTGGCGAAGAGCTCGCGACGGCGGCGCAGTGGGCGGAGAATCACATCGCGGGCGCGCCGTGCGGGATCATGGATCAGATGACGAGTGCGTGCGGGGAGCACGATCGCTTGCTGCGGCTCCGCTGCCAGCCCGGCACGGTGGAAGGGCACGTGAAGGTGCCGGAAGGCTATCGCTTCTACGGCATCGATTCCGGCATTCGCCACGCGGTCACCGGCGCCGACTACGGCACGGTGCGCACGGCGGCGTTCATGGGCTATCGCATCATCGCCGACCTCGCGGGATTGCCGGTCGCGATGGACGGCGCGCGCGTTCGGGTGGACGACGCGCAGTGGCATGGCTATCTGGCGAACATCACGCCGAGTGAGCTCGTGGAGCGGTTCGAGTCGAAGTTGCCGGAGACGATGCGCGGCGACGAGTTTCTCGACCGGTTCGGCGGGATCACCGACGTCGTCACGCGAGTGAGTGCCGAGCGCGTGTATCCCGTGCGTGTGGCGACGGTGCATCCCGTACGCGAGAACGCGCGGGTGACACGGTTCGCCGAGCTACTCGGTCAGCTTCGCGCTGGCGACGACGCGACGGCGCGCGAGATGGGCGCGCTGATGTACGAGTCGCACGAGAGCTATGGCGCGTGCGGGCTGGGAAGCGTCGGGACCGACCGTCTGGTGGAGCTCGTGCGCGAGACGGATGCGTCGCGCGAGCTGTTCGGCGCGAAGATCACCGGCGGTGGGAGTGGCGGCACCGTCGCCGTGTTGGGCACCGAGCGCGCGGAGCCGGTGGTGCGCGAGATCGCGGCGCGGTACGCGAACGAGAGTGGCCGCGAGGCGGAAGTGTTCGCGCGATCCGGCCCTGGCGCGGCGGAGCTGGGCGTGCTGGTAGTGCCGGCGCTTGACGCCAAATGAAGAACGCCGGCCGCTCGAGTGAGCGGCCGGCGTCTTCGGTTGTAATCCTGCCAAGCGCGATGGATCAGGTGCGAATCGGCAGATCGTGATGGGTGCGCACCGCGGCCTGGATCGCGCGACCGAGGGCGGCCACGCGCTCGTGCGCGTCGTCGTAGGCGCTGGTGAGCGGAACGCGTCCAGCCGAGGTGACGAGCGCGAGACGATGCAGATACGGCGGGCCGTATTCGGTTTCCACCGCGACGGCGTCGAGCGCGTCGAAGGGCATCTCGCCGGTGCGGCGGCGGAGCAGGCGCACACGCGACCACTTCACCCGCTTCTCGCCGGGGACGAAGGCGAACACGCTGCGCTCGTAGAGCGCGAAGAGCAGCAGTGCCAGCGCGGCGCAGACGTACCCCGCCACGCGATGATTGAGCGACGGATCGAGCAAAGCCCAGATGGCGATACCGGCCAGCGTCATGGCGCTGAACAGCTCGAGCCAGGCCGCGTACGAGATCACCAGTGTTCCGTCGGGAAGGGTGCGTGCTCTCATCGAGACTACCTCCGTGAAGATGGCCACCGCGGCATGCCAACCACCGCGACGTCAGGAGTCAGACGGACTGAGCGGGGGTCGAGTCACGAGACGCCGCGCCACGCGTCGATAGAGGAAGGCGGCCAGAAAGTCCGCTCGCACGCGGCGTAACAGATCCCTGTTTCGCCCGCGCACAGCGGCGGTGAACCATTTCGCGTATGACCCGCTAGATCCGGGGACGCGGTTGGATCGAACGACGACGCGGCGAGCCCGGGTAACGCAGATCACAGTGGAAGTGAGCGTGACGTGAACAGTGCTTCGATCGGATCGATGGCGTGGGGGGCGCGAAATCGCGGCCGGTTGAGCGTCTCCGACCGGCTGGTCCTCGCCGGCCAGGCGATAGCGCTGCGGCTCGAGACGCGAGGCCAGCGGTATTCCCGCAAGCCACCGGTCAGCGGCGAGGCGCTGCGCGACGTGGTGGTTCCGTCGTCGGAGATCGCCCGCCGCGCCGAAGCACTCTGCCACATGCACTCGGCGCCCTGGCTCGTGCAGCATTGCATGCGCACCTACTACTGGGGTGCGCTACTCGCACTGCGCGATGATCTCCGTTACGACGCGGAGCTCTTCTACGTGGCGAGCCTGCTGCACGACCTCGGGCTCACTCCGTTCGCGGCGCCCGCGGCCGGCGAATGCTTCGCCATCACCGGCGCGGACGCGGCGTACGATCAGCTTCGCGGCGCCGGCTATCCCGCCGAGCGTGCAAAGCTCGCCGCCGAAGCGATCGCCATGCACTTGAACGTTCGCGTCGGTCTCGCTCACGGCGTCGAAGCGCATCTCCTGCGCGCCGGCTCCGGCCTCGACGTCGCCGGCATGCGCGGCAGGCAGCTCTCCGCCGAACTGCGCGCGGACGTCGTGGCGCGACATCCACGGCACGAGCTCAAGCGACAGATGAGCGCCGTCGTCGAGGAGCAGACGGCACGCTCGCCACACACGCGCATCGCCTTCCTGTGCAAGCGCGCTGATTTCGTCTCGAGAATCAAGCGAACGTCGTTCGCCGAGTGATGCCGCGCGCGAGTCGCGCGCTCAGAACACTCGGCGCTGCAGTCGAGCCACGGTGAACTTCGCCGTATCGGCGATGGCCATCACCGTCATCACGCCGGCCTGCACCGGATCGGTGACGACGAGATCGGCGGCTTCGGGCACGCTGCCCGCCATGTTGAGGCTCACGACGAGCAACCCCTGCGCGCGCACCTCGCGCACCGCCTTCTCGATCTCGCCGCCCATGATGGAGCCGGCCAAAACGATCGCGCACGCGCGCGGGAGCCGAGCGACGGCGCGCACCGCGTCGGCGAGCTGCTGTTCGCCGACGAGCGGGATGGTGTCCACCGAGATGCGCTCGCCGCGGATGTTGTGGCGGTCCGCTTCCGAGATCGCGCCGATGGCGACCTGTCCAACCTGGGCACCGCCACCCATGATGATGATGCGCTTGCCGTAGATCGTCCGCAGCGTGTTCACGAGCTCCACGCCGCGCACCACGCCCAGTGCGCCGAGCGCGGTGACGAGCAGCTGCGGCGCCTCTGGGAGATCGATCTCGAAGTTCACGAGGTCCTCGCCCGCGCTCTGACTCGAGATCTCCACCGATGAGATGTCGCCGCGATGCTGCGCGATGACGCCGGTGAGTTGATGCAGGATGCCGGGTCCGGATTCCACACGCACCTGGACCGCGATTCGTTCAGCCATCCGTTCGCTCTCTCCGTGTCGTCGATGGGTGATGATGCCGCTATGCGCGCTGGAGCGTCACGCGCGCTTCACCGCGCCGAACGCGACGAAGCAGCCGTTCTTGTGCAGCACGTCCACCGCGCCGAAGCCGACCTTGCGCAGCAGATCGAGCTGGAACATCAGCGGCCGCGGTGAATCCTCACGCTCTACGTAGGCGAAGACGTGATCGCGATAAGCTTCGTCGCGCAAGGCGGTGAGGTACTCACCGTACCGCGCCCACATCATCGTCTGGACGGCGGGGATGGAGTGCTCCACGAAATCCGAGATCCACACCGACCCACCGGGCCGCAGCGCGCGATGGAAGCTGGCGAACACCGCCTCCCACTCCTCGACTTCGCGCAGATGATGGAGCACCGCCGCCGCGGTGATGAGATCGAACGACTCGGCGTCCAGTCTGAGCGAGCGGATGTCGCTCTGGATGCTCGAAATGCGCGACGCCGACGATTCGCGCAGCCGTTGTTCCGCGCGATCGAGCATCGGGCGGCTCAGGTCCACGAGGGTGACGTCGAGGCCCGGCAGCGCCTCCAGCATCTTGAGCGAGTAGTTGCCGGCGCCGCAGCCGACGTCGAGCAGATGGGTCGCTTTCGGCGTCACCGATGAGGCGGCGCGCACGATCAGCTCCAGTGAGAGTGGCGCATCGACGGTGGACGACTGGCCGGTCTCCAGATTGGAGAAGCGGTCCACGTCGGCGTCGAAGCGCGCGCGGATCTCGTCGACGGATGATTTCATGGGAGAAAGAAGCGCGATCGTCGCACGAACGACAACCCACGGCGGCGCGCCGGCGCGCCGAGCGTACGGCGCGGAATTGACAACCGTCCATCGCACGCCAGCTTCTCCGCGTGATCGCCTCTTGGCCGCGCTTCGCCGGCTTCGCATCCACTCCGCTCTCCATGATCTCGACACGCGCTCTCGTTTCGCTCGCCAGCTCGCTGCTCGTTCTCTCAGCATGTCACTCGGGCGCGCCGGTGACGACCACTTCCGCGCCGATGACCGCGGCATCCGGACCGACGGTCGCGCCGGGCAGCCGCATCGAGCGGCTCGATCCGGCGATCGACGCGCTGATCCCGCGCGACGCGTACGTCGAGAAGCTCGCCGACGGATTCGCCTGGACGGAAGGTCCGATCTGGCGGCGCGAGAAGGGCGGCTATCTCCTGTTCAGCGACGCGCCGAACAACACGATCTGGCGCTATCGCGACGGCGAGCCGGTGACGATCTATCTGCGCCCCGCCGGCTACGTGGGGCCCGGCGATCCGCCGGGCCGAGAGCTCGGGAGCAACGGGCTCACCACCGACGCGCAGGGCCGCCTCGTCATCGCCGACCACGGTAACCGCCAGATCGCTCGGCTCCGCGAGGATTCGCTCTGGACGAAGCAGCCGCTCGCGACGGGCTACGAAGGCAAGCGCTTCAACAGCCCGAACGATCTGATCCACCGCGCGAACGGAGACCTCTACTTCACCGATCCGCCGTACGGTCTGCGCAAGCTGAATGAGGATCCCGCGAAGGAGCTCCCGTTCAACGGCGTGTATCGGCTCACGCCGAGTGGCGTGGTGACGCTGTTGACGAAAGACCTCACCTTTCCGAACGGGATCGCGATCTCGCCGGATGGGAACACGCTCTACGTGGGGATGTCCGACGGCCAGCGCCCGCAGATCATGGCGTACGACATCCAACCCGACGGAACGATCGCGAACGGCCGGACCTTCTTCGACGCCGCCCCGCTCATCCAGCGCGTGCACGGTGGTTGGCTGGACGGAATGAAAGTGGACGCGCACGGTAATCTGTTCGCGACCGGACCGGGTGGCGTGCTGGTGCTGTCACCGCAAGGCAAGCATCTCGGCACCATCGTCACAGGTGACGTGACGGCGAACTGCACCTTCGGCGGCGACGGCTCGACGCTCTACATGACGGCGAACCACGCGATCATGCGGATCCACACGAGCACGAAAGGACTCGGGTTCTAGCGGTTGCGATTTGCGATTCGCGCGGCACGCAGAGCTCAGGCGCCGAACAACTTCGCTCGTCCGTCGTGCAGGAATCGCTCCCAGCACTCGTTCATGTCCCACAGCTCGCGCGCGTGCGCATCGGCGCGCGCGCGGGTCCAGCCGAGCCGCAGCTCGGCGTAGAGCGACATGAAGCTCGACACGCGCCAGTTCGCCGCGCAGTGCACGAACACGCGTCGATCGCTCCAGGCGTCCATCGTGGCGATGAACTCGTCGAGGTGCTCCATCGTCGGCGCGTCGAACGGGACGGCGATGTGGCGATACTCCATGCCGAGCGACGCCACGAGCCCCGCCTCGTCGGCGAGGCAGTAGCGCGGGTCGAGCATGCCGAGGTTGATCACCGCCGAGTAGCCCGCACTCGCCACGTCCGCGAGCTGCGCGTCGCGCGGCTGTCCGCCGGTGCCGATCCGCTCGTCGATCGGGATGTAGTTGTCGATCGCGTCGAGATGACTCATTGTGTCAGCGCCCTGATCTCTTGGGTGAAGACGTCGAGCATGCGGCGCACCTGATCCCGGATCGCCGTGTTGGTGATCGCGCCGGTCGGGTCCATCTCGTCACGGGCGACCGGGATGGTGACGCACGCGTCGCGCACGACGTTCGCGTTCATCGTCGTGAGCGTCTCGACGAGCGAAGCGTGTGCGTGCGTCGCCATCGACGACGCGTTGATCAGCGCGACCGGCTTGAAGGGAAACTCCACGCTCGCGACGAGCCAGTCGAAGAGATTCTTCAGCGAGCCGGGCACGCCGTGCGCGTACTCCGGGCTGCACACGAGCACTCCGTCCGCCGACCCGACGCGGCCGCGCAAGTCGAGCACGGCGGGCGGCGGAACCTCGACGTCATCGTCGGGATTGAAGTGCGGCAGCGCGGCCATACCGTCGTACAGCGTAATGTGTACGTCGCTCGGCGCGACCTCGGCCGCGACGCGAAGCAGCGCCGTGTTCGAGGAGAGCGCGCGGAGACTGCCGGAGATGGCGAGGAGTTGCACTGGCGAATGAGTGAACGATTGACGCGACACGCTGCCGCACGGGCTGCTGTGTACGATCAACTCGCGATCGCGACGCGAAGTTCGTGAGCGCGCGTCGCATGACATGGTAGCTTTCGTGAGCGCGCACCATGATGGTGTGCTCGACTTCTCTTCAATTCACGCAGCGATCGACCGATGACCAATCGCGACGCATCCGTTCCCACGCTCTACGATTGGGCCGGCGGGATGCCGGCCTTCGAGCGGCTCACCGAGGTGTTCTACGCGCGCGTGAAGACCGATCCGCTCGTGGGACCGATCTTCGCGCGGATGAGCCCCGATCACCCGAAGCTCGTCGCGCACTTCCTTGCCGAAGTGTTTCGCGGTCCGGCGCAGTACACCGCCGAGCGCGGCGGACATCCCACGATGCTCTCGCAGCATCTGGGCAAGCATCTCACCCAGGAGCATCGCGCGCGGTGGATGCAGCTCCTGCTCGAGAGCGCCGACGACGCCGGACTGCCGAGCGATCCCGAGTTCCGCTCGGCGTTCGTGTCGTACATCGAGTGGGGAACGCGCCTCGCGGTGATCAACTCGCAGGACGGCGTGACGCCGACGCTCGATCAGCCGATGCCGTCGTGGGGGTGGGGGGAAGTTGGGGGACCGTATGTCGAGGCGAAGGACGGGTAGGAGCCCTGATTGGGCCCCTCTATCACCTACAGGGAATCCAGGTTTTGGGTTGCCGGTGACGGGTTGGTGGTGACGGGTTTCACGGCGTTAGACGCAGTAGAACCCGAAACCACCAACCGGCAACCGGGAACCCATCACCTGGATTCCCCGTCCCTGGGTAGAAGCGCTCAAACCTGAGTAGGAGCGCTCTAATCAGTTCAGTCCAGCGACGCGATCGCCGTCCTCAAAACGTCAGCCGACTTCTCGAGCGCCGCGCGTTCGCCGTCGTCCATCATCGGCGGCACCACGTCCACCGCGCCGCCCACGTCCACCACGGTCGGCAGCGAGAGCGCGACGTCGCGCATGCCGAGTGCGCCGGTCTGCACGCGCGACACGGTGAGGACGCGTCGCTCGCCGCGCAGCATCGATCGCAGCAGGGCGGCGGTGGTGAGCCCGATCGCGTGATTGGTGGCGCCCTTGCGCTTGATGATCTCGTACGCGGCGGTGCGCACGTCCGTCGCGAGCGCCTGTTCGCGCTCCGCCGACCACTCTGGCCACTGCCGCAGCGGCGTGCCGCCGATGTGCGCGCTCGACCAGAGCACCACCTCGGAGTCGCCGTGCTCGCCCACGACCTGCGCATGAATGGAATGCGGGTCGAGGCGTAGCTCCTGGCCGATGACCTGCCGCAGCCGCGCACTGTCGAGCATCGTGCCCGTGCCGATCACGCGTTCCGGCGGAAGCGCCGAGCTCCGCGCCACGATGTAGGTGAGCACGTCCACCGGGTTCGTCACCACCACGACGAGCCCTCGATAGCCGCGAAGCATCTCGCCGAAGCCGGAGAGGATCGCCGCGTTGTCGCGCAGCAGATCGAGGCGTGACTGTCCCGGCTTTCCACCGCGCCCCGCGGCGAGCACGATGGCGTCGGTGTCGCGGAGCTGCTCCGGCGGAACGGCGCGCACCGCCGCCGTGCTATAGAACGACGCGCCATGCGCGAGATCCATCGCCTCCCCTTCGGCGACGTCGGCGCGTACGTCGGCGAGCAACAACTCGCTCGCCACTCCGGAGTGCAGAACCGAGATCGCGACACTCGAGCCCACCCATCCCGTGCCCAGCACTCCGACGGAAAGGGGCATCGATCAGCGCTCGGCCGCCCAGAGAATTCCGCCGGCCAGATGGTTGAGGTACGCGGGATCCGTGTAGCTCGCCTCGGTGTGACCGAGCTCCGTGTAGAAAGCGCGCCCGCCGTCGAAGCGATGATACCACGCCATCGGGTGATCGGCGCCCATCGAGGCGTTCTGATAGCTGCTCTCGTCGATCTTGATCAACACGTTCACGTTCTGCGGCACGGCTCTGAAGTCGTACCACTCGTCGAACCGCGACCAGGTGGCGGGCAGGCACTTGGTGGAGAGATGCTTGCGATCCACGACGTTCAGCGTGGCCTGCTGCTGCGCGGGATGCCGCTTGAAGTATGCGCCTACGAGCTGACCGTACC
>Ga0068852_100004058_pt1 | contig 10302 bp, 7 predicted proteins | sample KBSCornC22_FD_66594 | JGI IMG/M metagenome (GOLD analysis project Ga0068852, IMG submission 66594) | Corn rhizosphere microbial communities from Kellogg Biological Station, Michigan, USA - KBS Corn C2-2 | ecosystem: Host-associated > Plants > Roots > Rhizosphere > Soil ... | reverse complement strand
CCGCCCGGGTAAAGCAGCTCGACGCGCGAGCTCACGTATTCGGCGGCAGGATTGGCGGCGGCGGCCTCGACGTAGCGGCGGACGGCGTCGGGCCGGTACTGGTCGTCGGCGCCGAGGAAGGCGATCCACTCGCCGCGGGCGAGCGCGAGGCCTTTATTCCAGGCGTCGTAGACGCCGCGATCGGGCTCGCTGATCCACGCGCCGAGAGAGTGCCGGTGGGCCCGAATAACGTCCACCGTGCCGTCGGTCGAGCCGCCGTCGACGACGATGTGTTCGACGTGCGGGTAATCCTGCGCGGCGACTGACGCGATGCAGCGCGGCAGCACGGCGGCGCGGTTGTACACCGCGGTAATGACGGAAACGGTCGGCCGGCTCATCGGGGTCTCCCGAAGGCGAGGGCGAGCCGCCGGCGGGTTTCGGGATTCGCGGCAGCGAAACGCCACCGGTCCGCCAGGAGCAGCAGAAGAACGGCGAGGAAGAGGCACAAGCCGGTCGCGCCGGCGGCGAAGAGGAATCGCGGAGGTCCGGAGCGATGGTCCGGCGGCACGGCCTTGTCGACCACCTGGATCACGGGAGCGCTCTTCGCCTCATCGATGCGGGCGGCTTCGTACTGCTTGGCGAGAAGCTCGTAGAGGGCCTCCTGGAACGTCACCTCGCGCAAGCTGCGGATGTAAGCCAGCGAAGTTTCGGGCACGCGGCGCGTAGCGATCTCGATATCGCCCTTCCCGCCGCCGCGGGACTGCATGCGGTCGAGCTGGGCGCGTAGGCCGGCGAGCTCCTCGCGGGCAACGACTACCGACGGATTGCGCTCCGTGGCGAACGTGTTCATCGCCCGTAATTGGATTTCCTTGGCGGCGATCTCGGCCTTCACGCTGCCGACCGCCTGGACCAACGCCCGCGCCTGGCTGTCGAGTTGCAGCAAGCCGGTGGACTCCTGTGTCTGCTTCAGGGCCGTCTCCGCCTTGGCGAGATTCTCCTTGGCGGTGGACAGCTCGCCTTCGAAGAACAGGCGCCGCTGCGACGCCTCGGTCAGCGCAAGACGCGCATTGACCGCGGAGAGCAGCTCGACGTAGGAGTTCGCAAGATCGGCCGCGGCCTGCGGTTCGCGGTCCTCGACCTCTACGTCGATCAGGCCTTCTTTGGGACGCACCGTCACCGTCGTCCGGCGGGCGAGCTTCTTGCGGGCGTCCGACTCCAACGGGACGCCATAACGGTCCGTGAGGCGGTACCGGCGGATCAGGTCGGCGGCGATGCTATCGCTCTCCAGGATGCCGCCGTAGAGATCGGCGACGTTGCGGAGGCTGAGGTCGCGCCCGCCGAGCGCGGCGAGCGGACCGAGCTGCCCCATCATGGCAGTGACCAGCGACTGGCTCTGCTGCGGCGGCAGGATGGTCGTCCGCGCGGTGAAGCTGTTGGGCAGGAGGAGCACGACAACCGTCGAGCCCAGCGCCGCGAGAGCGAGCGTCGTCAGCAGCGTACGGCGGCGGCCGGTCAGCACTAAGGCGAGGTCGATCCAGTCGTGCCGCGGCGTGCGTCCTTCGAGCTCGATACCGGAAAGTGTGTCCAGGGTGGCCATAGGTCCTCGTTATCGGAGAATGTTGACCGCGGCGGCTCCGAGAGTCAGTTGCGAGAAGACTTGCGTCCAGTCGCGGAGGCCGCGCAGGAAGGAGTTTTTAAAGAGCTGCTCGGGAACCACGACCGAGTCGCCCGGGCTCAGGCGGAGCGTGTCGAAGCCGCCGGCGCCGCGCTTCGGCAGCACACGGCCGTCGGCGCGAATGATGAACATCTGGCCGGTGTCCGCGTTACGGGTCGGACCGCCCGCGTGGCGGAGATAGTCCGTCACGCGGAGGCCCGGCTCGTGGAGGAACGAGTTCTGGTTGTAGACGGCGCCGAGGACGTTGACGGTCGCGGGGCGGGCCGGGACCATGAAGCGGTCGCCGTCCTCGAGCGCGACCTCCATGAGCTTACTGAGAGAACTGTCGCCCGGATCGAAATTCAGGACAATCCGTCCGGTGGCCTGCACGCGGCGCAGGTGATCGATGAAGCGCCGCTGCGTTTCCACGCGCGCGTTCAGGGCGGCCGCTTCGTCGGCGCCGCTGATCGTGCCCATCCGCAGGCCGGCTGCGTGCTCGGTCTCGGCTTCGAGATCGCGGGTGAATTGATCCAGCCGGCGCTGCTGGTCGGCTCGCGTCGAGTCGCGCAGGAATTCGGCGCCGTAGAGATAGGCCTGCGGGGTCAGCCCGCCGGCGCGCTCGATCAACTGGCCCAGCGACTCTCCGGGGCGGACGGCATAAACACCCGCGGACTTGAATTCCCCTTCGAGCCGGACGAAGCGCGTCTGCTGGGACATCGCGACCCGGACGTCTGCCTGCGAAAAGAACGTGACCACGTCACCGGGACGGAGCGCGAGGTTCTGCGAAGCGTCGCCTTCGAGGACCAGCTTGCCGGGATGGAACGCGATCAGCTCGGCGCTCAGGTCGCGCGGGCTCTGCCGCTCGACCACGGCATACGACCAGTTGATATCGGGCACGATCGCCTCGATTGCGGTGTGTGCCGCTTTCCGGGCACTCTCCGTTCCGGGCGAGGCGGGGACCGGGGCTTCCTGCGGCGCGAAGCCGAGGGCGTTGCGCTTGGTCCAATACTCGCGCGTGATGAGAGAGTCCTTGTCTGGAATGATGTCGCGGAGGCGCATGCCTTCGCGCCACGGGAAGCGGCCGGGATTCGCGACGTTGCCGCGGAGGGTGACGGCATTGGCGAAACGCGGCGTGATCGTGAGCACGCGCAGAACATCGCCATCGCGCACCGGCGTGCCGAGGCCGGCGGCGTCGAGACGAAACTCGATCGTCTCGAGGACGCGGCGCTCGCGGACACGCTCGAGCGTGGCGCGCTGCCCGTCGGCTACGGCGGAGAGACCGCCCGCCAGCTCGAACAGCTCCGCGGCATGCGTCTCGCCGTTGAGCTCATAAATGGCAGGGGTGCGGACACTGCCCGCGACCGCGACTTGCGGCCCCGCCGGCGGAATGTAGACGACGTCGCCGGGGAGCAGGTGGCAATCCTTGGATTTATCGCCCTTCAGCAGCAGGTCGTAGAGGTCGAATTCCGTGACGACACGGCCCTGGCGCTTGAGTTGGACGTGGCGCATCGAGCCCTGCGCCGAAGGGCCGCCGGATGCGAAAAGCGCGTTGACCAGCGTGCTCAGAGAGCTGACCGTGTAAGTCCCGGGCCGGCGGACCTGGCCGACGACGAAGATCTCGACCGACCGGAGCTGGCCCATCCCGACCGTGACGTCGAAGTTGCGGAACACGCGCGCGAGCTGCGTGCGGAGGAAGCTTTCGAGCTGCTGGTACTGGAGCCCGGCGACATGGATGTTGCCGGCCTGCGGGATGAACACGGCGCCCGCGCGGTCGACCGTCAGATCGAGATCGAGATTCACCTGTCCCCAGGCGCGGAGCAGGATTTCATCGCCCGGTCCGACGACATAATCCGAAGTGACCGGGACGCGGTCGAGCGGCGCAAAGGTGGTGGGCACCTGCTCGAAGAGACTGGCGCCGAAGATCGGCAGGATTTCGCCCGTCGAAGTGGCGGCGAAGCGCTGGAACTCCGTCGTGGGCGCGGCCGGAGGCTCGGGCGGAGCTTCGCGGGGCGCGGCTGCTGCTGCGGGCGCGGCCGGCGGCCGGGCGGGCGTACGCAAGTCCGGCGGCGCGACCGCGGCCGGCATGTGGCGCTCGATGGGACTCTCCGGCTCCTCCTTGTGACATTCGGGGTACAGCGCGCCGAGGGGGCTGTTGCAATCGCGGGCCGCCTCGACAGCAGCGGCGGCAGCGGCAGCGCCGTGCTGCGCGCGCAGGGAGGCCGGGATCGCCAGGAGAGCGAGGCCGGCCAGCAGGGCCGTACAAATCCGGGATGAGTTCACCATGCGGTTCCTTTGTTCTGGCGGGCAGTAGATCGGAGGATTAAGGCAAAAGCTTTAGTGCGGGTGTCCAGGCAAGCTGGACCCAGCCGCTCAGATTGCGCCGCGCACCGCCGAGCAGCGGGACGTAGAACCGCTCGTACTGCGACATCGCCGAGAGCGACCACGACGGGGCGAGGTCGACAGCAGCGCGGAGGATGCCGTCGGACTGGGTCGCGCCGCCGGGGAGGAATTTGCCGCTCGTCTTGCCCTGGCGGTAGCTGGCTTCGATGCGTCCGCGGCCCGGGAGCCACCACCGGAGCCACGCCTGGACCGCTCGTCCGTCGCGTCCCACGGCGTTGCCGAGCAGACGGCCGTAGTTGGTGTTCCCGGAGCGGTACTGCGTGTTGAAGTAGAGAAACCGGCCGCCCATGTCCCAGCCCATCGGCTGCGTCGAAGGAGCCTCGATCCGCAGGTCGAGGCGCGGCAGCCCGGGGAAGCGCGCGAGATAGATGCCGGGAGCGATGGCAGCCCGGCGCGGCGCCGCGAGGGGGGACGGGTCGTCATCGCTGTAGGAATCGGTGTAGAGGGTAAGCCAGCGGCGCAGGCCCGGAACGCGGTAGCGGAAATCGAAGCCCGCCTTCCGGTCGCCGGGATCGCTGCGAGCCGGACCGGCAGGGCTGTCGAACGATGAGAAATTCCGCAGGAAGCTGCCGGCGGTCGCCGGATGCCCCGCTCCCCAGAAGATCGACCAGCGAGTGAAACCCATCTCGAGATTCCGCGTGAGCTGGAACGACACCTTTTGCGCGTTGAACCAGGGGCCGCGCAGGCTCCCCAGCACGAACTCGGCGCGCACCCCTACACGCCCCAGACGAACGGGCGACACGGTCGAGACCTTCACGTTCCGCGTAGGCTCGGCATTCGCGCTGAACGAAAGCGGCGCCTCGTAGCCGGGACCCCACCAGAGCGACTGCTTGCCGGCGGAGACCTGGACATCGCCCAGGCGCACTCCCGCGTAGGCCTCGACTGCACGGACGCGGCTGACCGCCGCCGCTCCGCCCGCCGCGAGGGGAACGCCGTCGAGCTCCGCCAATGTCTGCCGGACAGCCTGGGGATACGGCTCCATTCCAGGGGCGCGCTGATACTCGACGCGGGCCGCGCCGAAGAAGCGCCCGGATGCCGCACGCAGATCCGCGCCGGCATACCCGCCGGCCCCGCGGCCGAACGGGCGGCCCTGGTCATTGGTCCAGGTCTCGCCGAGGTGGTAGCTGTCATCGAGAGCCGGTCCCGCGATGCCGCCGGCACGCAGGTAGAAGGAATCCAGCACCACCGCCGGCGCATCGGCGTCGAATTCGGCGTGCAGCGCGCGCAGCAGTCGCAGCGCGTACTCGCCCGACCCGGCGGCGAGCGTGTCGGCCTCGGCGAGCTGGCGGCGGCACTCCGCCCGGGTCCACGGGCGCTGGCCGGAGATCTGCGACGGGACCAGCCCCCACGCGGCCAGGCGATCGAGCGCCGGGTAGATCCAGCTATCGAGAGGAACATACGGAGACGCCGCCGGCTGGGCGCACACCGCCGTCGCGGCGAGCAGGAGCACGGCTACTCTCCGGTGCCTCACGCCGCATAAATCGGCGGCGCGCTGCAAAGGCAGTAGTCCGGAGGCAGGATGTTATACTTCGGTGTGTTTTTGGCACTGGCAGCTCCGCCCTCTCTGTGATGTGGACCGGCGACTCCCTCTTTGTCGTTTCCAACCTGACCCAGAAGGACTTTAGAGTCCGCTACCGGAACATGTCGCTCGGCGTGTTCTGGTCGCTGCTGAATCCGCTGATCCTGATGGGCGTGATGTCGCTCATCCTCACGTTCATCTTCCCCAACCACGAGATCCCGCACATGGCGGTTTTCGTGCTGTGCGGGCTGGTGCCCTTCAACTTCTTTTCGCTGGCGTGGATCACGGGGACGGTCTCGCTGGTGGAGAGCGCGCAGTTGATCAAGCGCGTGCCGGTCCCGCGCGAGCTGATCCCGATCACCGCGGTGCTTTCGAATTGCCAGCACCTGTTCATCCAGATCGGCCTCCTGATGATCTTCGTCTTCGGCTCGGGACTGCGGCCCAACCGGCATTGGGTGTGGCTGCCGCTGGTGTGGGCGCTCGAGGTCGTGTTCGTGATGGGACTGGCCATGATCACGTCGGCGCTGAACGTCTATGTGCGGGATATGCGGTATCTGGTGGAATCGGCGAATACGGTGCTGTTCTGGCTCGTCCCGGTGTTCTACCCGTTCGACAAGATTCCGCCGAAGTACATCGCGCTCTACCTCGTGAATCCGGTGGCGGCGCTGGTGATGGCGATGCGGAATGTGCTGCTCGAAAACAAGGCGCCGGCGAATTCGCTCCTGCTGAACCTGACGGTGGCCGCGTCGGTGATGCTGATCCTGGGCTTCGCCACCTTCCGCCACCTCAAGCGCAATTTCTACGACTATCTCTGATGGCGCTGATCCGGTTCCAGAACGTCTCGAAGACCTTCGCCCGCGGGGGCGGCAGCAAACTGCTGCGGACCTACCTCGGGCTGCTGTTCCAGCGTCCCAAGCACCACCCGTTTTACGCGGTGAAAGACGTCAGTTTCACGGTCGAGCACGGCGAGAGTGTGGCGATTATCGGCTCCAACGGGGCGGGGAAGAGCACGCTCCTGAGCCTCGTCGCCGGCCTGGCGCCGCCCGATAGCGGGACGGTCGAGGTGAACGGCCGCGTGGCCGCGCTGCTGGAGCTGGGAGTCGGCTTCCATCCCGAGTTGACGGGCGCCGAGAATGTCCGCCTGAACGCGGCGCTGATGGGCCTCTCGCGGCAGCGGACCGGCGAGGTGTACGAGGATATCGTGGAGTTCTCCGGCGTCCGGGACTTCATCGACGAGCCGATCCGCGCGTACTCGGCGGGCATGGTGCTGCGGTTGGCCTTCTCGGTGGCCATCCACTGCGAGCCCGAGATTCTGCTGATCGACGAAGTCCTGGTGGTGGGTGACCAGGCCTTCCAGGCGAAGTGCATGGAGAGGATCCGGGAGTTTCGAAGACAGGGGAAGACGCTGCTCTGTGTCTCGCACTCGCCGGAGATGGTGCGGACGTTCTGCGACCGGGCGATCTGGATCGACCACGGACGAGTCGTGCGCATCGGCCCGGCGGTGGACGTGCTGGAGGCGTATACGCGGGGCGAGCGGGGCTAACCCTCCGTGTCCCACGTAGCGCGCGCCAGAGTCTTGACGGGCAAGTCGGCGCCGCCCAGTCCCCAATCGCCGTAATTCTGCGCGTACGCCGGGAACCCTCGACTCCAGAGCCACGCCGGAAGCAGGAAGTGCCTCTCATAGCCGGCAAGCAGGAGTCCGGGCGCCGTGCTGTCGCGGCGGCGCGGAAAATTCAAGAACATGCGCCATCGCGTGATCGTTTCAGCCGACTCGCGCCTTCGGAGCAGGAGCTCTTCGAAACGCCGCCAACGCTCCGGCCACACCTGGCTGAAGCGGTCGACGGTCCGGAGGCCGTGTTTCAGCTTGAACACGCAGCACTCGTCGGGCAGCACGGTTTCGAGATTGCCTATGGCGTGCGCGGCATGGAGGGCGAGGCTGTCGTAGTCGAGAAACACGGGGCTGCGCCCCTCGCGTAAGCCGCGCAGCCGCAGCCACGTCGAGCGCGCCATCAACAGGAAGTCGCCGCAGCCGTTGGTGTGGAGAGCGGGAATGCCCGCGATCGGATGCGCCCCCAGTGGCCGGTGGCGCACGATTGCGTGCGCGGCGCAGATGCGCGAAGCTTCCGCCGGGTCGCGCGCGTCAATGGCGTCGAGCGCCTCCGGGGCGATGTCGACGCGGTCGCAGCGGTAAATCCGATCGCGCAACAGGGGCCGGCTGCCGAGCCACGCCACCAGGGCGTCCGAGTAGATGTGATCGGCCGCGCGATAGGCGAGGAACTCGCCGCGGGCGCGCCGGACTCCGACGTTTACCGCGCAGGTCTGGTGGAACGCCTTCGCCCGCCACTGCGAGAACTTGCGGTGGTATTCGGGCGGGACGGTGATCACCTTGACCGTGACGCAGGCAGAGGAGGATGGCGGCCGGAGGGACTCGGCCAGGCCGGGCCGGTCCGCCAGCGGATTGTAATCGACGATGAGGATCTCGCTCGCGATCCGATGCTCCTCCAATTGGCGGCAGAGGAGCGCCAGGCACGTATTTTGCGCCGGCAGCGCGCAACTCGGATGATCGTGGTTCTGTGCGGGAATTATCAGGGAGAGATAGGGGGGCATCCGCGGGATTCCAGTTTAGCAACGCGATCGGCGCCAGCAGTTATAATCCGAATGAACCGTACAGGATTTCCGCTCGATGAACGAATCTGTCTCCTTTCACGACACTCCCCTGGGCAAGGTGCGCGAGTATTGGAACTCGCGTCCCTGCAACATCCGACACTCGCCGAAGCCGGTCGGCACCCGCGAGTACTTCGACGAGGTCGAGGCGCGGAAATACTTTGTCGAGCATCATATCCCCACGTTCGCGGAGTTCGAGCGGTGGAAGGGCAAGAAGGTCCTCGAGATCGGCTGCGGAATCGGGACCGACACCATCAGCTTCGCGCGGGCCGGAGCGCAGGTCACCGCGGTCGACCTGACCGAAAGGTCGCTCGAAGTGGCGCGGCAGCGGGCGAAGGTCTTCGGGCTCGAGGACCGCATCCGTTTCGTCCAGGCGAATGCCGAGAAGTTGAGCGACTACGTCCAGCCCGAACAGTACGACCTCGCGTACTCGTTCGGCGTGATCCACCACACCCCGCATCCCGAGGGCGTGATGGAGGAGATTCGCAAGTTCACGGGTCCCGGCAGCACGGTCAAGATCATGGTGTACAACCGGTGGTCCTGGAAGGTGTTGTGGATTCTCTTCGTCTACGGCGCGGGACGTTTCTGGAAACTCGACCGGCTGATCGCGGATTACTCGGAGGCGCAGACCGGGTGTCCGGTAACTTATAGCTACTCGCGCACGAGCGGCCGGCGGCTGCTCGAAGAGCACGGCGTGGAGGTGACGGACGTCTTCGTCGACCACATCTTCTCGTATCGAATTCCGGATTACGTGCAGTATCGCTATCGGCAGGTCTGGTATTTCCGGTGGCTGCCGCGGCCGCTGTTTCGCGCCCTGGAACGGGCCTTCGGCTGGCACTTGTGCCTGACGGGGAGATCTCGTTAGGTGTCCGAGCCGTATCTGTCGCTGGTCGTCACCGCCCGGAACGACGACCACGGCGGGAATCTGCTCGGCCGCATGCAGACGTTCCTGAATAACTGGCTGAAGCAGGCGCGCCGCTTCGGCATTCCCTCCGAGCTGATCATCGTCGAATGGAACCCCCCGGCGGACCGCCCGCGGCTCGCCGAGGTGTTGCGGTGGCCCCAGGAGCCTGGGCCGTGCACGGTGCGGATCATCGAAGTGCCGGCGGAGATTCATCGGCGCCTGCCGCACGCGGCGGCGCTGCCGCTCTATCAGATGATCGGGAAAAACGTGGGCATCCGCCGCGCGCGCGGTAAGTTCATCCTGGCGACCAATATCGACATCGTGTTCTCGTCCGAGCTCGCCGCTTTTCTGGCGGAACAGAAGCTCGATCCATCACGCATGTACCGGATCGACCGCCACGATGCGGCGAGCGACGTTCCCGTGGATGCCGATCCCGAGCAGCAGTTGGAATATTGCCGGACGCATCTCGTCCGGATCAATCGCAGGGACGGCACCTTCCCGCCGGACGGCAGCGTCCTTCCAACCCCCGGCGCAGTCGCCGCCGCCGCGGGGGCGCCGGCGCCCGCCCGCGCGATTGCGAAACCCCGTCCGACCGGGATTGAATTCGGCCATGGCTGGTACCCGGAGGAGCGTTACGGAACGCAGGAGCCCTTCCGCTGGGCCAGGGAAACCGGCTGTATCCGGGCGGAGCGGCCGCCCGCCGCGGGCGCCGCGATGGAGCTCGAGGTGGAGCCGGGTCCATCCGCCGCCGGTCCGGTCGAACTCGAAATCATGGCCGACGGCTGCGCGCCGGTGCGGGTGAAGTTCGACCGCCGCTGCCGCCTGCAACTCCGCTGCGACTGGACGCGCGGCAAGGAGTTGACCTTCGTCTCGCGGAGCCCGGTTCAACCGTCCACCCGCGATCCCCGGACGCTGGTCTTCCGCGCGCTCCGCGCTTCCTGGAAGGACGGGGGCAGCGCGCCGCCGACTCTCTCCGCCCGCGTGCGCCGGCTGCCGTTCGAGCGGCGCGTCTCAGCGCTGACCGCAGGCGTGCGGCATGTGGGCTCCCGTCTGGCCTACGAGGGCCCCCTGGTCGACTTGACGGTCGCCGTCTCGCCGGCGCTGCGGCGGCTGCTGCGCGCCTGGTTCCCGCCTCCGGACGCCTATAGCGAGGTCACGGCAACAATCGCCAAGGCGCCTCTG
>Ga0068852_100004057_pt1 | contig 10303 bp, 4 predicted proteins | sample KBSCornC22_FD_66594 | JGI IMG/M metagenome (GOLD analysis project Ga0068852, IMG submission 66594) | Corn rhizosphere microbial communities from Kellogg Biological Station, Michigan, USA - KBS Corn C2-2 | ecosystem: Host-associated > Plants > Roots > Rhizosphere > Soil ... | reverse complement strand
CGGAGCCCCCTTGAGTCAAGGGGGCGGCTGATGCCCGCAAAGCGGGCATCAGCGGGGTTGTGGAGATCTGGTGCATGGCCCAAGTACCAAGCTGCGGATTTCTTGCAAAAATGTATACAAGGATCTGGAGATCTGGTGCACAGCCCAAGTGCCATGCTGCAGAAGTTTGCCGAAATCTATAACGGAGCGTTTATATGAGCGAAGCGCCACAGCAAGTCCTTCCCAAGGCCAAGAAATCGGTGGCCCTGTCCGGCGTGGCCGCCGGCAATACCGCGGTCTGCACCGTCGGCCGCAGCGGCAACGATCTGCATTACCGCGGCTACGACATCGCCGACCTGGCGGAAAAGGCCACGTTTGAAGAAGTGGCGCATCTGCTGGTACACGAGCACCTGCCTACGCATGCGGAGCTGCGCGCCTACCGCGCCAAGCTCAAGCGCCTGCGCGGCCTGCCGCAGCCGGTCAAGGCCGCGCTGGAGCTGCTGCCGGCGGCGACTCATCCGATGGATGTGATGCGCTCCGGCGCGTCGATTCTCGGCACCGTGCTGCCGGAAAAAGAAGCACACCCGATTTCCGAAGCGCGCGATATCGCCGACCGGCTCATGGCGTGCTTCGGTTCCATGCTGCTGTACTGGTATCACTTCAGCCACAACGGCCGCCGCATCGACACCGAGACCGACGACGACTCCATTGCCGGCCATTTCCTGCACCTGCTGCACGGCAAGCCGGCGAGCGAACTGCATGCGCGCGCGCTCGACCAGTCGCTGATCCTCTACGCCGAGCACGAGTTCAACGCATCCACGTTCGCCGCGCGCGTGATCGCCGGCACCGGCAGCGATTTCTACTCGGCCATCACCGGTGCGATCGGCGCGCTGCGCGGTCCGAAGCACGGCGGTGCGAACGAAGTCGCGATGGACATCATCTCGCGCTATCGCAGCGCCGATGAAGCCGAGGCGGATGTCCGCGCGCGCATGGAAAAGAAGGAAATCATCATCGGCTTCGGTCACCCGGTCTACACGATCGGCGACCCGCGCAATCCCATCATCAAGTTCATCAGCCGCCAGCTCTGCGAGGCCGGCGGCAACCGCAACCTGTTCGAGGTGTCCGAGCGCATCGAGAACCTGATGATGGATCTCAAGAAGATGTTCCCGAACCTCGACTGGTTCAGCGCGTCGAGCTACCACATGATGGGCGTGCCGACGGCGATGTTCACGCCGCTGTTCGTGATCGCGCGCACTTCGGGCTGGAGCGCGCACATCATCGAGCAGCGCATCGACAACAAGATCATCCGCCCGAGCGCCAATTACATCGGGCCGGACGACCGCGAGTTCGTGGCTATCGAGAAGCGCTGACGGCGCGCGGCGCAGCCATCGCTCGATCGTTCGTGGCGGCGTCCTGTTTCACGATTGTAGGTTTGTACAAATAAAAAGCCGGAGCTTTGCTGCTCCGGCTTTTTGCTTCTGTGCGCGTGACTGCGGTGCGCGATGTGCTATCCCGCCTGTATCAGCACCGATGCCGCGCTGCGCTGCGACGGCCCGTGATAGACCGCCTCGATGTTGTTGCCGTCGGGATCGAGCGCGAATGCGGCGTAGTAGCCCGGATGATAGGAACGCTCGCCCGGCGCGCCGTTGTCCCGCGCGCCCGCGGCGAGTGCGGCCTTGTGGAATTCGTCGACGACGGCGCGCGATCTTGCCTGGAACGCGATGTGGACGTGGGAGATCGCCTGGCCATCTCTTGCCGGACTCACGTAAAGCTCGTCGAACGAGAAATGATCCTCGGCATCGTCCGTTATCGTGAATCCGAATGCGGCGAGCACGGCCTGGTAGAAGTCGCGTGAGCGCTTCAGGTCGGCGGCAATCAGATGAACGTGATCGAGCAGCCGTCCGCGGTGGATTTCCATGGCGATCTCCGTTGTGGATTTTGCCGCATGATCGGCGCGCCGTACGGTAGCGTCAAGCAAGCGCAACCGATTGATCACAAAGATATTGTGACGAAATTGTGAGTGGGTATCGATGCATTGAACCAGCGCGCCGCAGCGTCGCTCATGAGCGGCAGCGTGCGTCATGGCGCGCAACGTTTTCGGCCGGTCTGCTTGTCCGCGCACAGCAGAGCGCCCATATAAAAAAAGCCCCGGCACAGGCCGGGGCTTCTGGTTCAGCACGGCGCTCGTGCGCCGTTCATGAGCCCGTTTCTCAGAACTTGATGCTCCAGCTGTCGATACGGCCGGTGTCCAGCGTGCTGTTGTCGTTGACGCGCAGCTTCCAGGTACCGTTGAGCGTTTCGCTGGACAGGTTGAACGTGACCGTCTTGTTGACGTTGTCGGCGCTGCCGCCGGTGCGGTTGTGGATGTTGTACAGCGTGCCGTCCGGAGCGACCAGGTCGACCTTGAGGTCACCCTGCCAGGTATGGACGATCGCCACCGTGACCGTCGCGTTGGTCGGTGCGTTGCCGGTGCGGCCCGACACCGTGATCGGGCTGTCGACCGTGGCGTTGTCGTTGATCGTGAAGTCCGTCGTGTTGGTGTACGTCTGCACGGCGTTGCTGCCCGTCGCCGCGACCGTGACCGAGGCCGTCTTGGTGTTGGTCGCGCCGGCATTGTCGGTGACCGTCAGCGTGACCGAGTAGGTGCCCGCTGCCGTGTAGGTCTTGCTCGGGTTGGTCGCCGTCGACGTGGTGCCGTCGCCGAAATTCCACGAGCGCGACGCGATGGTGCCATCGCTGTCGGTGGAGCTGTCGGTGAAGGTTGCCGTCAGGCCCGATGTGGTGGAGCTGAAACCGGCAACCGGTGCCACGTTGGCGGCGGCGCCGCAGGCATTCGCGTTCTGCGGTGCCAGGCCGGTGACCTCGACCGCTGCCCACGCCTGGGCGATACGCACTTCGTCGCAGAGGCCGCCGTCGGCGGAGTTGGCGCGTGCGCGGGCCTGCATGGCGTCACGCATGTTGCTGAAGGTTGCCGACTGGCCCAGCGTTCCCGACGCATGCGCTTCGTACTGGTACTTGGCGGCCTTGGCAATGCCGATCGCCGTGACATTGGTGTTGGTCGCGCCGCGCGGATGCGTGCCGCCGACGGACATCAGGTAGAACGCGAGATTGGCGATGCCGCTGGAGCTGTGCACACCGCAATGATCGTTGCTGTTGGTCGGGCGGCAATTGCCCCAGCGCGCGGTGTAGTCGGAAAATTCGTCTGCGCTGCCACCGTCCGCAGCCGGATCGTTCATCCAGCGCAGCGGATCGTTGTTGGCGACGAACAGACCTTCGCCGATGGTCCAGGTTGCCGCGTTCGTCTGATACGCAATCGTCGAGGTCGACGTCGCTGTGCCGCTTGGCAGTGTGTTGGCCCAGGCTTCGATGATGGCGCCGTAGATGTCCGAAGCCGCTTCGTTGAGGCCACCGGACTGATTCTGGTAGAGCAGGCCGGAGGTGAATTCGGTCACGCCGTGGCCGATCTCGTGATAGGTGACGTCGCCGGAGAGGGTGAGGTCCTTGAACGAGGTGCCGCCGGCACCGATGACCATCGCGCCGTTGGCCCAGAACGCGTTGTTGCCGCCGGCGCAGTTTTCGGACGAGAACGTGGCGCGCACATAGCCGTCGAGCCGGCTGCCGGCGTTGTCGTAGCTGTCGCGGCCGAAGTTGATCTTGAAGTAGTGGTAGACATTGCCCAGGAAGCGATAAGCCTCGGTGACCTGCGAGATCTGTCCGGCGGTGCTCCCGCCTTCGCTGAGCTTGAGCGTCGTGCCGGCCGGGAAAATCACTGGATCGACGGTGTCATTCACGCAGCCATTCGCGTCGAAGACCCGCCGGCTGAGCGCACGCGTGATCAGCGTGATGTTGGCCAGCAGCGCGCCGGAGGACGCATCGGCAAAGATGCGCGAATGGAACGGCTCGCTGCCGCCATTGACCTTGACGGTTGCCTCCCAGGCGAGGGTCGGCGCATGGCCGTCCAGCGCGTAGATGACGAGGTGCGGCTGAACTTCCATGGTCACGGCCTGGCGCGAGCCGGTGAAAACGCCATCGGACTGCAGTGCGGCGTTGGTCGCGGCCTGGATCGCTTCCTTGCCGCTGTTGCGCGGCGTGGTGTCGAGTGCATCGATCGCGACGCCAGCGCCGAATACGGCCTGCACGGCGCCACTGCTGTCGGTCTGCACCGTGATGTTGTCAGCGAATACCGGGATACCGCGGTAGGTCTGTACCAGGCGGTAGAAGTTGCTGCCGTCCGGCAACGTATTGAACTTGTCCAGATTGACACCGCTGCCCGACAAGCCGATCAGTGCGCCGAGTTCGCCCTGCAGCAGCGCGGTCACCTGGTCCATGTTCTGCGCGCGCATCACGTTCGCGGTGGTGCGCGCTCTGCTCGTGCCGCTGTTGACGATCATGGTGTTCTGGCGGCCATCGGGGCCGAAGCTCACCTGGTCGAAGCCCAGGCTGCGCGCCTGAGTGGTAATGGCGTCTACGCTGGTGCGGGGACCAGCGGCGCTTTGGGCCGCCTGGGTTGAGGCCAGACACAGGAAAGCAACGGCAACAGCTGCACTGAGATTACTGCGGCGCATGGAAACCTCATCGATAGCTTGCATGACGGATTGACGGCATCGCACCTGCCGCCGTTTGGGATTTTTTGCTCAGTCGCCATCGATGTGCGTCCGCCCACAAAGCGGTTTCGATGCAGTGCCCGCAACGCTAGCCTGTCAGGGGTGGGCTTGCTCCAGAGCGGGGCGGAACGTAGCCGGCGAAGACAGGGAATGACACGCTGCGTCGCGTCAGTACTCGGCAGTACATTGATACGTTTTTCCCATACGCCACGTAATTTTCAGCAGCGGAAATACCGCATTAGGCTGGTAAATCAGGGGTTAACGCTTTTGATTCTGTTGCCGGCGTAAATTCTTTGTATTGAAATTGATGACAATCTTTCACCGATGCCCTGAAGTGTTCCGGCGTCACGCGAATTGGGTGCGCGGTATTCGCGAGCGAGGGGCTGTCACGGGATTGCGCGCGCGGGGCCGCGCTGACGTCAGAGCAGGGAGTTCGGGCTTCAACATTTCGCGGCTCGCTGCGTACGCGCCCGCTGCGTGCCGGGTGCTTGACGCACGGCGTATCAGCACCGGATCTCGGCGTTTCTTACGGCCTGCCGATGACGGTCAGCGAGCACAGTGCGCTGCTGCTGGGGTGGCGATGAGCCGACATCGCGCCGGCTGGATGTGGCGTGGAGCTGAGTTGGCTCCGCCGCTCGCGAGCGCAAGCGTAAGTCCGCGCACCGGATGATGCAGGAACGTGAGGCTGGCGAAGAGCGTGGGTGTATCGAATCGATCAGCGGAGCGCGACGCGACTACGGTCGCCTGTGCGTGTGTCGACTACGGCCGGGGCGCGAATCGCAACCCCAGCCGCAGTAGATCCGCAGGTGTCTACTGATAGCCGTCGGAGAAGATCAGATCCGCCGACTGCGCCGGGCCGCCGACGAACAGGATGTCGTTGGCGTCGGCGCGGTAGTTGCCCTGGCGCAGCGCGTCGATCGACAGTTCCCAGGTCTGTGCGTCGATCTGGCGCGCACCGGCGAAGCGGTACCAGCCGAACGTGGTGGCGTTGCCCGGCGTGCGCGGGCCGTAGTTGCGCCAGCTCCAATTGGCGCCGAAGGTCGCGCTGTGGAAGCGCACGCGCAGCGTGGCGCCGGCGCAGGACGGCACGGAGAAGCTGACGAGCCCGTACGCGTCGTGGCTCGTCGCGCCGGCGACGCTGTCGGGCGGATACAGCGCGGCGGCCAGCGTGGTCGTGTCATTGAGCTGCGTACAGCTGCCGGCGTTGATCGACACCGTGGCGCTGCCGCCGCCGTTGACGGCCTCGAGCGCGCTGAAACCTGCGGCGGGCAGCGAGGCCACGCGCGTCTGCGTCGAGTCCTGGATGCCGTCGCCATTGCCGTCGCCGGCGAGGATGCCGTTCTCGACCGCGCTTGGCGCGCCGTCCGCGTCGTCGTCGCTCGGCGTGGTGTAGTCCCACACACCGGCCGACGTGCCTGCAAGGATGCGCGCTGGCGCACCGGCCGTGCGCCGCGGCATGGCCAGTGCGGTAGCCGCGTCGGCCGGCAGGCCCAGACTGATCGAATTCCAGCTCGTGCCGCCGTTGGTGCTGCGATACACGCCGCCCGGATTCGCGCCGTCGCCGCCCGTGCCGGCATAGACCGTATCACCGCTGGGATCGTTGGGATCGATGAACAGCGCGCGCACGTCCTGGCCGGCGATGCCGGCGGAGGCCTGGCTCCAGCTCGCGCCGCCATTCGTGGTTTTGTATACATCGCCGGACGGCGTCGGTCCGTACAGGTTCGACAGGCCGGCGTAGAGGATCTGCGGATTGGCCGGGTTGATCGCGAGGGCGAGCACGCTCCAGTTCGTGCTGCCGGCGCCGGCGTAGCGCGGCAGACCGGCGCTCGCGTGGACCCAGGTGCTGCCGCCATCGCTGGACTTGAACACACCATTGGCCAGCGTCGGCGGCGCAGCGCCGACCACCTCGGGCGACCAGTTCAGGAATGTTCCAATGTACAGGTTTTGCGTATTGGACGGATCGAACACGAGCGGCACGACGCCGCCGATGTAGGCATAGTTCTGTGCGCCGGGCGGACCGAGGTCCTGCGGCAGCGGCAGGCCGGTTTCGGCGCCGGTCCAGGTCGCACCGGCATCGGTCGAGCGATAGATGCGCGCCGACTGGTACGGCAGGCCCGGCGCGGTCAGGTTGGGGCGGCCGCTGCCTGTGACGAACAGCTTGCGCAGGCCGCCGCTGCCGATGGGGCAGGGGCCGCTGACCGGCGGTGCGACACAGGAGCGCGGATCGAGCGCGACGGTACGGCCCGTGCCGAGGTCGGGACGGCCGTTGACGACGGCGATGCCGCTGTCGATCGTCGTCCAGCTCGCGCCGGCGTCGGTGCTCTTGTAGATGCCGCCGTCCTTGTTTGCGAGGGCAGGGATGCGTTCGGAGCGGCCCGAGGCGTACACGGTGAAGTTCTCTGCGGTCAGCGGATCGGTGTCGACCGTGGTCGGATCGATCGCGATGCTGCGGATCTGTTCGGCATTCAGGCCACTGTTGGAGACGGCCCAGTTCGCGCCGCTGTCGTCGGACTTGTAGATCGCCTGGGTCGTCGTGACCGAGTCGCCATAGCCGGCGAGGACCACCGCAGTGGCGCCGGTGTCGACCGGATGCGTCGCGAGCGCGCGGATATTGCTCGACTGGAAGCCCGTGTTGATTGCGCCCCAGTTCGTTCCGCCGTTGCTGGTCGACAGCAGGCCGCCGTCGGTGGCGCCGGCCCAGATGCGCGCGGTGGTCGGGAAATTCGGATGCAGCACGAGCGCGGAGAGCTGCGCGGACTGCGTGCCATTGGCGCTCAGGCCATTGCTCGCGTCGAAGGTCTGCCAGACGGGGCTGGCCACGGTCGCATCGGTGGTGAGAAGAAGGCCGCGGTTGGAGCAGGCTACAGCGAGACCGTTCGCGGATGTCGGATGTGCGGCGATTTGCGTGATCTGGCCGCACGCGGTGCCGATCGCCGGCAGCGCGACATTGCTCCAGCCTGTGCCGCCGTTGGCGCTCGTGGCGATGGCCGCGCCGTTGCTCGCGAACAGGCGCAGCGGCGCGCCGGGTGCGCTGATCAGCGTGTCGATGCCGCCGAGGCCCGTCGGCTGGCCCGGCGTGGCGGCCCAGCTTGCGCCGCCGGTCGTGCTGCGCACGACGACCGCGCCGGCGTAGGTGCCGGCATCGCTGTAGGACAGGCCGGCGTAGATCGTGCCGTCGCCCGCATAGTCGATGCTGCTGTATTGCGGACCGGTGGAGGCGATGCTCCCGGCCGTGGTCCAACTGCCGCCGCCGTCGGTCGAGACATGGAGCTGCTGGTAGCTCGTGGCGGCGATATCGTTCGTGGTTCCGCGGCGCAGCGCGATATCGCCGAGAAAGACGCCGGGTGCCGGCGCAGCGACAGGAACCCACAGGTCGCCGCCATTGCCCGAGCGGTAGACCTGCTGCCCGGTTGCCAGATACAGCACCGGACTTGCGGTGGCCGCGACCAGGTCGACCGGGAAGATAGACTCGGGCAGGCCGATCTCGATGCGTGTCCACGAACTGCCGTTGCTGGTCGTGCGGAACACGCCGCCGCGGCCCGCAACCCAGAGCGTCGACGGTGAGGCTTCATAACCGGCCAGTGCAGTCACGTTGCCGCCGGCCGGGCCGGCGGTGCTCCAGGATCCGACGCCCGCAGACGCGCTGGTGCTTATGAATGCGACGACGATGGCGGCGCAAATGCCGCCCTGGCGTGATGCGATGACTGTCATGGCAGTTTCCCCGAAAAGACCTGCACCGTATTACGCATTTCGGCGCCGATAAGTGAAGCGGGTCGCTGCCAGGGTGTGACGTATGCAGGGTGGGCCGGCGCCCACGCCTGCCGGGTTCGCTACAGGCTGGCGGCCAGACGGGTGCCTTGCGCGATTGCGCGCTTGGCGTCGAGCTCGGCCGCGACATCGGCGCCGCCGATCACATGCGCCTTGAGTCCCTGCGCCAGCGCCGCGTCGTATTCGCCGCGATTGGACTCCTGGCCGGCACAGAGCACGACGGTATCGACCGGCAGCACTTCTCGCGCTTCGCCGATGCGGATATGCAGTCCGGCATCGTCGATGCGTTCATAGGTCACGCCGGCGAGCATGTTGACCTTCTTCGCCTTCAGCGCGGCGCGGTGCACCCAGCCGGTGGTCTTGTTGAGTTTCTCGCCGGGCTTGCCCGGCGTGCGCTGCAGCAGCCAGACCTGTCGTTCGGACGGTTCGGGATGCGGCTTGGTCAGCGCGCCGCGCGCGGCATAGCTCGTATCCACACCCCACTCTTCGGACCAGCGCGCGATGTCGGTGGTCGGCGACGGATGCGACTGGGTCAGGAATTCGGCCATGTCGAAGCCGATGCCGCCGGCGCCGATCAGCGCGACGCGCTGGCCGACCGGCTTGTTGCGCGTGAGTACGTCGTAGTAGCTGACGACCTTGCGATGGTCGATGCCGACGATGGCCGGCGTACGCGGATGCACGCCCGTTGCGAACACCACGTCGTCGAAGTTTTCCTGTTTCAACGCAGTGGCATCGACACGTGTATTCAGGCGCAGGGTCACGCCGGTTTCGGCGATGCGCTCGCGGAAATAGCGCAGCGTCTCGAAGAATTCTTCCTTGCCCGGAATGCGCTTGGCCATGTTGAACTGGCCGCCGATATCGGCCGCAGCGTCGTACAGCACGACCGCGTGGCCGCGCTCGGCGAGCGTGGTCGCACAGGCGAGTCCGGCCGGCCCGGCGCCGACCACGGCGATGCGTTTTTTCTGCGCCGCAGGCGCGATGACGAGTTCGGTCTCAAAGCACGCGCGCGGATTGACCATGCAGCTCGCGCGCTTGTTCTCGAACACATGATCGAGGCACGCCTGATTGCAGGCGATGCAGGTATTGATCGATGCGGCCTTGCCGGCGCGCGCCTTGTTGACCCAGTGCGGATCGGCCAGCAGCGGCCGCGCCATCGACACCATGTCGGCCTCGCCGCGCGCGAGGATCGCCTCGGCCACGTCGGGCATGTTGATGCGATTGGTCGTGATCAGCGGAATCTTCACTTCGCCGCGCAGCTTGTGCGTGACCCACGTGAATGCGCCGCGCGGCACGCTGGTCACGATGGTCGGTACACGCGCCTCGTGCCAGCCGATGCCGGTGTTGATCAGTGTCGCACCGGCCGCTTCGATGTCCTTGGCGAGTGCGACGACTTCGTCCCAGCTCTGTCCCTGCTCGACCAGATCGAGCATCGACACGCGATAGACGATGATGAAGTTCGCGCCGACCGCGGCGCGCGTGCGCCGGACGATTTCGACAGCGAAGCGGCGCCGCTTTTCCGGCGTGCCGCCCCAATCGTCATTGCGCTTGTTGGTGCGCTCGACGAGGAACTGATTGATGAGGTAACCCTCGGAACCCATGATCTCAATGCCGTCGTAGCCGGCATCCTGGGCGAGCTTCGCCGAGGACACGAAATCGCCGATCGTGGATTCGACGGCGCGCGACGAGAGTTCCGCCGGCGTGAACGGTGTGATCGGCGATTTTATCTTCGACGGCGCGACGGACAGTGGGTGATAGCCGTAGCGTCCCGCATGCAGGATCTGCACGCAGACCTTGCCGCCTTCCGCATGCACTGCACCGGTGACCTTGCGATGGCGCGCCACATGCCAGGGCATGGACAGGCGCCCGGAGAACGGTTTGAGCCAGCCGCGGATGCTCGGTGCGATGCCACCTGTGACGATGAGGCCGACGCCGCCGCGCGCACGTTCGGCGAA
>Ga0068852_100004055_pt1 | contig 10303 bp, 9 predicted proteins | sample KBSCornC22_FD_66594 | JGI IMG/M metagenome (GOLD analysis project Ga0068852, IMG submission 66594) | Corn rhizosphere microbial communities from Kellogg Biological Station, Michigan, USA - KBS Corn C2-2 | ecosystem: Host-associated > Plants > Roots > Rhizosphere > Soil ... | reverse complement strand
GCCAGCACCATCACCAGGCTGGTGGCGTAGAGCGTCCACACGAAAATCGGCAGGCGGAACCACGTCTGGCCGGGTGCACGCAGCTTGTGCGTGGTGACGATGAAGTTGATGCCGGTCATGATGGTCGAAAAGCCGATGATGAACACGCCGACGGCCGCAATGCTCGTGTTGTCGGTGGTGAACATCGTCGACAGCGGCGTGTAGAACGTCCATCCGGTGTCGAGGCCGCCCGCCAGCATGGCCCAGAGCGCGATCGCGGCGCCGAGCATGAACACGTACCAGCTCGCGAGGTTGAGGCGCGGGAAGGCGAGGTCCTTGGCGCCCAGCATCAGCGGCAGCAGAAAATTGCCCAGCGTCGCGGGGATCGAGGGGATCAGGAAGAACCACACCATCACCACGCCGTGCAGCGTGAACATGCGGTTGTAGGTGTCGTCGGTCATGAAGTCGCCGGCGGGCGTGAACAGCTCGAGCCGGATCAGCGTCGCCGCCGCTCCGCCGATGAAAAAGAAGGTCAGCAGCGAGCTCAGATAGAGCCAGGCGATGCGCTTGTGGTCGGTGGTCAGCAGCCAGTCCCTGAGCCGCCAGCCGGGGGCGAAATAGCTGCCGCGCTCCGGTAGCTCCGCGGCGATCGTCATGGCGTGCCTCCGCTGTTGCCCAGGGATTTGATGTAGGCGACGAGCTTGCCCAGGTCGTCCTCGGTGATGAGGCCTTGATAGCTCGGCATGATCGGGTCGAAGCCGCCGACCACCTGCTTTTTCGGCTGCAGGATGGAATCGCGGATATAGCCGTCGTCGGCGATCACGGTCTGGCTGGTCGCAAGCCCCACAGGGTGGCCGTAAACGCCCTCGAGCTTGGGCGCGTGCACGGTGGCGCTCGGGCCGTGGCAGCCCGAGCAGCCGAGGCCGCGGAACAGCGCCTGGCCCTGCTGCACCAGCGATTCCACGGTCGGGCCGCTGGCCAGCCATTTGGCGAAATCCTGCGGCTCCATCACCACGACGTGGCCGCGCATCTCGGAGTGCTGGGTGCCGCAATATTCGGCGCAGAACAGATCGTAGGTGCCGGCGCGCGTCGCCTGGAACCAGAGCTGGGTCTGGCGGCCGGGCACCGCGTCCATCTTCATGCGGAAGGCGGGCACGAACATCGAGTGGATCACGTCCTCCGAGCTCAGGCTGACGACGACCGGCCGGCCCAGCGGCACGTGCAGCTCGTCGATCTCGCGGCGGCCGTTCTCGTGCTCGAAGATCCACATCCACTGCTTGCCGATACCGGAAATGTGCAGCGAATCGGGCGGCGGGTGATCGCGCTGCAAGAACAGCTCGGCGCCCCACAGGAAGATGCCGAGCGCCATCAGCGCCGTGGCGGTGGTCCAGCTCACCTCGAGGATGGTGTTGCGCGAGCGCTCGCCGGAGCGGTCGGCCTTGCTGCCGCGCCGGTACTTGATGGCGTAGCCGAGCACCAGCACGGTCAGGAAGATGCCGAGCCCGAACGAGAAGGCGAGCAGCGCGTAGAACAGCAGGTCGACCTGCGGCGCCAGCGTCGAAGCCTCGATCGGGTGCAGCGCTATGCTGTCCATCGCCGCTTCCTGAGTTCGAGGAGTCCGATGCCGGCAAGACCGAGGACGACCGTGGCGACGGCAGCGACCCGCAGCACCCCCATCACCGGATCGGTATAGCGGCCGGTGTGCGTATCGTAGCCGGCGCACCACAGAACGATGTGGTCGATGACGCTGCCGAGCTTGTCGTTCGAGGCTTCGACCAGGGCCAGCTTCAGGTCATGCGCGGTGAGGGAGAGTCCGGGCAGCACATGCGAGATGCGGCCGCCCGGCGTCAGCGTATAGACCGCGACCGGATGCACGTATTGTCTGATGCTCGCGCGCTCGACCGTGCCGATGCCGAACTCTTCGCCGAGGTGCACCACGTCGGGGCCGCTGAGGAACCGCCACGGCGCGCCGGCGTCGCCCGCCGCCGCGACCAGCCGCGCCTTGGCCCCGGCCGCGTCGGACGGGCCTTCCTCCGGCGCCAGCGTGATGAACAGCGGCTGGACGCCGGCGCCCAGGCCCGTCGCTTTGAGCGCGGTGGCGATCACCTGCTGCGCCACGCCGCACTGGTTGGGACAGTCGTGGTAGCCGAACAGCACCAGCGCCGGCTTGCCGGCGGTGAACTGGCCGAGCGTCTCGGTCTTGCCGGTGCTGTCGGTGAGCGAGGTGCCGAGGTCGATCTGGCCGCCGAGCTGGGGGTCGAACTCGGGCCGCTCGACCGCCGCGCCGGCGGCCGTCGTCCACAAGGCCAGCAGGAGCGCGAGCCAGACTCTCATCGCCCGGCTCCCTTGGCGGCGAGGAGCTTCATGGCGTCGTCGATCGGCACCTTGGCGGTCCGGTGCGTCGCATCGGTCCAGGCGAGACGGTCGAGTTCGGCGTTCTGGGCTTTCATGTAGCTGGCGAGCGCGTCGCGTTGCTCCAGCTCGTCGCCCGGCAGCGCCTGTCCCAAATGTTGCGCGCCGGCAAATCCGCCTTCGCGGGTGCCGAAGATGAACCACAGCACGGCTGCGCTGAGGAGCAGGAAGGCCGCCAGCACCGCGGCGAAGATCAGCAGCCCCCGGATGCTGGCGTCGCGCCGTTCATGCGGATCGCGGTGCTGAATCGCCGTTTCAGACAACCTTCACCTCCCGCAGTGGACGGTGCAGCACGAGCCACACGACCCAGGCGACGACCAGCACCGCGATGACGATCAGCGGGTTGGGCGCAAAGGCCGGCGCCAGCCGCCAGATGGTCTCGAGCACGTAGCCGGCAAGGATCATCCAGGCGACGCCGCGCAACTCGCCGAGCCGGGCCCGGAGCTTTTCGCGCAGCAACATGAAGAACGGCACGATGGCGAACAACAGGCAGGCAATGATGAGCAGTGCACCCCACCAGCCGTCGGTGCGCTTGAGATAGTATGCGGCTTCGTCCGGCAGGTCGCCCATCCAGCCGATCAGCCACTGCATGGCGGCGAAGTAGCTCCAGCTCAGGATGCAAGTGATGAGCAACTTGCCGAAATCGCCCTTGGCGTCGACCGGCACCAGCAGCGTCGCCAGCGCGAAGGCGCCGAGAATCTGGGCGCCCGCGACCTCGACGGGATAGATCGTCGAGTAGTAGCTGGGGTCGAGAGCCTGGCCCCAGTCGGTTGCAAATACGGTCAGCCCGAGAAAGTAGAAGATCAATCCCCACACCGCCCACCGGCGCGAGCGCGTGCCGATGCGCCAGGCGACGAGCCACAGCCCCGCGATGATGATGGTCCGAACGATGATCCAGAGCGGCTGCAGGTAGCCAAGCTTGGCGGCAACGCGGCTGGGCAGCGTATCGGGGGCTTGCGTCAGGAATGGCAGCAGCAAGTCGATCGCGGCGATCAGCGGCAGGCCGCAGAGCAGCATCAGCGGCAGCAGCCGGGCGATGCGGCTGAGCGCCGGCCGTGCCTCCTCGCCCCACACGCCGCCGGTCAGCATGTGGATCATCATGATCGCCATCGCGCCCAGCGGCAGCCCGAGCCCGACATTGACGGCCACCAGCCAGGCCTGCGCGACGGGGGTGAGCCAGCTCATTTGGTCGCCTCGAGCTTGGCGGTGAGGTCGGGCGTCAGGTCGGCCGCCGGCACCTTGTCGGCGTATTGCAGCGCGCGAATGTAGCTGACGATGGCCCAGCGGTCCGGGGCGGGCACGCGGCCGCCATAGGGAAACATGATGCCGTAGCCATGGGTGATGACGTCGAAGATCTGGCGGTCGCTCAGCGCCACGATCGCTGCCGAATGCAGGTCCGGCGGATTGGGGAAGCCGCGCTGCACGACGCGACCGTGGCCATGCCCGTCATAGGCATGGCAGGGCGTGCAGAAGATCTCGAACTGCTGCCGGCCGTGCTGGAGCATGCTCAGCGGCAGCGCCGCAGGCAGCGCGTTCGGGGTCGGCCAGGTATCGGCGTCGGTCGCGACCGTGCCGGGCAACTCCGGGCGGGCCCCGGAGTCATTGGCAAAGAACGGCGAGGGGTCGAGCGCTTTGAGCTGCGGGCTGTTGGCCATCTTCTGCTCGCAGCCGGCGAGCAGGGCAACCGCGCAGATGCCGAGGGCGACCCAGCGGGTCATGGCGTCACGTCCTCGATGCTCTTGGCGTGCAGCGACTTCAGCAGTCGCCGCGCCCTGCTGCGGTCGAAGGCCGGGTCGTCGGCGCCGATCAGCAGGTAGAAGGTTTCGCCGTCGGCCAGCGAGAAGCTCTGCGCATTGAACACGGGGTGGTAGTAGGTCGGCAGCCGGTTGCCGATCCACATGCCGAAGAACGCGGTGAGCGCCGCGCCCAGCACCGTGCATTCGAAGCCGGGCACGAGGAACGCGGTCATCGCGGCAAGGGGGCGGCCACCGACATCGAGCGGATAGTTGATGGTGGTCGAGTAGAGCTGCAGGCCGATGATCCCGAGGCCACCGATGGCGCCGCCGATGAAGGTCCAGACCGGCATGCGGTTCTTGCGACCGCCCAGCAGTTTGCTCAGCCCTTCGACCGGATAGGGTGTGAACGCATCGAGCGCGACGAAGCCGTCCTTGCGCGTCCGCTCGGCAGCCTCGAGCAGGTCTTCGGGTGTCTCGAACCCGGCGAGCACGCCATAGCGTTCGGGGCCGGGCGTGCTCATGCCTTGCCCTCCTCGACCTTGTGCTCGAGCTCTTCGACCTCGAAGATGGTGATCGCCGGCAGCACGCGCAGGAACAGGAACATCAGCGCGAAGAACATGCCGAGCGAACCGAGCAGCAGGCTGTAATCGACCCAGGTCGGGGTCACGTTGCGCCACATCGAGGGCACGAAGTCGCGGGTGAGGCTCACGACCACGATCACATAGCGCTCGATCCACATGCCGATGTTGATGCCGATCGACAGCGCGAACAGCAGCCACGGATTGGTGCGCACGCGCTTGAACCAGAGGAACTGCAACAGCCCGACATTGCAGGCGAGCATGACCCAGAAGGTCCAGCTGTAATCCCCGAAGGCGCGGTTCCACATCATGTAGCGCTCGAACGGGTCGCCCGAGTACCAGGAGAAGAACGCCTCGCTGATATAGCCGTAAGCGACGAAGCAGCCCGAGGCGAGCATCACCTTGGCGCCGTTGTCGAGGTGGCGGTCGGTGATGAAGTCCTGAAAGCCGAAGAACTGCCGGAGCGGAACGGCGATGGTGAAGACCATCGCAAAGCCCGAATAGAGCGCACCGGCCACGAAGTAGGGTGGAAAGATCGTCGAGTGGTAGCCGGGGATCAGTGCGCTGGTGAAGTCGAGTGAAATCACCGAGTGCACCGAAACCACCAGCGGTGTCGCCAGCGCCGCCATCAGCAGGTAGGAGGTTTCGAAGCGCGACCAGTGATAGGCCGATCCGCGCCAGCCCAGCGACAGCAGGCCGTAGGCGATCTGCTTGCCGCGTGTCTTGGCGCGGTCGCGCAGCACCGCCATGTCCGGCACCAGCCCCATGTACCAGAACATCAGCGATACGAGGATGTAGGTGGCGATGGCAAAGAAGTCCCACACCAGCGGGCTCCGCCAGTTCGGCCAGGGCATGTGGGTCACCGGCAGCGGCAGCAGCCAGTAGAAATACTGCGGCCGTCCGAGATGGAGGATCGGGAACAGGCCTGCAATGCCCACAGCAAAGAGCGTCATCGCTTCGGCGAAGCGGTTGATCGAGTTGCGCCAGTTCTGCCGCAGCAGCACCAGGATCGCCGAGATCAGCGTGCCGGCGTGACCGATGCCGATCCACCACACGGTGTTGACGATCATGAAGCCCCAGGCGGCGGGGATTTCGAGGCCGATGCTGCCGATCCCTTCGACCAGCAGCCAGCCGATCGAGAACAGGAACAGGAGCGCGATCAGGAAGAAGACGAGGAACGCCCACCAGAAATATTTCGGGATGCGGCCGCGCAGCGGCACGCTCGAAATCCGGCCGACGATCTCGCGGTCCGAGGGGTGGCCCGCGATCACCCGCTCAGCCATTGCTGTCCTCCGGGTGGTTGCGGACCTTGGCGAGATAGGTGGTGCGTGGGCGCGTGCCGATCTCGGCGAGCATGGCGTAGTTGGTCGGCTCGGCCTTTTCGGCCACGACCTTGGCCGTCTTGTCGTTGATGTTGCCGAAGGTGATGGCGCGGGTCGGGCAGGCCTGCTGGCAGGCGGTCTGGATGGTGCCGTCGGCGATCGGCTTGTCGGCGACATCGCCGCCGATCCGCGCTTCGGCAATGCGCTGCACGCAATAGGTGCACTTTTCCATGACGCCGCGTTCGCGCACGGTGACGTCGGGGTTCATCAACAGGCTCAGCGGCGAGGTCTCGGTGATGTCCTGCGTGTAGTCGAAGAAGTTGAAGCGGCGGACCTTGTAGGGGCAGTTCTGCGAGCAGTAGCGGGTGCCCACGCAGCGGTTGTAGACCTGCGCGTTGAGCCCGTCATGCGTGTGGGTGGTGGCGTTGACCGGACACACGACTTCGCACGGCGCATCCTCGCACTGCATGCACGGCACCGGCTGGAACGACGTTTCCGGCGCATCGACGTCGCCCGAATAGTAGCGGTCGACGCGCAGCCAGTGCATGTCGTGGCCGCGATCGACCTCGTCGATGCCGACGACGGGCGAATTGTTCTCGGCCACGCAGGCGGAGACGCAGGCCATGCAACCGATGCAAGAGGTGAGATCGATGCTCATGCCCCAGGCTTCGTCAGGGTTGTCCCATTGCGGCATGACGCGCGGCTGCTCTTCGGGGATCGGTGGCGGTCCCGGCCAGTTGCTGAGCTCCACCTCGCGGATCAGGTCGCGGCCCTCCATCGAGTAATCGTTCTGCACCGTGACCAGACGGCCGCGCTTGCCGGTCTTGCCGACGATCAGGGGGCCGGCCTGGCCGAGCAGCGGGAAGGCGTTGACGCCGACCGCATCGCCGTCGCCATAGGCGCGGCCCCAGCCGAGGGTGACGACGATCGTGTCCTCGGGCGTGCCGGGATGGATGAAGGCGGGCAGCACCAGATGCGTGCCGCCGGCGACCAGCTCGACCTCGTCGGCGTCCTTGAGGCCGAGCGAGGAAGCGGTCTTGGGCGCCATCTCGGCGGCGTTGCCCCAGACGAGCTTGGTCAGCGGCCGTGCGAGCTCGTTGAGCGGCAGGTTCGGGGCATAGGTGCCGTCGCGGAAGTAGGGGTCGGGCACGAGCTTGACCTCGATGCCGCCGCTTTGCGTCGCGGGGGCGGTCAACGGGAGGGCTCGCGCCGGCGCGCTTGCGGCTGCACTGTTCTCGATGCGTCCGGCTTTCAGTGCCGCGGTCCAGCCCGCGTCGTCGAGCCGACCCCAGGTGGCGCGCACGAGATCGTGGGCGCTGCTGGTGTAGTCGCCACCCAGCGCCGCGACGATTTCGTGCAGCGTGTGGCTGTCGTAGAGCGGCGCGATCAGCGGCTGGATCAGCGCTGCGCTGCCGTCGTAGGCGAGACCGTCGCTCCACGCCTCGAGATAATGCGTTGCGGGTGCGTGCCAGTGCGCGAGCCTGGCCGTGGCGTCGAGATGCAGGCCATGGTGCAGCAGTGTCTTCAGCCGCTTGAGGGCGCCCACGAGGTCGACGCCCGCGGGTGCCGAGTGCACCGCATCGATCCCGGAGATCAGCAGCGTCTCGATATGGCCCGCGCCGATGTCGCCCACCAGTGCGGTCAGATCGCCATCGCCGGCAATCTCGAGCGGCGCGACATACTGGACCGGTGCGCCGAGCTTCTGGTTGAGCTGCAACGCTGCCGCCTGCACGTACGGGGTCGCCTGCGGCCCGGTGACCACGACCGCACCGCCGGCCTTGAGGTCGGCCAGCAGCGGCGCGAGGTCCGGCTCGCTCACATCCGAGCCGCTGGCCCCGTCGAGCAGCTTTTGCACCACGCCGTCGATGGCGCTCGGCTTCACCCGGCGCACCCAGTCGGCGTTGGCGCCGGTCAGGGTCGGGGCCGTCTCGATGACGTAGAGGCGGCTCATCTGCCGGTTGGCCTTGCGCACGCGGCGGCCATCGGCGAAGGCGCGGGCGTAGGCGAGCCGGCCCGGCCCCTGGCCGAGGAAATCGCCGTCGAGGGCGAGGATCGTCCGCGCCTGACCCAGGTCGTAGACCGGCATCGGCGCGTCGGCGGGTGGATTGAGCGGCGCATGTCGGTAGAGCTTGAGTCCGGGCAGCGCGGACTTCAGCGCCGCCAGTTGACGCTTCAGCGTCGGCGAGGTCTCCGCCCCGATGAGAATGCCGAGCCCATTGCCCTGCCTGGGCAGGTACGCCGCGCGCACCGCTGCGATATTCTGCAGGAACTCGTCCCAGGTGCTGATCTCGGTGCCGCGCCGCACACTGCGCGAGCGCGCTGGGTCGTAGAGCGACCAAACGCTCGCCTGCATGATCGGGTCGGTGCCGCCGAGCGAGCCGGGATGCAACGGGTTGCCTTCGATCTTGGTCGGCCGGCCTTCGTGGCTCTCGGCGATGACGCCCATGGCATAGCCGTCGAGCGGCATGGCCGTCGCAAAGAAGCGCGGCCGGCCCGGGATGATGTCTTCCGGCTGGTCGACATAGGGGGCGATCCCCGCCGGCGCCTTGCAGGCGGCGACGCCGGCCATCAGCAGCGAGGCGCCCAGCAGCTTCAGCGCTGTGCGGCGGTCTGTCGTGACGGCGCGGCCGAAGTGGGCGGCGATGTCCGGGAACTCGCGCCCCAGCTTGACCCGGAAGGACGGCGTTCTAGCGAGGTCGTCGAGGCTACGCCAGAAGTGGGCCGGCGGCTCGTTGGCAAAGTCGTCGCGGAGGCTGCCGTTATCGGTGACAGACATAACAGTCCGTGAGGGTTTCGGGGTGGATGTGATAGTGGGCGAGCAGTGCGACGCCGAGCTTGCGTGGGTCGTCGGCGGGCTGCCAGTCCATCGAGAATTCAGCCTGCGCCGGCCTCAGGTTCGGCGCCGGGTCGCGGTGGCAGTTGAGGCACCATTGCATGGTCAGTGGCGCCGCCTGCTGCATCAAAGGCATGTCGTCGACGCGGCCATGGCAGGTGACGCAGCCGACGCCGTTGTTCACGTGCGCGGCGTGGTTGAAATAGACGTAGTCGGGGAGCTTGTTGACGCGCTGCCACACCACCGGCTTGCCGGTGCGGAAGCTGGCGCGGATCGGCTCGAGGATCGGCGCATCCTTGAGGATCTGCGAGTGGCAGGTCATGCACACTTCCGTTGAAGGCAGCCCGGCGCTGGCGGACGTCATCACCCCCTGGTGGCAGTACTGGCACGACAGCCCGACCTCGCCGACGTGGTGCGCGTGCGAAAACGGCACCGGCTGCGCCGGCATCGCGAACTGGCCGGTGTTCCAGGGCGAATGGTCGAACGCCGTCCAGCCGATCGGCACGACCAGAATCAGGACAAGCAGGCCCCACAGGACGAGACCGATGATCTGACTGGCGGGTTGGCTGAAGACCTGCGCCATGGCCCCGTGGACGCTGGAGGGTGATGGCGTCTCAACCTACGGCGGGGCCGATTGGTTGCATCGTGTCACGACATATTGGTCACGGCGTGTCACCGGTTCGAGTTGCAGGATACATGCGTGCTGTAGCTGATCGAAAAGCAGGTGAAGCTCGTCGCCTTTGGGCGCATCGAGCTCTCTTGCGAGCATCCGCATGTCGACATCGACGATGAGGATGCCGCGCACCGGGCCACGGCATCTGCTGCAACAGGGCATGGGCGCATCGCGCTGCTCGATCCGCCACACGATGTGTGCGTGAGCGAGTGACAGTTTCCTGAGCCTCAGGGACCGGCCACCCGGCTTCGTCACCGCCGACGAGGTGGCGACGCTTCCAGCTAACTCTTTGCTGTTAGGGCTTTTTTAGCTATGCGCTATTGTCGCGGCAGATTTTCGCCCGGTGCGGTTGACTTCCTAAGTGCACTTATCATATGTGCGCTTATCATAAGCGTACTTAGGAAAACGATGCACCCCAAGCCTGACCTGCACGACCTCGACCGCGAGAAGTCGATCGGCTTCCTCGTTCACGAAGTCGCGCGGCTGTTTCGCCGCCGCTTCGAGGAGGAGGCGCGGATTCACGGCGTCACGCTGCCGCAGTGGCGCGCGCTCGCCGAAATCTACAAGAACGACGGCATCTCGCAGGTGTCGCTGGCAGGTTGCATCGATACCGACCCGATGACGTTGAGCGGTATTCTCGACCGCCTCGAAAAGCGCGGGCTGGTGGAGCGTTATACCGATCCTAACGACAGCCGTGCGAAACTCGCCCGTTTGACGGATGCCGGAAGCGATCTGGTCAGCACCGCCAGGAACGTCGGGCGTGAACTTTA
>Ga0068852_100004052_pt1 | contig 10305 bp, 6 predicted proteins | sample KBSCornC22_FD_66594 | JGI IMG/M metagenome (GOLD analysis project Ga0068852, IMG submission 66594) | Corn rhizosphere microbial communities from Kellogg Biological Station, Michigan, USA - KBS Corn C2-2 | ecosystem: Host-associated > Plants > Roots > Rhizosphere > Soil ... | reverse complement strand
TCGAGGTAGAGGTAGTCGCGGGTGACGCCGCCGACCTCGCGGGTCTCGAAGCCGGCGAAGCGGGCGACGCCGTGGTCCTCGTGGACGACGTAGTCGCCGACCCGCAGCTCGCTGAAGGCGAGCCGGCCGCGGCCACCACCGGGCGCCGGCTCCTCGCTGCGGCGGCGGTGGACGAGGCGGCGGAAGGGATAGACGGCGAGTTTCAGCTCGGGGCTGACGAAGCCCTCGCGCAGCCGCGCCTCGGCGAAGGAGAGGCCGGGTTCCGGCGAGAGGCGGCCGCCTTCGAGGATGCGGGCGTCGAGACGGTCGAGGCCGTAGCGGGCGCGGTCGGCCTCGCCCCTGCTCTCGAAGGCGACGACGGTCCGGTAGCCGGAGCGGATCAGTTTCTCCAGCTCGCCCTCGGCCTCTTTGACGCTGCGGGCGGGGGACTCGGCGCGGGCGGCGCGGAAGGCCTCCTCGTCGTCCTCGCCGGCTCCCGTCAGGGCGAGGGCGGCGCGCTCGTCGAGCGGCGCGGCGACGTCGACGTAGAGGTGCTGGGCGTCGTCGGCGTGCATCGCCGTGGTCACGTCCTCCCAGTGGTCGCGCAGCGCCGGCTCGATCTCCTCGGAGCCGACGAGGACGACCGCGGCCGTCTCTGGGACGAGCTCGAGCGGCGCCCGGAAGTGCTCCAGCGGCAGCGCTTCGGCCAGGTTCGGAGACTCGTTCCCCTCCTCCTCGGCGGCCATCGCCGCCAGCTCGGCCAGCTCGCGGTGCTCGGCATCGAGCTCGGCCGCCGGCGCCAGCTCGACCCGCTCGGCCTCGCCCAGCGAGCGCTGGGTGAAGGTCGAGAACCAGCGCATCGACTCGACCTCGTCGCCGAACAGCTCGATCCGCACCGCCCGCTCCTCGGTCGCGGGATAGACGTCGAGGATGCCGCCGCGGACCGCGAACTGGCCGCGCTCCTCGACCTGCTCGACCCGTTCGTAGCCGGCGGCGACGAGGTCGGAGGCGACGGCGTCGAGCTCGATCATCTCCCCGAGCGCAATCGCGAACCCGGCCGGGCGCAGCGAGGTGTCGGGGACCGCCTCGGCCAGCGCCGGCGCCGAGGCGACGACGACCGCGTCGGGCTCGGAGCCGAGCGCGTCGAGGGCGTCGATCCGCAGGCCGACGAGGTGCGGCGGCGGCGTCACGTGCGAGGCGTAACCGGTCCCGCGCGAGGGGTAGATCCGCACCCGCCGCGGCGCCAGGTAGGCGCGCAGGTCGGCCGCGAGGTCGCGGGCCGAGCGGTCGTCGGGGGCGACCAGTAGCGCCGGCCGCTCGGCCAGGCCGCGATCGTCCTCCAGCAACGCCGCCAGCAGCAGCGGCCGCAGCATCGTCGAGGCTCGAACATTGGCCCCCTCCCCACCATCGGCCGCCGCCCGCACCTCGGCCGCGAGCGCATGAACGCGCTCGTTCTCCAGGGCGATATCGATCAGTGGACGAAGGCTCATGGCAGCACGAACGCCCGGATCGGGCGATCCGGGCGAAGGAGCCGATTCTAGGGTTAGAGCCGCGCGGGCGAACCCGCGGCAGAGCTTAGGTACCCCAGAGGGGCCCTAACCTCTGCCGCGGTACTCAGCTCTTTGATTCGACCTTGAACTTCTTGGTGGCGGGCTTGCCGACGTTCCCCGCCTTGTCGGTGGCGCGGACCTTGAAGACGTGCTTGCCGGGCTTCAGCTTCTTGTAGGTCTTCGGCGAGCGGCAGGTCTTGAACTTGCCCTTGTCGAGCTTGCACTGGAAGCTCGAGCCGGCCTCGTTGGCGGTGAACTTGAACTTCGCCGTGGTGCTGGTCGACTTGGCCTTCGGCGCCTTGGTGATCTTCACCGTCGGCGGGGTGGTGTCGACTGGGACCGGGGTCGGCGTCGGTCCGCCACCCCCACCGCCGCCCGTTCCGTCTCCACCGCCACCGCTGCTTTCCGTCATGGTCGCGAGCGGCTGCGCCAGCTCCGAGGTGCCGCCGGCGAGGGTGGTCTGGGTCGCGGTGACGAGGGTCCCGGCGTCGATCGCGGCCGGATAGGAAAGGCTCCATTTGCCGGTGTCGTCGGCGACGGCTTCGCCGAGGAAGGATTCGAGCTCGCCCACTTCCGCGCTCGCCTTCCTGAAGACCCGGATCCTCGCCCCCGCCTCGGCGCCCAGGCCTTCGACCTTCGTCGTCACCGCTTTCGAGACCAGCGGCGGTACGACGCCTTCGTTAGGCCCCGAAGATTGCCCTTCGAAGGTTTCCAGGTCGATGAAGTGACCGGCGTTGCCGCTGCCGTGGTTGCGGCCGATTTCATTGTTGGATTCGGTCAGGTTCCAGATCCAGATCGCCGGGCCGAAGTTGTCGGTGATCGTGTTTTCGAGCGATTCTTCGTCGCCGCCGATCAGGTTGTCGTTGCTGGGCCCCGGGAAGATGAACGAGCCTGCGAAGCGCACCAGGATCCCCGCTTCTTCGCATTCCTTGACTTCGTTGCCGAAGACTTCGTTCGAGTCGTTGCTGAGCGCGATCCCGACGTCGGATTCGGTGACCATGTTCCTTTCGATCAGGCTCCCTTCCCCGACCGATTCGCCCTTGGTGAAGATCCCCACCGAACCGCCCTGGATGCTGTTGAACTCGATCGTGGCGCCGCTCCAGACCGATTCGATCCCGATGCCGCCGGCCATCACGATCGAGTTGGAGACGACCCGGGCCGCGGCTTGCGCCGGCACCCCTTCGGAGTAGACGAAGATCCCGACCTGCGAGGGCGGGGTGCTGTCGGCGCCGCCGTTGTCCCGCCCGATGATGTTGTCGATCGCTTCCAGGTCTTCGGCGCCTTCGGCGTAGATCCCGAATTCGCCGCCGTCGATGTAATTGGCGACGCCGTTGCCCGAGCCGCCGATGGTCGCTTCCTTCGCGGCGCCGACGAGCACGCCGTAGGTCGAGCCCGGCACCACCGTCCCGTCCTGCGAGGTGAGACCGATGAAGTTTCCGTGCACGTCCGTCGGGCCGGTGGCGGGCGCCTCGTTGGCGCCGAGGCCGTCGCCGTCGAGGTCGACCCCGATCGGCGAGCCGGAGATGACGTTGCAGCCGCCGTCGCATTTCTGGGTTTCGATCGCCGGCAGGCTGAGCACGTTGCCGACCTCGTTGTTGGTCGCCTGGAAGCCGGGGGCGGAGAGGGAATCGCTGATCTCGATGTTCTTGCCGTTGGCCCGCTGGGTTTTCCCGTCGGGCGCGACGCCGAAGAAGTTGCCCTGGATCGTCGCTTCGCTGGCCCCCTCGAGGTCGAGGCCGATGCCGGCGTTGGCGCCGATCACGTTGCGTTCGGCGGCTTCGGTGCCGCCGATCGTCGCCTGGTCGGAACCCGGGTCGAGGAAGATCCCGTTGGTGTTGCCGAGCGCTTCGCCTTTGAGGTTGAGCCCGAGCCAGTCGTTGCGGGCGGTGAAGCCGTCGGATTCGTCGAGCACCAGGATCCCGGTCGAGGCCCCGGTGATCGCCAGGCCTTCGATTTTCACGTTGTCGGCTTCGACCACGAAGAGCGGCCCGCTGCCGGAGCGCACCGCGCCGGCGCAGGGTCCTTCGATCCCGACCCCGGCCGCTTCGGTGTTGGCGCACCGGCCGCCCTGGATGTTGACCTGGGCGCTGATCGCCGGCAGGTCGGTGGCGACGGTGATCGTGTCGGCGATCTTGCCTTCGAATTCGGTCGGCTTGAAGGTGATCGTGTCGACGACGCCGGTGGAGAAGTTCGACTCTTCGAGCGCCGCCCGCAGGGTGCAGGTGCTGGCCGCGGTTTTACAGGTGCCGTTGAGGGCTTCGTCGGCCTGGTCGCCGGTGCTGTCGACTTCGTAGACGGCCGCCGCGACGGCGGGCGCCAGCAGCGCCACGAAGGCGCAGGCGAACAGCGCCAAGGCGGCGACGAACCCCCGATGAATCGAAGAACGCTCCCCTGAGACGACCACGCCGCGACCCTACCCCGCCATCCGGCCCGGAGCAAGCCCCTGGCCGGACGCTCCAGGCAGGGCGCGGGTGACGGCTACCCGAGGACCTTGAACTTCCTCGTCGCCGGCTTGCTTACGTTGCCCGCCTTGTCGGTCGCGCGGACCCTGAAGACGTGCTTGCCGGGCTTCAGCTTCTTGTAGGTCTTCGGCGAGCGGCAGATCTTGAACTTGCCCTTGTCGAACTTGCACTGGAAGGTCGAGCCAGCCTCGTTCGCCTTGAACTTGAACTTGGCGGTGGTGCTGGCCGACTTCGCCTTCGGCGCCTTGGTGATCTTCACCGTGGGAGGGGTCGTGTCGGGAGGGTTGCCGCCTCCGTTGCTGGCGCCTCCACCGCCACCGCCACCGCTCGGCTCGGCGGGGACGGCCAGCGGCGAGGCGAGCTGCGAGGTCGCGCTGTTGACCGTCTGGGTGGCCGTCACCAGCGTCCCAGCCCCAACCGCGGGGAGAGCCGCTTTCCAGTTGCCGCTGCCGTCAGCGATCGTTTCCCCCAGGAAGCCGGCGAGCTCACCCGGGTCGGATTCCGTCTTGCGGAAGACCCGCACGAGAGCGCCGGGATCAGCCGTGCCCGTAGCGCTCGTCGCCGTCACCGCGGTCACGACAGGCGTCGCGATCCCTTCGTTGGCGCCATTCAGGAGGCTGATGAACGGGCCGCCGTTGAGGCTGCCGCGGTTACGGGTGATCTGGGTCTGGCTTCCCGGTTCGAGCGCTTCTTCGAGGACTACGATCGCCGGCCCGCTATTGCTCTCCAGAACGTTTTCGCCGTCCTCGTTGCTGCCGCCGACGGTGTTGCCGGTCATCGCGGTGCCGGGCGGGTTCCTGACTTTGATGCCGGCGCCGCCCGAGCTGAAGACCGAGTTCCCGCGGATGTCGTTGTCGGGGTTTTCAACCAGGATCCCGGCTTCGCCAGGCGCTTCGACTTCGTTGGAGGCGATCAGGCCAGCGCCGGAGCCGACCACCGTCCGGATGCCGAGGTTTCCGCCTTCGACTTTGTTGTCGATGATCCGCCCGGTGAGGAATCGGGTTTCGATTCCTACCCCGCCGACCATCCGAATTTCGTTGCTGTCGATTTCCGACTCTTCGCTCACGCTCAGAGCGAGGGCGAGAATTCCCTTTTCCGCGGGCGCCGCTTGATCGCTCCCGTCGGCGCCGAACCCGATCCAGTTGCCGATCGCCTTGAAGTCCTCGCCTCCGCTTTCGCTGACGATTCCTTCGCTGCCGCCGACGACGAAGTTCCCGTCTCCGGTGGTCGAGCCGCCGACAATCACGTGGTCGGCGCCGCCGACCCAGATGCCGATCCCGGCGTTCGCGATCGTGTCGGTCCCGGTCGCGTCGAGGCCGACGTAGTTGCCGTGGACGAGCGCGCCGATAGCCGGTTTCTCGCTCTGAATCGCGCTGCCGTTGAGGTCGATCCCGGTGCCTTCCGCGCCCGCGATCACATTGCAGCCGCCGTCGCAGGCGGCGCTGGTCAGGGTGGCACCTTCGACCGTGGCGCCGACCTCGTCGTCTTCGGCCTCGACGTCTTCGCTCGGGCTGAGGCCCTTGCGACCCGTGATCTCGATGTTCTTGCCGTTGGACATCTCGGTTTCGCCGTCGACGCCGACGCCGAAGTAGTTGCCCTCGATCGTCGCTTCGCTGGCGCCCTCGAGGTCGAGGCCGGTGCCGGTGGTGTTGGCGATCACGTTGCGCTGGACGACTTCGGTGCCGCCGATCGTCGCGCCGTCGGAGTTGGGGTCGACGAAGATCCCGAAGTTGGAGTTCTGGCCGGCGGTGCCGTCGAGCTTGACCCCGATCCAGTTGCCCCGCAGGGTGACGTTCGAGGACGAGCTGCCGATCAGAATCGCGAAGGAGAGCCCGGTCAGCGACAGGCCCGAGATCGAGCTTCCGTCGGCGGTGACTTCGAGCCCGACTTCGCCGCTGGGGCCGTTGATGCCGGCGCAGGGGCCGTTGACGCCGGCGGCGGTGAGGCAGGTGCCGGCATTGATTTCAACCGGCGAAGTGAGCGGAGGCAGGACCGTGGCCGGTGCGATCGTGTCGGCGATCTGGCCTTCGAAGACCGAAAGGTCGAAGAGGATCGTGTCTTTGGCCGCGGCCGAGTTATTGGACTCCTGGATCGCGGCCCGCAGGGTGCATTCGCCAGCGACACTGGTTTCACAGACCCCATCCGAAGCTTTGTCCGCTCCGTCTCCCGTGCTGTCGACGGTGAAGACGGCGGCCGAGGCGGTGGCCGGCAGGGCGAGGATGAACAGGGCAGCAAGAAGCGTCAGGACGACGCGCGGGCGGAAGATCATGAAGCTGACCCTATCCACGCCCGGCGGATGCCGGAATGGTCTGGCCGAACGCCCTAATCAGTCACGAGTCGGCAAGCCCGGGCCCGAGCGCTGCCACTCGACCTGGCCGCGGCCCTCGGCGGCGGAGCGGCCGACGACGTCGTCCCACTCGTGCAGCATTCGCTTCAGCTGGGCGGTCGCCTCGGGCGGGTGGGCGGCGACTTCGGCCGCCAGCTCCAGCGCCGCCTGCTCGGTGCCGGCCGCCGGCGCGATCCGGTTGACGAGGCCGAGCCGCAGCGCCTCATCGGCGCCGATCGTGCGACTGCTGAGCAGCAGGTACTTGGCGGCGGCAAGGCCGCAGAGGGTGACCAGGCGGGCGGGGCCGACCGGGACGCCGAGGGCGGCGCCGGGGAAGCGCAGCCGCAGGTTGGCGCCGCCGACCCGCATGTCGCAGGCGACGGCAATCTCCGCCCCGCCGCCGACCACGTCGCCGTGACAGGCGGCGATCGTCGGCTTCGGGAAGTTGACGACGGCATCGTAGAGGTCGGCGAAGAGCTGCATGCGGCGGACCTTGCCCTCGTCGTCGAGCTGCTCCTTGACGTCAGCGCCGGCCGAGAGGCCCATGTGGTCGGCGGAGCTGATCACGACGACCCGCACCGCCTCGTCGCCACGGGCGACGGCAAGGTGCTCCAGGAGCTCGGTCAGCATCTGGGTGTTGATCGCGTTCCGCGCCCCGGGCCGCTCGAGGCGGACGAGGGCGACCCCGCGCTCGTCGACTGAGTAGCTGGTGATCTCCTCCGGGGTGCCGCCGTTCTCCGCGCTCATGACTCGGACGCTATCCGCTCGACCAGGCGCTCGGTCTCCTCGGCGGCGTCGGCGACCAGCGCCTCGACCTCGGCCTTAGGCTCGCTGAAGCGGCCGAGCACGTAAGCGGAGACGATCTCCGGGTCGGTCGAGTCGGGCCGCCCGACCCCCACCCGCACGCGCCAGAACTCGGCGTCGCCGAAGCCGCGTTTGAGGCTCTTGAGGCCATTGTGGCCGGCGAGTCCGCCGCCGAGCCGGGGCTGGATCTCACCGAAGGGAAGGTCGATCTCGTCGTGGACGACGACGACGCGGTCGAGCGGCACCTTCAGCGAGCCGCGCGCCGGCCCGGCCGAGGTGCCGGATTCGTTCATGTAGGTGCGCGGCTGCAGCAGCGCCACCCGCGGGCCGCCCGGCCGCACGCGGCCTTCGGAGATGACGCCGTTGAACTTCTGCTTCGGCTTCGGCAGCTCCCAGCGCCGGGCCAGCTCGCTCGCGACGGCGAAGCCGACGTTGTGGCGGGTGCGCTCGTACTCCGGCCCGGGGTTGCCGAGGCCGACGATCAGGATGCGGTCGCCAGGCTCGCCGCCCTCGCGGCGGCGGAACAGCGACAGGAGCTACTCGCCCTCGGAATCGCCCGAGTCGCCGCCGTCGCCCTCGGCGGACTCGCCTTCGCCACCCTCGCCCTCGCCGACCAGCTCGGCCTCCTCCTCGACCTCGGGCTCGGCCTCTTCGACGCGCGGCGGCGAGAGGGTGACGATGGTGACCTCCTCGGGGTCCTCGGCGACGAACTTGACGCCGTCGGGCACCGCGACCGAGGAAAGCTGCAAGGTCTCGTTGATCTCCATCGCCGAGACGTCGACGGTGATGTTCTCGGGGATCTCGGTCGGCAGCGCTTCGATCGTGATCTCGCGGGTGACGTGCTCCAGCACGCCGCCGCCCTTGACGCCCGGAGCGCTCTCGACGCCCTCGAGCTCGATCGCGACCTCGGCCTGGATCGCCTCGTCCAGCTTCACCTGCATCAGGTCGAGGTGCTGGATGCTGCCGCGGACCGGGTGGTGCTGTTCTTCCTTGATCACGACCGGGACGGCTTTGCTGCCCTCGATCTCGAGATCGAAGAGGGCGGCGCCTTCGCCGAGGATGACGCGGATGTCGCGTTCGGCGACCTGGAAGGGAGTCGCCTCCGAGCCGCCCGAGTAGACGACGCCGGGCACGACGCCGTCGCGGCGCATGCGGCGCGAGCTGCGCGAGCCGAAGTCGGCGCGGGGTGCGGCTTTGAGAGTGGAGCGTTTGCTCGCCATCGGACGGGAGAGGATAGAGAAAGCCGCCGCGAAGGGGCGCCTGTGGCAACCTAGGCGGCCGATGCCTGACGAATCGAAGATCCCCAAGGGCCGGATTCGGCGCTCCGCCAAGCTGGGATCGATCGTCGGCGTGCAGGGCGCCCGCTACGCCGGGACCAAAGCGACCAACGTCGCCCGCTCCGAGGACCAGAGCAAAGAGAAGCTCGAGCAGCGGCACCTGGAGACGGCGATGAAGATGGTCGGCGCGCTGGGCCAGATGAAGGGCGCGGCGATGAAGCTCGGGCAGTTCGCCTCCTTCATCGACACCGAGTTCATCCCCGAGGAGTACCGCGACATCTACCAGGAGCAGCTCGCGAAGCTGCGCACCGACGCGCCGGCGATGCCCTGGGAGAAGGTCGAGGTGGTGCTCGAGGAGGAGTACGAAGGGGAACCGCTCTCCGAGCTCTTCGCCGAGTTCGAGACCGAGGCCTTCGCCGCCGCCTCGATCGGCCAGGTCCACCGCGCCGAGCTGCTCGACGGCCGCCAGGTCGCGGTCAAGATCCAGTACCCGGGGATCGCCGAGGCGCTCGACGCCGACCTGCGGAATGCCGGCACCCTGGTGCGGCTGGCGCGGGCGCTGGCCCCCGGCCTCGACGCGAAGGCGATCGCCGAGGAGATCCGCGAGCGGGTGATGGAGGAGCTCGACTACGAGTACGAGGCCCAGAACCAGCGCACCTTCTCGCGTGCCTACCGCGGCCATCCCTTCATCTACGTGCCCGAAGTCGTGACCCGGCTCTCGCGCCGGCGGGTGCTGGTCACCGAGTTCGTCAGCGGCCGCGGCTTCGAGGAGATCAAGGAGCTGCCGCACGAGGAGCGCAGCCGCTTCGGCGAGATCGTCTTCCGCGGCAGCATCGGCTCGATGTTCAACGTCCAGCACTTCAACGCCGACCCCCACCCCGGCAACTACATCCTCATGGACGACGGCCGGGTCGCCTTCCTCGATTTCGGGATGACGAAGAAGCTCGACCGCGAGCAGATCCTGCTCGAGCAGCGGGCCTTCGACGCCGCCTCGCGCGACGACCCCGAGGCCTTCCGCCAGGCGCTGCACGACCTCGGCTTCATCAAGAAGCCCTCCAAGCTCGACGCCGAGCGGCTGCTCGAGCACATGGGCGCGGTCGGCGGCTGGTACATCGAGGACCGCGAGATCGAGATCACCCCGCGGCGGGTGATGAAGATCATCGAATCGACCCACGACCCACGCTCGGAGTTCTACGACCTGATGCGCCGCGAGTCCCTGCCGGCCGAGGAGCTGATGGGACGGCGGATGGAAATCGGCGTCGTCGCCGTGCTCGGGCAGCTGCGGGCGAAGCGCAACTGGCACCGGATCTTCCGCGAGTGGGTCTACTCCGACCCGCCCGAGACCGAGCTCGGCAGGGAGGAATGGGAGTACTTCGAGGAAAGAGGGCTCAAGCGGGCCCCTGGGCTCGCCGAAACGCTCTGAGGAAGAGCCAGTCGAAGGAGGAGAGATGCGCCGGATCAAACGCGGTTGGGGCCTGACCAAGAAAAGCTGGGGCCTGCTGAAAGAGCACCCGTCGCTGATCCGCTTTCCGCTCTACGGCGGCGTCGCGACGACGATCCTGGCGATCGTCTTCCTCGGCCCGGGCCTCTACCTCTGGGAGGAAGACCAGCTGGCCGGCGCGATCCCGGTGATCGCGATCGGCGTCTACGTCCTCAGCTTCGTCGGCTTCTACTTCAGCGTCGGCCTCGCCGCCTGCGCCGACATGATCTTCCGCGGCCAGGAGGCGTCCGTTAGCGACGGCCTCGCCGTCTCCCGCAGCCGGATCGCGCAGATCAGCGGCTGGGCCGCGGTCTCGGCGGCGATCAGCCTGGTCATGGGCCTGCTCGAAAACCAGGGCGGGACCCTGGGCACGATCGCGGCGCGGCTGGTCGGCATGGCCTGGACCCTGGTCACCTTCCTCGCGGTG
>Ga0068852_100004047_pt1 | contig 10308 bp, 12 predicted proteins | sample KBSCornC22_FD_66594 | JGI IMG/M metagenome (GOLD analysis project Ga0068852, IMG submission 66594) | Corn rhizosphere microbial communities from Kellogg Biological Station, Michigan, USA - KBS Corn C2-2 | ecosystem: Host-associated > Plants > Roots > Rhizosphere > Soil ... | reverse complement strand
GCGGATCGGCAGCAGCATCGCGAGCCCCGCCAATCCGCGCGGCACGCGGAAGCCCTGCGCGCCGATGATGCCCGCCACGAGGCAGCCGTGGCCGACCTCGTCGTACGGGTTGTAGTCCCACCCGCGCGAGTCCCCGATGAGGCGCGTGGTGTCGTTGATGCGCCCGAGGCCCAGGTCCACCGTGTCGTAGCCCGCGAGGCACCGCCGCTGCAGCTCCGGGTGGCCCACGACGACGCCGGTGTCCACGACGGCGACGGTCACCAGCGGATGGCCCGGCTCGCGAGCCATCGCTTCGGGCGCACGGATACGCCGCTGCGCCAGCAGCGCTTCATCGCGGCTCACCTGGCGGCGCGCGGGCGCGGACTGGAGCGGTGCCGTGGCGAGCGTCTGCACCTGGCACTGCTCCACGTTCGCGAGGTCGCGCAACGCTTCGCGCAGCGACGCATCCGCCTCGGGACGTGCGAGCTCGACCTGGTAGGTGCGCGAGAGCCCCAGCGCTTCTTCCTCGGCGTCATAGCCGGCGTGTTGCTCGCCGGGCCGCCCGAGCGAGCGCGCGGCGTGGAAGACGCGGCGGTAGCGTGCGCCCTCGGCCCATTTCATCACCGCCGCATCGATGCGCCCGCCATCGAGGCGCGACGATGCGCGGCCCGCGCCCGAGAGGCAGTCGAGATGCGCGGGCACGATCCCCGTCGCCACACCCGAGCGCACCGTGAGCGAAAGATAGCCATCGCGCTTCATCGCGTCGCGCCTTCGGGTGCCCACGGGTCGTCGATCGCAGCCTCGCGTTCGAGCGCGTCCGCGGGGCCGTGCACCAGCGCGAACACGTGCGCCGGCTGCTCGCCCAGCCGCACCTCGAGCGCGCCGGGTGCGAAGTTCTCGGGCAGGCGCACGACCAGCCGGTCGTCGTCGAGCTCCTGCACCTCGAGCGCTTCGCCGTTGAGGCGCACGTCGGGCGGGTAATCCTCGTGCAGCAGGTTGGAGCCCGCGAGCGAGAGCGTGGGCGTGTCGGGCGCGACCTCGAGGCGCCGCTGCAGGAGCTGTCGCGCGCCGATCGGCATCACGCCGGGCGAGAGCGGCACTCCCGCGCGCGGCGCCGGGGTGGGCGGACGCGGCGGCAGTGGCGGGAACGTGCGCGGGCCGTCCTTCACCGGCGGCGTGAACCGCGGAGGCGGGGACGGGGGCTGCGGCGGTTGCATCACCGGGTGCGGCGGTTGCGGCGTGGGGGGCGGACGCGACCCCGGGCCCACACCGCCGAGCTGCGGCAATCCCGCCTGCAGCGCACGCCGCACGCGGTCGACCGGCATGTCGGCGAGGCGGGCCACGGTGCTCACGCCGGTCGAGCCCTTGAGGCGCTCGAGCTGCGCGAGGTTGCTCACGCCCATCCGCTCGAGGCGCATCTGCTCCTGGGGCGCGAGGCCCAGCTTGTCGAGCGGCGTGGAGCGCGTGGCCGCGAGCGAGACGGTGTTCTCCTCGATCATCGGCTTGGTGATCGTGGTGAAGTCCAATGCGAGCGTGCTGGCGCCGGCCTCGTTGGGACCCGCCGCGCGCAGCAGGACCTGTCCCTGGTTGTCCAGGTCGACGAACACCTTCAGCTCCATGTGCAGCTCGCGCAGCGCGTACGTGAGCGGCCGGTTGACCGCCTTGATGCGCAGCGCGTCCTGCACCCGGTCGAGCTGCGTCGTGATCGAGGTGATGAAGTCGTCGACGAGGAACGCGGCGCCCGGCGATGTGTTGCGATCGGCCAATTCATCACTCCTCCAGGACGAGGCGCGCGCTCATGCGCTGCACCGGCGGCAGGAATCCCGCGTCCCAGCGCGAGTGCGGCGCCTGCGCGAGGAGCTCCAGGCGCCCGTCCACCACCGCGGCACGCACCTCGAGCGGCATCTGCACCGCGAGCTCCGTCACCCACAGGCCCATCGCCGGCGGCACATCGACATGGCCGAGGAGGGCGATCAGGGTGTCGGCGAGGGTCGTGTTCATCACGCGCTCACCAGCGGCGCCCATGGATCGGGCGCGGCGAGGCCCTGCGCGGGTGCGGTCTTCGCGGGTGCGGACGCAGGCGGTGCGGCGGGTGCAGGCGGCGGCGGGGCGGCCGCGGCCGGCTGCGCACCCGGTGCAGCGGGTTGCGCGCCAGGCGTGCCGGGTGCGGGCGCCGGGGCGGGCGTGGGCACCTTCGCGTTGTTGTTGATGAGCTGGATCGCGGCCGAGTCGGCGAAGCGCTCGAGCGGGAAGGTCTCGCTCGCGAAGCGCACGGTCACCTGGCCGGTGAGGTCCGCGCGCATGTTGATCGCGTTCTGCGCGTTGACGCTCATGGTGTTGACCATGACGCTCGTGGCGCCGAACGGGTTGCGGCCGGCGGTGCCGCTCATGTTGCCGCTGGTGACCTTGTTCTGGTCGAACTTGATGTTGTTGGTCTCGGACGCGTCGATGTGGAACACCAGCTTCGCGTTGATCTCGCCGTCCTTCACGATCACGCGGTTGATGCCCATCATCACCATCGTGGCAAGCGTCTGCTGCCGGCGCTCGGCCATCTGCCGGCGCGTGGCGGGCACCACGACGTCGTTGATGTTGTCGTCGGTGAGGTCGGCGGGCGTCGCGAGGCCCAGGTCCTTGAAGAAGCTGGGCAGCTCCGCCGTGCCCTGCCGCGGCACCAGCTTCGCGGTGCCGCCGGTCGTGTCGCGGGCGAGCACGTTGCCGTACTGGTCGGCGAGGTAATCCTTCGCCATCCCGTCGCTCACGTTGTCGTTCATGAAGCGGTCGACGGTGCCGGCGACGTTCTTCAGCAGCTCGGCATAAGCCTCCATCTGCTGGATCGAGGCGTCGACGATCGCCTGGAACGTGCCCTGGATGAGCGACGAGACGAACGAGGGAAAATCGATCGCCTGCAGCGTCGCGCGCGCCACTTCGCCCGCGCGGCCGACGGGGCCTGCCGCGGCTGCCGGCGGCGGGTCCTGCGTCGAGGGCGAAGAGGTGCCTGGTGCGGGAGATTGCGAGGGCGATGGCCCGCTGCCGCTGTCGCGCGGTGCGAGCTGCGAGCGCAGGTCCGGCGCCATCTGGCGCGCGAGCGGCACGAGGCCTGTGGACGGCCCGAGGACTTCCTCGATGCGCGCGAGCGAGCGGTCGAGGTCGCGGCGCGCATCGCGTCCGAGCGCGTGGTAGGCGGGCGCCTGGCGCAGCGCCTCGCCGAGCTGCAGCACCGCGAGGCCGGGCGAGAGGTCGGTGCGCATGCGTCAGAGCTCGTAGAGGCGGTCGGCCGCGCCCGCGTCGCGCAGGCGCCGCAAGCGCTCGGCCCAGGGCGTGCCCTGCGCATGGCGCAGCATCGCGCCGATGACCTCTTCGCGGCCGAGCACGGGGCTGGGACTCCGCGGATTGCCGCGCAATGCCGCGATGAGCGCCGCGTGCGTCGCGACGTCCCATACGCCGGTGATCGGCAATCGCTGCGCGGTCTGGAACGCCTGCACGTCGGCATGGCCGAGTGCGGCGAGCGCGCGCTGGCGCAACGCGATGGTCTCGACCGGCGTCGCGGCCGCGAGCACCCACGCGAGCCCCGCCTGCGGTCCCATCTGCACGGCGCGATCGACCACGATCGTGAGCGCCTGGTCGGAATCGAGCTCGAGCTGCTTCGCGACCTGGCGCACGGGCTCGATCCACAGCCGCGCGGCGAGCTCGTTCTGCGCACCCTGGAAGGCGGGATGCTGTCCCGCCCGCCTGAAGCGTGCGAGCCACGGCTCCTGCCACAGGCGTTGCCCGGCGACGGGAACGAGGCGCGGGGAATAGCCGTCGGGCGACTCCCACGCATGCGGCGCCTCGTTGCTCGTGGTGGCGGCGATGAGCTGCGTGGCTTCGGGGAAGGTCGCATCGAACGTCGCCGCATCGCGCTCGCGCATGAGCCGCAGCAACTGTCCCAGCGTGCCGTGCTCCTGCACGAACGGGAAGGCGCCGAACGTAAGCCCCAGGTGATAGCGGTTGTGCGCCGGATGCGACGTGCCGAAGCGGCCCGCGAACTCGCCGTCGTCGATCACGCGCGCGAAGCCCTCGTTGCCCGATTCGAACGGCGCGATGCGCGCGAGGATGGCCTTGCACGCCTCGATGTCGAGTGGACGCCGCGTGGCCGCTGCCGCGGGCGGCGCCTCGGCCGCTTCCGCGTAGCCGTAGCCTTCCACGGCGACGTCGTCTTCGTCGCCGCTGCCCGCCTGCGCGGCGTGCGCGCCTTCGGCCTCCTCGTCGGGAAGCATCTCCGGGAGGCGGTCGTCCAGCGCGAACGCCTGCGTGCTTGCCTCGCCCCCTTCGTGCTCGGCGCCGTAGCCGCCCTGGCCGCCGTAAGAATCGTCGTCGCGATCGCCCTGGCCAGCGGCGTGCGCCACCGGCAGATCGTCGCTGACCTTTCCGTAGCCGTCGTTGTAGTCGTCGTCGAGCGCGGCGGCGTGCGGCTCGTCGGGTTCGTACTCCGTGTCGTCGAAAGCCGCGGACGTGTCGTCATAGCCGGCGGCCTCGCTGCCTTCCATCGCGGGCGGACGCAGCTCGCCCTCGTCGGCGAAGGCGGCAGCTTCGTCGCCCCCTTCGTCGGCGTCCATCGCGGCGGCGCGGCCGATGCGCTCGTCCTCGCCGGGGTCGTCGTCCGTGTCCGAGAGCCCGATCGCGTGCGGCGTTTCGCTCTCGAGGTCTTCGCCCACTTCCTCCTGCGCTTGCGCGGGCATGAAGCGGCCGCTGCCGGTCACGCGCAGCAGGTTCGCGACGGGCGTGCCGAACATGAAGGCGAGCGCGCCGTCGAGGTCCGCGGAGAGCGTCACGTACGGGGCCTCGCGGGCGAGCGACTCGGGCGGCTGCGCGTAGATCGCCTCGCGGCCCGCATCGTCGGCGTATGCGACGATGGTGTAGTAGATGCGCTGCGCGGGAAGCATCGCGTGCAGCACGCTGCGCGGCACGAGGTAGAAGCACGGCGGGCCGTCGTCGTGCTGCAGGCCTTCGCGCTGGCTGTCGTAGAAGTTGGACGCGTTGCGCGCGCCCGACTGGTCGGCGGCGAAGAGCGAGCGATCGCGCGCGAGCAGGATGCGGAACGGCCGCCGGCCGGCCTGCACGCTGAACACGAGGTCGCTGTGGCGGCGATCCACGGGGTCGTGGACCGGCTTCATGCCCGGCGCCGCGACGGTGGACTCCGCCGCCTGCATCGTTCCGAACGCGGGTCGCGCGATGATTTGCATACCGATGCCCTCCATGACGTGCCGGGGACGACGCAAACCTCGGGCCAGAGGCCAAGTCGTTCATCCGCTTCGGGTTTCTTTCCTGCACGGGGGAGGGGTATACAGGCGCCGTTACAGCACGGCATTCACCGCGACCGGCGTGCGGGGCGTTTACAGCACGTGGACGGGTGTGTTCACCTGCGTTGCCGCGAGGGGCGCCTTCGCGTGGCTAAGGCTATGGTCTAATCTGTGCTTCCACCGCGCACCGATCCCTCCATGGCCCTGCCCGCAAACGACGCCCCGCATACCGCCGTGTACAAGCGCCATTCGCTCGCGGTGCGCGTGATGCACTGGATCAACGTGATCGCGGTGGTCGTGCTGGTGATGAGCGGGCTGCAGATCTTCAATGCGCATCCCGCGCTCTACTGGGGCAAGTCCTCGTACACCGGCGCGGGACCCATCCTCGCCCTCGATCCCTTTCCCGGATGGATCACGCTGCCGGACACGCAGTGGCTCGCCATGGGTCGGCGCTGGCACCTCTTCTTCGCCTGGGTGCTGGTCCTGAATGGGGCGGCTTATGTGCTGTACTCGATCGTGAGCCGCCACCTGAGCCGCGATCTCTGGCCCTCGCGCGAGGACGTGCGTTCGATCGGCAGCTCCATCGCGGACCACCTGCGCTTGCGCCATCCGACCGGAAAGGCAGCGCTGCGCTACAACGTGCTGCAGAAGCTCGCGTACGTCGTGATCGTCTTCGGGGTGTTTCCGTTCCTCGTGCTGATGGGGCTGGGGCTCTCGCCTTCCGTCGATTCGATCGTGCCCGGATGGGTGGACGTCTTCGGCGGAAGGCAATCGGTGCGGACGCTGCATTTCATCGCGGGGGCGATCATCGTCGCCTTCGCGGCCGTTCATTTGTTCGAGGTCGTCGTGACCGGACTCGTCAACAACATCCGCTCCATGATCACGGGCCGCTATCGCATTCCCGGGGAGAAGTCGCCATGAGCACCAGTGGCGGACGCCGCCGTTTCCTGTGGCGGGGGGTGGCTGTGTTTGGCTCCGTGTTCGTCGCGGGCTGCGAGCGGCTCTCGCGCACCACGTGGTTTCCGCCGATCCTCGCGAGCGCGGAAACGCTCAACATGCGCGTGCAGCGGCTGCTCACTTCGCGCCCCTCGATGGCCCGGGAATATACGGAGGCGGATCTCTCGCCGCACTTCCGCAGCAACGGCACCGCCATGCCCGAGGACTTCGGCTACCTCTCGCAATCGCAGAAGGGATTCGCGGGCTGGGCATTGCACGTGGGCGGGCTCGTGGAGAGTCCGCTACGGCTTTCACTCGCCGACCTGCGCGCCATGCCTTCGCGAACGCAGATCACGCGGCACGATTGCGTCGAGGGGTGGAGCGCCATCGGGAAGTGGACCGGAGTGCCGCTGCGCGAAGTGCTCGCGCGCGCACGTCCCCGCGCCAATGCGCGCTACGTGGTCTTCCGCTGCGCGGATCCGATGGAAGACGGCGACGACACCAATTACTACGAGAGCATCGACATGGACGATGCCTACCATCCGCAAACCATCCTCGCGTACGACCTCAACGGCTCGCCGCTGCCGGTTCCCAATGGCGCGCCGCTGCGGCTGCGCGTCGAACGCCAACTCGGCTACAAGATGGCCAAGTACCTCATGGCGATCGAGCTGGTCGAGAGCTTCGATTCCATCCGCGGCGGGAAGGGCGGCTACTGGGAGGACAAGGGGTATGAGTGGTATGCGGGGATTTGAGGCGGTTGGCGTTCGGTGACTCGCATGCTCGTGCCTTGCAAGAGGCCATGGTCGGGCTTGACATGCCATATATGACATAGGCACAATATGGCATGTGGCGTATTGATGAACACCGTCGAGTAGACAAACAGGTTACCGGCGCGCCTACGGAAATTTTGAAACGTTACGAAAAATGGAAGGACATCGCCTCGATGTCCGGTCCAAGTGGCCTGCGCCTGATCAAGGGCTTTCGCGACGAGGCGCTGGTTGGAGAGTGGAAAGGCCATCGATCTTCCCGCTTGGGCGATCAGTGGCGCGTCATATATCGCGTCGTGGCGGACGAGACGCTTTTTCAGGTCGCGTCAATCACCGCCCACGACTATCGGAGACGTTGATGAAAGACTATCGCCCCGCCAAGAAGCGAGCCACGGTGAGTGTTGGGGAATCGGTTCGGATTCTTCGCGAACTCCAGGACATGAGCCAGAACCAGCTTGCCGAGGCATCGGGCATTCCGCAGGCGACTATTTCCGCCATCGAAAATGACCGTGTTCGCCTGGGTGTCGAGCGAGCCAAGGTTCTCGCCCGTGCACTGAAATGCCACCCGGGCGTGCTGGTGTTTCCGGGATGGACGCAGGAGGAAGCTGCCTGACCACGCGTAGGAGCGGACCGGTACTCATTGTGGCCGCGCCGTTCTCGCAATGATTTGCGTGCTCGGCGGCGCGTGTGGAAACTCAATCTTGGTACCGCATGTCCTCGCGGGTTCGGGGATTTCCTTAATTCGCTCTAGGTCGCTGGAAGAGTGACATGTTCGACTTCGGTGGAGTGGTGAACGTAGTGTTTGCGGTTGGCCGTACTGGGCCAGCGGGCGTGCAGTTAGCGGGCAGCGCTTTCTCGTTGAACAAAGCCGGATGCTTCGCGACAGCTTCACACGTCGCCGGGACAGACGATGCGGGTTTGGTGCTGTGCGCTCGGAAGCTTACTAACCTGAACGAATATCAGGACACGTCCGATAGCACGATACAAGTATTCCCAGTTCGGATCCTTGCCTCTGACCCTTTTCATGACTTGGCGGTTCTAAAGGCGGAGATTCCACATCAGACCAGCCTTGCGTTGGCAGGCGCAGACGACGCGCCAGTTGGCACGCAACTTTCCAGCTTCGGCTTTCCTCACGCGGACCATGGTCGAATGGTGCTCACCCGGCAAGACACCGAGGTCGGAGCCCGCGTCTTGATCACGTCAGGCGGAATCAAGGCCAAGCACATAGTGCTAAATATTCAAGCCCGCCCCGGTCAGTCCGGCAGTCCTATCTTTAGGTCCGTGGACGGAAAGCTGGTTGGCGTTCTGGTCGGCTCATATGCTCCCGGCGGAGGTGGCGGTATCTCTTTGGGGGGCATTGACCCCCACACGCTTCATCAGACAACGCACGCAGTATCTGCCGAGTACCTAAGGAAGATGTATTAACTATGGCTGCCTATCTAGATTCGCTGCTCCTTGACGAGCCGGCGAAGTGGATCGCAGAGCTACCGGAGTATCAACGCGAGCCGCTAGAGAAGTTGCTCAAAGATGGCCTGTCACACGATCAAGTTGCACAACAGTGGCTCTCGGCTTCCGCCGAAAACACGTATCGCTTCGCTGCGACGAATCCGGCCGGAAAGAAGGACGCATTCCTGGACAATCTCAAGAAGGAGTTGCGCGCCTTCCTGTGCGGCGATAGGAAATACAGAAAGGAGAGGGATGGTCTCTTTGGCGAAAAGGGCCAGGGTAGGGCTTTTGTAGTCAGCGCAATCGCTGTCGCGATTGCGCCATACTTGAACGTTGCCGCGCCTGTAATCGCTCCGCTCATCGCGCTGTCTCTGGCCAGTATCGGAAAAATTACCATCAACGCTTGGTGCGGAAGCCAGAAGGATGATGTCGAGCTGAGCAGTCGGGGAGATAGGTAACACTTTTGTCCGGGGACATAGGTTACGGCTGGTGCCGCTTCAGGCGGCCATAAGCATCCTCGATCCGCATTTTCCGCTCGAGCAGGCGCCCGAGCTTTGGCGGTCTGAAGTGCACATTCCGGATTCCATCATCGATCTCCTCCAGGCCGGCCTCTGAAATGAGGCGATCACACGCACTGTGGTTGTGGTCAGTCGTCGGCGTGCCGGCCGTGTCCTTCGGATTCGTCGTATGGGCGAATGCGACGGTGCAGCCTGGTCAGCCGCCATTGCCCGGGTGGCGGTGGCCCTTCTATTGGAGTTTGTTCGCGGTCCTTCTCATCTGCGGAATTCTCGCGTTGGCGAATACCACGGCACCAGCCCGGTCGCGATTCGTGCGCGCTGTCGCTTATGGGCCGCTGATGGCCTTCTTTCTCTGGGTTGGCGGCGCGGTAATCTCAGTCATGTGCGGAGATATCGGGTAGCAGGGATGCGTAAAAGGACGTTGGAGCTGGCAATGATTTATGGTGACAGCGGCGTTCTCGCCATGGGGCTCGTGCCCTCGCAGCCGGACGGCGAGCGGCTCGTCGCGTATGTCGACCGGAGTACACCATGGGACTCTTGACCTTCAGCATCAACGTCACCCTGGACGGCTGCGTCGATCACCGGGAAGGAATCGCCGACGACGAGACACACGCCTTCTTTACCCGCCTGATGGACGGGAGCGGGGCGATGCTGTGGGGCCGCGTCACCTACGAGATGATGGAGAGCTACTGGCCAGCGGTCGCCCGCGGCGACGTGGAAGCACCGCCGGCGATGCGCGAGTGGGCGGTCAAGCTGGAGGCCAAGCCGAAGTACGTGGTGTCCTCGACGCGAAAGGACTTCCCGTGGACCAACAGCCACCACATCGCCGACGAGCTGCGCACGGGTGTACAGAAGCTCAAGGACAAGACGCCGGACGGCGTGCTTCTCGGCAGCGGCAGGCTCGCGACCGAGCTGGACCGGCTGGATCTGATCGACGAGTACAAACTGCTCGTCCACCCCAGGATCGCCGGCCACGGCCCGACCCTGTACGAGAGCGGGCTTCCCAACACACGACGGCTCGAGCTGATCTCGGCGCGGCCGCTTCGCAACGGCGCGGTCGCCATGCACTACCGTCGCGCGCGTTGACTCGGAGATGGACGAACGGGTGCTCCTTGTCGCCGCATTGATCTCATTCACAATGTGGCGCATAAGACGAGGTCGAAAATGCAGTGGGCAGTCCGGGAGATAGGTAACAAATCAGTCCGGGGACATAGGTTACAGATGGTCGGAGGCCGCATGGACGCGCGCAGCATGAGACGCCACTTTGTCGCCGGGCTCATTGCCGGGCTGCGGGTTGTATGGCCGATTCTGTCCAGCCTGATCATCCTGATGATCGCCCTGGGCCTCCTCGTAGGGCTGAGGGAAGGCTGGTCGATTCAGGAA
>Ga0068852_100004041_pt1 | contig 10314 bp, 9 predicted proteins | sample KBSCornC22_FD_66594 | JGI IMG/M metagenome (GOLD analysis project Ga0068852, IMG submission 66594) | Corn rhizosphere microbial communities from Kellogg Biological Station, Michigan, USA - KBS Corn C2-2 | ecosystem: Host-associated > Plants > Roots > Rhizosphere > Soil ... | reverse complement strand
GTATGCGCGTAATGTCGGCATTGAAATCAGCCGCAAGTTTTTTTGAGAGCAAAAGTGCCGTGGTCATATTCTGTCGGTCGGCGCTAAATCGCAGCAGCTACCGCATCTCCCATCTGCGCAGTCGTCGCGCTGCCACCGAGGTCCGCAGTCAGCGTTTTCGCCTCTGATATCACTTTGTCCATGGCGCGGTCGATGAGACCGGCTGCTTCCAGCGCTTGTCGGCTCGAACGTTTTCGTCCGAGCCACTCGAACAGCATCTTGCCGGACATGATCATCGCGTACGGATTCGCGATGCCTTTTCCGGCGATATCGGGCGCCGAGCCATGCGTCGCCTGCGCCATTGCCTGACGCTCGCCAACACACAAGCCGGGAGCAAGGCCAAGCCCGCCGACGAGACCCGCGCCCTCGTCGGTCAGGATGTCGCCAAACTGGTTGGTGGTAACTACCACATCGTACTGCTGCGGTTTCATGACGAGCTTCATGGCAAAACCATCGACCAGCACTTCCTCGAGCTCCACATCCGGATACGCGATCGCCATCTTGCGGCACTCTTCGGCGAACATGCCGCATACAAGCCGATACACCGGCTCCTTGTGGACTGACGTTACTTTCTTGCGCACACGCGTGCGGGCAATCTCGAATGCTTCGCGCGCGACCCGGCTTGCACCACGGCGTGTCACCACGCGTGTTCCGATCGAGATCTCATCATTGGGGCGGAATTCGCCGCTGCCGGCAACGACGACACTCGAAGACTGCATGCCTTCAGTTACTTCACGCAGGAAGACGATGTCGACGTCTTTGTGCAGCGATGCCAGGTTCGGATACGAGCGAACGGGTTTCACGTTCGCAAACAGCTCGAACATTTTGCGCAGCGGTGGATTGATCCACGTCGGGTCATGGCGTGGATACGCGTTATGGCCAATCGGTCCCTGCAGCCAGCCATTGACGGTCTTCAGGGTTTGCACCGTGACATCGGGCATCGTGTGTCCATGCGTCTCATGCCCCGAACGCCCGATCGGCAGCGGCAGCCATTCGACAGCAAGACCGGTGCGTGCAGCGGCTGCCTGCATGACTTTGATTGCCTCGGGTACGACTTCGAGTCCGATGTCGTCGCCCAGGAGGATACCGATTTTCAGCATGGCTCTATTCCGTAACGACGCCGACTTCACGAATGACTTTTGCGAAGCGCTCGTTCTGCACTTTCATAAATTGCGCAAAGTCTTCGGGAGACTTGCTGGTAACGACTTCAGCGCCGGCATCATTGAGGCGCCGTACCACGTCGTGATCTGCAACGACTTTAATCATGGCCTGGTAAAGCCTGTTCACGACCGTCCGCGGCGTTCCGAGCGGCAGATACGCGCCTTGCCAGGATCCGTTTCTGATCGTCGGGTATCCGGCCTCCGTCATTGTCGGCGTCTCAGGCAAGAGCGCGAATCGCTTCGGCGAGATGACACCAAGCGCCTTGATACGGCCGCTCTTGATGTGGGGCAGAACCGCAGCAAGACTTACCACGGCTACGGACACTTCGCCGCTCACGAGTGCCGTGGTGGCAGCACCCGCGCCACCCTTGTAGGGAATGTGTACGAGATCAATGCCGGCAGCGCGCATGAATATTTCCATCTCCATGCGCTGCGCGCTGCCTGCCCCCGATGAACCGAAATTGAGTTTGCCCGGGCGCGCCTTCGCATAATCGACGAATTCCTTTACCGTCGCTACGGGAACCGTCGGATGCACGGCCAGCGCTCCCGGCACGTCGACCACTTCGGTCACTGCAATGAAATCGCGGACCGGCCGCACCGGAAACTTCGGAAAAATGCTGGGGTTGATCGCCATCGTGCCGACATTGCCGAGCAAAAATGTGTAGCCGTCCGGATTCGCGTGCGCCGCGACTTCGACCCCGATATTGCCGGAAGCTCCGGCCCGGTTGTCGATAACAATCTGCTGACCCAGCTCCTGACCGAGTTTCGGCGCCATGATGCGGCCAACGATGTCCGAAGCACCGCCTGGCGCAAAGGGAACGACCATGCGGACCGCTCTGGAAGGATACGCGTCAGCCGAGAGGGCATTCGTTGCGACGAGCGCAGCCAGGCAATGCGCCAGGACCAGCGCACGAGCAAACATATTTACCATCCCGCATCGGGCGAATTGCGCCACCGCTAAGAAACTCGCGCTCTCGCTTGAAGTGCCGCCGCAGGCACGGCCGCACGCGCGATCTCACTTGCGTCGTTTGATTTGTCGATCGACCAGCACAGACCAATGAGTGCATCCGTCTCGGCCGGGGACAGAATAGCTTTGGCCAGTCCGCGAAATTTCGCTTCGAGATCTTTATCGGTCATGGGCCGTGCAAGACTGCCGATCGCATGCTCGACGTGTTTGGTCAGCACGCGGCCATCTTTGAGCTTTACCGCAATGTATGCGGCGTCTTCGTGCACGCCTTGTTCTATCGATGCGGTCACCTTGTCGCGGAGCGCGATCACGGCGGGATCGCGCACGCACGCGTCGCTGTAAACCGCCTCTCCGCCCTCGCCGTGGATGATGGCGACAGCGGCAGAATGGTAAACACTGAATTTACCTTCGAGCCCGACCTGGGGCGTTTTCTTGCCGGTCAACTCGAGGACCAGCGGATGCACTTTGAGCGCTACGCTTTCAATGTTGGCCGCACTCAACTTGTGCTCATTGCGCAGTTGTATGCAGCCATCGATGATCGGATGAATCACAATGCCGCAGGCAAACGGTTTATACGTGTTGAGCGCGACCTCCCATGATTCGCCAAGTCCGCGCGTGATTTCGTCAAAGTTACGCGCGGTCGCGAGCACATGCGCAAATCCGCGCGGCGCTTCGATAGCGCGTTCGGAGCTCGTGAAATTTTTTGACGCAAGAAAAGCCGCCGACATGCCGTTCTGCGCCGCGCGTCCTGGATGAAACGGTTTGCACATCGTCCCGAACATTTCGCGCAGTCCTGACGACTGCGTGGCGGCGATGCCGAGCGCCCACGTCATTTGCTGAAGATTCAGTTTCAATACGCGCCCGACCGCCGCAGCTGCGCCGAACACACCCGCCGTACCGGTGATATGCCAGCCCACATCGTAATGGGACGGATACACGGCGTTGCCAATGCGGCATTCGACTTCGACCCCGAGGATGAATGCGTGCAGAAAATCGGCGCCGCTCATCGGCCTCAATTCGGCGAGCGCTAATAGCGCAGAAGCCACCGGACCGCTCGGGTGAATTACGGTTTTGAGATGCGTGTCATCGAAATCGAAGACATGCGAGCTGATGCCGTTGATGAGCGCAGCATGCATGATATCGAGCCGTTCGCTGCGGCCGAGCACCGAAGCCTGCGCGGGTCCGGAAAACGGCGCGAGCGCTCTCAACGCGATATCGATGGTCTCGTGATGCGACCCACCGACTGCGCAGCCAAGCCAGTTCAAGACGGAGCGCACGGCCTCGTGCTTCACAGGCTTTGCAATGTCGCCGTATTGCGAATCAATGACAAATTGCGCGAGCGTTTTGGTGACTTCCATATGCGAATCCTAAGTCAGCGGTGATTTGGAGGCTATGACACGCGTGTGGCGTCTCGAATCAACCCATTTGGCGTTCAAGAACCAGTTGCGCGAGAGAACAGGAGAACAAGCTCAACGCAAGTATTGTTTTTCCCATGCCTCGACGTCATTCAATCCAAGCGTCTCGTTGTATTCTTTCATATTCATCATGCGGCCGCGTAAAGCTTTCGTATTGCCATCGCGCTTCAAAACATCGATCGCTTCGCGAATGGCAAACCCGGCGGCGTTCCGCGCCAGCCCGGGAAAGATCGCAATACGAAATCCGAGCGCTTCGATTTCGGCAGCAGAGAGATCACCGAGTTTGCCGCCGCCATCGATATTGACGAGACACGGCCCGTCGACAGACGACGTAATGCGCTTCATGTCGTCGAGTATGGTCGCGCTTGTCTTCAACTCCACGAAAAGAACATCGGCGCCCGCCTTGCGGAACGTCTGCACGCGCAGAATCGCGTCATCGAGTCCGTTCCCCGCGGCTGAATCGGTGCGGGCAATGATGATGAAATCGGGATCCGTGCGTGCGGCCACTGCAGCTTCGATTTTGCGCGCGGCTTCATCGAGTCCGATCACGGGCCGCGAGCCTGGCAGATGGCCGCAGCGTTTGGGCGCGACCTGATCTTCAATATGGATCGCGGAGACACCTGCGGCTTCGAACTCACGCACGGTGTGACGCACATTCACAGCGTTCCCGTAACCCGTATCAGCGTCGCATATAAGCGGAATGTCGACGCAAGATGCGGCGCGATGAGCGTGCTGCGCGAAAAGCGTGAGATCGACAAGGCCTACATCGGGACGGCCGAGCAGCGATGCGGAAACGCCGTTGCCCGTCATGTACACGGCTTCGCAGCCGGCCTGTTCGACCAGGCGCGCGCCGAAGGCATCATAGATCCCGGGCGCTACGATCAGCGGCCCCTTTGCGAGGCGTGCACGCAGGCGCTGGCGCGGTGTTGAAGTCATCGTTCAATCCCTAATTTCTTTTTCACGGACTCGAGTTCCTGAATATCCTTCAGCAATGCGGCCCTGAAGGCGTCAGGCGGCAGGAAGCCATCGAGCTGCGTGACCTGGTCAAGGTAAGCTTTCCATTCGGCAGTCTGCTGTGCTCGCTGGATCGCACCAACAAGCCGATCGAGGACGGGCTTGGGAAGACCGCTCTTGCCCATGATGCCGCGCCACTGATAACGAACGACGTCCCATCCCCGTTCTTTGTACGTTGGCACATCAGGAAAATCGTCCAACCGCTTGTCCGAAGAGACGGCAAGGACGCGAACCTTGCCGGACGAGATGAACGGCTTCACATTGCCCGGATTCGTCGCAGCAGCATCGACGTGGCCGCCGGCCACCGCGAGCAGTGCGGGTCCACCACCCTTGTATGCAATCCAGTTCGTTTTGATCTTCGCGACCTCGGAGAATACTTCCCACGCCACGCGATGGGAACCCATCTGGAACGGTCCGCCTACGTTGAACTTACCCGGATTCTGCCGCGCGTATTTAACGAACTCCTCGATCGTCTTGAACGGGATCGACGTCGGCACGATAAGACCATACGGATCGATCTGCGAGCGTGTGATCATCTGCAGGTCGTCCGGTTTGAAATTCGCGCTCGGCTCTCCGAATAACGATGCGAGCGTCAGTGTGTTGGCCGCGATCAGATAGCCGTCAGCAGGCGCTCGCAGCAATTGGTTGATCATGATAATGCCGTCGGCGCCCGTGCGGTTTTCGACAATCACATTCTGGCCGAGCTCCCTGGTCAGTAGTTTCGCCATCGCGCGTGCAAACAGATCCACAGGTGATCCGGGCTCTGACCAGCACATGAGCGTAACAGGACGCGTCGGGTAGTCCTGCGCGTCAACCAGAGCCGGAACAAACGCCAGCGCGCAGATTACAACGACAAGACCAAGATTCCTGAGCGCTTGAACTGCAGTGCGCCTCATCTCAAGCGGCCGCCTTCACTTCAAAGCGATAACGCGATAGTTTCGACTCGTCGAGCACCACACCAAGACCGGGACCGGCAGGCAGCGTAATGCTGCCCGCGGTTAAATCCAGTTTGTGTGTGACGATATCGTCGGATGTTTTTAGCGGACCGACGCATTCGAGGCCGTCGATCACATTGTTAGATGTGGCCGCGCACATGACCTCGGCCATGGTATTGATGCCGAGCCCGAACCCGTGCCCGACGACACAGCGGATGCCGGCAGCTTCGGCAGTTGCAATCATGCGTCGGGTATTGAGGAATCCGCCTTGCTTCATCACCTTTACTTTGACGATATCGGCGGCGCCCGCCTTGATGATGCGGATGAGACTCGTGTGATCGAGCACCGATTCGTCCGCCATGATTGGAATGCCGCCTGCCTCACGCCGCACGCGCGCCATGCCGGCGATGTCGTCCCAGGGCACTGGCTGCTCGAAAAGCTGCAGGTTGAAAGGCAGCATCATGCGGGCGAGTTTGATAGAAGTGTCCGCGTCGTAACCCGCGTTCGCGTCAATACGCAGCTTGAACTCGGGTCCGACAGCAGCGCGGATTGCTTTGAGCCGGTCGCGATCGGCTTCGATATTTCCGCCGACCTTCACTTTGGCGGAGCGAAATCCGCGTTTTTGCCAGGCGACCGTTTCGGCGGCTGCTTCGTCGGGCGGCAGTATGCCGATCCAAGCATTGAACAAAAGCGTGTCTTTGACAGCACCGCCCAGATAGGTGTGAACGGGCACGCCGCACGCGCGCGCGGTGAGATCCACGCACGCCATTTCGATTGCCGCTTTCGCGTCGTAGAAGCCGTCGACCGCCGGCTCGATTTTTTGCAGCACGCGATGGATATTCGTAGGGTCCATGTTAAGGACGAGCGGCGCGAGCCGGCTCTCGAGCATGGCAAGACTGTCCTCGATCGATTCTTTGGAATAACCCGGTGACGGATCGATGTTGCCGAGCCCCACCGCGCCGCCGCTGCCTGTGATGCGCACGATCGCGCTTTTCTGGATTGACTTGCTGCGATACGCGTTCTTGTATTCGCCGATGAGAGGCACCGCGACGCCAAACACTTCGACGCGTTCAATCTTCATGCGAGATTCCAATCCGGATGTTTTTGCAGGAAAGGGATGAGGCCGCCTTCGGCCAGAATGCGTTGCACAGCAGGCGGCAGCGCTGGCACTTTGCGGGCAATGCCGCGCGCCGACACTTCTACGGTGCCTGCGTCGAGAGCGATCGCGATGTGGTCACCGTCCGCAATGCCGTCGATGTCGCATTCGACGACCGGCAATCCGTTATTGATAGCGTTGCGAAAAAATTGACGGCCAAACGCCGGCGCAACAATCGCCGCGACACCCATGAGCCGCATGATGTGCACCGCCTGCTCGCGTGACGAATTGATGCCGAAGTTTTTACCGGCGACGATTACATCACCCGGCTTGAAGCGCGCCGCAAAACCCGGCGCAACGTGTTCATAAGCCTGCTGCGCAATGTAAGCGTTATCTTTACCGGGGAGATATTTGCTCGAACAATTGATGTCGGTATTAATCTCGGCGGGCAAAATACGGGCAAGACCGGCGATACGCGACGTCATGCGATAACATCCCGCGGATCGGTGATGGTGCCCTTGAGCGCCGAAGCTGCGACGGTTGCCGCCGATCCGATCCAGATCTCCGATTTGGAGTTGCCAAGACGTCCCTTGAAATTGCGATTCGCGCTCGATATCGCGACGTCGCCATCGCCCATGATGAGATGCCCGGTGATATTGACGCACGTCCCGCAACCTGCGGCTTCGACCGATGCACCCGCTCTCGTCAGCTCTTCGATCAGTCCCTCGCGCGCGGCGTCGAGATATACCTGGCGCGACGCCGGCGTGACGATCATGCGCACGCCTTTCGCGATGCGATGACCTTTCAGAATTCGGGCCGCCTGCCGGATATCGTCGAGACGTCCATTCGTGCAGGTTCCGATCAGCGCAAAATTGATTTTCTGTCCGCTGACTTCCGGTACGGCGATTACGTCATCGACCTGATGGTTGCGCGCGACTTGCGGAGCGAGCGCGGCGGCGTCGATCTCCATACGTTCGGCGTATACGGCGTCTTTGTCAGCTTGCACCGGCCGCGGCGCCCGGGCTTTGTGCGCCTTGAGCCAGGCAAAGGTTTTCTCGTCCGCTTCGAGGATAGCCGCTTTCGCGCCGAGCTCGGCCGCATGATTCGAGAGTGTCATGCGATCGTCGATCTCCATCGCGCTGACCGCGCTGCCGGTGTATTCAAGAGCGCGATAGTTGGCGCCCTCTGCACCGAACCGGCCAAGCATTGTGAGCGTAATGTCTTTTGCCCACACACCGGGCTGTAATCTACCTGTGAGCTCGATGCGTATCGTTTGCGGGACGCGGAACCACAGCTTGCCGGTCATCATCACGGCCGATAGATCCGTACCTTCGACGCCGGTGCCAAATGCATTGAACGCACCGTACGTCACTGAGTGCGTATCGGTCCCGACAATCAGATCACCGCACGTCAGATGTCCGCCCTCGGGCATCACCTGATGACAGATGCCATCACCAACGTCATACAAGACCGTACCGTATCGATCCGCAAAGGCGCGCATATCGCGATGCACGTTCGCGGCTTCGATGTTGGGCGGCGGCGAATAGTGATCCAGCACGAGCGCGGTTTTAGCCGCAAACGGCAGCGGCACTTCGCCCTTTCCAGAGCCAAGCCGGGAGATCATCTTCAGCGCATTGGAAGCGCGCGCGTCGTGTAGCATCGCAAAATCCACCGCAGCGACCACCACATCGCCGGCGCGTACCGCCTCGAGACCACCATGGGCGGCGAGAATTTTTTCGGCGATTGTCTGACCCATGAGTTCAAGACCTATCTATCGGCGCTGGGCGATGTATGGAATCGCCGCGGGAAGGGTCGCCATTTTATCAGGGAAATCGCAGGCGCCGCTCACAGCGCGCCGATGCAGACCATTGTGCGGCGACCGGTTGTGGTTAGCCGCCCCTTCGCCTACCGCACATCATGACGACCCGGCGCCGAGTGAATGCCGCATGCGGCATTCAGTCCTTGATGCCCGACATGCGACGGATTGCATCGACGAATAGATCGCCGTCGGTGCCGAGCACGATGACTTGAACACCGCGGCGGGCGATGCGCCTGCCGTACTCGACATCGAGATTGTTGCCGATGAGTGTCATCGCATACTTGCCATGGCGTCGCGCGGTCGCAACGACGGTGTCAAGCGCCGCACTCATCTTTGGATCGTCGAATGTCGCGCCGGGCACGCCGAGCGATATGGATAAGTCTGTCGGGCCTACGAAGTAAACATCGAGGCCGCGCATCGCCGCCAGTGCTTCAAAGTCGGCAATGCTCGAGCCTTCCTCGAGCAGGGGGATCGCCATGATTTCGCGGTTCGCCGTCTGTGCATAAGCATCCCAGCCGCCGCGCTTGTAGCCCGCAGCGCGCGTGATCTGGCAGGCGCCGCGCTCCCCGTCCGGCGCAAAACGCATCGCACTTAGCAGCTGAGCGCAATTGTTACGGTTGGCGTGCGGTAACACTATGCCGGCAGCGCCAAGATTCAGCAGCTTCTTGATCAATGCGGCGTCGACACCGGGTACGCGCACGAACGGCGTGATAGCAGCGGCATCCGCGGCGCGTATGAGGTGACCCGCGCGATCGAGATCTAGCGCGCTGTGTTCCATGTCGATGATGACGAAATCAAGACCTGCCGCAGCCATCATCTCAACGACTACAGGGCTGCCGGTGAACAGCAGCATGCCGGTGACAGTCCTGCCTTCGCTCAGGCGTTTGCGAATAGCGTTCTCGACTGCCATGATTTTTGTTGTAAGTGGTTCTGCGACTCGGAGGAGCCGCGAGGTTACCGCGTGCTCGTCGGCAGGGTCAAGGCGGGCGCCTGCTCGATGGATTGACCGCTCGAAGTCACATGCTGCGGCATGCGGCTTGGCGTTCCTGCATTGTTATGCTATTAACGCCGTTCCTGTTTGAAGAGAACTCCTGCAATGGCTGAGAAACAAGCCTCGTCGCTAACTGCGTATGTCGCTGATTTCATCGTGCGCACGCGTACGCGCGATATCCCTGCGGACGTGATGCATCTTGGCAAGCGCTCGATTCTGGATGGCATTGGTCTCGCTCTCGCGGGCAGTGTGGCCGAATCGGGCCATATTGTACGCAAGCATCTGCAATCGCTAGCGTGCGCTCCGCGCCAAGGCTGCACACTCATCGGCAGCAACATGAAAATGGCCGCGCGCTTTGCGGCATTTGCCAACGGCGTTGCCATTCACGCCGACGACTTCGATGACACGCAGCTCGCGGTCGGCAAGGATCGTGTCTATGGGCTGCTCACACATCCGACCGCGCCCGCGCTGCCTCCCGTGCTTGCAATCGGCGAACGCGACGGCCGGTCCGGACGTGATGTGCTGACTGCCTATCAAATTGCGGTTGAAGTGGAAACCAAGATTTCGGAAGCCATGAATCCGCGCCATTATCAGGATGGGTTTCACAGTACGGCCACTGTCGGCGCGATTGCGGCCGGTGCAGGGCCCGCCCACTTGCTGCGCTTCAACGCTGAGCAAACGCGGCGCACGCTCAGCATTGCGGCAAGCCAGGCCGCAGGACTGAGGGAAAATTTCGGCACGATGATGAAACCGTTTCACGCGGGACGCGCGTGTGAAAGCGGTGTGATCGCCGCCGAGTTTGCGCAGCTGGGATTCACCGCAACGCCAATCATCCTCGAGGCCGGCCGCGGCTTCTATAAGGCGGCGGGCGGCGGCTA
>Ga0068852_100004035_pt1 | contig 10318 bp, 7 predicted proteins | sample KBSCornC22_FD_66594 | JGI IMG/M metagenome (GOLD analysis project Ga0068852, IMG submission 66594) | Corn rhizosphere microbial communities from Kellogg Biological Station, Michigan, USA - KBS Corn C2-2 | ecosystem: Host-associated > Plants > Roots > Rhizosphere > Soil ... | reverse complement strand
AAGAAGCCGCCGCCGGCTCTCGAAAAGCCGCCTGGATTCGGCGAAATCGTTGGCGGCGTGGTCACGGGCGAGGCGATTGTCGACGGTCTCAAAGCCGTCGCGTTCGCAGCCTGGGACGCGGTCAAGGGCGTCGTCGAGCTCGGCGCGAAGTTCGTCGAGACCGCTGTCGAGGCGGCCATGTTCGCCGAGCGCTCCACGCTCGCGATCGGGTTCCTGACCGACAACACGCAGCAAGCGGGCAACACCTTCGACATGGTGCGCAAGGAGGCGCAGGGCCTCGGCCTCGAGGTGAATGAGACCGTGGTCGGTTTCCAAAAGCTGCTCGCGGCGCAGTTCAACGTCGGCCAGTCCAACGCGCTCATCAAGATGGGCGCCGACATGCAGGCGATCGGTGCGAGCGCCGAAGAGGTGCAGCGCATCATCTTCGCGATGACCGAGATCAAGAGCATCGGCACGCTGCAAAAGCGCCAGCAGCGCATGTTGCAGATGGCTGGCGTCTCTGGTGAGCTCATCGATAAGGCGCTCATGGCGCGCACTGGGATCAACTCGAAGGCTGGTCTCGATAAGGCGCGCAAGGGCGGCAAGATCGACGCCGACACCGCCATCTTGGCGATTCAGGACGCCATCAAGCTGAAGACGCACGAGAAGAACCTCGGCGACTCAGGCAAGGTCTTTGCCGACACGACGCTCCAAGGCATGAGCCAAAAGCTGGCCGGCGGCGTGCACAACTTCTTCACCGACGTGGGCGAGAGGATGCTCGGCGGGCTGACCACGATGGCCGGTCTGCTCTCGGGCACGATCGGCAAGCTGATGAGCGATCCGCAGCTGGCGGAGCTCGGCACATTCCTGCTGAACCGCTTCGAGATCTTCACGCTCTGGGTGCAGGCGAACTGGCCCACCATCGAAGGCATGCTGATCGACGGGTTCCACGCGATCGCCGACGCGATTCGCTTCACGGTGAATTTGCTCGACATGTCCGACACGACCTGGAAGGTGATCGGCTACACGCTGCTCGGGCTTGGGATCACGCTCGGCCTGCTCGCAGCGGCTCTGGCCGTCGTCGCGATCGGTGGGTTTCTGCTGACGCTTCCGCTGCTCTTGCTGGCCGCCGCATTCGGCCTGGTGATCGCCGGCATTGTCCTCGGGATCGAGTGGCTTTACGCCGAGGGGCAAAAGCTCGTCGGATTCCTGAGCAAGTTCGGCATTGGCGACGGCGCCGACGCTGGGCAACCGGCGGGCGTGCAGGGCGTGAATGTCTCCGGCGTCACCAATGCGCTGAAGAGCGCGGACGGAAAGACCGAAGGCGGAACGACCACCACGGGTCACACGATCCACGTTGCGCAGCTGAGTCTGCAGATGCAGGGCGGCGACGGCGACGATGAAACGAAGGCTCGGAAGATCGGCGCCATGATCCGCTCGGAGATCGAAAAGCAGCTCCATCAGGTGGCGTGATGGCCGAGTCATCGTTCGGCAACTGGATCGAGGACGACGCATGGGACTTCGTCCAGATTGGAGCCGTGTTCCTGCCTGGCGTCTGCACCGTCAAGCGCTTCAAGGACGGGCTCGACATTGACGTCCAGAAGAAGCGCAAGAAAGAGAAGGCACGGCTTCGGGACAACGGCATCGCGCCGTGTGCGTTCGAGATCAAGTGCGAGCTCATTGCGTCTGATTGGGCGGCCTGGAAAAAAGTCCTGCCGACGATCAAGCCCCGGCGCCCCGGTGCGATCCGGCAGCCGCAGAAGATCGTGCATCCGCTTCCAAACTTGCACGGGGTCGAGAACATCTACGTTCATTCGATCGAGTACGACGAGCCGACCGCGCGCAAGGGTCTCACGATCACGATCCTGGTCGGCGAGTGGTTCGAGGAAGAGAAGGACGCGAAGCAGGCGAATCCGAAGAAGCCGATCCGGTCGGCATCCGCCGGCTACCATCGGCCGGACTACTTCGGCGATCCGAACGAGCTCGCGCGCACGCTGATGAACAATCAAGACGGGCTGACCGCGCTCGACACGAACACGATGCTCGGTAACGCGTTCTCTCCAACCGGCAACGACGAGTTCGACCCACCGCCCCCTGATTCACCGTGACGACCACCGCGCTCGATTCCCTGACGGTCAAGCTGACCGCGCTGATCACGACGCAGAAGTCGCACCCGTGGACGACGCCGGCGCTCGCGGCAAAGCTCGACTCGGCGCAAGCGGCCGTGGCGGGGATCGCGGCGACCACGAAGCTGGCGACCAGCTCGAGCTCGGCGCCCACGCCGGTCGCCAAAACCGACGCGCTCAGCCTCGGAGTGGGCGTCTCGGCGGCGACGGCCGCATCGATCAAGGCCGGCATCAGCCTCGGCGTCGGGTTCTCGGCGTCGACTTCGATTGCGGCCAGCTTCACCTCCAGTCTGACGGCCGCCATCGGCCTGGTGGCTGGGCTCGAGCGAGAACTCGGCGCACTCAACACGAGCTCCGCCGCCATTGCCGGCCCCAACGGCGTTATGCCGCCTGGCCGGGCCGCAGACAGCGCCGGGGTTGACGCCGCGCTCCGCTCGCTCACGAGCAAGCTCACCGAGGCACAGGGCCAGGCAGCGGCCCAGGCGCCCCCGGCCGAGGTCTCACCGCTCACGGCCGAGATCCGCATGTCCCGCATGGGCGCGTGGCAGGCCGAGCTCGCTACCGACGACGAAACCGCGCTCACTGGAAAAATAAGCTGCGCCATCGATGAGCAGACGTTCGTTGGGACGGTCCTGCCCAGTAACACCGGAATTGACGGCTCCCGCGCGCGCTGCCGCGTCGTGGCGGGCAACGGGCGGCACGAGGCCGAGATCACCGGCAAGAGCTACACGGGCGGCGCTGGCGTCCGCGTGGGGGCAGTTCTTCGCGACATCCTCCACGACTGCGGCGAGGACCTGTCCGACCTCTCGGACGGCCCTACGCTCGACCGCTACCTGCCCCGCTGGCACGTCTCGAGCGGCCCGGCCAATCAGGCGCTCACCGACCTGGCCGAAAGCGTTGGATGCAGCTGGCGCTTCCTGCGCGACGGCACGGTGTGGTTTGGGCCTGAGACCTGGCCCGAGGTCACGCCCGACCACCGGGTCGTCGACGAGGACTGGTCCGCGGGCGCGCTCATGCTCGCGCCGGACACGCCCGACATGGTGCCCGGCGTCGTGTTCCAGGGCACGCGGATCGAGCATGTGATCCACCACCTGGGCGAGCACCTGCGCACCGAGGTTCGCTCGAGCTCGCCAGCGACGGCGCTGAAGAAGTTCCTCGGAGGGCAGCGTCGGCAGGCTGACTACTCGACCGAGTGGCCGTGCGAAGTGGTCACGCAGAATCCGGACGGTACGTTGCAACTGCTACCAGACGACGACGTGATGAAGGCGCGTGGTCTGGACAAGGTGCCGATCCGCTATCCATGCCCCGGCATGCGGATCAGGGTGAAGCCGGGCGCCCGCTGTCATCTAGCATTCGCTGGCCACGACCCAGCGCGCCCGTTCGCGCACAACTGGGAACAGGGAGACGAGTTCGTGGAATTCGTTGACTTCACCGCAGGCGGCCGCAGTGCGCCGATCGGGCGCCAGGGCGACTCGATCTTGATTTATTTCACGCCTGGGGTGCCGATTCCGGTAACCGGGACGCTGACACCGCCCGGAACTGCGTTCACGGGATTAATCACGATCGCGACACCACTCATCGGTGCGATCCAAACGGGCAACCCGAAGTTCCGAGGATGACAGCGCAGCTTATCGGCCAGGTATCGATCGGCCAGTGCATCCCGACATCGGCCGCGCTGATCGCCGAAGCGCTCGCCAAGGTTCAGGCCGATCTCGCCGGCGCGCTCGCTCTTCAGGCTGCGATTTCGATCACGCCGCCGACGCTCGCGGTGAGCCTAACCGCAGCTCTCGACCTCGTTGCCCAGCTGAGGGCACAGATCGCGCTTGGTATCTCGCTCGGCCTTCCAGAAATCAGCATCGACCTGAGCGCCACGCTCGCCATCATCGCCGATCTGAATGTGCAGGTCGGCATCCTGCTTGCGCTGAGCGTCACGCTCGGAACGGCCGGCGTCTACGTGATCAAGCATGAAGGTGCCGAGCAAACCTTCGGCCCAGAGATGCAGGCGCAGGTCTCCGCGATCGCGCCTCCCGGAAACAACGTTCACGCCGTGACCTTCTTGGCCACGGATCCGGCGGTGTTCGAAGCGCTCGGCAAAGTCCTGCTCACTGGCTAGACAGGCTCGAGCAGTACCGGCTGAAAGCGCCGAGCGCATCCGTGCAGTCGAGCGCTGCACCAGAATCCGATTCAGCGCACAGGAAGCTCTGACCGTCATCCGTGAACCATCCTGTCACGTTGCCGCAGCCGAATGTGCCAGCGCGCGTCTTTCCGCAGGTCACGCTGAGCACAGCGGAGCACGGGTCAACGACCGATCTGCACGATTCAATGTAGTCGCAACGCTCGCCGCTCGGCGCACCACCGGCGCTGGTCTGGCCGCCTAAAGCCTGTGCCCCACCAGAGGCTGCCAGCAAACCACCGACCCCCGCGGTAGTGGCGGATTCTCCGCCGTTCACACGCGCCGCTCCGCCCGCAGCTGGAGCACCACCGATCCCAGCCGCCCCGCCCGTCGTCGCGCGCTCCTCGGGACCGCCGCTCGCGCTCGTCGCGCAGCCCGCAATCAGCGCGGCGACGGCAAAAACTTTCGTCATCCGCCAAACGCTAACGACTCGCTCGTCCCCACGCAAACCGACCGTCAAGCCATGGCTGATTTGACCAAGATCGACGGCACGGTCGGGCTCTTCTGCGTCTCCGACTTCAAGCCGGACATGCCGCGCGTATCGGGACGCCAGGCGCTCGCGTGTCGGCTCTCGGTGCGCCTGCAGACCGTGCGCGGACGCTTTCCGTGGTGGCCCACATTTGGAACCGATCTGCGTCAGTTCCTGCTCAGCAAGACGAGCGCCTCCGTCGTCGCTTCCGCCGCCGAGAGCGAGTGCCTCAAAGACGAGCAGGTCGAAAACGTCGAGGTCAAAGCCGAGTTCCTGAACAACGGCCGCGCGCTACACCTGACGCTGAACGTCACCGATGCCGCTGGCCCTTTCGTCTTCACGCTCACGATCGACGAAGCGATCGCGAAGTTGAGCTCTCTGCAAGCCGCGTAACGCAATGCCGACACTCACCTGGTCAGACGTTGTGGAAGTGACCCACGACGAGGCGAAGCAGTCTCTTTTGAGCTTGCTCGGTACCGTCGGATTCACGGCCACGTCGTGGCACGAAGGCGACATCCCGCTTGCCGACCTCGAGCTGAGCGCCGAAGTTTGGGCGCGACTCTCGCAGGTCGCGGTCTTCCTGAAGACGATGGCGCTCAACGACACCGCGGTCGGCGAAGCGCTTTCAAAGTTCTCCAAGAGCCAATACCAGAACACGCGCAACAACTCGGTCGCCGCGCAGCGGTTGATCGCGCTCGCGTGCGCGTCGACGGCCGGCCCACACACCATCAATGTGGGCGACGTCGTCATCGAGCACCCGGACGGCTCGACCTTCCGGAATATCGCGGGCGGCACGGTCGTCTACCCGCTGACGATACCAAGCGGTGGTTCTATTGCTGGCATCCTATTCGAGGCCGAGACAGCGGGCTCCAAGGCGAACAAGGCGGCCGGAACCGTCACGATCCTGGTGACGACCCTCGCGGGCGTGACCGTCATTTCGGACGCCATCGTACGCGACGGTACAGACGTCGAGTCGGACGATCGTCTGCGCACGCGCAACGAGACCAAGTGGGCGCTGCTCACCGGCTTCGAGCTGATCGAAGACGCAGTGGTCAATCTCGCGCTCTCAGCCGCGGAAGGGATCACCGTCGTCGCGGTCGACGCGCAGAACCCGCGCGGCGCAGGGACGTTCAATGTTTACGTGGCCGGTGACACGGCGACGGCTGGCTCCGCTGACGTGCTCGCGGCCCAGACGTTGCTGGACAAGTACGTGATGGGGTCGGGCGCGCCAGTACCGAGCGATCTCGTGATCGCTGCCGCCGAGCAGCCGATCAATATCACCGGCACCGTCTACTACCAGGGCGCGTTCACACCGACGCAGATGTCGGACGCGACGAACGCTGCGCTGACTGACTTCATCAAGAGCATCCCGCTCGGCGGCTTCGACTTCACGCCGGGCCCGTCGCACGTGGTGCCGTTCAACGACATCACGGACGTGCTGCGCGACGTGAAGGTCGCTGACCAGGCCGTGAAAAAGACGGTTGTGCTGAGCTCGCCAGTAGTCGACATCGCGGTCGCCTCCTACGCCAAGGTCGTGCTTGGCACAGTGACGCTCACGTTCCAACCGACGGCATAAAATGGGGACCTTTCGCGACTACGTCTCGAGCGTGCTCCCGCGCCCGTTCGACGCGGAGCTGAGCGCCGGATGGTTCGGCGTGCTGCATGGGCTCACTGGCGATCTGCTCGCGCAGGCCATGAGCGACGCCGTGCGCATGCCGTGGCTGCTCGATCCGAAGAGCCCCGACGACGTGCTGCCGTTCGTCGGCAACGAACGGGGGCTTCCGCGCTACCCGGGCGAGTCGGTAGCAAGCTACCGAGCGCGCCTCGTTGCCGCATGGGAGGCGCACAAGTTCGCTGGTTCAGCCAAGGGCATCGAGGACCAGCTCGCCGCGTACGGATACCCTGGCAAGGTCTCATTCTTCCCTGGGCGCGACGGTCCGCACGGAGAGCCGGCGCCGTATTGGTCGCAATTCTGGATCACCTTTCCGACTGGCACTCACCCGATCACGAGCGAAGGTCCACCTTGGGACTCGTTCAACTGGGACGACGGCACGACATGGGGACCCGTCGGGTACACGCCTGAGTTCGCTGCGACGCTTCACGCGATCGTTAACAAGTGGAAGCCGGTGCGGTGGATTTGCCGCGGCTTCATTTTCGAAACTGGAACCGCCGTCTGGGACGGCTTCACCTGGGATGACGGCACCGTTTGGGCGGGCGCCATCGAAGTGGATTTTTAAATGCCCGGCGCAGCAATCACCGAAAGCGATTCTTTTCCGGCGACCGTCACCACGCCATTGGCTGGAGAACCCGCGAGTGCGACGGCGTTGCTATCCGAGTTCCTGCAGGGAATGGCGAACCGATCGCGGTACCTCTACAACCGGCTTCTGCCGTTCATCAACGGCGGGAACGTTTCTCCGTCTGGTAGTCTCACCATCACGCCTTCAGCGGGCGGAGTGAGCATCGCTGTGCCAGCCGGCCACGTTGCGACCTTGAACGCTTCGCTCAGCGTCGAAGCTGCCGCTGACGGCGGCGGAGTCACCATCGCTGGCGCAGACGGATTGTCAGTAACCAATGCGATGGCGTGCGGCGCCGGTGGGACGTTTGCTGGGCGTGTACGAGCCCCGAAGGGGGTTGTCGCTGGTGCTGTCACGGCCGGTACGCACCAATTTTCGATTTCCACGACCGACCACGTCTACGGAACGGTTGCGCCTGCCTCCACAACGACGTGGCAGATCGCGACCAATGTCGGTGTCGGAATTGGCGAGACGATTCGATTCGTGAACTTCGGCCCGGGCAGCGCAGTCGTGAAAGACAACCTTGGAAACACGTTGGCGACTCTGATTGGGGCGACTTCGAGCGCTCTGTATGCCGTCACGTGCGCTTACGACGGCGCAAACTTTGGCATCGTCGATACGAGCTATTACCCGTGAGCGGCGCTTGGCTTGAAAAATTGGTCGGCGCTGATGCGTTCTCGACCACTACTGCTCAGTTCACACAGCCGGCTATCGGTGGCGAATTCCCTCTGGGGATTGCCGACACGAGCTGGATGAGTGCGGGCATGGGCGTATTCGTGGCTGGCGGCGGCTACTACACCGTGGTCACGGTTACGAGTGCCACGAATGCGACGCTGAGGAACGTCGGGGCAACCGACAATGCGGCGCCGACTACTTCCGTCCTGGGCGGCGCACGCATTTCTCCGGCTGGGTTGCCCGGTGTCAACGGCGTCAACGGCACCAATGGAGCCGGGCGATCCGCGGTGCGCGCCGTGCAGACCGGATCGCTGCCGGCATACACGTACGACGCGACGGCCAAGACGCTCACCGCCAACGCGAACGGAGTGCTTGCGTCCACCATATTCGACGGGCTTGTGCCGCTCGTCGCCGACACGAACCACGACGTTCTGATCGTGCTCGAAGGCACGAAAAACGGTCTCTATGCCAAGACGAGGGACGGAAGCGTCTCGACAACGTGGCAGTTCACGCGCCGAACCGACCTTGACGCAAGCGGTGACTTCACTGGCGGCGTCCAGGTCGATGTGATCGACGGCGCGACGAACGGCAACGGCTACAAGGGAACGCGCTGGTACCTTGCGACGACGGGCGCGATCGTGCTCGACACAACGAGCACCGTCTGGCTGCAGGCTGCCCCGAAGGGCTTTCTCGAAGTCGATCTTGCTCGCGACTACGGCCTTCCAACGAACGGCACGGACATCGGCCCAACATTGCAGCGCTTCTTCGACGACACGAAAGCGCTTGGCATCAAACGCGCTGGCAAGCTCCCGGCTTCTACGAATATGGCCTGGGACACGCTCGTCCAGATGTATTCGAACTGCGCCCTATTGGGGTGCGGCATCGACGCAAGCAAGTGTTTTACCAATCTGTTGCTCGGTGGGCCCGCCCTGATCGTGGGAGACATCAAGCCGCCGACGATCTACGGGACGTTGGTAGACACCGTATCAGGAGCCACGCCGCTCACTCTGTACGACGATATCAATGACTCGAATCACCTTTGGTTCGACCTGACGCAGAACGCGCTTCGGTTCAACTACTTCCAGGCAGTCCACGGTGATCCCACCGGGTGGCCCGCCTTCGAGATGTTGATGAACGTGCGCGTGATCGCGCTGCGCACGACGGTGGGCACACTCGCGCACGTGATCTCATGCCGAGGTCGGCGCACGGCTCCAGAGCAGCTCGACGTAGCGTTTTCGGTGTTTCTGAACTGGGTTGGCCAGCTCAAGGTGGCGATGCGCCTCACCGATCTGACGACCGGTGTGTACGGCGCGATCACCCCGTTCGCGACGGGCACGAGCGTAGTCACCGGAGATGGGACGATCACGCCCACGGACGACCGCTCGATCCTGATCTACGTCGAACAGGGCGGCACGGTCGGCACGCCGGGGATCAAGCTGCGCTACTCCACGGACGGTGGACTCACCAAGTATCCGGGAGCAGATGCGACCGATCCTGCGCAGGTCATCGACCTTGGGACTGCGACATCTCTCACGATCTCCGAACCACGCTTCACCGCGAAGTTCAATTTCGCCGCTGGAACGATGGTTGCTGGCGAGTCGATCAGCTGCACCACGAGCGGTGTTCAGACGACGTACAACCTCACCGGTCCGGTGATGTCGTTGGCCACGAACTACGAGATTGCGCTGCAATACGACGGCTCGAATATCAAGCTCTACGTGTCGCCGACCGGCGGCGCGCGCGATACCGGCCCCGACTCGCTCGGAGCACAGAACGTCGCTGCGCACGGCAAACTGCTTCAAAAGCCGTGGGAGAACACTCACCTCGGGCATGCCCAAAACTACACCCTCGATGAAGGGTCGAGCGACGGATTGCCGGCGAAGATCATCATGGGAGCGATCCGCTTCTGTGATGCGAACCTGGTGACTCCGCCAAGCACCACTCGCACCACGATCCCGATCAACATCGCGGGGCAGCGCTGGGCATGGCAACCGACGACCGCAGCCCAGCAGCTGAAGCAGGACGGGACCGTGCGCTGGTGGTATCACTACATGGTCACGGGCGTGGGCGTGGGCGCGATCTATCCGCGCCGGCTCGTGCCGATCGGCGCATTCAATCACGACTTCGAGATCCGGGACTTTACGATCGATCGCGGAGTCCTGAGCTCGTCCGGCCGCGCCGGCAGTCACATCGTAGTGATGACCGCGAACCATGCGTCGATCGGCCCGCTCAAGATGAGTGGGGGCGACAACGGCTTGAGGATTGCTGGCCCTCTGTTTTTCACGTCGATGCGCGATCTGCAAATCTTCGTCAATCGGAAGTCGCTGGTAATTGCGGGCGGCGAGGCCACGATGCTGGGCGAGTGGGTGATCGATGGCGGCGAGATCATGATCAGCATGATCCAAGCCGGCGCGTTCCAGACCGGAACGCTGTTCATGAACGGCGAGGACAATACTCGGGGCTATTTCTACCTCGACCAAGCGATCGATTCGAGCTTCACGCACGTCATCCTCGACGACGAAAATTGCACGCTCTCGCAAGTGCCTCGCGAATACATCCGCGCAGCGATTCAGTCAGGGCACTTGAGCTTCGGCGGCAGCAT